>Ga0182024_10004816_pt1 | contig 30693 bp, 30 predicted proteins | sample P32metaG_FD_120480 | JGI IMG/M metagenome (GOLD analysis project Ga0182024, IMG submission 120480) | Permafrost microbial communities from Stordalen Mire, Sweden - P3-2 metaG (Illumina Assembly) | ecosystem: Environmental > Terrestrial > Soil > Wetlands > Permafrost | place: Sweden: Stordalen... | reverse complement strand
CTCGGGTATCCCCAGGCTTCCTTCACTGCACTTCGTTCCGTTTCGTGCAGCCCTCCGCTAACGCTCCGCTCGCCGATTGCGGCGGCGAGTGGGTGATCCCCCTCCGCTCGTGGAGTCTTCGGGAGCAGGTCCGCTCGCTGTTTGTTGCCCCGAACAAGACGGGCAGAAAAGGACCGAAAATGAAACTCCGGAACAACACCGAAAGCATTCCGAACCACGGCGCAGCCCGAGACGCTGCGATCCTTCAGGACCTCGATCTGGTGAACAGAATCGCGAGACGCTTCCAGCGCAGGGTACCGCCTTGCGTCACATTCGACGATCTGGCCAGTGCTGGCATGATCGGACTGATTCATGCCGTGGACCGCTTCGATCAGACCCGCGGCCTGAAATTCAGAACCTACGCGCAGCACAGAATCTGGGGAGCGGTGCAGGATTTCCTCCGCCATGAAGACCCGCTTTCCCGAACTGAACGGCGGCGTGTTCGCGCATCCGCGCCGGCCCTCAGCGCAACCGGCTACGGAATTCCGCCCGCCACCGTCAGCCTCGACCAAATTCCGGTACGTCGCCTGGCCTCCCCGGCACAGCCCGCATTCGCGTTTCGCGCCGAAGTCCGAGAGGCTCGCCGATGCCTCTCCTCGCGAGAGAATCGGGTGATCGAGCTTCTTTACGACTTCGGCTGGCAGAGCCGCGAGGTCGCGGTCGAAATGGGTGTCAACGAAAGCCGCGTCTCTCAAATCAAGACACGGGCGATTTCAAAGCTTCGGCTCCAACTGGAGCCGGGAAGTACAGAAGGCCGCATGAGCGGCCTTTTCTCTATGCGCCGGGACACATGATCACAAGATAACGCTGGGAGTAGCGAAAGGCGTGACTACGTTCGGAAGATGCCTTGCCCGCTGCCCGCAAGTAAAGCCGTGGTCTTTGTGCCAGAACGAACTACCGATAGGCCACGGAAGATGGAAGATGAGAGCGCACATCATTTTGTTGTTAACTTCATTGACGCCCAAAGCGTTGTAGGGTTGAGAAGCGAAATGATGTGAATCACAACTGAACCAGCGACGCGGTTGGACGGCGTTTTCCGTTCTATTTCTCAGGGGTTCTGTACCTTCTCTCTTCAGTGCCTATCGGACCCCGCAAGCCGTCAGCCAACCGCTGCGGCAATCGTAATCGCTACGACTGCCGCGATTGTCACCGGGGGTGAAGACTACCCTCAAGAAAAATTTAACGAACACAACTCAAAGACAGAAGTATTCGAGAGGAGAATTGCATGCATCGTTCCCGCCGCTACCCGTCTGTGCATATGGCTGCTCTGCTGTTCGTAGCATTTGTAGCAAGAGTCTTGGCCCAACCGAGCCTGCCATCCGGCCATGATCTCCAGCCTACCGATGGCGTCGAATTTGTCCTAAAGATGTTCGATCGTTACCCAATCGTGGCGATCACGGATATGCCGGGGTGCCAGGAACTTCACCAGTTCCTTCGAACACTGGTGCAGTCGCCCGACTTCCGGTCCAAAGTCAGTACGATCATCGTGGACTTTGGCAACCCCCTTCTCCAGCCGGTAATTGACCGTTATGTGCTGAATGGCGAGTTGGTCCCCGAGAGCGTGCTGAGGCATGTTTGGGATGACACTACCGAGTCCCCCGATCTGACCTGGGACTCTCCGGTTTATGCGCAGTTCTTCGATGCCGTGCGCACTGTCAACCTCGTAACACCGAAGGAAAAAAGAATTCGTGTCATTTTGGGCGACGCTCCGATCAGATGGAGAACGGTGCAGACCAAACAGCAGTGGCTCGCTTTGACCGGACGAGCACGAGAGCAGGCTTTGGCGGACAGAGTCATAGAGGTTCTGACCCACGAGCAGCGCGCTTTGGTCGTTGGCGCACCTTCCCGGCTGCTGCGAAGCCAGGCCTTGATCGCGAACGCCCGTGCGCTTGTCGAGGAAGCTCGTCCTGGTCAGTTCCTCGCGGTGATATCACAGACCAGATTTGGCGGTGGAGATCTGTATAGACGGATCGAGGCGCGCGAGGGGCAAATTCCCGCGGGGAGCATTGCCATGGTTCACGATACGTGGCTCGGCGCTGTTCCCCTGTCCGGCAACCCGGGCTTGCCGCATGTGGAGGACGCCGCCGACGCCGTGCTCTACCTCGGAGAGAGTAGCCGCCTGACGAAGATTCAGGCCTCGGCAGAACTCTTTCGAAATGACGAATTCTGGGGGGAGTTGAACCGCCGGTGGAATCTCGTTCACGGGGAGCCATTCGATTTTAGGAAGGCCGGTTTTGACCTGAGCGGCCCGTTCGATCCTCGGGCGCCCCGCACACCCGCTGTGCTTCCTCCGCCACCCCCGGGCCTGAACCCGGTTGATCCCGTGGACTTCGTCCTGAAGAAGTTGGACGAATATCCCATGGTTGGAATCGGGGATCAACATATGTGTCTGGAGTTTTATGAATTCATAACGCGACTGGTCAGGGACCCTCGTCTTCCCGGAAAACTGCAGGACATCGTGGTGGAGGCGGGAAACCCACGTTATCAGGCTGTGATCGACCGTTATGTAGTTGATGGCCAACCGGTCCCGCTGTCAGAGCGCAAACCGGCCTGGCAACTGGCAGCGATGGGATGGTATGAGGCGAATTCACCCGTTTACGAGCAGTTCTTCGACACAATACGGAGCGTCAACCTGACTCTACCGAAAAAGAAACGCTTCCGGGTCATTCTGGGGGACGCTCCTCTGGATATTCAACAGTTCCGTGCAGACCCCGAGCAGTACATGCGGCCGTTTATCGCTTACAAGGAAACCCTGCAGGATCCACGCGAAATCAGCCTTGCCGCGGCGGTGAAGCAAGTGCTTGCAGCCGGGCATCGTGGAATCATGATCTGCGGTAACGGACACCTTAAGCTGATGGGACGCCCGGGAAATGCGCGTCGCATTTTCGAACCCGCGTACCCCGGCCAGTTCTATCTGATCGACCAGAACGGCCCGGACTATCCTGGCTGGCCCGCTCCTTCGATCGTGGTCAGACAGAATGACCCCGAGCCGGGCCATGCAACATTGTGGCTCGGACCGTGGGATTCTCGAACACTTGTGCGGCCTTCGCCGCTGGTCTACCGGGACGCGGACTATTGGACCATCATCAACCTGTTCGAAGAAGTGACAGGACAGCGGTTCACGTTGGACCTCGCGGAGCGGCCGTTCGGATATCGAGCGCGGTACTTTGATACGCACTAGAAACTAGAGAGTCGATGTTCAGATACGTTTTCGCTTAATTCCCGAAGAATCGTCCTCATGCCTGAGGAATTCCGCTGAAGGCGATAGGGCGTCGAGCGAAGCGACGCTGGCAATTCGATGTTGCCAGGATTGATCGCAAGCGGAATCTGTCCGGAGCGAAGCAAAGGAAGGAAGGACGGCCGTGCCGAGGATGGAGGGGCTAGGCTAGGGGGCCAGCAGTCCCTTGCCCCGCATCAGCACACAGAGGTCCCGGAGCGCGAATAGCGCATCGGCCTGAAAGTGACGATGATCTCAACTTCCGAAGGGGCCAACGATCCGACCGGCGCCACCGAAACGTAAACGCTACGCCGTCAGGGAGGATCGATCCAAAGCAAGGTAAACTGGAGCCGAAATGAGATTGTGGCTTCTCTCGCTGGTATTAGCCGCCCGTCTTTTTGGCCAGCCGCCAAACATGCTGCTGGCCGACGAGACCGCTGGATTCGGCCCGATAGCTCAGACTCTGATTTCTGTTTTCGACCACGCCGACATTGTCGCGTTAGGCGATAATCACGGGCGGCGACTGGACTCCGACGCTCGAATCAGTCTGGTTCGCCATCCCGACTTCGCGAAAAAGGTGCATTTCATCGTCGTGGAGTTTGCGAGCACCGCGCAGCAGTCGATTCTTGACCGATACGTTGGCGGCCAGGCCGTGCCACTCGCGGAGCTTCAACAGATTTGGAAGACTACAACGCAGACCAGTGGAGTCTGGGACTCCCCGGTTTATGCAGACTTTCTTGCGGCTGTCCGGGAGGTGAATCAGATGCTGCCCCCGGACGCGAGAATTCGGGTACTGGCAGGCGATCCGCCAACCGGGTCCGACCTCTCACGTGACCGGTCCGCCGTCTCCGTTATCGAAGAACAAGTGCTCAGGAAGCGTGGTAAGGCGTTGGTCATTTATGGAGCGGGACACCTCTTTCGCGCGAATATTGGTGCGATCACAACGATGTTGGACGCCGATTTTCCGGGTAAGACTCTTGTCGTGATCACAGGAGGCGGGCCGTACCCTGAATATCAGGAGTTTGAGCGCGCCTTGAAGACGCCGGTGCGCCCAGTGCTCGTGTCGCTCCGAAGAACGCCGTTTCGCGATTTCACAGCCGAGGAATTCCTCGGACGCGGGATGAAAAAGCTCGTAAACGGCCAATGGATTAGCGCTTTTCAAGGCAGCGCCCTGACTTGGGGACAAATAGCGGATGCATGCATTTATTTTGGGACAGCTTCCGACGTTGACACTCCAGTGAGCCGGGATCGATAGGAGAAATCCTGCCTGGTCGCGAAGTGGCGAGTTTGCTATTAGAGCGCCTCAAAACTTCCAGATCGCCACTTCGCCGTCAGGCAGGTTTCGCGAATTATACTGACATGTGGCCGTATTCAATCGCATCTCCCAATCTTCAGTTATCGCCCTCACCGTTCTGCTGATCACTTCGGGTGGCCCCGGAGTGGCGGCAGACTGGAAAGATGCGTCGAAGCACATCATTCGCTTTGTTGAAGTGGAGCCTGGCGTCAAACTGGAAGTGCTCGATTGGGGTGGTTCGGGCGAGCCCTTGTTGTTGCTTGCCGGGCACGGCGATACAGGACACGTGTTCGACGACTTTGCTCCCCGGCTGACGAGTGGCTTTCGGGTCGTTGCGATCACAAGACGGGGCTTCGGCGCATCTTCGCAACCGGCGCAGGGGTACGATCTGGCAACAATGGTGCAGGACATCACGCGAGTTACGGACACTTTGAAGCTCGGACGCGTCAACGTGGCCGGGCACTCGATAGCTGGCGATGAGATGACGCGCTTTGCTCGAACGCATCCGGATCGGGTGGGGAAATTGGTTTTTCTGGAGGCCGCGTACGATCGCGTCGAGGCCCAGCAGGTTGAAGCGGGTTTTCCGAAACTGCCGCCTCCTCCGCCTGAGGCACGGGAGTCCGGATCGCCGGAGGCAGTGCGCGCTCTTTTAGCCCGCACCGAGATACTGATGCCGGAATCCGAAATTCGCGCCACAAGGATTTTCGGCCCAGATGGGCTATATCTGAGGCCTGTTACACCCGAAAGTATAGTCCGAGCAGTCGCGAGAATGGTGGAACATCCCGATTACGGAGCAATTCGTGCTGAGATACTCGCCATCTATGCCGTTTATCAGACTCCGGCGGATCTTAGCGCCCGCTACAAAACCGCCGACTCGGGAACGCGCCAGGGGCTCGATCAGGTTTTCGCGCTCTGGCAGTCGTTTGCCAAAGACCAGAGAGAGCTTCTTCGCAAGAGCGTTCCGCAGGCTCGCGTAGATGAGATTCAGGGCGCGAGTCACTACGTTTTCATCTCCAACAGGGATCGGGTTCTAAAAGATATGCAGGCTTTTCTAACGGCACACTGATAAATAATGATGAGGAAAGGCTCAGTGGGACTGATGAGAGTGAGGGAGGTCTCACCAGCATGTGACGGAAGACTGACTTCCACGAGTTTCCGCCGACGTCGAGTTCATACTTGGGGTAAACATTACGCCGTCAGCCGCGGGCCAGAGTGGACAGCCAAGCTGGTAAAGTGGAAAACCGGAACAGGAAATCCTTCAAAAATGGGAACTTCGGTGTTGTTCAAAAGTACTCCTCGTCATCCCGATCGGCCTCAGCGCGAGTTTGCCAGCACACCAAAGCCGCTGAAATTTCAGATCGCCACTACGCCGTTCGCGATTTGAAACGCTTGACAGTCTCTACGTCTCAGAACCGGTTAAGTTTCGAGACAGTGTTTGAAGCGATATAGCCGAGCCGGAAAGTTGCGATCAGGGCAGTTTGCCGATAAACGCATCCATCTCGCGCAGCACATCCGATTCGTTGGATATAAAAACGTAATGATTGGCGTGCGGTAGGCGAACCACCTTGGCGGTAGGTATGCCGACCTCAAACGCCTTTGCCTGTTTTTCCACCAGAGCCTCGTCTCTGGTTAGAAACGTCTCGACCCCAGTGCGCACCGCTGGATCTTCGTTGTTCATGTACCACGACCCGAGCGCGTGCGGAGGAGTGAAGATAGCGAGCACAGGGGTCTTGATTTGAACGTATTTTTGCCTTCCCGCAGTTATGGCGTCATAGACCGCCGGCAAGGTGCGAAATTTACCCACATGACCGTCCGCTGTCGGTTCGTACGACTGGCGCCTCTCCGCTTCAGGAAGACTAATCCCGTTAATCTCCTTGTATCGGATCTCGTAGGCGCCGAAGGAGGCCCGGTCCACCGCGCGGAATGGCGGAGGGTCCGGGAGCACATTTAAGCCCGCACGTTCCTCCGGCGTCACTCCTTTGCCATTATCGAATGCGTATTCGTAGCCGGCATCGAGATAGACGAGTCCGGCGACTCGCTCGGCCTTCCGGGAGCCAATGGAACTCATTTCTTCGCCACCGAAGGAGTGACCCACGAGCACCGGGCTTTTGAGTTTCAGCGCGTCGAGCACTGCGAGAATGTCGTCGCCCAACCGATCCGCCTGGTAACCGGAAGCGGGATGACTGGATGCGCCGAACCCGCGTCTCGTGACACCGTAAACATGGTAACGGGCAGCGAGTTTAGGCGCGAACTCGTCGAAGACGTGAGCGTTGTTCCCCATGCCCGGTATGAGCACGATGGTCCACCCGGTGCCTCCCCAGTCGAGTACCTCCAGTTGCACATCGTTATCGACGGTAATGAATTGAATGTTGTGCGGGGAAGGGTCATGCCACGCAGCGGAGTCCTGCGCGCGAATTAAACCCGGAAGTGCAAGGGCGACACAGACGAGAGTCGAGACAGTTGCGGGCCGACGGATCAAGAAAGCATCCTTTCAGTGTCCGCAAGGTATCACACATAAAGGCCCTCTCCCGAATGGTGGCCAAGAAGGCCCAGGTTCAGTGCCCAGCCCGTCTCACAAACGGCAGGTTTTGGGAGGGAGATCGGACCCCTGTAAAGACAGGGGAGCACAATCCCGATTTGTTGTGCCGTTAGAGTGCCTTTCCGGACGAGTCATCCTGTAGGCGAAGTATTGCGGGTCCTCATGACGTTGTCCGGGAACAGGATTCTGGGAGTCAGTCGTGTCTAGTCGCGAAGTGGCGAGTTTGCCCCGACCGCCAAAGTCAGGTTTTCTAGATCGCTACTTCGCCGTTGATCGCGAGTTATCCTCTATCGGGCTGGCTTTGCTTTCGTATCAACCTCGGTGCCCCCGCCAACATAAACGCACGCGTCCGCCATTTGGCCGAGAGTAAGAGTGGTGTCCTTGAACGCGCTCACGCAGCCGTCGGGACCCCCGCAGTGCGTCATCGTCCGGCCAAGGAACTCCTCGGCCTTGAAGTCCCGAAAGGGCAATCGCTGTAGAGAAATCAGCACTGGACGCGACCGCGTGTTAAGCGCGCGATCGAATTTTTTAAAGTCGGGATTAATGTCCGCTGTGACCCCACGCGGAGGATCGAGTGGGCCCACAGGAATCACTACTAGGGTTCGACCGGGGAACTCTGTTTCCAGTTTGCCCGAGATGCCCGTGTCGTCGCCCATGCTGGACAGAACAGCCGCCGGCAACGTCCGATAGAAGTGCGCGGCGCCAAAAACAACCAGCGCCTTACCGTGCTTCCGAAGCACTTGCTCGTTCAGGACGGAGACGATCGTGTTCTCAACGCCGTGGTTGGCTCCTGGCCCGGGGTGCCCCCCGAACACGCGAACGTGCGCTTCGGCCGGCAGTCTTGAGTTGACGTCGCGAACGGTTGTGAGAAAGTCCGCATAGGCCGGAGCATCGCAGAACCCGTTGGTCGTTTCGGCGGTCGCCTTCCACACGTTTTCCAATTGTGCGACGGGTACGTTCTCGCCACGAATGTAACGGTCAAGCGTCGACTGCTCCGTAACGCTACCGCACTCTATAACTACGGACCGCACTCTCTTGGCAAAATCGGGATGACGCACCAAGGCGAGTCGAAGATCGGAATCCAGTCCGATCCGACCATGCCACTCACCCAACGCCACGATGTCGGCTTGATCGAAGGTAGCAATCAGGGCTCTGACAATCCCGTCGATTCCGGCGGCCTCGTCCGGCAGACCGGCCCTCGGCTGCGCACGCCGCTCATCATGGGGCGACTGAGCACGAATAAAAGATCCATTCGTAAGGCTAAATGTAACTAGGGCGGCTACAGCGACGGTCAACGGCCCGACCGTTCTCAGGACAACGTTCTTTGCGGCAATTGATAAGAATGACATGGAAATGTCCACGGGCGCTTAGACGCGCGTCACACGGAGGGCTTCTGTTAGAACCCATTATATTGTCCAGATATTGTAGCTTGGAATCGCGGGGGATTGTGCGCATTCCCCTGCCTGGTCGGGAAGGGGCGAGTTTGTCGCATGCAGCCGCCCCAACTTCAGATCGCCACTACGCCGTCAGGCAGGAGGAAATTGACAGAACTTTGGTAAACTTCGCTTCGTACTTTCAAGAGATCGTGCGAGGGATTGAGAAATCGAAACACAAAGGGGGCGAATGGCCGTCGTGCGCGCTCGTTTCAAGACTATCTACGGCATTACCCTTCCATTCTGCTTATTGGCTGTCGGACTAGTGCTACCAACCGCGACGGCAGACGCTCGGCCCGTCCCACTTGAAGAGGCGCGATTCTTAATGCTCGGCGGAATCCAGCAATGGATCACGATCCGCGCAGCGGACAGGAGCAAGCCCGTCCTGCTCATCCTGCATGGCGGCCCTGGAGAAGTGCAGTCGCCGCTCGTTTCCACGTACGCGCCCCTGGAGCATGACTTCGTCGTTGTGCAGTGGGATCAGCGCGGAGCGGGTAAGACGCTCGGACACGCGGGTGCTTCCCCGCAAAGTGTCTCCTTGGATCTCTTAATACGGGACGGCATTGAATTGACCGAGTACATCAAACACGATCTGCACACGAACAACGTCATAGTCGTTGGGCACTCGTGGGGCTCCTTTCTGGGTGTTCACATCGTCAAGCGGCGACCAGAGTTGTTTCGCGCATTCGTCGGAACGGGACAGGTGGTGAACTGGCGTGGAATGGTGGAGACTCAATATCGATATGCGCTGGATCGAGCTCGTGCAGAGTCCAATGCAGCAGCAGTAACTGAGCTTGAAGCGCTCGGCATTCCGGCTCCGGACAAATTTGATCAGTACCTTGTAATGCGAAGGTGGCTCAACGGGTATCTTGCCCCATCGGATGTGCAATGGCTGACGAGGCAGGACGCGCTCGTTCGTTCCGCGCTCACCGCCGATGACCTCAACGCCTACAGACAGGGCTTTCAGACTATGACGGGATTGGCCTCGACGGTCTTCTCGATGGACGTGCCGTCGTTGGGATTCGACTTCAAGCTTCCCTTCTTCCTGATCCAGGGGAGGGATGATCACATCACCCCACTGTCACTGGCGACGAGCTATTTCGAGAAGATCAAGACCCCGACGAAGCGAATGATAATCATCGACGGGGCAGGACACTTCGCTCCAATGACTCATATGCAGCAGTTTGCTGCTGCTCTTCGCGAAGACGTTCATCTGCTCCCTCGTTAGACTGACCGGGGGTTATTTTCGGCGATAACTCCTGCCTTGTCGCGCAAGCGTTTACGGATCCCGCCTGCTTGAGATAGACCGGTCGAAGCAGTCACATAATCGATGGCTGGGGCGCTATGGGAAGGAATACGTTCAACGGAAGAACCAATCGCGAACCGCCTCGTAGATCTCATTCCATCCGTCGCGCTTTGGTTGATCCCGGAATTGGAAAGCGTGGTCTGCTCCAACCACAAGCCTCGCGGTAACATCCTTTTTCCGACTCAGCAGGGTGGCGTAGAGCACGTCAAAGGACTGGACAGCGATCGCTCCTTCGGCTGTGCCTCTGCCGATGAAGATCCTCGCGTTCGTTTTGGAGAGTTCATCCGTTGTGGATGCCTCGAGGTACGATGACCACCGTGGATAGGGATGGCCAAAGAAAAACTTATCGGGATTGTCAGGATCGGAGTAAATCGCTGCGACATCCGCCAAAAGCCGTGAAACCTGCGCTGCTGGGTCCCGTGGCAGCGAGTCATAGAGAGCGCCGTTCCTCGCGCTTTCCAGAAAATCAAAAAGCTGAGTGGGTCCACTGCCCGCAAGAGTGGCAACATGAGTGACAAACGGATTCTCAGCGGCCACGCGCGCCACGGTAAGACCACCCTCGGAATGTCCGATCAAAAGGCATTTGGATTTGTCGGCAAGAGGCAAGGTTCGCGCCGCGCGTACTGCCGAGGAAATCGCCTCTGCCCAGCGATCGAGAGTGTGTTGCCGACGAAATTCCGGCGAGCCGTCAACTGCGGTGCCAGAGTTCGGATGTTGCTCCAGGAAATCGACGCCGGGCTTTTCGACGATCAGAATATGCGCTCTCTGCCCGAATAGCTCTCGTGGCGTCCGATGACCGTCCAGAATTCGGCCATCGCGCCGGATGAAATTCGAAAACGCTCCTGAGCCGAGCACCGATACGACGATGGGGAGAGGTTGGCTCTGGTCGCCGTTGATATAGAAAGTTATCTTCCTCCCAAATCGATCTTTGGTGAAGTAGCGAGTGTACGCAATCTCGGCAGGAGACTGCGGGTCTTTCAGGGCTTGGTAGAGATCCTGGGCACACGCCAGCGAAGGCATAAGGGCGAGCACGAATAGGCGGATAATCGTAGCTCTTGTCTGCCTGAAGATGCGCTGGTCGAGGGTCCTCTGCACGAGATCCTTCGAATCGTTCATGGCGCTTGCCTCCGTTACTGGCGAGAACAGATCAGCAGGATGACTCTGTAGAGCAATTCTTTCAGAGGATGTGGGTAACGCGGAATTGTAGGTCGACAACCGCTGATTTCCAGGATGACCTGCATCGCCGCTCCGCCTGGGTTGATATCCAGGGTTTTTCGCGGAGCGTTGATCGGTGTCCGCGTCCACTGGTTGGTGAAGCGGGGACCACGGACCCATCCTATTCATAGTGATTCTCCGCTACGTTGAATCCGACCGTCGAAGAGGTCGATTGATCGGTCGGCATTGCGCGAGTAGCGGGCATCGTGAGTGACCATACAAATTGTTGCGCCCGCGCGATGCAGATCGCGGAGCAGATCCATGACCACTGCGCCGTTGGCCGAGTCGAGATTGCCCGTGGGTTCGTCGGCCAGCAGAATCGCCGGATCGCCGGCAAGGGCACGTGCCACTGCGACTCGCTGCTGCTGACCGCCCGACAGCTGTGCCGGATAATGTTTCATGCGATGCGGCATGCCAACGCGGTCAAGCGCCTCCTGCGTTCGGCGCTTTCGTTCCGCGTTCCCCATGCCTCGATAAGTCAGGGGTAGTTCGACATTCTCGTATACCGTCAAATCGCCGATCAGATTAAACGCCTGGAAGATGAAGCCGATCTCGCGATTGCGAACCCGCGCGCGCTCGCTGAGTTTCAGACTCGCCACGGGTTGGTTGTTCAGCAAATAAGAACCGGACGACGGCGAATCCAGAAGTCCGAGGATGGCCAGCAGCGTCGATTTCCCACAGCCGGAGGGGCCGGAAATGGACACGTATTCGCCACGCTGGATCTCAAGATCGATCTCTTCGAGCGCGTGCGTCTCAACTTCATCGGTGACGAAAACTTTCTTTACCTTCTGCATGCTGATGAGCGGTTCGGGCATGTGGTTTCTCTCAATGCAAGTGGATGCGGGGGGTCTGATCCTGGCTCGCCATTTCGGACAGGATGACTTGATCCCCGGGTTTCAAGCCATCGAGGATCTCTATCGCGTTTACTGACGCGCGTCCCGTTCGAACCGCGACGCGTACCGCTTCCTTTCCGTCCGGTTCGAGGCGGAAAAGACTGACCTGACTATTCGGTTGGCCGGAAGCGGGGCGGCCCACGTACACAACGTTGGCAAGGCGTTCAAGTTCGATTGTGCCGTCTACGCTGAGATCCGGAACTGCCCCGGGCGGCAACGCGCCGTCGAGCCGGCAATCCACCGTGCGTGTTCCGTTGACGATGGAAGCGTCGATGCGCGTGACATGTCCTGTCACTGTGCCATTGCGGGTGTCGATGGAAGCTTTTTGCCCCAGCAGAATGTCCTTGGCCTGCGTCTCGGCGATTTGTAGCCGTGCCATCAGTTTCCAGGGCTGAGCGACCTTCGCGAGAACATCGCCCGGTTTCACTCGCTGGCCTACCTGAAGGGTCATTTCCTGCATTCGGCCTTTGATGCCCGCGCGAATGGTGAGTTCCCCAACCTGCCTTCCCTTAAGCGCCAATGTGGCCCGGAGCTTCTGGATCTGGACCGTTTGCGCTTCGAGCTGCGCTTCGACCGATTGCTTCATGATGTCGAGTTTTTGTTTCTCCATGACAAAACGGTCGGACGTTTGTTCCCATTTCGCGATGGCGAGCATCGCGTTCAGTCGTGACTCGAGATGCGATTCGAGAAGCTTCTCATCCATCTCCTTTGAGATCTGCGCCTGCTTCAGGTCACCTTGGGCTGTAGCGACAGCCGACTGCTCCTCAAAGGATTGGCTCTGGAGCCTGACTTTGAGATCAGCATAGTTGGCTTCCGCTTGTTTGGTCTGCCACTCGTAGTCGTTCGCATCGGCTTCCATCTGCGGATTGGTGAGGACCAGCAGAACCGTATCGGAGTTCACGTCGTCGCCGGACTGGGCGAGGATTTTGCTGACCTGACTGTCGAACTCGGCCTGAATCCATTGGATGTCTTCCGGAACCAGAGTGCCTAGTCCGTGAACATCACGCACCATCAGCCCCCGCTTGACTGTGTCGACCAGGACGGTAGAACGCTCCACTGTCGGCGCAGCGGGCTTGATCTGGTTGATGCGCCAGCCAGCTGCGGAGACGGTTATGACCGCGAACAACGAATACAGGGTTCGGCGGATCAGATTGTGTTTCGCCACGCCTTCACGCTTAATATCCATCATCTATTCCTGACGTAGCGCCGTCATTGGATCGAGTTGGCTAGCGCGGCGCGCCGGGAAAAAACTCGCTGCGAGCGCGGCAACGATAAGGATCAGGATCATCACGATGAAGGTCACCGGGTCGGCAGGTCGAGCTCCGGAAACGAGGCGTTCGAGTAGGCGGCTGGCGGCCAGGGCACCGGCCGTACCAAGTGTGACGCCAACGAGGATCATGCCTGCGCTCTGCCGGAATATGAGCCGGCGGACATCGCCCGCGCTGGCCCCGAGAGCCATGCGCAGGCCGATCTCAGGCACACGGCGACTGGTGAGATACGAGAGGACGCCATAGATGCCGATGCAGGCGAGCAACAAGGCCAGTCCCGCGAAGATACCGAACACGAGAAGGAGGAATCGTTGCGGGGAAAGTGAACTGCCCGCGAGTTGCTCCATTGTGCGGACCTCGTAGAGCGTTTGGTCATTTGCAGTTCCGCGAACTTCCCGCCGCAAGGCTTCTACAACGCTCAGCGGAGCACTCGTAGTGCGCACCACCAGCGACATACCGGAGGAAAAATCGAGGGCGTCAGGCAGTTGAGTGAACGGAGTGTAAATCTGCTCGCGCACTTTAGCTTTATCATCTGCATCCACACCCCAATGCCGCACATGACCCACGATGCCCACGACCCGGGCAGGGCCGAGGAACTGGAGCGACAGCCGACTGCCGACAGGGTTGTGCTCCCCAAAGGCCCGCTTCGCCAGTACCTCGTCGATTATCACGACAGGTTCGTTGCCGGAGCGATCCTGGTCGTCAAAGAACCGACCCCGCCTGAGCGGGACACCCATGACCTTCAAATAGTCCGGTGTCATCACAGTAAGAAGCGCCAGCGGAATCTGGCTGGCAGTTGGCGCGGCCGGCGTGGTCCAGTAGCCGATTTCGTCATCATCTCCTCGCATTGGGACGAGATCGACGGCCGCGACGGCCTGAATGCCGGGCACGCCGCTGACGCGATCAAGGAGGTCCCGCCAAGTCGCGCGACCTTTCGCAGGGCTCACGAGCGCGCTGGGCGAAAGAGCCACGCGTGCGATCAGTACGTTTCGAACGTCAATGCCTGGATCAATTGATGCAAGCTGCAGGAGGGTTCGTCCCAAGAGGCCCGCTGATACCAGCAGCACGATTGCGATAGCGATCTCGGACACCACAAAAGAGCCGTGCAAGCGGTGGGCGCTGGCGGAGACGTTCCGCGCCCCGGCGCGCAACGCCCGTTCCAACTCGCGGGCCGGGGCGCGCAGGGCCGGGGCCAGCCCGAAGCAAAGTCCACTTAAGAGGGAAACTGTGAGGGCAAAAAGCAATACGCGCCAGTCAAAACGAACTTCGTCAATACGAGGTAAGTCGCCTGGCCAGTGCCGCAGAAACGGCTTGGTCCCAATGGCGGCGAGCACAATTCCAAGCAGACCGCCGGAGAAAGATAATACGGCGCTTTCAGTTAGACATTGCCGAAGCAGACGTCCCTTGCTGGCTCCCAGCGCGGCGCGCATGGCTAGTTCCCGCTCGCGCGAAACGGCCCGGGCCAGCAGAAGACTCGCCACGTTGACGCAGGCGATCAGCAGCACCAGGCTGACTGCACCCAGCAACAGCCAGAGTGTCTTGCGGACATCTCCGACCAGCCTCTGCTGAAGAGGCTGCACCGCGAAATCATGGCCCGCATTGGATTTCGGATACTGCCCGGCCAGATGACGGCCAATCAGATTCAGTTCCTCCTGCGCCTGGGTCAGAGCAACACCCCGCCGAAGGCGGGCGACTACGTGAATGCCGGGATGAATCGCTCGGTTCTGCATGACTTGGCCGGTATCTTGGCCCAGTGGCATGAGCACATCCACGGCTCCCGAGACCTCCCCGACAGGATCAATTGAACTGAGCCCAGGAGGCGCCACGCCGACCACCGTCCAGGCCTTTCCGCCAAAAACGAGGCGGCGTCCGATTGCATTGGGGCTTCCCCCGAACCGCTGTTGCCAGAGGCGAGAACTGATGATGACGACCGGCCCCGCGCCCGCGCGGTCTTCCTCAGGCAGAAAGGCTCGTCCCTGTACCAAAGCAGTGCCAAGGACTGAAAACAAATCTGCCGACACTTCGCTGCTCGAAACGTGCTCGGCTTCGCCGGGCTCGCTGACTGTGCCACCCCTCATAGAACGCCATGCGGCCATTGATGTCAGTGAATGACCCTCGCGCTGACAGTCTAGGAAATTGAGGTATGAAAACGACCCCACCGGGCCGTACTTTTCCCTTTGCTCGGACATACTGACCAGGCGCTCCGGTTCGGGATAAGGCAACGGCTTCAGAAGCACCCCATAGACCACCGTGAACATGACCGTGGTTGCTCCAGTACCGATGGCAAGAGTCAGGAGCGCGGTGGCCGCAAAACCGGGATGTTGCCGCAGCGTGCGAACGGCGTAACGAATGTCTCCGAAGAGCTCCTCCAGCCAGCGCGTACCTCGCGCATCGCGGCATTCTTCCTTGACCTGTTCGATACCTCCGAATTCCAGGCGTGCCGTCCGGCGGGCTTCGGATTCGCTTGTTCCGGCGCGGACCTTCTCTGCCACGCGCTGTTCGTAATCGAAACGGAGTTCCGCATCGAGCTGTTGCTCGGCCCGTTCCCGGTGCAGGGCTCGGCCCAGCCAACTCACGAATCTCCCCCTGCGCCGCCAAGTATGAGCCCGACGGCGCTCGTGAGCCGCGCCCAGCTCTCCGTTTCGTCTTTCAGTTGCTTGCGTCCCCTGGCGGTCAGCCGGTAGAACTTCGCCTTGCGACCAGTCTCCGTTTCCTTCCATTCCGCCGTCAGCAGGCCTCTGTTTTCCAAGCGGTGGACGGCTGGATAGAGCGATCCCTGCTGGACCTGGAGCACATCGCGCGAAATTTGCTGAATGCGTTGCGCGATCGCGTATCCGTGGTTCGGCCCCATGGCGACGATCCTAAGGATCAGTAGATCGAGGGTGCCTTGCGGTAGATCGGCTCTTGACGAAGTCATATGCGTGTTGCTTCTACATATAACAGAACGATAGGTAGAAGCACAAGGGGTCATGGTGAATTGTTTTCGTGAGCCCTGATTTCCGCGATCTTAAGTGCGAATAACGGGCGACCACTCTGCATCGCACGCGCTCGCTTTGCTCGCGGACCATGAAACTTCTGCGACTACAAGCTCACGCCGGAGTGAGGGCCCAAGGGGGTCTTGCTGGTGGTTCTATTTTCTTGTCGGTCTTTTGTCGACATGGTCAACCACCAGGATCTCGACCGGCTTCTTCCGGCCCTCAAGCTTGAGTCCCAGTTGGTCCTGGAGAGCAGAGACAATTGACGGCCCATCAGCTCCTCCGGCTGCTGAACCCTCAAAATCGGTCATCTTTGGCCCGTCGAGTGGCGACCACGCCAGGGTGAAATCGTAGACTCCTTTGAGGTCGGTCGCGTCGGCCACCTGTTGCCCCGTGATGCGGGCCAGCATTTCGGCGAGCTTCTCCGTAGTGATTTTAGTCGCCTCCAGTCGTCCTGGTTTGGCAGAGGTCTGAGGCTGCCCGTCTTCCCCTGAGCGAATCTTCGGCCCGTTCTTCGCTACCACCAAGGCGTACGTCGGCAGTTGTCTGGTATCCCGATGCAGGGTCAGTTTGAACCGTTCAGCCAGCAGCGTCTGTATCATCTGCCGCACTTGCTGCATCGGAGTATCGGCCGGGAACTTCGCCTGGATGTCAAAATGTTCCGTCGTGAGCCAAATCCGGCCCGACGAGCGCGTACTCCCTATCGTCTGGGATATCAAATGCCGCCAATGTTAACTTCTTTAAGGAAACGTTTTCCATCCTGATCAGGCCCACCGAGAGGCGGATGGAGCTCACCCCACCCGTCGACCGGTTGAGCCTGACCGACGCCACTTCGAACGTCGGCATCTGGACGCTCCCTGCGAACGCGATGAACAATAAAAACGCTAGTTCTTTCATTACTGCACCATCCTTTGATCTCAGATTCCCGGGGCTGACTTTCGTGACGTGACTAAGTCTTCTGGAGAGCGATGACACCCAATCCGCCGATGATTGCCACGCTGATTCCAAGAAAGGCGACGAATCCTTGCGTCCCCATGCCAGCCGAGACTATTGCCACCAGAAGCCAACACGAAATACCCGCGGCATTTTCCGCAATGCGGATCGGGCGAATCATTTGTTGTTCGGCTTCCAGCCGCCGGCGCAGTTGCGCCCGCCACCAGATCGCATTCGCATTGGGGCGGCCTACGTTCTCATCTGTATCCGCCATCCGCCTCATCCACTCCTGGAACTGCCGATCATCCATGGCTTGCCTCAAATCCGTGCTTCATCAGGATGGCTTCCATCCTGCGCCGAGCCCGGTGCAACAGCACTTTCACACTCTTCTCCTTCAAACGCAGGATTTCCGCGATCTCCCTGTGTTCTGCACCGTCGACGTAAGCCAGCCACAATAGCGCCCGTTCCTGGACGCTGATTTTGGCGAACAGTTTGTGCATATCCGGTATCAGATCCAATCTCGCATCGGTCGACTGTTCGAACCTGGAAAAATGTTGCCACCATGTCCGCTGCCTGGTCTGCGCCCGCCGGTAGTCCATGACCAGGTTCGTTGCCACGCGATAGAGGTACGACCTCCTTTGACCTTCCCGCATCGGCGGTGCATTCAATAGCCGGATATAGCTCTCCTGGGTAATGTCGTCAGCGACCGTTTCGTTAGATGCGACGCGGCAGATATAGGACCGGAGGGCACGTCTGGTTCCCGCATAAAACTCCTCGAATTGTTGGGGGCTGAGCGTCTCTGCTTCGCCCATTTCGGCGTAGTCCATCGCTATGGTCGCCGTCGCAGATCATTTCTCCGCTGGTTTTCGCTGGTCCTCGCCAGCGGGCCTGTCCATCAAGCCCCAGGATTTTGACAGGCGGTAGGAAATGCCAGCCGAGATCAAAATGCCCACGCCAACACAAAGCAACAGGACGCCAATGCTGGCAACTTCGGCTTCTGATTCCAGAGTTTCACCAACCCACCAAACCCCTCCCCCCAGCAAGATCAGGATTATCCCTTTTTGAATGGCACCCATCACTGCCCGCCCAGGGCTCTCCGAGCCCGACAAATCTGTAACGAACTTCTGGCCTGCTGGCGACTGCAGGAATGTGGCAAAGTCCTCACCAGCACTGAACTTGTCAATCACGGCCTTTCGCACAGCCATCCTTTGCCGTGTCTGATAGGCGTTGAAGAGAAGATAAAGAATTACTGGAAATAGCGCTGCAAATGCGATCCACGCCGCGTCGCTGTTAGAGATGTGATTCATATCATTTCGCTTCTCAACCCTACAACGCTTTGGGAGTCAATGAGGTTAACAACGAAGTGATCTGTCCTTCCGTGAATCGCGTTTTAAAGAGCCTCCATTTTCCTCCTGACCAGGGCAAGGAAATTTCTTCAGATGGGGCCGAAGACTATGTCAAGGGCGCAGGTTTCGCGCTCGTGAATCCGATGTATGACGCTGATATCGGGATCGGAAGCTTCCCAGACAGAATCGCACCGTCGCGCAACCCTCCACCAGTATCGTCGCGGTGGCATCAAGCAACTTCCGGAGTTCGGCCTTCGAGAACGCGGGGTCTCAGGCTTGCTCGCAGATTTTCAACGCCTGCTGCGATGCGGTTTCTCTGCGACGGACTTGATCGCCTAATCGTTAAGCCTGCACAGAGCCTCGATCCAACCCACTGAGCGCTTCGCCACTGAAGGTGATTGTCGCTCCCCGACTGGCGAGCTCCAGCTCAGGCCCGCAAACGCTGCATCAGAGAGATGTCATCGAGGACCCCGATTCCCATTTTCCTCAGGTATTCGCAGGCAGGTTCCGCGAAGAAATCGTCATCCTTCGTGCAGAGTATGTCCGCCTCGCCGATTATCGCGGTCTGCATAACGACGACATCGTTTACGTCGCGAATCGGGGCGGTGACGAGAGGGTTCAAGGGCACGATTTCCGAGGAACTGCGAAGGAAATTAATGTAGTCGAAAACAAGGTCCTCCGGCAGGTCGTAAAATGCTTGCAATCGCGGATAGCGCAAGACCCGTGCCAGCTCATACAGCATCTCGTTGGAGAGCAATAGCCGATGGGCGCTACCGACAATGCGCATTAGCAATTCACGGGCAAGACCATGCGAGTGCTCGTTAGCCCGAACAAGAATCGTCGTGTCGAGGACGATCTTCACTGATGTGGACGATAGCCCGGACGAACGCTTCGGATGGCCTCGGTAAGGATTTCTTCGGCCTCCTCCTCGGAGCCGGGTTTGCGGCGGGCATCGACCTCGGCAAAATATCTGGTCAGCCCAGCGACGAGTTCGTTCCGGCGCTCAGCGGAGAGAGCAGGGGGCTGAATGGCGCGGACACTGATCTCTTCGTCTTCCAGCACACGCCGCCCGAGCAGGCCTTCAATGACGGTCTTCTGGTCAGGAGAGAGATCTTTAGCGTTGTGTATCATGGCGCAGGTCCTTGACTACATTATGACGGAGTCGATTGTACGGCTTCGGCCGCGCTATCGCAGTGGCTGAGTTGATTCCGGAACCGAAGGCAACTATGAAGTGCATCTGGACGGGGTTCTTGGACACCCCGGACGCACCTGAATTGCGCGGTGCTGATACGGGGCTGAAACCCGCTCAAGCCGCCCATTCTGCAAATCCGGCACAACGCAAAATCAATGAGATACTGAAAACAAAAGGGAAAGAGAACCCTCAAACGTGTTCAATTCCCGCCCCGGGCACCAACACTCACGAGCTGCTCTATGACGCGGCGGTCTTGCCCCTCGCCACGAAATTCAACGACGCCGAGTTCATGCAGTAGCGCAAGCCGGTCGGCTTCGGGCCATCGTCAAACACGTGGCCCAAGTGGGCGTCGCAACGTACGCAGCTGACCTTCGTGCGCACTTCGCCGAAGCTCCGGTCCGTCTGCTCGACCACGTTCTCTTTCGCGATTGGCTGATAAAAGCTCGGCCAGCCGGTGCCGGATTCGAACTTGGTCTTCGAATCGAACAACACCGTATTGCAGCAGATGCAGTGATACAGGCCGTCCGAATGGTTGTACGCGTACTTGCCGCTGCCGGCGCGCTCGGTCCCTTCCTTGCGCGTGACATCGAACTGCTCGCCGTCAAGCTGCTTCCGCCACTCGGCATCCGTCTTTACGATCTTATCCACTTCCTCGACGCCGGACTTGTTTCCATTAGCATCGAAGTTGACAATTCGGACCTTGCCCCCGCGGCCTGCTTTGTCTTTGTCTACTGCCGCGAGAAGCGCGCAGACGCCCGCTCCGCCGGCGAGGCTCATTAAAAATCCGCGGCGATAAACTGGCTTGCTCAACATACTCATTTGATCTCCTTCGTGTAAAGCTCGGGATACTTCGCCATAAACTTTTTCAGCAGTGGAATATCGACCGCCGCTATGTAACCCTGGGTCGGGTTGTGATCCAGAAAATGCTGATGTTCCGCCTCGGCCGGATAGAACGCGCCCCGCAAGGGGACGACTTGCGTCACGATTTTTTCATTCGCCCAATCCATCTCTTTGGATACGCGCGCCGCGTTCAGCTCTTTAATGTAGGCTTCGGCAACGGTCTTCTGCTCGTCATCCGAGTAGAAGATCGCGGACCGGTACTCCGGCCCTTCGTCGTAATGCTGGCGATTCAGCGTGGTGGGATCGTGCGCCGCCGAGAAATAAACCTTCAGCAGGTCGCCGTAAGTGATCTTGGTTGGGTCCCAGGTAATTTTGATGGATTCGGCATGGCCTGTGTTGCGTTCGGCGACCATATCGTAGTGCGCCGTTTCCTTCGTTCCGCCGGCGTACCCGACTACGGTGTTCGTCACGCCTTTCATGTGCTCGAAGATTCCCTGCATGCCCCAGAAGCATCCGCCTGCCAGTACGACTGACGATGTGCCCGCAGAGGCAGCGCTCACCTTCGGAGGATCGGGGAAGCTTGCCGCCCGCGCCACTGAGAATCCGGCTGTCGCAATCGCAACTGCCGCTACACCAAAAAGCAGTACTCTGTTTCGCATTCGATCTCCACTATCTATATCTATGATACGCGCAATTCGGTCCAACGTCCCGCCTCAATTCTGCCGGCTCCCGACAAAGTATCACATTACTTGAATCTTTAGTCCGGGCGTTAGCCGAGCACGACGATCGGATGGTAGGTGTGCGGCATGGCAATCCGCCCAATCGCAACCAGTTGTCCATCCGGACCGATCGCTCTGACGTGCGGCGATTCCCCATTCGCCCGAAACGCGGAAACATTGAAATCGCGCCCGTGCCTGATATTCGTCGCCGTAATATCGTCCACGAAAACGCCGGGGAACTCGGGCAGCAAATCACTCATCGGGATCAGCGCCTCGTGCAGCCGGCCTTCGTCTTTCAGGGTCTGCAGCCGCTCGATGGTGAATGCCTGGTCCAGCCGAAACGGGCCCGACCGCGTGCGCACCAGCGTTTCAACATGCGCTCCACAGCCAAGTGAAATTCCAAGCTGGTGCGCAATGGACCGGATATAGGTGCCAGCCGAGCAGCGCACGCGCAGTCGCGCTCTCGCGCCTTCCGGCTCCAACAGGGTCAGCTCATAAATCGAGACCCTGGACGGCGCGAGATCGACATGAATATTCTTCCGCGCAAGCTTGTACGCAGGTACACCGTTGACCTTTTTCGCCGAGACCGGCGGAGGAGTTTGCTCGATCTCTCCACGCATCGGAGCCAGGCAAGCCTCTATTTGATCGGCGGTAATGTTGGGATGACGATCCGGACCACACGGCTCTCCAGCGCGATCGTAAGTCGAAGTCGCGAAGCCAAATCGAACCACCGCCTCATAGCCTTTCTCGGATCCGGCCCAGAAGCGGGCCAGACGTGTCGCCTGCTCGATCATCAACGGCAGGACGCCGGTGGCGATCGGGTCGAGCGTTCCCAAATGCCCCACGCGCCGCGTGCCCGCAATACCGCGCATTTTGCCGACAACATCGTGCGACGTCCATCCCTCGGGCTTGTTAACCACAATAACCCCGTCAGAGTTCACTTCAGCTGTTCCAGTTCCGCGATCGACTTCATCACAACCGCGCCAATCACCTCGAAACTGTGCGGATCCAGCTTGTCGAGCGTGTCCTCCGGAGTATGCCAGAAGGTGTTCTGCGATTCGAAATCGATCAGATCGACCGCGCGCACGCCGACGTTGAGGAAGGGCATATGGTCGTCCTCGATGGCGCTGCCTTGTCTGGGAAATGCACTGGAATAGCCGAGCGAATCCGCAACATCCCAGACCAGTTTACGCACCGATGCAGCGGAATTAGTATCCCAGGTGAGACGCAGATTCTTATCGCCGGTCATATCGACATTGATCAGAGCCTTCAGCCGCCGGTTGGTTCCATCGGCTGTCCACTTTTCGGCCAGATGACGGCTGCCGTAGAGACTGTCGGTGCCGGACCACTCGTGAAATGCTTCTTCGCCGTCGAAGAAGACCAGGTAAACGTCGTCGATGCGAGGCTGGTTCGCAAGCGCCGCGGCTAGTTCGAGCAAGACGCCGGTGGAAGACCCGCCGTCGTTCGCACCCACGAAGTTCGCCATTTTCTTCGTATCGTAATGGCCGGTGATGGCGATGGCGCGGCCGGATTTTCCGGCGAATTTCGCGATGATGTTTTCCATTGGCACGGGGCCATCGGGCGTGTTGGCGGTAAAGCGGTCGGCGATCACTGCGCACGCGCACGAAGCGAGTTGCTGTTTGATCACCGAACGCAACTTCGCAATTGCGGGTGAGCCATCGGGCCGCGGTCCGAACGCGACCGCTTGCCGCGTGAATGCAAATGCATCAGCGCCATTGAAATTTCCGGGACTCGCTCCCGACAAAAATTGGGTGGCGGCCAGCGTTAGATTAATGATGTTAACCTTTGATATCACAATAACTTGGCTCAGTAGTGATATACCATAAAGACAGGAGGCGGGAGTTTGGCTTCGGTCGGCATCGGTGCGAAGTTGCGAAACGAAAGGGTCGGCAAGGGTCTGGCGATCGACGACATTTCCCGCGACACAAGGATTGCGTCCCGGTTTCTGGAAGCCATCGAAACAGACGACTACTCCAGTTTACCCGGTCTTGTCTTCACGCGTAACTTCATTCGGCAGTATGCGTTGACTTTGCAGCTGGATCCGGACCCTCTGCTTTCCGAGTTGCCGAAGCCGGACGAAACGACGGCCCCGTTGCCGGATCCTCCGGCGCGCCCCCGCTCGACTTATCACAGGGACCGCCGTTTGCGGGCGATTCGATCTTCCGTCGTGTGGCTGCTGGTTGCAGGCGGCGCAGGCACGGCGGCGTACATGCGCTACAACCATTCGCTGCGCGGGACCACGCCTCAGGCACGCCCGACGCCCGAAAAAACGGTCGTAGTGCAGGCAGCCGTGGCGCAAACAGCAAAGACTCCAGGCGGGATAAAACCCGCGGCACAGCATTCCCCGGCGGCTTTATCCAATACAGCCGCATCCAATACAGCCGGATCCAGGACAAGCGCATCATCCAAGACAGCCGCATCCAGAACAGCCCCGGTGCAGGTGTCGCTCACGGCGCACGCCGAGTCAGCCTGGGTTCAGGTCAGCGCGGATGGAAAGATCACATTCACCGGCACGCTGAAACCGAACGAAACCCAGGAAATCTCGGCGGCAGAACAAGTGCGGGTCCTGACGGGCAACGCCGGCGCTCTGACCATTTCGCTGAACGGGAGGACTCTGGAATCGATCGGTCCGGCACGACAGGTGCGTGAGGTCAAGTTGACGGCGGAAGGTCCGCAGTTCCTGACGAGAGCCCCTGCGCCCGCGCCCGATCCGCTTTAGCGGCCCGGCGGCGATTGCGCAGCGCTTCGCGCCTCTGTTCCAACACCAACCGTCTTCTCTGCCGTTCTGCGATCAGCAGTTCCTGGCGGCGACCCTGTTTCGTGCGGATATCAATCTTGCGCCAGAACTTGTTGAAGTAAGAGATGGCGGACCAAATGGAAAACAGCACCACGACGTAGAGCGAGAAGTCCGCCCATTTACCAACCCACGGGTGGTGCATGCTGATCATGAGCAGCGAAACGGCCAGAACCTGCCAGAAAGTTTTAGTCTTTCCGAGTTCGCTGGCTCTTATCGTGTAGCCCTCGATCGCGGCGATGCTGCGCAGACCCGACACAGCGAATTCCCTACCCACCAGAAGCACCACCAGCCAGCCGGGGACCACTCGAACCTGCACGAGAGCGATGAGAGCGGCCGAAACCAGCAGCTTGTCCGCGATGGGATCGAGCAGCGTTCCGATGGTGGTTACCTGCCCCCATCGGCGGGCCAGATAACCGTCCAACAGATCCGTCGCCGCGGCCACCCAAAAAATAATTAGCGCAACAACATCATTTGTGATGACAGCGCCGTTCCAATGGAGTATGATTCTCTCCTGTACCAGCACTGCGACGAGTAAAGGAACAAAGAATATTCGCGCGATAGTGAGGGTATTCGGAAGATTCATCAGTCACCCCCAACTGTGGAAATCCCCGAAAATTTAATCTGAATCGATCGATTCAGACTCTGGCGATTGCCTTGCCGCCATTGGTGTGTCAAGTCTTTCTTATTGAGTCGGTTACGAGGATTGCTGCGTTTCGGTTCAATTACACGCAAGGTCTGATCCAGCAATGCTTTGCGAGTACCTGAGATCATTTGTGCACAGAATTTTCCACAGACGACGTGGAATTCCCCACCAGATAGCGGTTCAAGCGCCGGCGCAGCGACTCGGGCGCGTCTACCTCCATCTCGCATAAGCTTCCATCATAGCCCTCCGTGCGCACCCTGCCACACTCATGTAACAGCGCGATGGAAGCGCCGTCCCGAAGAGGAATACGAAACCGGACCGTTTCGACGGAGTCAAAGGGAACCACCTCGTCGATCGTGTCGAAGAGTTGTGAAAGCCCTTCGCCCGTAAGACCGCTGACCAGCACAGCCGGAGTGAGTGCGCTCTGTCCGGCTTCGGCGAGCAGGCGCGCGCCGAGAAGTTGCGCGGTGGCATCCTGAGGATCTCGCTCCGGCAGCCGGTCGGCCTTGTTCAACACGAGGATCTGCGGCGTCGACGAAGCGCCGATCTCGCCGAGCACCCGGAAGACTTCCGAAATATGCCGCGCCGCCTGCGGAGACGATACGTCAACGATGTGAAGTATCAGGGCTGAATCGGCGACTTCTTCCAGCGTGGCGCGGAAGGCCTCGATCAAAGTCGTCGGCAGGTTGCGAACGAAACCGACTGTATCGCTCAGCAGTACGCGCCGCCGCGAAGGAAGCGTGATCGACCGGATTGTTGGATCGAGCGTGGCGAACATGCGCGCATCAGCAAGCACACCGGCGGCGGTGAGCCGGTTGAACAATGTGGACTTTCCCGCGTTCGTGTAACCCGCAAGCGATACAGTGGGAACGGGGATCGCGCCGCGATTTTCGCGATGCAGAGCGCGGCCCGTGCGCACCCGTTCCAAATCGGTCTCCAGCTTCTTGATGCGCGTGGCGATGCGCCGCCGGTCTGTCTCCAACTTTGTTTCGCCTGGACCGCGCGTGCCGATTCCGCCGCCCAACCGCGACAGCGAATGTCCCTGGCCAGTGAGGCGCGGAAGCATGTATTTCAACTGCGCCAGCTCCACCTGAAGACGCCCTTCGGCCGTGCGCGCGCGGCGGGCGAATATATCCAGAATTAACTGCGTGCGGTCGATGACTTTGATCTGAACGGCGCTCTCGAGGTTACGCTGCTGCGTTGGCGTGAGTTCGTGATCGACGACCAGGACATCGGCCTGGTGGGCCTCGGCCAGTTCTTTCAGTTCCTGTACTTTGCCGTATCCGAACAGAGTAGCCGCGTCGAAAACGGGACGAACCTGAAACACTTCGGCGGCAACCGCGGCGCCGGCGCCGGCGGCCAACTCGGCAAGCTCGCGAAACGATTCGGAAGCAGCCGAAGACGCCGATCCGCGGCGGCGTTCGAAACCCGCGAGAATCGCCTTTTCCGGGTGCTGCTCGAGGGAAATCGTCGGATCTAATCCTCGGAGTGCTGTCCCACTCCCACCGCCTGCGCGGTGGTGGGGGCAGTGCTCTGGCTGTTTGACGCGTGGGGGGCCGCGTGCTGCTGGATGGCGCGAGTCGTCACCACCGTCGAGATAGCATGCTTGAAGATCAGCTGCTCCTGGTTACTGGTTTCGAGCACAAGAGAATACTTGTCAAAGCTCTTGATTCGGCCCGAAAGTTTGACACCACTCAAGAGATAGATCGTGACCAATCCCTTTTCCTTGCGCGCATTGTTCAAAAAGCTGTCTTGGATGTTTTGCGCTGGCTTATCCATCTGTAGCGTTCCAGGCCCTGAAAAAGTTTGGTTAAAGCGGGCAGGGCCGTATGCATTGTAACTCAGCCGCAATGTAACTTTCGACACGTTCTATACTTCAGGAGATAAATGGCTATTTATTCGCGCTTTGAAAAGGACGGCGGAAAGTCCTGGGGAATCGTCGGCAACGGAATCGTGGAGGAGTTGCGAGGGGGACTGTTCGATCGCGCTGAGCTCACCGGACGGCAGTTCGCGCTCGGCGAGGTGAAACTCCTCGCGCCGTGCGAGCCGCCGAAGATCCTCGCGGTGGGGCAGAACTACGTCAGCCATCTTGGCGAACGGAATACGCCGAAAAACCCGGAGATGTTCTACAAACCGATCTCGTCAATTCAGCATCCTGGCGGGCCGATCGAATTGCCGCCGGACGCCGAGGACGTTCACTACGAGGGTGAACTCGTGCTGGTGATCGGGAAGACGGTTCGCGACGCTTCGCGCGAGGAGGCTGCGGCGGCTGTGTTCGGCATTACCTGCGGCAACGATGTAAGCGATCGCAACTGGCAGCGCGGCGCGGGCAAGGATGTGCAGTGGTGGCGCGCTAAAGGATGCGACACGTTCGGGCCGCTCGGACCCGTGATCGTAACGGGCCTCGATTACTCCAATCTGTTGCTGACGACGCGTGTGAATGGCGAAGTGATGCAACAGCAGCGCACCAGCGACCTGATCTTCGATGTGCCAACCGTCATCAGCTTTATCAGCCGCTATTTGACGCTCACGCCGGGCGACGTGATCTATACGGGGACGCCGGGCAACACGCGGGCGATGAAGCCCGGCGATGTGGTGGAAGTGGAGATCGAAGGCGTCGGCGTTTTGCGGAACCCGGTGGTGCTCCGGTAGCTCGATTTACCCCCACCAGGCTGAAAGCCTGTGCTGCCTATTCCTGATTCTCTTTCGGGTCGCGAAGTTCGTAAAAGCCGCTCATCTTCAGAGTCACCACGATTGGCGTGCCTTCCTGATTTTGCAGGAACCATCCGTGAATCCCCGCAAAGGGTGCGATCAGGGACCCGTTGTACTGAGCGGCTGTTCCCATCTCGTAACTCTGCGCATGATCGGGATCGGTGGGTTTTTCGCCGTGGAAATCGTAGTAAACGGTTCCATGGTCGGCCGCCCAGGAATAGACCATCGTGCCGCCCGGCTGCATTCTCACTTTGTATTCGAGTTCTCCGTCGGGCTTCATCGGAATTTTAACTTCATCGCTGCGGAACGGCAGTTGATACGAGCGCGCCGGAGCGCCCGCGGCTGTTAGGGCTGCGAGCTTTGTGTCCGCAGGCGCATCCACCGGAGCGGGCTGAGACATCGCCATCAGCCCGGTCAATTTGCCGAAACCAGTTGGATCGCGATGATATTCCGCGGGCAGCACAACGCAGAAGACAATCACCGCCGCTACCACGAACGAAACTCCCAGCCGAATCAGCAATCCGCCCCGCGAGGGCATTTGTGGGCTCATACAACCCTCTTAAGCGCGTACCCGGCCAGTTGATAGCCCATCAGGATGAAGCCGGCCGTCATCAGCAGCACGTTCGCGGTCACCGCATGCCGGAGGAAACCGCTCGTCTTCCGCCATCGCGTCATCAGGAAAAGGATCACCGAAAGCGCCAGGATCTGACCGATTTCAACGCCGAGGTTGAACGAAAGCATGTTCGGCACGAGTCCCTTTGGTGACAGATGAAGCTCCTGTAGTTTGGTGGCGAGGCCGAAGCCGTGGATGAGTCCGAATACCAGTACGCCCAGCTTCGCGTTAGGCTCAAAGCCGAACAAAGTGCGGAAGCCGTCGATGTTGTCGAAGCCCTTGTACACTACGGACAACCCGATCAGCGCATCGACTATGAACGGATTCACGTGGATTCCCGACAGCACACCCGCCAGCAGCGTGACGCTGTGGCCGACGGCGAAGCAAGTTACATAGGTGGCGACGTCCCGCAGCCGGTAGAGAAAGAAGATGACGCCGACAAGGAAAAGCAGGTGATCATACCCCGTAACCATGTGCTTCGCGCCCAGATAGATGAACGGAACGATCTGCGCGCCCGTGCTCTGCTTCACGAACGCGGCGTCCTTGCCGCCGATACCGTGCGCCATCAGAGGAAGGGCGCATAAAAGTGCCGGTAAGATCCTGCCTGCGATTCTGGATTTCATAAATCGATTCTGGAGCTTATCACGCAATCAACCGTTCGCATTCGCCCTGACGGTCACATTGGGGTTCGTGACGAGTGTGTGACGCGCCGATACACTGGGCTTTGCCCCGTTTTTGCGACGTCAGCTTGCCCGTCCCGCTCGATCAGGCTTTCACTTATTCGCTTCCTTTGACTCTCCAGCATCGCGTGAAAGCGGGGACGCGCGTGCTCGTTCCGTTCGGCACGAGGAAACTGACCGGTGTCGTGCTGCGCGTCCACGACGACCCGCCCGATGGTCCTCTCAAAGACGCCTTGCGACTGATCGACCTGGAACCGGTTCTCGACGACGAGCTGACCGCCCTGGGCAAGTGGATTTCTGGTTACTATTGCGCGCCGCTGGGAGAAGTGCTGCGCTCCATGCTGCCGCTGGCTTCGGATATTCGCTCCGGCAAGGTCTATTCGTTGACCGATTCGGGCCGCGATGCCTCCCGCCAACTGTCCATAGAACCCCAAGCTGAAGACACCGTAAATCAGGTGATTCAGATGCTCGCCGCGAGGCCGCTCTCCGCCACCTACATCAAGAAGAAGATTCCCCTCGCGGACCGCGTCCTGAAATCGCTCGAGCGGAAAGGCTGGATCGCCGTTGAAGAGGTCTCGCACGACCGCGATCCGCTGCGCGCGCCGTCCGCAAAGCTGCGGATCGCATTGACCGGAGCCGAGCCGCCTGGGAAAATTCCCAAAGCCGAGCGTGAATTGCTGGCCTATCTTGCGCTCCATCCGGGATCGCACAACGTCGGCGACCTCGAAGCGTTGGTTCACAACGCCAGCCAGGCGGCGCGGTCGCTGGCGCGCAAACAGGCAGTCACGCTGACGACCGAGCCGATTGCCATCCGAAGCGCCCCCATTCGCGCCCCGCACGAGTTGAACACATCGCAGCGCAACGCATTCGATCTGATCGACGCCGGCATCGCCACGCGCAAATTCTGCACATTTCTGCTGCACGGGGTTACGGGATCCGGCAAGACGGAGGTGTATCTCAACGCTATCGACGCGGCGCTGGCATCCGGACGGGGCGCGCTGATGCTGGTGCCGGAGATTGCCCTGACCCCGGCGGTCGCGGGCCAGTTCTACGCGCGCTTTGGCGATCGGGTCGCGATCTTGCACAGCGCATTCAGCGATACCGAGCGCGCCGATCAATGGCGCAGAATTCGCGCGGGCACCGCGAGCGTGGTAGTGGGAACGCGTTCCGGAGCTTTCGCTCCCGTGCGCAATCTCGGCTTGATCGTGGTCGACGAAGAGCACGATTCGAGCTACAAGCAGGAGGAGACACCGCGCTATCACGGCCGCGACGTGGCCATCGTGCGCGCGCAGGCGGCGAATGCCTGCGTGGTGCTCGGCTCGGCTACGCCCAGTCTGGAAAGCAGATTCAACGCGGCTTCCGGGAAATACACGTTGCTCGAAATCCCGGATCGCATTGCCGACCGGCCGATGCCCACGGTCCAGGTGATCGACATGAGGCAGGAATTTCTCGAAACGCGCAAACACGCGATCTTCTCGCGGGCGCTCATCGGGGCCATTCGCGAGCGCATCGAGAACAACGAGCAGGCGATGATCCTGCTCAATCGCCGCGGATTTTCCAGCTTCGTCGCCTGCCGTTCCTGCGGCGAGCGCATCCAGTGCATGAACTGCGCCGTAACGCTGACTTACCACCGGCGCGACCGGCGTCTGCTCTGCCATTACTGCGGGTACGCGGAGAAGATTCCCTCGGTGTGTCCCAAATGCGAGAGCGAGCATATCCATTTCATGGGGTCGGGATCAGAGCGAGTTGAAGATGAGCTGCATGGAGAATTCCCGGAAGCGAAAATCGCACGCCTGGATCGCGACACGGTTGCCGGGAAGCGCCAGTTCGAAGACATTCTGCAAGCCTTCCGCGAACGTAACTACGACATTCTGGTGGGCACGCAGATGATCGCGAAGGGGCACGATATTCCGAATGTGACCCTGGTGGGCGTGGTCTCGGCGGACGTCGGGATCGGAATGCCGGACTTCCGCGCGGCGGAGCGAACGTTTCAGATCCTCACGCAGGTGGCGGGCAGG
>Ga0182024_10004815_pt1 | contig 30700 bp, 40 predicted proteins | sample P32metaG_FD_120480 | JGI IMG/M metagenome (GOLD analysis project Ga0182024, IMG submission 120480) | Permafrost microbial communities from Stordalen Mire, Sweden - P3-2 metaG (Illumina Assembly) | ecosystem: Environmental > Terrestrial > Soil > Wetlands > Permafrost | place: Sweden: Stordalen... | reverse complement strand
CGCTGATCACCGAGAAATCGATGTCCGCGACGGTCCATCAACAATACGCCTTCGAGGTGAATCGCCGCGCGACCAAGACGCAGATCCGCCAGGCGATCCACGAGATTTTCAAGGTCGACGTTCTCAAAGTCAATACCGTCAACGTCGGCGGCAAGATAAAGAACTTCGCGCGCCGCGGCCGGAAAACGACCGGCAAGCAATCGGACTGGAAAAAAGCGATCGTCACCGTGAAGCCCGGGCAAAAAATTGAGCTGGGCGGCCTGAACTACTTCGAGCAGTGATAGTGCCTCAAACCGGAGATGCCATGACAGTCGCCTTGCGCTTTTCCGCTCCCGCTGCGTTGCTCGTCGCTCAAATGGCGCTGCCATTCTTCGCTCCTCGCGCCTTGCGGGAACGAAAAATCGCGGCGGCTTTGTGTCACGCCACCTCCGGTTCGAGGCACTGATGGCAATTAAGAGATTCCGGCCGACATCGCCGGCGGTGCGCTTCCTGACGGTCAACGACTCGACCGGCCTCACGAAGAAAAAGCCCGAGCGTACCCTGATTGAGGTCAAGAAGAAACACTCGGGCCGCAACAACAACGGCCACATCACGACGCGCCACAAAGGCGGCGGGACGCGGCGGCAGTATCGCGTCATCGACTTCAAGCGCGCGAAGGACGGAATCCCGGCGAAGGTTGCGGCGATAGAATACGATCCCAACCGGTCGGCGCGAATTGCGCTCCTTCATTATAAAGACGGTGAGAAGCGCTACATCCTAGCGCCCGCCGGCCTGCAAGTCGGCGACGTCGTCGAGTCGGGAACCGGCGCCGATATCAAGAACGGCAACACGTTGCCGCTCGCCAATATTCCGCTCGGTACCGTCATTCACAATATCGAGCTGCGCCCCGGTGAAGGTGGAAAACTCGTTCGTTCGGCCGGCGTCTCAGCGCAACTGATGGCAAAAGAGGACGACTACGCTCAAGTTCGCATGCCGTCGGGCGAAGTGCGGAAAATTCTCATGACCTGCCGCGCGTCGATCGGTCAACTCGGCAATCTCGAACACGAGAACGTCGTCATCGGCAAGGCCGGCCGCATTCGGCATATGGGGAAGCGCCCGTCGGTCCGCGGTGTCGCGATGAATCCCGTCGATCATCCGCACGGCGGCGGCGAAGCGCGTTCGACGTCGGGTCGCCCGCCGACGACGCCTTGGGGCCAGATGACGATGGGCAAGAAGACGCGCCGCAACAAGCGCACCAAAAAGATGATCGTTCGCGGACGGAGTGCCAAATAAATGGGCCGCTCTCTCAAGAAGGGGCCGTTCGTCGCGGACCAACTCCTCGACAAGATCGAGAAGCTGAATGCATCGCGCGAGAAGCGCGTCATCAAGACCTGGTCGCGCGCCAGCACCGTCGTTCCGGCGATGGTCGGGCACACCATCTCGGTCCACAACGGCAAGACGCACGTCCCCGTCTTCGTTACCGAAAACATGGTCGGCCACAAGCTCGGCGAGTTCGCGCCGACTCGGACCTTCCGCGGACACGGCGGCACGACCAAGGTGGAGACGAAGTAGCGTGCCTGAAACTCAAACCGCTGAGCCCAGCGAGGTCTTCGCGCGATTGAAATTCGCGCGCGTGGGCCCACGCAAGCTGCGCCGCGTCGCCGACGCGATTCGGGGTAAGTCGGTTCGCGAAGCGCTCGTGCTGTTGCGCTTTTCCGGCGTCTTCGCGTCCGAGCCGATCGAACGGCTCTTGCGTAGCGCCCTCGCCAATGCCGCGAACAACCACGAGATGGCGACCGACGATCTCTTCATCACGCGCATCACCGTCGACGGCGGTCCCGGCGGCGGATTCACGAAGCGCCTCGATCCGCGCGCGCAGGGCCGCGCCGCATTCAAGCGTCGTCGCCTCTCGCACGTGACGATCGCGGTCGGCGCGACCGCGCCGCGCAAACAACCGAAGCGCCGCGCCGGCGCCTCGATCGCGCTTTCCACCAAGGAATCGCGCCGTGCCGCCGTCGAGACGACGCCGGCGAAACGCGCGCGTACCCGCAAGACCGCTAAGGCCGGAGCGAAAAAGTAATGGGACAGAAAATCCATCCGGTCGGCTTGCGACTTGGAATCACGCGCACGTGGGAGAGCCGCTGGTACGAGAAAAAGAACTATCGTGCCTGGCTGCAAGAAGACGCCGGCATCCGCAAGTATTTTGGTCGCCTGACGCGTGCCGCCGCGATTTCGAAAGTCGAGATCGAACGGCGCGCCAATCAAGCGCGGATCATGGTCCACACCGGCAAGCCCGGGATCATCATCGGCAAGCGCGGCGTCGGGATCGAGGACATTCGCAAAAACCTCGAGCGCATGACGCAGAAGACCGTTCAGGTGAACGTCGTCGAAATCAAGCATCCCGAACTCGACGCGCGGCTTGTCGGCCAAAACATCGTCGACCAGCTCGAAAAGCGCATCGCATTCCGCCGCGCGATGAAGCAGGCGATCATGCGCACGATGAAGGCCGGCGCTCGGGGCGTGAAGGTCATGGTCTCGGGTCGCTTGGGCGGCGCCGAAATTGCGCGTACGGAGCAAAACCACGACGGCAAGGTTCCGCTGCACACGTTGCGCGCCGACATCGACTACGCGCACGTCGAGGCGTTCACGACGTTCGGACGGATCGGCGTCAAAGTTTGGATCTATAAAGGCGAAGTGATCCCCGAAGGAACGCGCGGCGAACGCGGCCCCGACCGCAGCGGCGGTGGCTTCCGGGATCGGCGCGATCGTCCCGCGCGGCGGCCGAGGCGCGAGCGTCCGCCCGAGAACGCGACGCCGCAGGATGCGGCTAGTGTCGCACCGGGCACGGATGCCAATGCGGTGCGACCGACGCCGTTACCGACGCCGGGCCAAATCGAGCACGATCACAGTTCGCTCGCTTCGGAGATCGACGGTGCCCCGAGCGCCGAGGGCAATCACCCCACGGGCGTTCACGGTGGAAGTGCTGTCCACGATGCAGAGGCGCAGCACGGAAGCGGCGTGACGACCGAGACGTCGCAAGTCGATCCGGCCTCGCAGGGGACGATCGACGTGGCCGAGCGCCCATGGGCCTCGAGCGAAGTCGCATCGTCGGCTGAAGTCGCTTCGGACGAGGTCGCCTCGAGTGAACCCGCATCGGACGAGGCCGCCTCGAGTGAACCCGCGTCTGACGAGGTCGCCTCAAATGAACCCGCCCCGAATGAAGAGCCTACGTAATCATGTTGACACCGAAACGCGTCAAATGGCGCAAAGTGCATCGCGGACGGATGCGCGGCAAGGCGATGACCGGCAACTCGTTGACGTTCGGCGAATACGGATTGCAGGCGCTCGAGCCGTGCTGGATGTCCAACCGGCAGATCGAGGCCGCGCGCATCGCATTGACCCGTCACATCAAGCGCGGCGGCAAGGTCTGGATCAAAATCTTCCCGGACAAGTCCGTGACGAAGAAGCCGGCCGAGGTCCGCATGGGTTCCGGTAAAGGCAATCCCGAGTTCTGGGTCGCCGTGATCCGGCCCGGCCGCGTGCTGTTCGAGATCGCCGGCGTCCCCGATGCGACGGCGCGCGAAGCGCTGAAACTCGCCGCGGCCAAACTGCCGATCGGCACCAAGATCGTCTCGCGCTCGGAGGCTGAAATATCGTGAAACGAGATGAGCTAACCAAGCTGCGCGATTTCTCGATTCCCGAGTTGGAGCGGCGGGCGCACGAAACGAAAGAAGAGCTGTTCAACTTGCGGTTCCAACTGCGCACGGGTCACCTGTCGAACTTTAGCCGCGTCCGCGCGATTCGTCGCGCCTACGCGCGCATTCAAACCATCGTTTTCGAGAAGCGTTTGGCGGAGGCGAAACGTGGAACAGCGTAACCGCCGGCGGCTCAAGCAGGGCCGAGTCATCAGCGACAAGATGAACAAGACGATCGTCGTCGTCAGCGAGACGCGCGTCCCGCATCCGGTCTATGGGAAAATCGTGCGCAAGTCGGTGCGCTTCAAGGCGCACGACGAACGCAACGAGGCGAAGGAAGGCGACGTCGTCCGCATCGCCGAGTGCCGCCCCATGTCCAGCGAGAAGCGCTGGCGCCTGGTCGAGATCGTCGAGCGAGCTAAGTAATGAAACCGCAAGCACTCTCGGGTTTGCCCGGGATTTTGGGCGTGGCCAAGGAGCGAGGAGCGATGCGTGCACAGATGGCACGTGAGCGACGCAGCGACGCCGGCCACGGCCGAAAGATCGGGCAAAACCAATGATTCAGCAAGAGACAAGGCTTAAGGTCGCCGACAATTCCGGAGCGCGAGAACTCCTGTGCATCCACGTGCAGGGCGGCTCGCGGCATCCCTATGCCTCGGTCGGCGACATCATCGTCGGCACCGTCAAGAGCGCGATCCCCGGTGCGGCGGTCAAGAAGGGCCAAGTCGTCAAGGCGGTCGTCGTTCGCTGCGCCCAGCCGATGAAGCGCGCCGACGGATCGACGATCAAATTTGACGACAACGCCTGCGTGATCATCAAGGGCGAAAAGGATAACCTCGATCCGCGCGGCACGCGCGTCTTTGGGCCGGTTTGCCGCGAGTTGCGTGACCGCGGCTTCCTGAAGATCGCTTCGCTCGCTCCAGAGGTGCTTTAGTGGGAATCGTACTGATCGAGCGCCCCGGCGTGATCAAGGTGAAGCTCGCGAAGGGCGATACCGTCGTCATCCGCCGCGGCAAAGAGAAGGGCAAACGCGGAACCGTGAAAGCGGTCTTCCCGAAAATCGGGCTTGCGACGGTCGAAGGTCTCAACGTCGTCAAGCGCCATACGAAACAAGGCTTCGGCGGCGCTAAGACGGCCGGCATCTACGAGAAGGAAGCGCCAATTCCGATCTCCGCCTTGCAATACGTCTGCGCGAAGTGCGGTGCGCCGTCGCGCGTCAAGTTCAAGACCGGACCGAACGGCAAGCAGCGCGTTTGTGGACGCTGTGCCGAGCCCGCTCTCGAACCGCTGAAGGGGCGCTGATGGCTGCGACGGTTTCCCGTTTGCGCGAACGCTATCTCACCGACGTGCGCAAAGCATTGATCGAGAAGTTCGGCTACCGCAACGTTCATCAGGTGCCGAAGCTCGAGAAGGTCGTCCTCAACATGTCGGTCGGCGAAGCGATCACGAACTCCAAGATACTGGACGTCGCGGCTAAAGAGCTCGAAGTCATCTCCGGTCAAAAAGCCGTGATCGCGAAGGCCAAGAAGTCGATCGCTGCGTTCAAGCTCCGCGAGGGGATGCCGATCGCGGCGAAGGTCACGCTGCGCGGCGACCGGATGTACGTCTTCCTCGACAAGCTCTTCAACATCGTGCTGCCGCGCATCCGTGACTTCCGCGGGTTGCCGCGCAAGTCGTTCGACGGTCGCGGCAACTACAATCTCGGACTCCGCGAGCAAACCGTGTTTCCGGAGATCAACTACGACAAAGTCGACAAAATGCGGGGCATGGATATCGTCATCGTGACCTCGGCGAAGAATGACGAGGAGGCTGGCGAGTTTCTCCAGCGGATGGGCCTCCCGTTGCAAAAGGAACGCACCTAAATGCACTGCCACCGAGATAGCTTTACAGTCGCTCGGCGCTTTTCAGCCGCGGCTTCGTCGCTCCTCGCTCAAATGGCTCTGCCATTCAGCGCTCGTCGCTCCTCGCCCCGACCAAAAATCGCCTTCGCTTTGTGTGAAGCTACCTCGGAGGCAGCGCATTAATGGCAAAGACCTCGAGCATCGAGAAGTCGAAGCGCACACCGAAATTCGCAGTGCGGCAGCACAACCGCTGCCTCGCTTGCGGCCGGCCGCGCGGTTATTACCGTAAGTTCGGTTTGTGCCGGATATGCTTCCGCGAGAACGCACACCGTGGCTTCATCCCCGGCATCACGAAAGCGAGCTGGTAGATGATCACGACCGATCCGATCGCCGACATGCTGACGCGCATCCGTAATGCCAATATGGCCGGCCATGCGACCGTCGACATCCCGGCTTCGAAGATGAAGAAGTCGATCGCTTCGATTCTCAAAGAAGAAGGTTTCGTTCGCGAGATCGAGACGCTCGCCGAAGAAGGTCCTCAAGGGACGCTTCGGATCACCCTCAAGTACGGACCCGAAAAAGAGAAGGTCATCACGGGATTGCGCCGCATCAGCCGGCCCGGTCTGCGCGTCTACTCGCCGCGCACCGAGATCCCGCGCTTTCTCGGCGGGCTCGGGCTCGTCATCATCTCGACGTCGAAGGGAATCATGTCCGGGAAGCGCGCGAAACGCGAAGGCTTCGGCGGCGAGATTCTCGCGTACGTCTGGTAATCAAGATTTAACATGTCACGAATCGGTAAACTCCCTGTCACGATCCCGAGCGACGTCACGGTCTCCGTGGCGGACTCAGTCGTGCACGTCAAAGGGCCCAAGGGTGAACTCGAGCAGCACGTCGTCCCGCAAGTGCGCGTCGTTGTCGAGGAGAGCACCGCCCGCGTCGAGCGGCTTGGGGAGGCCAAAGTGCACCGTTCCGCGCACGGTTTGACGCGCACCCTCGTTGCCAACATGATCGAGGGCGTCTCGAAGGGCTATCGCAAGAGCCTCGAGATTCAAGGCGTCGGTTATCGTGCCGCCAAGGCCGGCGAACGCCTCAATCTTCAACTCGGGTATTCGCACCCGGTCGCCTACGAGGCGCCGAAGGGGATCACGTTCACCGTCGAAGGGACCAACAAAATTCACATCGACGGGATCGACAAACAACAGGTCGGCCAAGTCGCTGCCGAGATTCGTTCGCTCCGCCCGCCCGAGCCGTATAAAGGTAAGGGGATCCGCTACGAGGGCGAAGTCGTGAAGAAGAAGCTCGGTAAAGCCGGCAAAGCCGTGGGCGGGAAATAGCGATGCCGACAACGCGAAACGCCGCGCGCATCAAACGCCACCGCCGCTTACGCCGCAAGGTCACGGGTTCGCAACAGCGTCCCCGGCTGCAGATTCACCGTTCCCTGCACCATATCTATGCCACGGTCATCGACGACGCGAAGGGCCACACGCTCATCACCGCGTCGACCCGCCAAAAGGACGTCGCCGAGGGCTTGAAGTCGCTGACGAACCTCGCGGCCGCGAAAAAAGTCGGCGAAGTTGTCGGCAAGCGCGCGAAAGCCGCGGGAATCACCGCCGTCGTTTTCGATACGAGCGGGCTCAAGTATCATGGCCGCGTCGCGGCCCTCGCGCAAGCTGCGCGTGAAGCAGGTCTGGAGTTTTAATGCAATATCGGGGAGGCCGCGATCGCGATAACTCAGGATTCGACGAGAACGTCGTGCGGATCAATCGCGTCGCGAAGGTCGTCAAAGGCGGGAAGCGCTTCAGCTTCAGCGCGCTCGTCGTCGTCGGCGATCGTAAAGGTCGCGTCGGTTTTGCGATCGGCAAGGCCGGCGAGGTTCCCGAAGCGATTCGCAAGGGCGTTGAGAAGGCGCGCAAGGCGTTGATCACGGTGCCTATGGTCGACCGCACGATCCCCCACGAGGTGACGATGCAAGTCGGCGCGGGGAGGGTCTTCATGAAACCGGCCGCCCCGGGCACCGGCGTCATCGCCGGCGGCGCGATGCGCGCGGTGTTGGAACTCGCCGGGATCCACGACATCCTGACCAAGTCGCTCGGCAGCTCGAATCCGATCAACGTCGTCCTGGCGACGTACGAAGCGCTTCGTTCGTTGCGAACGGCGGAGCAGGTCGCGAAGCTGCGCGACAAGACCGTCCACGAACTGTTTGCGTAACGACGATGGCTAAGAAAAAGAAATCCAAATCCGCCGGCGCGAAGAAGACCGCGCCCAAAGCCGTCGCCAAGAAAACGAGCGCCGCAAAGGCGCGCGCTGCAAAGGCAAGCGCTCCCGCGAAGCGCGCTGCGAAGAAGCCTGCGCATAAGGCGTCCACGGAAAAGAAAAGCGTCGCCAAGCGAACGGCCGCAGCTATTGCAAGAGATCATCGTCCCGACGGCCCGCCTCCCGCGCACCCCGGCGTTACGCTCGCCATGCTGCGTGAAAATCACGGGGCGCGGCCGAAACGCACGCGCGTCGGGCGCGGACACGGTTCGGGGATGGTCAAGACCGGAGGCGAGGGCGGCAAAGGTCAGACGGTCCGCTCCGGCGGCGGAAAAGGCCCCGCGTTCGAAGGCGGGCAGACTCCCTGGGCGCGGCGCTTGCCGCATAAGCGCGGGTACTCGCAGAAGGCGCGCGACATCGGCCATTTCCGGACGACCTACGCGGTCGTGAACTTGAGCGCGCTTGCGGGTTGGGACGCGCACGTCGAAGTTTCGCCGCAAGCGCTCGTCGAGCGACGCCTGATCTCCAAGGTCGGCGACGGCGTCAAGGTCCTCGGCGGGACGAAATCGGGGAAGGCCCTTCCATCGGGCTTGAAGTTTCGCGACGTGCTGTTCTCGCAGAGCGCGCGCGACGCGTTGAACGCGGCCGGTGCCAACCTCGGCGAAGAAGCCGAGACGGCCGCTGCAAGCTCAGCACCTAAGGAGTAGCGTTGCTCCAGAATCTGCGCCAGGCGATACTCGTCCCGGACATTCGCAAGCGCATTTTCTTTGTATTGGGCGCCTTTGCGCTGTTCGTCTTCATGATTCACGTGCAGTTGCCCGACGTCGACGACACCAAGTGGCAAAGCCTTTTGACGCAGGGGACGTTTTACAACTTCCTCGGGTTCCTCTCGGGCGGCGCGTTGCAAAAGCTCTCGATTATCGCGATGGGGATCACCCCCTACATCAACGCCTCGATCATCATGCAACTGATGACCGTCGTCCTACCGCAACTCGAAGAGCTGGCGAAGAAAGGCGGCGAGGAGGGGCGCAAGAAGATCAGCCAGTACACGCGCTGGCTGACGATCGTCCTCGCGGTCGTGCAAGCCTCGACGATGTCGATCAACATGCAGCGCGCCGGCGTTTTCCTCGACTCCTCGACCCAGTTCTTGATCTTCGCGATCGTCGCGTTCGTGGCCGGGACCCTGTTCCTGATGTGGCTCGGCGAGCAGATCAGCGACAAGGGGATCGGGAACGGCGTTTCGTTGATCATCTTCGTCGGGATCGTGCTGCGCTATCCGACATACGTTTCGCAGACGATCCAGTCCGGCGAACATGGCGGGCTCAACGTCACGGGGCTCGTCCTCTTCTTGGTGATCGCCATCATCACGATCGTTTCGATCATCTTCATGTATCAGGGGCAGCGGCGGATTCCCGTCCAGCAAGCGCGCCGGGTCGTCGGCCGCAAGATGTTCGCCGGGCGAGCCTCCTATATTCCCCTGCGGCTCAACAACGCAGGCGTCATCTCGATCATCTTCGCAATTTCGATCCTGCTCTTGCCGCAACAAGCCCTCTCGTGGTTTGCGCATAGCGGTGGAACGCCGACGTTCTACCACCTCGTCGGGCCGATCGAAGTGCCGACCAACTCGGTCGCGGTTTCGCTCTCGATGCAGACGTGGTTCAGCCCGAACTCGTTGCTCTACAATCTCGCGTACTTCATCCTCGTCGTGATGTTCACGTTCTTCTACAGTTCGGTCGTGGTAAACGTGCGCGACATCGCCGACAACCTCAAGAAGAGCGGCTCGTTCATCCCCGGGATTCGTCCGGGCCAGCCCACGGTCGAATACATCCAGCGCATTCTCTTCCGCATCACGACGGTCGCGGCCGTGTACCTCGGCTTTCTGGCGGTCCTGCCGTCGACGCTGCAGCGCGGTCTCGGCGTCACGACCTTTTACCTCGGTTCGACCTCGCTCTTGATCGTCGTCGGCGTCGCGCTCGACACCATGACGCAGATCGAAGCGCGGCTTGCGATGCGCGACTACAAAGGCTTCATCAAGCGGTGAATGCTGCAACTTCGGGTAAACGGCCGGCGCTGCGCCTGGTGTTTCTCGGCCCTCCGGGCGCCGGCAAGGGAACGCAGGCGCAGATCCTTGCGGAACGTCTCGACGCGCGCCAGATTTCGACCGGCGACATCTTGCGCAAGCACGTCGCCGACGGCACCGACTTGGGCGCCAAAGCCAAGGCGTTCATGGAAGCCGGCGCGCTCGTCCCCGACCAACTGATCATCGCGATGATCGAGTCTGAAATCGGGACGCTGGATCGCTTCATTCTCGACGGTTTTCCGCGCACGGTCCCGCAGGCCGAAGCGCTCGACGCACTGCTCGAGCGCCTGGGCAAGCCGTTGAGCGCGGTTTTCCTGTTCGAAGCCGATCGCCCCACGCTCGTGCGGCGGCTGACGGCGCGTTGGACCAATCCGCGCAACGGTCGAACCTACAACACCGAATTAAATCCACCGAAGGTCGCCGGGATCGACGACGACGACGGCGGCGCGCTCGTGCAGCGCCCCGACGACACTGCCGAGATCGTCGGGAATCGGCTTACGACGTACGACGCCCAGACCGCGCCACTCGTCGATTTCTACGCGAAGAGCGGACGCCTGACGCGCATCGATGCACTGCAATCGATCGATCGCGTCAGCGACGCGTTGTGCACTGCGCTCGGCATACGCGACGGAGCGCCGGCTTGATCCATATTAAGTCGAGCCGCGAGATCGAGATCATGCGCCGCGGAGGAAAGATCACCGCGCGAACGCTCACGATGCTTTTGCAGACGGCTCGGGCCGGGATGCGGCTGCGTGAACTCGACCGCCTCGCCGAACGGATGATTCGCGAGCACGGCGGGATCCCGACGTTCAAGGGCTATAACGGTTTTCCGGCGTCGATTTGCACCGCGGTCAACGAGGTCGTCGTCCACGGCATTCCGAGCGACTACGCCCTCAAAGACGGCGACCTTCTCTCGATCGACATCGGCACGACCTTCGAGCGGTACGTGAGCGACTCGGCGGCGACTGTCGCGATCGGTACCGTTTCCGAAGCTGCACAGCGTCTGATGCGCGTCACCCAAGAGTGCCTCATGCTCGGCATCGCGGTAATGCAAAACGGCAACCACCTTTCGGACATCGGCCATGCGGTGCAGCAACATGCCGAAGCCAACGGCTACGGCGTCGTCCGCGCCCTGGTCGGCCACGGCGTCGGGCAGCGCATGCACGAGGAGCCGCAGGTGCCCAACTACGGTGCCCGCGGCAAGGGGATCGTCCTCCGGCCGGGCCTCTGCTTGGCGGTCGAGCCGATGATCACCGAGGGGACGCACGAAGTCCAAACGCTCGAGGACGGCTGGACAGTCGTCACGGCGGATGGTAAACTCGCAGCGCACTTCGAGCACACGATCGCCCTCACCGACGAGGGCCCAAGGATTCTGACGCTACGCGACGCGTTCGAACACCCCGACGTGAGGCACTATCGCCCAAAAGAAGAGCTTGCCGCGTGAAAAGGTATAGGTAATGAAAGTCCGCCCCTCCGTCAAACGCATCTGCGAGAAATGCATCATCATCCGCCGTGAAGGCAAAGTGCGCGTGATCTGCGAGAGCAATCCCAAGCACAAACAGGTCCAGGGCTAGGTGTACTGATGGCACGTATCGCCGGCATCGATCTTCCGCGCGAGAAGCGCATCGAGATCGCGCTCACCTACATTTACGGGATCGGCGTTCCGACCTCGCAGAAGATTCTCGCACAAGCCGAAGTCGATCCGAACGTGCGCGTCAAGAATCTGGCTGAAGATCAAGAGAAGCGCATTCGCGACGCGATCGACGCCGCCGGCATCAAGGTCGAAGGCGACCTTCGCCGCGAGGTCGCGTCGCATATCAAGCGTCTGACGGATATTGGTTGCTATCGCGGATTGCGTCACCGCCGCGGCTTGCCGGTACGCGGTCAGCGGACGAAGACGAACGCGCGTACGCGCAAGGGTCCGAAGAAGACCGTCGGCGCTCGCAAGAAGGTCGCCCCGCCGCCTGGAGCCGGAGGGCCACCGAAGAAGTAACCGTCGTCGGCGCGAACCGACGGCTGGATGGAACGGCTGGGTTCGCCGATCTTCGTCGATGGTAGGCTGACGCCGCTCGGCCGCGCCATCGTCGTCTTGCTGACCGCCTGGGCGCTGGCGGTCATCGTCCCCGATTTCGTTCGGGTGTTCAAGCCATTTCCAGCCCTCGGCTTTACCGCCAATAACAACGGCGCGATCGTTGCGGTCGACCGGCTGGTGAGCTGCTCGGGGCGAGGCGCAGTCGACCTGCAGGTCGGAGACGCGATCGATTTGCACCGCACTTCGCCGGGCGACCTGATCGCGGTGTTCGGTGGGATGGGCGGGATGCAGTACGTGCGTCCCGGGCGTTGCATCACGCTCTGGGTGTCCCGGGCTGGGGCGTCGCCGCACGAGGTCGCGCTCGCGCCCGTCTACGATTCGATGTCGCCTTTGATGCGGGCGGTTTCGGGAACGCTGCTTTTCTTCGACGAGCTGCTCGGCGTGGGCTTCATCTTGGTCGGCGCGGTGCTCTTCTGGCGTCATCCGAGTTGGATGACGGCGGGTTTCTGGCTCTACGGCCTCTGGTTCAATCCGGGCCAGTACTTCGTCGCCTATGCGGAGCTGCAACGGTTCTGGCCCGCGGTTCTCACGCAAGAGGTGCTGCAATCGATCATGCAAGGCGTCGGCTACGCCGGCTTCATCGTGTTCGCGCTGCGTTTTCCCCACGACCGCGCGAGCGGCTGGCGCGCACAGCGCGAACGGATCGTCCCGTTCGTAGCGCTGGGCCTCAGCGTGTTGCAATTGTGGTCGTTCGGAACGGTGCTCGGCTGGCACACAGAAGCCGTCACCGACGTCACCTACGTCGTCGGATACGCCGTAGACGTCTACGTGCTTGCGGCGCTCTATCGCAGCAGGTTCGATCAGAGTCCGGTCGATCAGCAACGAACCTCGTGGGTTCTTTGGGCGTGCTGCATCGGTCTTGGCGGCTTCATCTTCGCCGATTGGAACGAGTCGACGACGATGTGGGACGGTTTCTGGCGGCTCTTCGGGCTTTCGTCTGCCGATATTCCTGAAGCCGTGTTCCTGTCATTCTACCTGCTCAACGGATTTATTCCAGCGGCGGTCTGGTACGCGTTGCGGCGAAACCACGTCGTGAGCGTTCGCTTCGTGGTGCGCCGGTCGTTTGCGCTCGTGGGGACGTGGATCGCGACCGGCGCTCCGGTCGGCGGCTTCGTATTGCTGATCGAGCACGTCTTCAGCGAATACGGCGCCAAGTCGGCATTACTTTTCGCGCCGTTGCTCGTCGCTTTCGGCCTGCTCGCGGAGTGGGCGCACGAGCGCGTCAATGACGGTTGCGAGCGCCTGCTGTTTCGCAAGTTGCACGTGGCCGAGGGTCAACTCGAGCGCCTAGGCGATGCACTCGCCGAGGCGGACGACGTCGGCGCCCTCGAGCGATTGCTCGTAGTCGAGCCGGCGCGGGTGCTCGGGCTCGCGTCGGCGGCGGTCTTTCGCTTCGATGGGAAAGTGTATCGCATCAACGTCGAGCCATTCGGGTGGCCGAGTGGAGCGGTTCGGGTTGCCAACGCGGCGGCGCTCGCGCCGCAACTCCGAGTGGAACAGCGGCCGCTGCGACTTTCGCGCGTGAGCTGGACGGACGGCCCGCTTCCCACGGGCGTCGCTCAGCCGGTCGTCGCGGTCCCGTTCTTGCGTCTCGGCGAGTTGATCGCGTTCGCGTTGTACGGGTTGCACGAGGCCGGCGATGACCTCACCGACGACGAGATCGCGATCCTCGACAAGCTCGGGAAAGTCGGCGGATTTGCCTATCGAACCGTCGACGCAAATGCCTTACGCCGGGAAGTCGAAGCGCTGAAACGTGTCGTTGCCGAGCTCGCGGCTCGCAACGAGCCCGCGGTTCTGACCGAGCCCGCGAGCTGAGCCGTCTCTAGTCCGTCCCGCCGGCCTAGGCGGTCTCCAGGCTCAAGCCGCCGATGTGAGTGTGCAAGCGCTGCCCCGCGGCCACCAGGAGAGCAAGGGAGGGCGATATATCGGCGTCCCGGCCCTCCGCCGCTGCGGCCTGGACGGTCGTGCCGAGCTCAGCCAATTCAACGCACCCGGCTGCGGCGCACATCCCGATCAGCTCGTGTAACGCCACACAAGCTTCGCTCCACGCCTCGCGCGCGCAGGCGCCCTCAATCTGAAGAACAAGGTGGTCGGCGTCATCGGCAACTTCCGCAAGAAGTCCGTTGAGCGTAACGGTGTCCGAGCCGAAGATTTCTTTGAGCTGCCTGAGATCGAGAATCGTACTCATCCTTCCGCCTGCGCTAGGTCCTGCTCGCCATTCTGCAAGTGCTCGCTCCCGAATGCGGAGCGAATCGCAAGCAGATCCGGCAACGATGTGCGGAATGCCGCTACCACGCGCGGATCGAAGTGGCCGCCCTCCTGCTCATAGATGTAGTCTAGGACCTTCGCGAGCGGCCAAGGTTGCTTATGAGGACGAGTAGACAGCAGCGTATCGAAGACGTCGCACAGCGCCGTAATGCGGGCCGAAAGCGGGATCTGCTCGTCGGCGAGGCCGAAGGGATATCCGCTCCCGTCGAAGCGCTCGTGATGCGATAGCGCGATCTCGGCACCCATCCGCAGCAGCTCGGACGAGCTGTCCCGCAAGATGTCATAGCCGGCGATCGTGTGGGCTTTCATGACTTCCCACTCTTCCGGAGTGAGGTCCCCTGTTTTCTGCAAGATATCGTCCGGCGTCCCAACCTTTCCGATATCGTGCATCGGAGCGGCCAGCAGCAGCAATTCGGCCCATTCTTTCGGCATGTCGAGCGCGGTCGCAAGGCGCGCGGCGAAATGTCCGATGCGCTGGATGTGATCGCCGGTATCGTTGTCGCTGTGCTCCATGGCCCGCGACAGACGATAGATCGTTTCGTTTTCGCGCTTAACGATTTCGGCCGTGGCACGTCGGACCTGCTCGGCAAGACTCGCAGCGCGGGAGGTCAGGATCCAGCCGTGATCTCGCACGCGCAGCATGTTCTTGACACGCGCGCGGAACTCGACCGGGTCGATCGGCTTGTTCAGAAAGTCGTTGGCGCCGAGCTCCAACGCCCGGTAGCGCACGGCCTTGTCTTCGCTGCCGGTGATCATCACTAGCGGCACCGTTACTTCGCTATGGATGGCACGAAAGCTCGCTATGAACTCAAGACCGTTAGGAGTCGGCATGCGATAATCGATTAAGACAAGGTCGGGTTCGTGCGCGCTGCACCAATCGAGCGCCACCGACGAAGATTCGAACGGAACGGCCTCGATCTGCTGAACGCCTTCAAGGAGTTGGCGGTAGATGTTTAACTGAAGCCAGGAATCGTCCACGACGACGACGGTATTCATCCGGTCACTTCCTCTGGGTGTTGCGCGGCCCATCGCTCCAACGTACGTTGTAATGTGGCAAGCGTCAGCGGCTTTGACAAATAGTCGTTCATTCCGACGTCGAGGCAGCGCCGGCGGTCATGCTCCATGGCGTTTGCGGTCAGTGCGACGATCGGCGTCTGGCGCCGCTTCCGCCGCTCTTCGAACGCGCGAATGGCGCGCGTTGCGGCGTAGCCGTCCATTTCGGGCATGTTGCAGTCCATCAGGATCACGTCGAAAACCTCGCGCTTTGAGTGCGTCACGCCCTCGCGGCCGTTGTGAGCTAGAACGATGTCGCAACCGAGCCTCGCGAGTTGCCGGGACGCGACACGCCTGTTGATTTCATTGTCCTCGACGAGCAAGATGCGCCGCCCGGACAACGATTGCTCCGAGCCGGCGTTCTCCTGAAGATCGTCGACCGGCGCCGTGCCGAGCTCGGGCCGCGCCTTAAACGGCGTGGTGAATGTGGCGCTCGTCCCCTCGCCCTCGCGGCTCGTCAGAGTCAACTCGCCGCCCATGAGCCTTACCAGGCGGCGTGCGATCGAGAGGCCCAATCCGGTTCCCCCGAATCGTCGAGTCGTCGATTCGTCACCTTGCACGAAAGGTTCGAACAATTCTTGTTGAGTCCGAAGCGAAATGCCGACGCCCGTGTCGCGAACGGTGAAGCGAGCGAGTATTCCGTCGCAGTACACGTGGTCGACGTCGACGGTGATGCAGACCTCGCCATGGTCGGTAAACTTCACTGCGTTGCCGACGAGGTTCCAGAGCACTTGACGCACGCGGCACTGGTCTCCCCAAACGACGGCCGGCACGTGCGGCGAAATCCACGCGTGAAGCGTCACGCCCTTTTTCTGAGCATCCCTGCCTAGAAGTGAGGTCACCCCTTCGACCAGACGCTCCGGGCGTAAAGCGCTGGTTTCCAGGACGAGCTTTCCCGCTTCGATTTTGGAGAAATCTAAGATGTCGTTGATGATACGCAACAGCGTTTCGGCAGATTCGCTGACCGTCGAAGCATACTCGCGTTGCTCGTGTGTCAGCGAGGAGGCCATCAGCAGTTCGGCCACGCCGATCACGCCGTTGATCGGAGTACGAATCTCGTGGCTCATCATCGCGAGGAACTCGCCTTTGACTTTCGAGGCCGCGATGGCGCGGTCGCGCGCAAGGCGCATTTCGTCGGCCCGCCGCCGCTCGGTAATGTCTCGCACCACGCCGATAACGATCTGTTTCCCATCGAGCATGGCGGTGCGTACGGAGCATTCGATCGGAACGCTCTGGCCATCTTTTCGGAGTCCTACCGCTTCGTAGACCATAACGGCGTGCTCCGCGCCCCGCAGCATCTCTAGTTGCGCTATTCGGTCTTCCGGCGCGCGAAGTGCGCTGACATTGAGTGCAAGGAACTCTTCACGCGAGAACCCGTAGAGCTCGACGGCCGCATCGTTGACGTCGAGGATCTTGCCGTCAGAGCCATCGATGAACAGGATTGCGACGCCGGCGAACTTGCACAGGAGTTCGTAGCGCGCGAACTCGTGCTCGCGCTCGCGCACGACCCTGGCCATCCCGCGGAACGCGAGGTAACGGAACCTCAGAGCGTTTCCACTCGCGGCATTGAGCCACGCCCCAAAGCGAGCGATGTTCATCCGTAGATCTGTCGGGACGGGGCCACTGCGTTATTAGCATTAGGTATGTAGCACGACACCTATGCAGGCGCATGCCCGCGCTCGCGCTATACCTCGCTAACGATAGCAGTCAAGCGTCGTGGAACCAGCGAGCAAAAAGCGCAGTGGTATCGGCCACGTGACGCGCAAGGGTCTCGTCGTCGACCCGGCCGACCCGTCGATCTCTCATAACGTTCGCGCAGAGGGTGTCGAGATACGCGAGCGCCAGGCGTGGCGCTCGCTGCCGTTCGAGCCGCGTTCCCGACGCTCGTTGAAACATCGAGGTAACGAGCGCCAAAAGGAGTTTCCCGTCCTTCGAGATTTCCGCTTCGCAGGGCTCGAATCGTTCGGGCATCGCAAACCAGGCGTGGTAGAGATTGTATGCATCGTGAAGCGATCGGCAGTAGATCAGGCCGAGCTCGGCAAGTGTGGCGTGCGTTACGTGTCCGCGGCCGAAGCGCTGCCGGGCGTTCTCGACGAAGGTTCGCGTGAGCCTGCCGGCACGCTCGACCAGGGCATCGGCGATGCGATCTTTTTTTGGAAAGTAACGGTAGAGGAGGGTATCGCGGATGTTCGCCGCTGCGGCGATGTCGTGCATGCGAACGCCGGAAAACGCTCCGAAAGCGAAAAGGCGCTCCGCGGAGTCAAGGATCGCTTCGCGCCGCGCGGTGTTGGGCGGACGCCCACGACGGACCCTTTTTAAGGTCCGCTCCTCGCAGTCGTCTAAAGACGGACGCAGCACCCTCGCCTCCTTGTAAAGAGAGCCCTTCCCAAACGGGGCCAAGAGTAAACATGGGAGGGCTTCCTAAGGCCGTTTAGGGCTCTAGGAAGCTCCCGTGCGCTCAGTAGCCCAAATAGGACCGGCGGACGCGATCGTTCGCGAGCAGCTCGCCACTCGGTGCCGAGACCGCAACCCGGCCGGCCTCTAGGACGTAGGCGTAATCGGCCGTCTCGAGCGCGATGGCTGCATTCTGCTCCGCGACCAGCACGCTGACGCGATCTTCCCGATTGATCGCGTGCAAAAGCGTGAAGATCTCGCGTACGATCTTCGGCGCGAGCCCGAGTGACGGCTCATCGAGAAGCAAGAGGGTCGGCTCCATCATCAGCGCCCGCGCGATCGCAAGCATCTGCTGCTCGCCGCCGCTCAGCGTTCCGGCCGGCTGCTGCTTGCGTTCCACAAGCCACGGGAAGTAGGCGCTGACGCGCTCGAGCCGCGCGCGAGTTCGTTTGCGGTCCCGTTGCGTGTAAGCGCCGAGCGACAGATTCTCCCAGACGGAGAGCGCGCCGAGCGTCCCCCGGCCCTCGGGGACGTGCGCGATTCCGCAGCGCGCGACGTCCTCCGGCGAACGGCCGCTCAACGTCTTTCCGTCGTAGACGACGCTGCCGCTCGTCTTGATCGCGCCGGTGATCGCGCGCAAGGTGCTCGTCTTTCCCGATCCGTTTGCGCCGAGCAGCGCTACGATAGCGCCGGGCTCGACGTTGAGGTCGATGCCGTGCAGCGCCTCCGCCTCGCCGTATCGCGCGCGCAGCGCGCGCACTTCGAGCAGCGCCACGCTAGGCTCCTATACCGCCGTTCCGAGATATGCTTCGACGACCGCCGGATTCTGGCGGACGGCCTCCGGCTTGCCCTCCGCAAGCTTTCGGCCCGAGGCGAGGACCACGACGTGATCCGAGATCCCCATGACGAGCGCCATGTGATGCTCGACCATGAGGACCGACGTGTTGAAATCGCTAGCGACCCGTTGAATCATCGCTCCAAGGGTCGCGACCTCGTCATGCCCGAGACCCGCCGCGGGTTCGTCGAGCATGAGCAGTTCGGGCCTCGCCAGCAACGCGCGGGCGAGTTCGATTCGCTTCCGGACGGCGAGCGGAAGCCCGCGAACCGGGCTTGGCGCGAGCTCGTGCAAGTCGAGGCGGTCGAGGATCGAGATCGCTTCGTGCGTCGCGTCTGCCTCGGCCCTCCAACCGGACGAGCCGGGTGGGAAGCGCGCGTGGTATCCGACCAGCACGTTCTCGAGGACGGTCATTCGATCGAAGAGCGCGACGTTTTGAAACGTGCGCGCGATCTTCTTGCGGACGATCTGCTCCGGCCGGCACCGCAAGAGGTCTTCACCCTTGAAGATGATCTCGCCCGAGGCCGGTTGGTAGAGCCGGCTGATGCAATTGAAGCACGTCGTTTTTCCGGCGCCGTTCGGTCCGATGAGTCCGGTGATCGCTCCCCTGCTGACGTCGAACGATACGTCACTCAAGGCCGCGATGCCGCCGAAACGGATCGTCAGCCCGCGAACCGCCAAGAGCGGCGCCCCGGCGCCGCTCAGCGCAGTTCGGAGCCGATGAGCGCGCGGGCGTCGACGAGCGGCCCGAATGCCTTGAACTGCCCGTTGTCGTAGCGCACGAGTTGTTCCTGAGTGATCGGAAAGCGCATGCTCGGAGTCGTCTCGACCACGATCCCCGGCAGCAAGAACGGATTATTCGTCTCGCGCAAGTGTTCGGCGGTGTCCATGAGCTTGCGGCGGGTGATCTCCTTGCCGGCCTTCGTGAGCGCGTCGACCATCGTGAATGCGACGCCCATCGCGTTCAGATAATAACCGTTAGCCGTGTCCGCTCCCGGCACGTACTTTGCCATGATCTCCATGTAGAGTTTCATGCCGCTGTCGGCCGCCCACTTCGGGTCGCCGGGATCCTTCGAGTACAGGGTGGTGATGACGCCGTTGGTCGCCGCCGCGCCGGCCGCCGTCGTTGCTGCCCGCATCGTGGTCTGCGAACTCGAAACGTTGTTGAGGTAGATGGTCGGATGCCACGACTGCTGCGCCGCGATCGCGAGCGCTTGCGAGCTGAACTTCGGCGTCGCGAAGATGAAGAAGGTGTCCGCTCCCGCGGCCTTGAGGCCGGCGATCTGCGAGCTCACGTCGGGATCGGTGACTTCGTACGAAGCGGCCTTGACGATCAAGTTCTTCTTCGCGCCGAGCCCCTTGTTCAGTCCGTCCAAGTAGTCTTGCCCGTAATCGTCGTTCTGATAGAGAACGCCGATCTTTGCGTTCGGATGCTCCTTCAAAAGATTCTGCGCGTACAGAATGGACTCGGACTGGTAGTTCGGCTGCCATCCGATCGTCCACGGGAATTTTGCCGAGTCTCTGCCCCACGTGCTCGCGCCCGAGGCGACGAAGAGTTGCGGCACTTCCTTCTGATTCAGATACGGTCGGATCGCCGTGTTCACCGGCGTGCCGAGCGTGTTGAACATGGCAAAGACGTGGTCGTCCTCGACCAGTTGCCGCACGAGCTGCACCGCCTGCGGCGGACTGTAGCCGTCGTCGAGATCCTTATAGGTGATCTTTCGTCCGTTGACACCGCCGTGATCGTTGACGTAAGCGAAGTACGCCTCGACGCCTTTGCCGTACGCGCCGTAGGCCGACGCGGGGCCGCTGAATGGGTGCGTTCCGCCGAGTACGATCTCGGTGCTGGAAAGGCCGGGATCACCGGCGGCCCCGACGGGAGCGCTCGGGCCTGCCGTAGCTGCGAGAGCGAAAACCGCGGCGAGCGCCGCGAGGGCAAGCTGACGAACTCCAAGCTTCACAGTGGCCTCCTCGAGTGGGTCGGGAGTCTACGGCGCAAATCTACGACGACGCGCCGGAAGAAGCCCGCAATCCCTCCCGGTGCGAACAACATGACGACGATCAGGGCCAAGCCGTAGACGATCGAAGGGGCGGCGCTGCTGATTTTTTGGGCCCACAAGGGCAAGAATTCGATGATTACGGCGCCGATCAGCGCGCCCCATAACGAGTCGAGCCCGCCGAGAACCGCGCCGGTTACGAGGGCGAGCGAAACGGCGAAACCGTAGGAGTCGGGGCTCACGAATGCCGTCGCGACCGCGACGAGCGCCCCGGCGATTCCGGCGTAAGCAGCGCTCCAACCGAAGGCCAGCGTCTTATAATAGGAGGGGCTCACCCCGAACGAGACCGCGGCGACTTCGTTATCGCGCAGAGCGCGCAACGAGCGTCCGATCCGTCCGCGCAGCAGGCTCGACGCGACGAAGAAGAGCAGGCCGGCGATCGCCCACGTTAGGTAGTACAACCACTGCTCCGGTGACAGCCCAGCGTGCAACGCGCCCGGTGCTGCGATCGTCGGCAGCGTGATCCCGCCGCTCCCGCCGGTCAACCCTTTGAAATGCTTCAAGATCGACGGTGTGGCGACGGCGAGCGCGAAGGTCGACAGCGCAAGATAGACGCCTTCGAGACGCGATGCAACGAGCCCGATCGCGAGGCCGAGTAGACCGCAGATCACGCCCGCAGCGCAAATCGAAAGCCAATACGGCACGCCCGCGTGCTGGCCGAGAATCGCTACCGTGTAGCCTCCAACGGCGAGAAAGGCTCCGTGGCCGAGCGAAATCTGTCCGCTGAGGCCGGTAAGGATCACGAGGCCGAGGATCGCGATCGCGTACGCGCCGACGTAGGTCAGTTCGAAGCTGCCGTATGCCGGAAGAACCCACGGAAGGATGACGATCGCGAGCGCGACGATTGCAATCCCGATGCGCCGATCGATGCGTGGGCTCGACATCATCGCTAGACGCGCTGCGTTCCGACGCGGCCGAACAAGCCTGCCGGACGGAAGAGCAAGACGACGACGATGATCGCGAAGGCGACGCCGAGCCGCAGATCGGTGCCGATCGCTTCGACATAGGTTCCCAGCAAGTTGAGGACTACGCCCAGGACGAGGCCGCCGATTACCGCGCCGAGCGGGCTTTCGATTCCGCCGAGCACCGCCGCGGCGAAAGCGTAGACGATGATGCCTTGCATCATGTTCGGATCCAAGAAGACGACCGGTGCGACCATGATTCCGGAGATCGCTCCCATCACGGCCGCAAGTCCCCATCCAAGCGCGAGCATTCGGCTCACGCGAATTCCCAAGACGCGGCTTTCGTCAGGGTAGAGCGCGGCGGCCCGCATCGCCAAACCGAGCTTCGTCTTCTGGAAGAAGAGCGTGATGATGCCGAGCGCGGCCAGCGAGACCAGGATGATGCCGATGTCTTGGGCGCTGAACGATACGCTGCCGACGTGGATCGGCGTCGTCGGGAACGGCGTCGGGAACGGCTTGACGACGTATCCCCAAAACAGACCGGCGAGGCCGTTGAGCGTGATCAGCAAGCCGAGGGTGACGATGACGATCGTGAGCGGCGCGGCGCGCTCGACCGGCCGAATGAGTACGACTTCGAGCGCGACCCCGCCGACGAACGCAACCACGATGGTGAGGGCGAACGCCGCCCAGATCGGCAGGCCTTGCTGCACGAGCTGCCAGGCGATGAACGTCGTGAACATCGCCATCTCGCCTTGGGCGAAATTGATCACGCCCATCGAGCGGTAGATGAGCACGAGCGCGAGCGCCAAGCTGGCGAAGATCGAACCCGTCGCTAGGCCGCTGACGATTTGCTGCGCGAGGTCGTGCATCGTGTGCGCCTACTCGGCGTGCACCGGCGCGTGCGCGGGATCGCCCTTCGGCCGGCGTAGCAGGAGCACCATCGGGATCGAGAGCACGAACACGATCCCGCAGATTCGGAAGGCGTAGTCGTACGCGAGCGTCGTCGCGTTGATCGTCACCTGCTGCCCCAGGTACGCCAGCGCCGCAGCCTTGCTCGTCGCCGTATTCAAGAATTGCGCGACGGCCGGATTGTGCAGCGAAACGTTGGCAGCGAGCAGTTGCTGATCGAAGTCCTCCCGGCGTTGAATCAGCAGTTCGAGCGCCGCGATCCCTAACCCGCCGCCGAGTTGCCGCACGAGCGTGAAGATTCCGGTCGCACCGGCCATCTCGGAGTTGGGGATTTCGGCGAGCGTCACGGTCGTCAGCGGGACGAAGAGAAACCCGAGCGCGAGGCCCTGCATCACGCGCGGCCAGAAGATGTTCCAATAGCCGGCGAACTGGTCGAGGCCGCCCATCCACCAAGCTCCCGCCGCGAAGATCAGCATCCCGGTGATGATCGAGGCGCGCGAACCGACGATTTTGATCAATCGCGGCGCGATGACCATGCTCACCGCCGTCGCGATCGCGCCCGGCAAGAGCGCGAGTCCGGCGTCCCAGGGGCCCATGTTCAAGACATTCTGGAAGAAGAGCGGCAGGATCAAGTTGAGCCCGAAGAGCCCGAATCCGCTCACGACGCCGATGAAGTTTCCGGCCGCAAACGAGCGCCAACGAAAGACTCGCAGATCCACAAAGGGATGCGCGTCGCGCAGCTCGCGGATGATGAAGAAGCCGATGCCGACGACCGAGACGATCGTCCAAATGACGATCGTTGACGATGAGAACCAATCTTCTTGTTGACCCCGTTGCAGCACGTACTGCAAGCCGCCGATCCCGAGCGTCATCGCGGCCAACCCGATCCAGTCCATCCCCCGTTTGGATCTGGTGATATACGCGGGGTCGTGTACGTAGCGCAACGTCATGAAGAACGCGGCGATCCCGATCGGCAGGTTGATGAAGAAGATCAGCGGCCACGAGTAGTCCTGAACGATGTAGCCGCCGAGCGTCGGGCCGATCGCGGGGCCGACCATCGCGCCGAGGCCGAAGATCGCCATCGCCTGTGGACGCTTCGCCGGCGGATACGATTCGAACAGAATGGCTTGCGCCGTCGGCTGGAGCGCCCCGCCGCCGATCCCTTGGACGACCCGCCAAATCACGATCTCGGTGAGCGAGCGCGACGTGCCGCAAAAAAACGAGGCGATCGTGAAGATTGCGATCGACGCGGCATAGAAATTCCGCCGCCCGAACGTCGCGGTCAGCCAGCCGTTGAGGGGCATGACGATCACGTTGGCCAGGATGTAGCCGGTCGCGACCCACGCGATCTCGTCGATGCTCGCGCCGAGGTTCCCGGCCATGTCGTTCAGGGCGACGTTGACGATCGACGAGTCGATGATCGCCATGATCAGGCCCATCATGACCGTGACTGTCAGCATGAGGACGTTCGGCTCGACGCCGGCGGCTCGATCGGCGCCGGCCGCTGGTCGCGGGGCCGCGGCTACGGTCGCCATCGGAAGCCTCCGGCGCGTTCGGTCATTGGAGCGGTGCTTCGTCCATGCCGTGCCCGACCCGCCAAGGCGGCGAAGCGGTTTCTGGCCGCGCTCGCTTGCTCGGGCCTCGGCGCGTCAAAGCCAGTTGACCCTCGGGACCCCTTTCGAGTATCATCTCTCGTCGGCTGTCCCCGGCAGCCTGCGCGCTTCGGCGCGCCCGGACGTTCTCGCCGCTCGTCCGTAAAGCAAGATTGGGCCGCCCTAGGCGGTGCCGGTCGAGGCGACGACACCCCAGGCTCGCCGCGTGGGGCCAAGATAAACGACCGGAGCACTTTTGGCTGCCAAGAAACCCGCAAAAGCGCGCAAGAAGCGCGAGTTTAAGAACGTCGCCTCGGGCGTCGCGCACATCCACTCATCTTTTAACAACACGATTGTGACGATTTCCGACAACCAGGGCAGCGTCATCGCCTGGGCCTCAGCCGGCAATCTCGGCTTCAAAGGCTCGAAGAAGTCGACGCCCTTCGCCGCGCAGATGGCCGCCGAGGCCGTCGCGCGGAAGGCGATGGACCACGGGATGAAGACCGCCGAAGTTTTCGTGAAGGGTCCGGGCGCGGGCCGTGAGGCGGCAATCCGCTCGCTGCAGGCTGTCGGCCTCGAGATCACCCTGATCAAGGACGTGACGCCGATCCCCCACAACGGCTGCCGCCCTCCGAAGCGGCGCCGGGTTTAAGGTAGATATGGCGCGTTATACGGGTCCGGTCTGCCGCCTCTGCCGCCGCGAGACGGCCGCGAGCAAAACCGGCGAAAAGATCAAGCTGTTCCTCAAAGGCGATCGCTGCCTCTCGAAAAAGTGTGCCGTCGAGCGCCGCGGGACCGCACCGGGTCAAAAGACGCAAGGGAAACCGAGCCGTCAGAAGACCTCGGAGTATGGGCGTCAACTCCGCGAGAAACAGAAGATGCGCCGGTATTACGGTGTCCTGGAGACGCAGTTCAAGAATTATTTCCGCGAGGCGGCTCGCGTCCCGGGCCAGACCGGCAAGACCTTCTTACAACTGCTCGAGCGGCGGCTCGACAACGTCATCTACCGGCTCAACCTCGCGTCGAGCCGCGCGCAGGCACGCCAACTCGTGACCCATCGCCACTTCCGCGTCAACGACCGGATCGTCAACATCCCGTCGTATCTGATCAAGTCGGGCGACGTCATCACGATCGGCGAGCGTTCCAAGAAGTCGCCGCTCATTCAATCGAATCTCGAATACGTCAAGAACCGGCCGCATCCCGATTGGCTCGAATGGAACGACCAAGATCTCTCGGTCAAGGTCGCCGCGTTGCCGAGCCGGGAACAGATCGACACTCCCGTCGATGAACAGTTGATCGTAGAGTATTACTCACGCTAAAGCAGCGTGAAACCCTCATAACCACTAGTCACCGTTAGGCGCACGATCGCAGACTCGCAGGGCGAGCTGCGGATAACGTAAACGGCACGAAGGAAATCCAAAACAGAATGACCGTCATGGAAACGCCGCACCAAGCGGCAATCGAAGTTCGCGAACGTCGCGACAACTACGCGAAGTTCGTGATCGAGCCGCTCGATCGCGGCTTCGGCATCACGCTCGGGAACGGGCTGCGCCGCGTCCTGCTCTCGGCGATCCCGGGAGCCGCCGTCACCTACGTCAAGATCGACGGCGTGCTGCACGAGTTCTCGACGATCCCCGGCGTCGTGGAAGACACGACGAATTTGCTGCTCAACCTCAAGGGGTTGCCGATCAAACTCAATACCGAGGATCCGAAGGTGCTGACGCTTTCGGTCAGCGGCGCGCGTGAAGTGACCGCGGCCGACATCACGCCCGACTCCGATGTAGAGATACTGCAACCCGACTACCACATCGCGACCATGACCGGCAAGGGCGCGCGCCTCGCCATCGAGATCGGCGTCGAAAAGAGCCACGGTTACGTGACGGCCGACCGTCAGCGGAACGTCGAGCACATGATCGGCTTGATCCCGATGGACTCGATCTTCTCGCCGATTCGTAAGGTCAATTTCACCGTGGACGATACCCGCGTCGGACAGTCGGTCGACTTCGATCGCCTCACGGTCGAAATCGAGACGAACGGTTCGATCACGCCCGACGACGCGCTCTCGACCGCGGCTGCGATCCTGCAAGAGCAACTCGATCTCTTCGTCAGCTTCACGCGCGAAGAGAAGCCGCCCGCGACCGCGCCGGCGAGCGAGTGGGATATCCCGGTCGAAACCCTCAACCTTTCGGTGCGTTCGTTCAACTGCCTCAAGCGTGCCGGAATCTCCAAAGTCTCCGAGCTGCTCGACATGACCGAAGACGAAATCATCAAGATGCGGAATTTCGGCAAGAAGTCGCTCGACGAGATCAAGGCCGTCCTCGAAGAAAGGGGATTGTCGCTCCGCCAGCCGAGCTAGCTAGCGACGGATTTCGATGCCGCACCAGATCGCCAAGAAGCGCCTCTCCCGTACCGACGGCCACCGTCGCGCGCTGCTGCGCAACCTCGCGACCTCTTTCTTCAAGCACGAGAAGATCGAGACGACGAGCGCGAAGGCGCGCGAAATCTCGAAGGTCGTCGAGCGTCTGATCACCACGGCACGCCGCGGCGATCTTCACGCACGCCGGATCGTCGCCGCCTACCTGACCGAGCCCGCGGTGACGAAGAAGCTCGTCGACCAGATCGCGCCGACGCTCAAGGAGCGTAGCGGCGGATTCACGCGCATCACCAAGACGCGCGTCCGTCCGGGCGACGCCGCCGAGATGTCCGTCGTCGAATTGGTTAGATAGTATTCGTGGCGATTTCGACGGCGGCGAGGAACTTAGACGCGTAGCGTACCCGTAGGGTCCGTAAGCGGCGTAGTGACGATGCCAGCAGTCGAAAGCGGCATGAGTACCGAACCACTACAACTTAAGGTTGTAATACGCGAGTTCGTCGCCGACACGCTCACGCCGATCTCCGCGTACCTCGCCCTGGCCACGCCGGGGCGTTCGTGTCTTCTGGAGAGTGTCGAGGGGACCGACCGCATCGCGCGGTTCTCGTTTCTCGGGCTCGATTATCTCGAAACGGTGGTTATCGACGACGACCCCGCGATGCTCGATCGTGTCCGCGAGATTCTGCGCCGCTACAGCGTCGACACGACCGGGCTACCGTTTCCCGGCGGCGCGGTCTGCGCGTTCACCTACGACGCGGCGCGCGTCCTCGAGCGCATCGGGCCGAAACCGCCGGCAGATGTCGAGTTCTCCGACGCCTTGATCCTGATCCCGGGGACGTGGGTCGTGTTCGACCACTTCACCCACGGGATCACCTTGATCGGTTTCGCGCGCGACGAGGCAGAGCGCCCTGCGGTCAGCGACCGGCTCGACCGATACATCGCGCAACTTCTCGGAGTCAGACCTTCGGTGCCGGGGAACGTTCGTGCTCGTGGGAAGGTCGATGCGTCGATGGACGAGGCGACGTACATCGCGCGCGTCGCCGACGCAAAGCACGCGATCTTCGAAGGCGACGTCTATCAACTTCAGCTCGGGATTCGATACTCGTGCGAACTCGATGGGTCACCGTTCGATTTCTACCGCCAGATCCGTACCCGCAACCCGTCGCCGTACATGTTCTTCTTAGAAGCCGGCGGGCGCGCCGTTTTCGGCGCCTCACCCGAGTTTCTCGTGCGGCTCGACGAACAAAGCGCGCGGTTGCGTCCGCTCGCGGGGACGCGCCCGCGCGGCCAGGATCCGGCGCACGACAACACGATCGCTGCCGAACTCCTGGCGAACGCCAAGGAACGCGCCGAGCACGTGATGCTGGTCGATCTGGGGCGCAACGATCTCGGCGTCGTCTGTAAGATCGGGTCGGTGCGCGTGAACGAGTTGATGCAAATCGAACGCTACAGCCACGTGATGCATATCGTCTCGAACGTGACCGGCGAGTTGCGCGAGGACAAGGACGCACTCGATTTGTTTGCGGCGGCCTTTCCTGCCGGGACGGTGACCGGAACGCCGAAGATTCGGGCGATGCAGATCATCGACACGCTCGAGCCGGTGCGGCGCGGCTTCTACGCCGGCAGCATCGCACATCTCGACTTCGACGGCGGAATGGACTCGTGCATCGTCTTGCGGAGCGTCGCGACCGTCGGGGGGCGCGCCTACTGGCAGGCGTCGGCCGGGATCGTCGCGGACAGCGATCCCAAGGCCGAGTACGAGGAAGTCTTGGCGAAGACGCGCATCGTGCGCGACGTCTTGGATCTGGATCGATGAACGTCACCAAGCCGCGCATCCTGCTGGTCGACAACTACGACTCGTTCACGTATAACCTGGCGCACCTCTTCGGTTCGCTCGGGGCCGAAGTGACTGTCTTGCGTAACGACGACCCGCGTCTCGACGCGGCGGCGGTTGCGCAGTATGACGGGATCTGCATCGGCCCGGGTCCGGGGCGTCCGCGCAACGCGGGAAAGACCATGGACGTGATCGATTGGGCGCTCGAGGCTAAGCGGCCGGTCCTCGGCGTCTGCTTGGGACTGCAGGCGCTTGGCGAGCATTTCGGCGGAGACGTCGTTCACGCGCCGTCGCTCATGCACGGCAAGACGTCGCAGATCAGTCATGACGCGAGCGGCGTCTTCATGGGGATCACCTCTCCCTTTGAAGCGACGCGCTATCACTCGCTCTGCCTCGATCCGAAGTCGTTACCTGCCGAGTTCCAGGTGACGGCGACGAGCGAAGACGGCGTCGTTCAAGGCGTGGCCCATCGCGCTCACCCGTTGCATGGCGTGCAATTTCATCCGGAGTCGGTGCTCACGCCCGAAGGTCACCGGATTTTCTCAAACTTTCTTGCGATGGTTCGGGCGTGAATGAGTATCCGGCGCTGCTGCGCGCCCTCACTGCTCGACAGAATCTCGACTCCGAGGCGATGGCCTTCGCGATCGGCGCAATCGTGGACGCGGAGTGGAGCGAGGTGCAAGCCGCCGGGATCCTGACGGCGCTCGCGACCAAGGGCGAGACCGTCGACGAGGTCGTCGGCGCCGCTGGAGCGATGCGCGCGCGCAGCCTGCGCGTCGAGCACGCGCTGGGCGCCGTCGTCGACACGTGCGGGACCGGCGGCGACGGCGCGCATACGATCAACATCTCGACGGCCGCCGGCTTCGTCGTCGCCGGAACGGGGCTGCCGGTCGCCAAGCACGGCAACCGCGCGGCGTCGAGCCGCTGCGGAAGCGCCGACGTCCTCGAAGCCTGCGGGATCGCGATCGATGCAACGCCCGAACGCGCGCGCGCCGGCCTCGAGCGGACGAATTTTACGTTCATGTTCGCACAGGCCTACCATCCGTCGATGAAAGCGGTCGCGCCGGTGCGGCGCCAACTCGGCGTGCGCACGATCTTCAATCTGCTCGGGCCGCTGACGAACCCGGCCGGCGCGACGCACCAGGTCATCGGCGTCGCCGATCCCGTGCATCTGGAATTACTCGGCGAGGCGCTCGAACGGCTCGGCGGGCGCGCCGGCGCGATCGTCCACTCGTCGTCGGGGCTCGATGAGATCGGCGGTGATGCACCGAGCGACGTCTATCAGTTCGGTCGCGACACCGTCCGTCGCTGGCGGCTCGATCCGGCCGAGTTCGACGTTCGCGCCTCACGCGAGGATCTCGCCGGCGGCTCCCCGCCCGAGAACGCCGCGGCATTGCGCGCGATCCTCGGCGGGGAACGCTCGCCGCGGGCCGACGTCGTCGCGTTGAACGCGGCCCTCGCGCTGCTCGTCGCCGAACACGTCGAGTCGCTCCTCGAAGGGCTGCTGCGCGCGCGCAAGGCGCTCGCAGAGGGATCGGCGCGCGCGGTCTTCGATGCCGTTCGCGACGCCGATAAGACGAAAATGGAGATCGCGTGAGCGACATCCTGCAACGTCTCTACGCCGCCAAAGCCGCGGTGTTGCGTGAGGAGAAGGCTCGCGAAAGCTACGAATCTTTGGTCGAACGCGCCGAGCGACGGCGACCCGAACGGCGGAGCCTCTCGAGCGCGCTACGCTCGGCCGACGGGCCGGCGATTATCGCCGAGATCAAGCGCGCTTCACCGTCGCTCGGCTTGATCGCCCGCCGGTTCGACGCGGCGGCTATCGCTGCGGCCTACGAGGGAGCGGGCGTCGATGCGATCAGCGTCCTCACGGAAGCCGATCATTTCTTGGGCGACCTCGCCTACCTCGACGTCGCGCGCGCGAACTCGATTCGGCCGATCCTGCGCAAGGATTTTCTGTTCGATCCCTATCAGATCGTGCAATCGGCGGCCTACGGAGCCGATGCTTTGCTGTTGATCGTCGCCGGCCTCGATGACGCGACGCTGCACGTTCTAGCCGGCGAGGCGCGTCGCTTCGACCTCGAGACGCTCGTCGAAGTTCACGACGAAGACGAGTTGAAACGGGCGCTTGCGATCGAGCCGTCGATCGTTGGGATCAACAACCGCGATCTGCGGACGTTCGAGACCGACCTCGGCGTGACCGAGCACCTCTTACCGCACGTACCTGTTGGGACGCTCGTCGTCAGCGAAAGCGGCGTTCACGAGCCCGACGACGTCGTGCGTCTCTTTGCCGGCGGCGCACGCGGCTTCCTGATCGGCGAGTCGCTGATGCGCTCCGAGGACCCGCGCGCGTTCGTCGCGGCGTTGAGGCGCGCGGCCGACCGTTCGGCAGCCGACGTAACCCCGTCCGGCGCGCAACTCGTCTAGGGAACCTCTGAAGAACCCGCTGCACCGATCGCAACGAGCATTTGCGCCGCAGATCGAGAAGCGAGGAGGGCGCAATGCCACAGCGCATTGTAACCGACGCAGCGACGATGAGATGCGG
>Ga0182024_10004814_pt1 | contig 30702 bp, 23 predicted proteins | sample P32metaG_FD_120480 | JGI IMG/M metagenome (GOLD analysis project Ga0182024, IMG submission 120480) | Permafrost microbial communities from Stordalen Mire, Sweden - P3-2 metaG (Illumina Assembly) | ecosystem: Environmental > Terrestrial > Soil > Wetlands > Permafrost | place: Sweden: Stordalen... | reverse complement strand
GAGAAGGCGCGCGCCATCACGGTGACGGACGAGGGGTGGGAGAAGATCGAGAAGCTGCTGGGCATCGGGAACATCGCCGACCCGGAGAACTGGGACCTGAAGCACCACGTCGAGGTCGCGATCAAGGCGCACAACCTGTACAAGCGCGACGTGGAATATGTGGTGAAGGACGGCGAGGTCATCATCGTCGACGAGTTCACAGGAAGGCTGATGCCGGGACGGCGGTGGTCGGACGGGCTGCACCAGGCGGTCGAGGCGAAGGAGGGCGTGGCCATCCGCAAGGAGGACCAGACGCTTGCGACCATCACCTTCCAGAATTACTTCCGCATGTACAAGAAGCTCTCGGGCATGACGGGTACAGCGGAGACCGAGGCAGCGGAGTTCGACAAGATCTACAAGCTGGAAATTGTAGTGATCCCGACCAACCGGCAGATGCTGCGCATTGAGAACCCGGACGTGGTGTACCGCACGGCGAAGGAGAAGTACTTTGCCGTGGCCGATGAGATTACCCGGCTGCACGAGGAGAAGCAGCCGGTGCTGGTGGGCACGACGTCGATTGAGAAGTCGGAGCTGCTGAGCGAGATCCTGAAGCGCAAGGGCGTGCGCCACGTGGTGCTGAACGCGAAATTCCACGAGAAAGAGGCGGAGATCGTGGCCCAGGCGGGCCGACTGGGGATGGTGACCATCGCGACCAACATGGCGGGGCGCGGCACGGACATCCTGCTGGGCGGCAACTCGGAGTTCATGGCGCGGCAGGACCTTGTAAAGAAGCAGCAGGCGCGCGCGGTATCTGCGGCGGAGGGGGCGATCTCGCCCAACGCTGGGCCGGGGATGGTGCGGTTCTACTACGCGAGCCAGGAGTTCGAGACCACGCAGGCGGCCTGGGACGCGGCGATCGCATCGCATCTGGCGACGGCTGAGAAGGAGCACGAGGCGGTGGTCGCGGCGGGCGGGCTGCACATCCTGGGCACGGAGCGGCACGAGTCGCGGCGCGTGGACAACCAGCTGCGCGGGCGCGCGGGACGGCAGGGCGACCCAGGATCGTCGCGCTTCTTCCTGTCGCTCGAAGACGACCTGATGCGCATCTTCGCGCGCGAGTGGGTGAGCACGCTGCTGCAGCGGCTGGGGATGGAAGAGGGCGTGCCGATCGAGAGCAGGATGATCTCGAAGCGTATTGAGGCGGCGCAGAAGGCGGTAGAGACGCAGAACTTCGAGAGCCGCAAGCACGTGCTGGAGTACGACGATGTAATGAACAAGCAGCGCGAGGCGGTATACGGCCTGCGGCGGCAGCTGATGGAAGGGGTCGACCAGAAGCAGTTGGTGACGGAGGACTACGTTTCGAACGTCCTCTCGGGCATTCTGGAGGAGCATGCGCCGGAGAAGGCGCACCCGGACGAGTGGAAGACGGACGCGATCTATTCCGCGGTGTACGACGTGTTCGGCGCGAAGCTGGGCGAGGGACCGGATGCGATCGACGCGAAGACGCTGAACCGGCACGAGCTGGGCGAGACGATCTACGAGAAAGTGCGCGCGCGGTATGAGGTGAAGGAGCAGATCCTGGGCGCGCCGGCCATGCGCTACCACGAACGCATCGTGATGCTGAGCGTGCTGGACGGGCTGTGGAAGGACCACCTGCTGGCGATGGACCACCTGAAGGAGGGGATCGGGCTGCGTGGCTATGCGCAGCAGGACCCGCTGGTGGCGTACAAGAAGGAATCGTTTGAGATGTTCGAGACGATGATGATCCAGTTCCAGACGGACACAGCACGGCACCTGTTCCGGATGCAGATTATCGGGCCGGATGGAACGCCCATTGAGACGCTGGAGCAAATGCCGCCGAGACCTCCGATAGGAGGGCCAAGTGCTGGTGGGCCGGTTGCAGGTGGGGCAGAAGTTCAGGGCGCGCCGCAGCTGCGACGTCTTCCGACGGGACAGGCCAGCCTGCCGCTGGGCGATGGGCAAGCGGGGGGACATGCGCCGGTGCCGGTGCCGACGCGCGCACCGTCGACGACGATCGACGACCTGGAGCGCGAGTTCGAGCGCAAGAAGCGGCGCGAGCTGGAACAGGCGCGGGCGGCGAGCTCTTCCTCCAGTACGAACGGCAACGCGCCACGGGTGACGGGCGAAAAGGTGGGGCGCAACGATCCGTGCCCGTGCGGGTCGGGGAAGAAGTACAAGAAGTGCCATGGGACGCAGGCGTAGCTCAGGCTCGAGCGATGCGGTGCGGGGCTACAACTTTTCAAGGGAACTACTTCTTTTCGACGCTGTCCATAAGAAGATTGGCCTTGGTGGCGAGGGTGTTTGCTCCTTCGGCGTCGCCGGACTTGAGCGCCTGCTGGGCCTGATCGAGGAAGTTACGAATCTGCCGAATCTCTCTTTTATGCGAGTCGGCGGTCTTTGACGGCAGCGCGGCGATGCGTTTGAAGACGGAGGCGATCAAATCCTGCGCCTGCTGCTGCGTGTTGGAGCCGTCCTGGCCACCGGCGGAGAGCGCGCCAATGGCCAGCGCGGCGGTGGCGTCATTGCCGGCGACCTGCGGCGAGGGAGGAACCTCCTTGGGTGCAGGCGCGGGCCTGCGGCGGGGCGCGGGCGGCGTAGGCTCGGGCCCAGGCAGCGGCCCAAGTTCGGGCGGCGGGAGGCTTGCGATCATCGGAGGCGAATCGGGTGGCGCGGGCGTCTCAAGGTCGACGGGCGCGAGCACTCCGATGGGAAGCGGCGAGCGCACCGGCTTATGGCTACACCCGGCGAGTGCGACTGCAAAGATAAACACAAGCGCGGAGCCACGCCATGCGCGGGCAAGAGCATGGACATGAGGATTCTGTGCGGGATGGCACTGCACAAAATGACGCGGCCGGATCAAGCAGGCTCCTTTCTCTGCATGGTTCTCTCTATCGTAGTGGCAACCGGGTGGCCCGTTGCATCGGAGTGCCGAGCATCGACGGCGGTTACCTCAGCGCCGGGCTGCCGCGAGGCGGGCCTGCGGAGGTCGCCGGACGGAGCGGTGGAGATGGGGATCTGCAGCGTGAAGGTGGTGCCGCGCGTGGGCGATACGGAGTCGGCGTTCGAGCGGACCTCCATGGAGCCGCCATGCAGCTGCAGGATGCGGTAGGTCATGGCGAGGCCGATGCCGCTGCCGCGCGGCTTGGTGGTGAAGTAGAGATCGAAGACGCGGGGGAGCAGCGCTTCCGGGATGCCGACGCCGTTGTCGGCGATCTCGACGATGGCGAGGCGGTTGTCGCGGCGCACCGCGATGCGCACCACGCCGCCCGAGGGCATGGCCTGCATGGCATTGAGCATGAGATTGAGGAGGGCCTGGCGAACGAGTTCCGCGTCGACGCGCACCAGTACAGGTGTTGATGGGGCTTCGGACTCGATGGCGACGCCGTGCTCCTTGAGCTCCGCGCCGGCGAGCTCGAGCGTCTGGTCGACAACGCGGCGCAGGTCGTGCTCGCAAAGGTCGAGGTCCATGGGGCGAGAGAAGTCGGCGAGGGTCTCGACGACGCGGTCGAGGCGGTGCATCTCATCGGCGAGGATCTCGACGTGCTTCTGCGCGCTCTTGGGGTCGAAACCGCCTGCAGCGAGCTTGCCGCGCAGCAGTTCCAGATGGACGACCATGGCGTTGATGGGATTTTTGACCTCGTGGCCAACATTCGCAGTGAGCCTGCCGATTGCGGCGAGGCGGCGGGCGACTTCGAGCTCCTGTTCGAGTTCGAGCGCGGAGCCGGTATCGCGCAGGGTAAGCAGCGTGCCCATGTTGCGATCGGAGCTGTCGTCGTGCGCATCGCCGATGCGGTCCAGCGAGATCTGCACCTGGCGGCCATCTTCCAGGGTGACGGTGTCCGCCGAAACCTGTGCGCCGCGTTCAAAGGCCTCGAGCACGGCGGCGCCGAGCGCGGTGCCGGGAAGGAAGATCTGCTCGATGGTGAGGCCAACCATGGCCTCGGCGGGCGGGCCGTCTCCGGAGCGGTCGAGAAAGTGCGCAACCGCGTCGGAGACCATGACGGCGCGACCGTCGGGAGCGAAGAGCAGGACGCCATCGCGCAGCGTGTCGAGCATCTGGTTGAGGTTGGTCTGGAGCGTGGTGAAGCCCTCCTCTCGGCTGCGCAACTGTCGGCCGAGCCGGTCGATGGAGCGGTTGACGCGGCCGATGGGATCGCCTTCGGCGGAGGGTGCGTCGAGCAGCAGAGGCTGGTCCAGAATCACTTTGCCCGAGGCGTCGCCGCGGGTGAGGGTCAGGCGTTCCAGCTGCTCGCCGATGAGCTGCATGGGACGCAGCGCGACGGCGGAGAGCAGCGCAGCGACGACAGCGGACGCGAGTGTAGCAAAGAGGGCGAACATGGCTGCGGCGCGCAGCCAGGGCTTGTAGGAATAGCGAAGGAAGTCGGAGCTGACTCCGACATGGACAATGAGAAAGAGCTCCGGTTTGCCGTCGATGGTGCGGTCGATGGACTCGGCGATGTCGAGCACACGGGGCTTGCCGAATACCTGGAGCATCTGAACGATGACGTTTCCGCCACGCATGGCGGCGAAGCTGTCGCGCGTGGGCGCGCGCTGGTTGACGGCGTCGGGGTCGGTGGAGACCAGCGTGATGCCGTCCGCGTCGGTGACGCTGACATCCTGAACGGTGAGCTGGTAACGCATGATGCCGTCCATGGTGCTGTGCAAGCCGTCGCTGGAGCGCAGGGCGCCGGCAACGGCGGCATGCAGGGCAGCGACGGGATCGGGTGCGTCGGCGGGAGGCGGGTTGGCGCGCAGGCCTGACTCGACCGCATTGCGGACAGCGAGGCTGACCTGGCGCGCGAGGAGATCGTCGTCGGTGTAGGTATAGTCAACGCGCTGGCCCAGCAGTTGGCCCAGAAAGACGACGGAGAGCACGAGCACGATGGCGAAGGTAAGGCCGCCGGCGGTGAGCACGAGCTTCGTTCGCAGATGCATCATTTACTCCGCTGCCACGGCCGGCGCATCCGCTGCGGAGGCGCTCGCATACTCCTTCAACTTATTCTGCAGCGTCTTGGTAGTGATGCCGAGTATCTCCGCAGCGCGCGTCTTGTTGTTGTGGGTGGAGCGCAGGGTCTTGAGGATGAGCTGGCGCTCGGCCTCGTCGACGGTAGTGCCGACCATCACGTGGACTGTGCGATCGTCGTCGTGCGCGGAGGCACGCGCGGACGCAGTGGCGGCTTGATGCGGCTCGGCGGCGGGTGCGGAGGCGCGCATGGAGTAGGCTGATTCGCCGAAGTTTGGCGGCAGATGTTCGACGCGCAGGAGGCCGCTGTGCGCGAGGACGGTGGCACGCTCGATAGTATTGCGCAGCTCACGCGCGTTGCCCGGCCAGTCATAGGCGAGCAGGCGGTCGAGCAGGGGAGGCGCGATGCCAGAGACAGTGCAGCCGTGGCGCTGGTTCATGTCCTCGATCATCTTTGCAGCGATGGCGGGGATGTCGGCGAGGTGATCGCGTAGCGGCGGCATCAGGATGTTGAAGACGTTGAGGCGGTAGTAGAGATCGCCGCGCAATTGACCGGAGGCCACGGCCTGCTGCGGATCCTTATTAGTGGCGGCGACGATGCGCACGTCGACCGGAGTCTCCGCCTTGCTGCCGAGCCGGCGCAGCTTGCGGTCTTCGAGCACGCGCAGCAACTTAGCCTGTGTAGCCATGGGCATCTCGCCGATCTCGTCGAGCAGCAGGGTTCCCTCTTCGGCGAGTTCGAAGCAGCCTGCGCGGCGCTCGATGGCGCCGGTGAAGGCACCCTTCTCGTGGCCGAAGATCTCGCTCTCGATGAGGGTCTCGGGGATGGCGGCGCAGTTGACGGCGACGAAGGGCTTGTTGCGGCGCGAGCTGAGCTCATGCAGGCAGCGCGCGACGAGCTCCTTGCCGGTGCCGCTCTCGCCTGTAACGAGCACGGAGACATTGGAGGGGGCGACACTCTCGATGATCTGGAAGATGGCCTTCATCTGCGGCGAAGAGCCGACCAGCGGGCCGAGGATGCCGGAGTCGCCCGTGGGGCGGCGCGCCGGCTCAGACTCCGCGGCGACGTTGTCCTCGCGCTGGCGGCCGGCATTCTGCAGCACGGTGCGCAGACGCACAGGATCCACCGGCTTGGGGATGTAGTCATACGCGCCCATGCGCATGGCCTCGACGGCGGACTCGATGGAGCCCTGCGCGGTGAGCATGACGACGACGGTCGCGGGCTGCGTCTCCTTGACGCGATGCAGGAGCTCCATGCCGTCCATGCGCGGCATCTTGAGGTCTGTGACGACGATGCCGGGCGACCATTGGCGGACGCGCTCCAGGCCCTCGACTCCGTCGGCGGCGCACTCGGCGCGGAAGCCCCAGGAGGTGACCAGCTCGGTGAGGCCGGTGCGCGCGTGCGCTTCGTCTTCGACGATCAAAACTTTTTCAGGCATCTACCATCCAAAAAACCGGGCATGCAGGCGTTCAGGCATCCAGAGTGCGACCACTATCCAGGCTGCGGCCAGACGTCTTGCGGCCTGGTGTGTTGCGGCCAATCATGCTGCGGTTAAGTATCAGGTCTGATGGGACATGGGAGCAAGCGGGGGCCAATGCGGAGTTGGATGCGCTTTGGCGCGGAACCGTGAGCCGACGACGGTTTCAGAAGTAGTGACAGGCAGGATACTCTGAAGGCATGAGCGAGGATCAGGCTCTCGATCCGGAGATTACGGTGCAGGCCTTCGCGCAGCTGCGCGAGGACGCAGCGGCCAATGGCGAGGATGTACCGGTGCTGCTGGACGTGCGCGAGCCATGGGAGTACCAGACAGCGCGGTTTGAGGATTCGCTGCTGATGCCGATGGGCGAGGTGCCCTCGCGTGCGCATGCGGAGCTGGATCCGGACGCACGCATCGTGGTGATGTGCCACCACGGGCAGCGGTCACTCTCGGTGGCGATGTGGCTGCGCGGGCAGGGATTCGAACGGGCGCAGTCGCTGGCCGGCGGGATCGATGCATGGTCGCGGACGGTGGATGCGAGCGTGCCGCGGTATTGACGCAGCTTCTAAGGAGCAACCGCAAGCCTAGTAAGGCTTGCCGACCAAAGTCCGCCTTGTGGCACGGCCTCCAGAGCAGCTACCCCGGAATCATCCCGATCGTCCGCAACCATATTTCCACTAGCTCCGGCCATCGCGACACCGGAAGCTTTGTACGCCGCAGTCCGAACGCATGGCCGCCCTGCGCGTACAGGTGCATCTCGACGGGAACCCCGGCGTTCTTCAAAGCAATGTAATAAACCAAAGATTGTTTTACACCGTCCACATTATCGTCCTCGTTTTGCAGCAGGAAAGTAGGAGGCGTGCGGACAGTAACAGGAATTTCCGGATTCAATTCAAATTCTTTCGTCGTGTTTTCCAGCATGTGCCCCGGATAAATCGCGACGGCGAAATCCGGGCGGCAGCTGACCTTGTCGGTCGCATCCACGGGTGCATAGGCGCGCTGCGCGAAGTGCGTGCTGATATTGGCCACCAAGTGTCCGCCTGCCGAAAACCCCAGCACTCCGATCTTGTGCGGATCGATGTTCCACTCCGTTGCGTGGAAGCGCACGAGGCCGACCGTCCTTTGCGCATCTTCCAGCGCCGCAGGTACTTTCGGATGGATATTGCACTGGCAATCGTCATGGTAAGCCGGACCTGAATCCGGCACTCGATATTTCAGCAGCACGCATGTGATCCCTCGCGACGTCAGCCAGTCGCAAACCTCCGTGCCTTCCAGATCGATCGCTAAAATCTCATAGCCGCCACCAGGAAAGACCACGACCGCCGCGCCAGTGTTCTTTCCCTTGGGGGAATAGACCGTCATTGTGGGGCGCGAGACGTTGCTCACCGAAACCCATGGCCGGCCCGCAACCAGAGAGTCTTTTCCGGTCACTTCCATGAACTCCGAGCCTTTGGCAGGCTGCGCATCAGGCACCGCCGGCCATATCGGCACTTGCGTGTGTCCGGGCGATGGCTGCCAGACATTTGACTGCGCGCTGAGGTTGCCAGGCACAAACGCAAATCCCATAATGAAGAGCATCAAGAGAGCGAGAGGCATACTAGTTAGAGGCTTCATCACAGTCCTCAATCGCGACACCGCTAACGGGCGCGGGGGTGGGTGTCGTCGTAGACGCGTTGTACCTGCGCGGCGGTGAGCTGCGTGTAGCGCTGCGTGGTGGAGAGGCGCTCATGGCCGAGCATCTCCTGAATGGCGCGCAGGTCCGCGCCTTCTTCCAGCATGTGGGTGCCGAAGGCGTGGCGCAGAGTATGGGGATGGAGGTCGGCGGGAAGGCCGCGAGAGAGCGCGATGCGCTTGACGATGCGGCCGACGCTGCGCGTGGTGAGGCGGGCGGAGCCACTGGCGCGAAGGTTGGTGACGAGCGGGCCGTCGAGGATGAGGGCTTGCTTACCGGCGGCGCGCAGGCGGGCCTCGCGCGCGGGCAGGCAGGCGCGGATGGCGTGGGCGGCCTCGTCGCCGAGGGGGACGTAGCGCTGCTTGCGGCCCTTGCCGCGGACGAGGATGGCGTCGTTCTTCCACTGAATGTCAGGCAGGTCGATGCCGACCAGCTCCGAATTGCGGATGCCGCAGCCGTAGAGAAGCTCGAAGATCATGCGGTCGCGCTCAGGCCACGCAGCGGCAGAATCATTCTGCGCGGCGGATTCGCCCGTGGCTGACTCGATGGAGTTGAGCAGGCCGTTGACCTCCTCCATGCTGGGCACGCGCGGCAGATGCTGCGGGAGCTTGGGTGTGGAGACAAGCGCAGCAGGGTTCTGCGCGATGCGATGCTCCCTGGCAAGCCAGCGAAACCAGGAGCGGATGGCGGCGAGGGCGCGTGCGGCGCTGGCCTTGGTGAGGCCGTGCTCATAGAGCTGGCCGAGGTATGCGCGGATGTGGAGGTGGTCGATGGCAGTAATCGAGGCTTCGGGGCCGAGTGTTTCGGCGAGATAAGCGACGAAGTTCTGCAGCTCGCGGCGGTAGGCGCGCACGGTGTGCACGGACGCGTTGCGCTGGTCCTGCAGCATCGCGAGGAACTGCACAACGAGGGCTTCAAACTCGCTGGCAGCTGTCTTCGAAACGGTGGGCGGTAGTTTCGCGGCGGATTTCATTCATGCACCGCCTGTGCAGGTTCGGGTGTGAAGGGGAGTGTTGCAGCCGCGTGCGTCTCAGCGCTTCCCTGCTCTGCTGGCAGTCTGCGCTTGCCGCGGGGATGGTGGTCGCGGTGGACGCGCTTGAGGTGCTCCATAGCGACGTGGGTGTAGACCTGCGTGGTGGCAATATCGGCATGGCCGAGCAGGCGCTGCACACTGCGCAGGTCGGCGCCGTGCTCCACCATGTGCGTGGCGCAGGAGTGGCGCAACATGTGCGGGCTGGCCTTGCGCGCCGAGCTGTCGCTGTCACGCGCGGCCTTGCGCACCATCTCCCAGACCCACTGGCGGGTGAGCGCGTGGCCGCGGACGCTGAGAAAGAGCGCGCGCTGCATACCAGTGCGGGCGAGCACGGGGCGGGCATGCTTCACATATTCCTCGATCGCCTGGACGGCGCGACGGCCGAGCGGGACGATGCGCTCCTTGTCGCCCTTGCCGCGCACCTGAGCGCGCGCCTGGTCGAGGTGCAGATCTTCTTCGCCGAGGGAGACGATCTCGCCGACGCGCAGGCCGCCGGCGTAGAGCAGCTCCAGAATCGCGTGATCGCGCAGGGCGAGGGCCGCTGCCTCGGGCGTGCGCGCGGCTTCAAAACTGTGCGCTGCGGCGGAGCTGCGGTCGAGCATGGCGGCGACCTCGCTCTCGGCGAGCGATTTGGGCAGGACCTTCCAGGTGGCAGGGCTCTCAATGTTGACGGTGGGATCGTGCGCGATGCGCTTGTCCAGCAGAAGCCAGCGGTAGAAGCCGCGCAGGCAGCTGAGCTTGCGCGCAACGGAACGAGCGTCGACGTGGTGGACGCGTAAATGGGCGAGGAAGGCCGCGAGATCGTCCTCGGCGGCGGTGACGAGCAGAGCGGAGCGGGCCTCAAGATGTTCAGCAAGCTGGTCGAGGTCGCGGGCGTAGGCCTCGCAGGTTGCAGGGCGCATGCCCTTCTCGACGCGCAGGTAGGCGATGTACTCGCGCACGACTCTGGCGTTGCCCGGGAGTGAGGCAGACGCTGTGACGGGGCCCAGGATGCTCGACATGAGTTCATTATCGCGGCGCGATGGAGGAGGCCGGAGGCATTGCGGCGAGGGTGAATCTAGCTCGCCAGCAACGGATTTGGTAGCAGGCCGATTTTGATAGCATCTGGACTGACAGCCGGCAACCAATGTTTGGCGGATCGAGAGGAACGATGGCGCTCTGCGAACATCTGAAGCACAGCAAGTACGCGGCACCCAAGGTGCATGTGTGCGCCGAATGCGTGGCAATGGGTGACACATGGGTGCATCTGCGGACGTGCCTGACCTTCGGACACGTGGCCTGCTGCGACTCATCGAAGAACAAACACGCCACCAAACACTTCAATGCAACCGGACATCCGGTGATCGCGTCCGCACAGCCGCATGAGCGCTGGCTATGGTGCTACGTGGATCAGCAGTGGCAGGAGTAGTTCGCGACGCGACAATGCGCGGAGCTTATGACTCAGGCCAGCGTGATGAGCCGCGGGTGGGGTGGGTGAAGCTGCGGGTGGGCCGCCGCTGCGATGCAGGCCAAGCCTTCGAGCAGAGTGGGCGCAGGAGTATTCAGAAACTCGTCGGGGATGGAGTGGACGCGGCGGTCACGCGCGACGCGGAGCGATTGCCATCCACGCTGGGCGATGACGCGGGCGAGCGGAACGCGGTCTCCTGCGCCGCACCAGGCGAAGAGAAGGACATCGGGATCTGCGGCGGCGATGGCTTCGGGCGTAGTCTGCGCGCCGGGCGTGCCGAGGAAGCGCGCACCGGCGGCTTCGACCAGTTCTGCGACCCAGTGCTGCGAGTGGATGAGTGGCTTGCCCCACTCTTCGCAGTAGACGAGCGGCTTTGACTCCGGTGTGATGTGCGCGGTGCGGGCGCCGGTGCAGTCTATAGTCTGCTGCATGTGGGCGATGAGCGGTTCAGGGTCGGCGGCGACGTGCGCGGCGAGCAGGCGGATGTCGGCGTAGACGTCGGCCAGGGAGTGGGGCGCAAGGGCGAGCACGGGCAGGCCGGATTTGAGGATGGCGGCGAGCGACTCCATGCGGTAGGGGACGCTGGCGACGACCAGATCGGGGCGCGCGGCGAGGAGGGTTTCGAGATTGCCTCCGCTGGCTGGATTTGACGTGCGATCCGGTGCTCGATCGAACGACCAAGAGTCGCTGAGGATGGGCAGATTGCGGGCGGCGAGCGCGGGCAGTGCAGCGATGCAGTACTTGGTGACGGCGCAGAGGGAGTCGAGGCGGTCGAGGGCCGCGAGAGTGAGCGTGATGGAGGGTTGCAGCGAGGCGATGCGCGCCATCTATTCGACGGGGCGGCTGGCGTTGTAGCCGTCGCGGGCTATCACGGAATACTTTAAGGGTTTTCCCTTTTCATCCTGCATTTGCAGGGGATGGCCCTCGTTGTCAACCAGGACAACTTTGATCTTGCGGTAGCTGCCGTCGGTCTTGGCGTTGGTGGGGCGATACGTGAGGACGTACTGGTTGCGGATGGAGTTGTTGATGGCGGCAAAGTCGTCGGCCAGCTCGCCCTGGAAGAGGGGCGAGAAGCTCATGCCGCCGGTCATGGAGGCGAAGGTCTTGAGCTGGTTCTGCGCCTGCAGGTAGTTGAGCTCGCGCATGCCGCCCCCGCCACCCAGCTCGTTAATCAGGGCGCCGGTGCCGATGGTGAAGATGGTGACGTTGGGCGTGGCCTTGATCTTGGCGAGCATCTTGTCCAGGGTCAGCTTGGAGAAGGTATCGCGGCCGGTGCCGATGAGGATGACGTATTTGCGCCCCTCCACACGGCTGACGCGGTCCAGCGTCTCGTAGAGCGCGTCGAACATGTCGGTGTCGGAGAAGGTGGGGATGGTGAGGGAGCGCAGGCTGTCGGCGACGAGCTGCTGGTTGTTGGTGAAGTCGGAGAGGATGTGGGTCTGCAGGTCGTAGGTCATCACGGCGATGTAGTCGTCGGGACGCAAGGAGTGGAAGAAGCTGACCGCGGCATTCTGCATGTCGTTGATGACGTACCAGGAGTTGGCGGCGAACTCCAGCAGCATCACGGCGGTAATGGGCGTCTGCGCGATGCGTACGGTGTCGACCTTCTGCTCTACGCCGTCTTCAAGGACGAGGAAGTTGGGCGGTTTGAGGCCGGGGACGAACTGGTGGTTCTTGTCCAGGATGACTGAGACGTCCAGATGTACCTCAGGGACGTTGACGGTCAGCGAGTAGGTCTGGCCGTTTGGATTCTTGACCTTGGGCACCTCGGGCGCGGGCGGCGGAGGCGGCTCGTCGGACTGCTTCTTTTTGGGGGTAACGATAGGGCCGTTGTCCACGCTGGGCCCACCGGAGTCCGGGGTCTGGTCGGGGCTCTGCGCGGCAGGCGGCTGACTAGCAGGAGTGGCTTGAGAATCCTGGGCGCGGGCCGCAGGCATGGTCCAGGGGAGCAGGGTCAGGGCGAAGAGGGAGAGCAGGAGTCTCCGAGAGCTGCTGGCAGGGGGCGAAATGGGAATCGGGGGCATGGTGGGGGCGGCGCTATATTCTTAGGACAACTTTACTCCGGTTTAGACGAATGGAACGTCTATCGGGTTGAGGGGATTTCCCCGGTCTCTCCGGGATTGCGAAATTCTTGAAATTTTCTGTCTATGCGTTTTTTGAGGAAGGTTCTACTCTGGTAGGCGTGACCATGTCCAAACTGATGGGGATGCCGGCGGCGTTTGCGCTGGGCGCAGCCTGCCTATGCGCCAGACACGATGCTGCGTGGGCGCAGACGCAGGCCTTGGCCGTCGCACCTGCTGCACCTGTCGCGGCTGCAGCGCGGGCTGCAACGGTGGCGGGTGGGGTTTCCGCGAGCAGTGCAGAGGTATTCCCCGCGATTGCGCCAATCGGAGCGAAGATATTCCCTCTCCTTGAGGTGCGGCGCGGGTTGCGCGGGGTTGCTTACACGGTCTTCGAGGGCGTGACGCCGGAGCCGATGGGGGTGGAGATCCTGGGCGTGCTGACCGACGCTATCGGGCCCGGACAGGACATGATCCTGGCGCGGCTGCGCGGCGAGAAGCCGGAGTACACCGGAGTGGTGGCCGGGATGAGCGGCAGCCCGGTTTATATCGATGGGCGGCTGGTAGGAGCGATCAGCTACCGCATCGGGCAGTTCTCCAAGGAGCCGATCGCCGGGATTACGCCGATCGAACAGATGCTGGAGGTGCGGGACGGCCAGCCGGGCGGTGGGATGCGGGTGGCGTCTGCGGCTCGAGAGACGCCAGATCACACCGGGAATAACAGCCAGCCAAGCGCCATGAGCGCCGGCGGCGAAGTGCAGCCCATTGAGACGGCGCTGGTGTTTGGCGGATTTTCGCAGGACGCGGTGACGCGGTTTGGCGACCGGTTCCGCGCGCTGGGGATGTCGCCGGTAGCAGGATTGGGCGGCGCTGCGGCGGTAGGGACCAGGCAGCCGGAGCCATTGGTGCCAGGATCGGCGGTAAGCGCAATCCTGGTTCGCGGCGATCTCTCGATCTCAGGAACGTGCACGGTGACGTATGTGGACCCGACGCGGCTGCTCGCGTGCGGACATCCGATTACGCAGTTCGGGCCGGTGTCGATGCCGATGACCAAGGCCGAGGTGGTGGCAACGCTGGCCTCGCCGCTGAACGCGTTCAAGATCATCAACACCACGGAGACAGTGGGTTCATTCACAGAGGACCGCGCGTCGGCGATTATGGGGCGGTTTGGCGTGCCAGCGCGGATGATCCCAGTATCGGTGGAGATCGTTCCACCGGGTGGGAATGGCGCAGTACCGGTGCCCGTCGAGCGGGTTGCGGCCAAGCAAGTTGCAGCACAGATCGGCGGCGCGGGCGGCAGCCCGCCGATGCCAGTGCCGGACGCAGGGCCACTGGTGATGGGCAAAGGCGGTATGCACTTCGAGGTGCTGGACAACCGCGAACTGACGCCGGCGGCGATGCTGGTATCGGTGTTCCAGAGCCTGTCGGGGACTAACGCATCGACGAACGAGACCAGCTACCGGATGAGCGGCGAACTGACTCTGAAGGGGCTGCCCGCGGTTCGGCTGGAGGGGATGATGGCGCCGAGCGAGAGCAACGCGGGCGCGGGCGCCGCGGCGGCCTATGTGAGCGAGCGTTTCGACCGCTTGTACAGCAACACGCTGGAGCAGCCGGTGGTGACCGGGCTGCGGCTGAAGATGGAGGCGATCCCGGAGCGGCGTTCCGCGGTGCTGGAGGGCGCACGACTGGGAGAGACCGAGGCGCACGCCGGCGGGACGCTGGACGTCGAGGCAACGCTGCATCCGTATGGAGCAGAGGAACGGGTGGTGCGCATGAGAGTGAAGCTCCCGGAGACGCTGACGCCAGGGCCGCTGCGTCTTGTCGTGAGCGACGGCGCGACGCTGGACCGGCTGACCACGTCAGTGGCGGCGGGAATGTTTGGCGGGACGGCGCATCCGATCTCGCTCGAGGATACGGTGGCGCAGATGAACCGGATGCATGCGAATGATCGGGTCTACGTGTCTCTACTGGACCACACACCGCAGGCGCAGCTGGATACGGAGGCGCTGCCCGGCGTGCCGCTCTCCATGGCGAATGTGCTGGAGCCGCTGAAGGCGTCGCAGAAGGTGGAGTTGACGGGTGAGAGCGTGGTGGAGGCTGGATCGCTGGAGACGGAGTATGCGGTGTCGGGGTCGCAGGTGCTGACGCTGGACGTTCGCTAGACCCTTGCGCCAGGCCGTTCTCCGGCTGCGCAAAACGATGCCGGTGGGTGATGTAGCATCTGAAGATGCGCCAAACAGTGAAGGCACTCCCCGAATGAAAGAGAAGACTTCCGCGAACACAATCGAGATCCACGGATTGGCGGTGCACGCCGCTGGAGCACAGCTGGTGCCGTACAAGTACGAGCCGGGCGAGCTGCAGCCGAACGAGGTTGAGGTCAAAATCTCGCACTGCGGCGTCTGCTACTCGGACATTCATCTGATCGACAATGACTGGGGCAACAGCAAATATCCGTTCATTCCCGGCCATGAGATTGTAGGGACAGTCTCCGCGATGGGCTCCGGGGTGCGTGACCGCACGGTGGGCGAGCGTGTAGGCATCGGCTGGCAGGCGGACAGCTGCGGCTTCTGCGAGTGGTGCCGGCAGGGCGACGAGCACCTGTGCGCCAGCGCGCAACCGACATGCATCGGCCGCAATGGCGGATACGCCGATGCGGTGCGGGTGAATGCGCGGTTCGTGGTGCCCATCCCGGAAGGCATGGACAGCGAGAACGTGGCTCCGCTGCTGTGCGCGGGGGTGACGGTCTTTTCGCCGATGATCAATCATGGGGTTGGACCGACGTCGCGCGTGGCCGTAGTAGGGATTGGCGGGCTGGGACATCTGGGCTTGCAGTTCGCGAAGGCCTTCGGTGCGGAGGTGACGGCACTCTCCACCTCCAAGGACAAGGAGGAGGAGGCGCGCGAGCTGGGCGCGGACGGCTTTGTGAACACGCGCGACATGGGCGAGATGAAGAAGATCGCGGGATCGTTCGACCTGATCGTGTCCACGGTAAGTGCGGACCAGGAGTGGCCGGCGCTGGTGGCGAGTCTGCGGCCCAAGGGAACGCTGTGCGTGGTGGGCGTGCCGCCCTCGCCGATAGCGAGCGCCGGATTTGCGCTGATCGGCGGGCAGAAGTCGATTGCGGGCAGCAACACAGGCAGCCCGCGCGATCTGCACCGGATGCTGGATGTGGCTTCGCGGCATGGGGTGAAGGCGATCACTGAGCGGTTCAGCATGGCGAAGGCGAACGACGCGATTGCCAAGGTGAAGAAGGGCAAAGTGCGTTACCGCGCGGTACTGGCGAACTGAGCGGGACTGATGAACGAATCCATTGGCAGAGCCGATTCTCTTCTCCGAAGATGGCAAAACCTCGAAGACGATGCGCTGGTTGAGATGCTTGTCACAAACGGTTTTGAGCCAGCCGTTGCGCTGAGGCTAGTCGCGTTTTTACCAATGGCTTATTTCCGTGTCATGATGCAGCACACCGGCGCTCAATTGCCGGATGCATTTGAAGAACAGATGCCAGATGGCTCAGTAGTCACGCGTGCCCTCAGCTCCGAACCTGTCTGGATTCCGTGTCTTGAATTTGCACGCACTGATGCAGTTTCCGGCATCTCCAGCCAGGATTTCTTCGCGATAGCGGGACGAAGTGCAGAGTGTGATGCGGCGAATCAGGCGCTCAATGCAGGCAATAAGCTTGGAGATCTAGTCTTCACGCCTTGCCTCGTCGATCTTCAAACGCGATGCGGATAGACTTGGTGGGGATGAAACGATCTCGAATTCTAATCTTGCCCGGGTTACTGATCGCACTGATCTCCTTGTGTGGTTCGCTGAATAGCGTAATCGCGCAGGGGACGAAGCTCTGGACGGTTTCGAGCTACGACGAGATGGAACGCGGCACAACGGACGGTGTTTCGATCCGCAGCGATGGACGGATTGAGCCGGGGCCGGCGACTACCCTGCTCTACGAGACGAGCGGGAACTATGTGTGGTCGGTGGCGGCGGACGCGGCGGGCAACGTGTATGTGGGGATGGGCGGAACGGCTGCGGGCGGCGCTGTGGTGATGCGCGTGGTGCCCGATGGCAAGGCGACGAAGGTCTTTGAAGGCAAGGAGCTGGGCGTGCAGGCGCTGCGGCTGGGTACCGACGGCCATGTATATGCGGCGACCTCGCCGGACGGCAAGGTCTATCGGTTGGGCGCAACGCCGTCCGAGGCCGCGGTGGTCTTCGATCCGGCGATAACCGAGGAGAAGCCGAAGTATCTGTGGGACGTCGTTGAGGCTCCGGGCGCGGCAGGAAAGGCGGGCAATCTGTATGTTGCTGCGGGCGCGCCGGCGGTGGTGTATCGCGTGCCTGCGGGCGGAGGCAAGGCTGAGGTCGCGTTCAGGACAACCGACCAGCACATCCGTTGCCTGCTGATGGCGCCGGATGGAACGCTGTGGGCGGGCTCGGATGGCAACGGCGTGGTTTATAAATTCGACACGAAGACGCCGGGCGCGAAACCGTTTGCCACGTACTCGGCGGCGAAGGTGGAGATTACTGCGCTGGCGATTGATCCCACGGGCAATGTCTATGCGGCGGGCGTGGGCGCAAAGCCAGCGCCGGGTGCGCAACGGCCGGGACTGCCTCCGCTGCCTGTGACCGGCGCGGTGGGCGTGACGATTACGTTCTCGCAGCCGGGTTCAGCCAATGCAGCGACGGCGAACACGCTGATCCCGGAGGGATCGGAGATCTACCGGATTGCGCCAGACGGAAGCCCTGGGAAGCTGCTCTCGCTGAAGGAAGACGTGGTGTATGCGCTGGCGTTCCACAAAGGAAGTCTGCTGGCAGCGACGGGCAACCGTGGGCGCGTGTATCGCGTGGATACAGCGGCGCTGGGCGCGTTTACCGATGTGGCGCACCTGGAGGCGGCGCAGGGAATGGCGTTCGCCGAAGCTCCGGGCGAGTTGCTAGTGGCGACCAGCAACAGCGGGCGTGTCTATCGCATGGACGACAAGCCGGCGGCGAATGCGACGTACACGAGCGAGGTCTTTGACGCGAGCGTGTTTTCCAAGTGGGGACGCGTGGAGATGCTGCCCGAGGCCACAGCGAACGCAGTTGCGGGATTCGATCTGTCGGTGCGCAGCGGAAATGTGGAGAGTCCGCTGATGGGGTGGAGCGAGTGGCAACCAGTGGCACGCGGCGGCGCGGTGACGGTTCCGGGCGGGCGTTACGCGCAATGGAAGGCGGTGCTGCACGAGGGCGGCGATGTGCAGCAAGTGGCATTGAATTACCTCGAAAAGAACCTGGCGCCAGTCGTCGACGACATTGTGGTGCAGACGGACGCGCGCGTGACGCCGAATTCGCCACAGGCCAATACGACGGTGCAGATCAGCTTCCCTTCTCCGGCGACCAGCGTGCAGTCGTTTGTGCCGGACGTGAATGCGCAGCCGCTGATGGCGCAACGGGAGCGCGGCGCGACCACAGTGCGCTGGGCGGCGCACGACGACAACGGCGACGATCTGAGGTTCTCTGTCTGGTACCGCGGAGTCGGCGAACGGAACTGGCTGCTGCTAAAGGACAAGATCAGCGACAAGTTTCTGAGCTTCGACTCTTCCCTGCTGCCGGACGGCAGCTACGAGTTGAAGGTAGTGGCGAGCGACGCGCCTAGTCACAGCAATGCGGATACGCTGACCGGCGAGCACGCGAGCGATACGTTCGTGGTCGACACTACGCCGCCGGTACCGGGCGCGCTGACGGCGACGCTGGCCGCAGGAAAGATTCATGCGACATTTGAGGCGAAGGATGCGACCTCGCCGATTACGCACGCGGAGTATAGCGTGGACGCCGGACCGTGGCAGTATCTGGAGCCGGTGGGCGGCGTTTCCGATTCCAAGGAGGAACGCTACGACTTCCCCGCGGCGATTCCGCCGGTGACCGGCGATGCAGCTGCCGGCGTGGTGAATCCGGCGGAACATGTGATAGCGGTGCGGGTGTACGACCGCTACGAGAATATGGCCGCAGTGAAGGCCGTGGTGCGCTAGGCGATGCGCTTCGAGCTCTTTATTGCGGCGCGGTATCTGCGGGCGAAGCGGCGGCAGGCGGTGGTGGGCGTTATCACGCTGATCTCGGTGATCGGCGTGGCGGCGGGCGTGGCTTCGCTGATTATCGCGCTGGCGATCACCAACGGCATGCAGCGCGACCTGCAGGAGCGGCTGGTGGGGTCGACCGCGCACGTGGAGCTGATGCGCATCGCAGCGGATGGCATCCGCGATTGGCGTCCGCTGCTGGAGCGGCTGCGCGGGCTGCCGCATGTGACCGCCGCTGCTCCGGGACTGTATGAAGAGGTGCTGATCGCGCGTGGGCCAAGGGCGAGCGGCGCGGAGATCATGGGCGTGATCCCGGCGGAGCAGAAGACGGTGAGCGATCTGCTCGACCACGTGAGGCAAGGCAGCGCGGCAGAGTTGGAGCCAGTCAGCGAGTCAGCGAGTCAGCAGGTCAGCGATCAAGCCGTTCCGCCGATAGTGATCGGCAAGGACCTAGCGGACGAGATTGGCGCGGTGGTGGGCGATACGGTAGAGGTGATCAGCCCGCAGGGTGAGCTTTCGCCGCTGGGACTGGTGCCGCGGTACAAGGCGTTCCAGGTGACGGGTATCTTCTCCTCGGGGTTCTATCAGTACGACTCGAGCTACGGGATGGTGCGGCTGGCGGACGCGCAGCGGCTGTTCTCGGAGCCGGACGTGATCTCGGTGATCTGGTTCAAGGTGGACGATATGAACCGCGCGGATGCGATTGGGCGCGAGATCGAAGAGGCCGCGGGAAAAGGCTTTCAGACGACCAACTGGATGGAGCAGAACCGCGAGCTGTTCCGCGCGCTGCACCTGGAGCAGATTGTCACCTTTATCATTCTCGCCCTGATCGTGTGCGTGGCGGCGCTGAACATCCTGATCGCGCTGACCATGATGGTGATGGAGAAGACGCGCGACATTGCGGTGCTGATGAGCTTCGGGGTGAGCGAGACGCAGGTGAGGCGGATTTTCCTGATGCAGGGACTGCTGATCTCGGTGATCGGGACGGCGCTGGGGCTGGTGCTGGGTTACGCGCTGAGCTGGGCAGGCGGGCACTATCGATTCCCCCTGAATGCGGAGGTGTACTCGATCGACTACCTGCCGTTTGCGGCCAAGCCGGTGTATGCGCTGATCGTGGGCGCGGTGTCGATCGGGGTGAGTTTGCTGGCGACGATCTATCCCAGCGCGAGCGCGGCCAAGGTGCTGCCGGCGGAGGCGCTGCGGTATGAGTAAGCTGGCTCACTACCCCACCCCCCCGGGGGTATCCCTGAAAAGCTATGATCTTGCAAACAAGCGGCTTAAATCTATGATCTTGAAAACATTGGGTGAGGGATAAGTTACTGAAATGGCGTGGCTTACCTGAGTAAATTGATAAAATTCGGGTCTATGATCTTGAAAGCACATGAGTTACATCCTTAAACAACAAAGGCCTGGCTGGTGGCCAGACCTTGATTGGGTTCTCTCTGCTTCTATTATACCGGGTAGGACGAAACTGCTATGCCAAGTCTATTCTCCGGTGGGTCAGTGAGTTAGGCGGTTGTGGGCCTTGACAGCGTTAGGCGAACAGGAGCGGTGATGGCGGAACGGGTGGATTACATAAAGCTGGCGTCGGAGGGGGTGGAGAAGCTGCGCGAGCTGGGGCATGTGCTGGCGACGGGGTCGAGCCTTGAGCCTGCGCTGCTGGAGCTGGTGCGGGTGCTGGCGTCGCGAAGAAATGGATGCGCGAAGTGCACGCGGGTGCATGAGGCCGAGCTGAGGAAGATGCATGAGCCGGCTGAGCGGATTGCGGGCGTGGTGGAGTGGCGGGAGTCTGGCGCGTATACGGAGCGGGAGCGCGCGGCGCTGGCATGGGCGGAGGCGGTGACTGACATTCAGGATGCGGGGCTGCGTGAGGCGGCGAAGACAGCGGTGCGGGAGCACTTTACGGATGCGGAGATCGCGAACCTGACAATGGCGATTGCGACGATCAATGTTTGGAACCGGATGGAGATTGCGACGGGTGCGTTTGCTGTGCGGGAGGACTCCGGGGCATGAGTGCGATGCTACGGGCGGAGGGGCTGACGAAGATTTATCCGGCGGTGACGGGAGACGCGCGCGCGAAGAGCGGTGCGCGGGGCGAGGTGGTGCTGTTCCGCGAACTGAACTTTGAAGTGGCGGCGGGCGAGATGGTGGCGATTGTGGGGAAGAGCGGGTCGGGCAAGAGCAGCCTGCTGCACCTGCTGGCAGCGCTGGACCGGCCGACGGCGGGGGATGTGTGGGTGGGCGAGGCGGGCGCAGGGCAGATAAGGCTGGGCGGGTTGAGTGCGCGCGAGGCGGCGGAGTTCCGGAATAGGGATGTGGGGTACGTGTGGCAGTTCCACTACCTGCTGCCGGAGTTTACCGCGCTGGAGAATGTGGCGATGCCTCTGCTGGCGCGTGGAGAGAAGAAGGCAACGGCGCTGGAGAAGGCACGGGCGTGGCTGGGCGAGGTAGGGCTGGCGGAGCGCGCGGAGCATCGGTCTGGTGAGTTGAGCGGCGGCGAGCAGCAGAGGGTGAGCCTGGCGCGTGCGCTGGTGACGGGGCCGAAGCTCTTATTGGCAGACGAGCCGACCGGCGATCTGGATGGGCGGACGGCGGAGGCGGTCTTTGAGTTGATTCGCAAGCTACATGAGGATCATCTAAAGGATGCGCGTCCGCTGACTAGTGTGCTGGTGACACACAATATGGAGTTTGCGATGCGCTGCGGACGGGTGCTGCGGCTGAAGGACGGGCAGCTGGTTGCTGGCTAATCGTCGGATAGATCGGGCTTACAGCCCTCTCTCTTCCCTACTTGCTCACCTGGGGCTACGCCCTAGGCTGGTATAGAACGCGCCTTCGGCGCTAAATGCAGGTCCCTCGGCTTCGCAGAGGGCTGACGCCCTCCGCTTCGCTCGGGATGACAAATTGAGTATAGGTAATGGGTGCATCTAATTTGGTGCAGATTTGCACTGGCAAGTACCGGGAATTTGATGGTAGGGTAGTCGAAACTTTCGAGTGATTTAGGACCACTTGACGGAGCGACTACACTAGGTAGTAGTGGAATGGGTGCCGTGTACCCCGGAGAGGGTTTCCGGTGGCACCCGGAATGGGTCGCCCGACGAATGCGCTGACGCGGGAGACGGGCTGGATGGATGGCGCTGCAACCGGGCCTTCGGGCAGGTGCAGTGGCCGGCTTGAAGGGGGAACATGTTCGAACGCTATACGGAGAAAGCGCGGCGGGTGATCTTCTTTGCCCGCTACGAGGCCAGTCAGTTTGGGTCGCCGTACATCGAGACCGAGCACCTGCTGCTCGGATTGTTGCGGGAGGACAAGGCGCTGACGAATCGGTTTCTGCGATCGCATGCGTCGGTGGAATCGATACGGAAGCAGATTGAAGGGCACACCACGATTCGGGAGAAGGTTTCGACGTCGGTGGACCTGCCGCTCTCGAACGAGTGCAAGCGGGTGCTGGCGTATGCGGCGGAAGAGGCAGAGCGGCTCTCACACAAGCACATTGGGACGGAGCATCTTTTACTCGGCCTGCTGCGCGAGGAGAAGTGCTTTGCGGCGGAGATTCTGACGGAGCGCGGGCTGCGGCTGCCGGCGATCCGCGAGGAGCTGCAGCGGACGACGCAGGAGAAGGCGCCAACGCAGCAGCAGAGCAAAGGACAGCGGGGCGAGCAGTCGATGCTGGCGGAGTTCTCGCGCGACCTGACGCAGTCGGCGATCGACCAGCAGCTCGATCCGCTGGTGGGGCGCGAGAACGAGGTCGACCGCGTGATCCAGATCCTGTGCCGGCGGACGAAGAACAATCCGGTGCTGATCGGCGAGCCGGGGGTCGGCAAGACAGCGATTGTGGAGGGGCTGGCGCAAAAGATCGCCGACGGCGAGGTGCCGAGCTTCCTGGCGGACAAGCGCGTGCTGGCGCTGGACCTGTCACTGATTGTGGCGGGGACGAAGTACCGCGGGCAGTTTGAAGAGCGGCTGAAGACGATTATGAAGGAGTTGATGGAGAACCAGAACTCCATCGTGTTTATCGACGAGCTGCACACGCTGGTGGGCGCGGGGTCGGCGGAGGGTTCGCTCGATGCGGCGAACATCCTGAAGCCGGCGCTGAGCCGCGGCGAGATCCAGTGCATTGGTGCGACGACGCCGGCGGAGTACAGGAAGTCGATCGAGAAGGACCGGTCGCTGGAGCGCAGGTTCCAGGCGGTGAAGGTGCCGCCGCCGAACGAGGAAGACGCGGTCAAGATCATCATGGGCATCAAGGACAAGTACGAGAAGTTCCACGCAGTCTCGTACACGGATGATGCGATCAATTTTTCGGTGTCGCACTCCAGCCGGTATATTCCGGACCGCTTCCTGCCGGACAAGGCGATCGACCTGATCGACGAGGCAGGGGCGCGGGTGAAGCTGCGCCAGACTTCCCTGCCCGAAGAGCTGACCGAGGTGCAGAAGCGGATCAAGTTCATCGTGCACAGGATGGAGAACGCGATTGCGAACCACGAGTTCGAGAAGGCGCGGTTCTACTCGGACGAAGAGCGCAAGGAGCGGGAGAACCTGCGCGCACTGCGCGACAAGTACCACCTGGACGATTCGAGCGCGGGGATTGTGACGCGCGAGGACATCGAGGACGTAGTGAGCCGGTGGACTGGCGTGCCGGTAACTTCGATAAAGGAAGAAGAGACAGCCAAGCTGCTGCGCGTGGAGGAAGAGCTGCACAAGCGCGTGATCTCGCAGGACAAGGCGATCAGCGCGCTGGCGCGGGCGATCCGCAGATCGCGTGCAGGGCTGAAGAACCCAGCGCGGCCAATTGGAAGCTTCCTGTTCCTGGGGCCGACGGGCGTGGGCAAGACGGAGATGGCGCGCACGCTGGCGCAGTTCCTGTTTGGCAGCGAGAAGAGCCTGATCCGGTTCGATATGTCGGAGTTCATGGAGAAGCATTCGGTGAGCAAGCTGATTGGCTCGCCTCCGGGCTACGTGGGCTACGAGGAGGGCGGACAGCTGACTGAGCGAGTAAAGCGGTCGCCGTACTCAGTGGTGCTGCTGGATGAGATCGAAAAGGCGCACCCGGATGTCTTCAACCTGCTGCTGCAGGTGTTTGAAGACGGACAACTGACGGATGGGCTGGGCAACACGGTGGACTTCAAGAACACCATCGTGGTGATGACCTCGAACATTGGCGCCAAGCATCTGCAGAAGCGCGAAGGGCTGGGCTTCCAGAGCAGCAAGGAGGCGATGATCCTGGACAAGATGGAGGAGTTGGTGAAGGGCGAGGTGAAGCGCACCTTCAATCCGGAGTTCCTCAATCGCGTGGACGAGATCATCATCTTTACGTCGCTCTCGAATGCCGACCTGATGCAGATCCTGGAGCTGCTGGTGCAACAGCTGAACGTGAACCTGGTGCACAAGGCGATCACGCTCTCAGTGACCGACGACGCGAAGCAGTGGATACTCGAGAAGACCTCGTCCGAGCGGAGCTATGGGGCGCGGCCTCTGCGGCGCGCGCTGCAGCGCTTCATCGAGGACCCGCTTTCGGAGGCGCTGATCGCGGGCGGGATTTCGCAGCGACCGGCGTTCCTCGAGGTCTACATGGAGAACAACCAGCTCTTCTACCGGCCGATCTCGTCGGATGGCGGTGCGGATGCTGAGGAGAAGGCGGCTGGGCTGGCGCTGACGGCGGTTTAGACCGGCATGGAAACGAATGAAAAGAGGGTCCGCTATGATGGCGGGCCCTCTTCACTTTCAACGACGGACTGCGGTCACACGCTTCCGGCGAAGAATGCGATGCGTGGTCCGGAATGACGGGAAATGGACACTACATCAGGGACTGAACGGATTTGACGGCGCCGCTGGCGGCATCGGTGACCTTGTCGACGACATCTTCGACCTGGCCGCGGGTGCGCTTGATGGTCTTCTGCGCCTCTTTGCTGAGGCTCTCGGCCTGCTCTTTGAGGTATTCGGCGGCGTCCTCGAGATAGTCGACGCCGTCGTTGATGTTCTTGCGTAGCTGACGGCGGGTCTTTACACCCGCTTGAGGGGCGTAGAGAAGGGCGACGGCCGCACCCGCCGAGACACCCAGGCCAAAAGCGATCCAGAAACCTTTTGCACTCATACTGCCTCCGTCGAACACAATTTTGCTGCTACAGCTAGCTATAAGACACACGGGCGGGGGAATTGGTTGCGCGAAGATTTGTGGAGGACAGACGGAGGGTAGAAAAGCAGATTCCTTCGCATTCGACCCTGCGGGGCGGGATCGAACGCTGCGGAAGGACAAAAACAAATGCGGGGGTCCTTCGACTCGGTACTGCGCACCTCGCTCAGGATGACGGCTTCGGTGGGTGCGATGACTAGTCGAGGCCGGCGAGTTCGCGGGCACGGACGAAGACGCGCTCAAACATGGCGCGGTTGAGGCGGCCGGTGTTGGTGTTGCGCAGCGAGGGATGGTAGCTGCCGAGCAGATGCAGGCCGTTGGGCAGCGTGTATTCGGCCCCGTGGGTGAAGCGGTAGTCGGAGCGACGGGCGATGACGTCGGAGCCGAGGAGATAGGCGAGGTAGCCGTCCCAGGCGATCTTGCCGAGGCAGACGACGACGCGGACGCGGGGCAGCGCGGCGATCTCGGCGGAGAGATGGACGGCGCAGTTGCGGACCTCCTGCGGGGTGGGCTTGTCGCCGGGCGGCGCGCAGCGGACGACGGAGGCGATCCAGGCATGGCGCAGGCGCAGGCCGTCGTTGCGGGAGACGGCGCGGGGCTTGCTGGCGAGGCCGAGCGAATGCAGGACGGGGTACATGAAGTCGCCAGAGCCGTCGCCGGTGAAGGGACGGCCGGTGCGGTTGGCCCCGTGGGCGCCGGGAGCGAGGCCGAGGATGAGGATGCGGGCGCGGGGGTCGCCGAAGCCGGGAACAGGACGCGCCCAGTATTCCTGGTCCATATACGCGCGGCGGCGGGTCTCGCCGATGCCGGCGCAGTAGGCGCGCAGGCGCGGACAGAGCTCGCAGGCGACGATGGCCGAGCGGACGCGGTCGTGAAGCGAAGGCAGAGGCGACGGCGGATGCAGAGACCTGGGCGAAAGGACGGGAGGGAGAGCGGGCTGGTTGCGATGGGCCGGTTTCACGGATTGCACTTGTGCATAAGCGGACAAGTGAGCAGGCCGCCGCACCGATAGAATACATCCCGAAGCAGACATAAGAAGGCGGCGGAGCAACTTGGGAGATTCGCGGATTGGCGGGATGTATTGGGAGATTTGGAGACAGCGGCTTTCGGCGCTGCTCGATCGGCTGTGGCATCGGGGGTTGAAGCGATCGGGGATGGTGACGGGCCTGATCCTCGCAGCGTTGGCAACGGGGTTCGGCGTCGCCTACCACCAGCACGCGCAGGGAAACTTCCACAAGCTGAAGGTCAAGATGGCGACGGAGGTGCCGGAGGAGGCGACGCCGCGGCCCGGCGGCCAGGAGGCTCTGGTGCTGACGCGGACGCGCATGATGGACGACTCGCTGCCGGAGTTCCTCTCCGTGACGATGCTGCCCGGCCGGGGGATGAACGTGCTGGAGATCTCCGCGTACATTCCGGGCAGGGGCGAGGTGAATCTGATGGCCTCGCCCTCCTTGGAGAATGCCGCGAACGCGATGAGCGGAGTGGGCGAGGACGCGAATGGGCAGGCCAGCCTGGCGATGGGCGGCGCGTTTGAGGCGCCGTGGGCGGCCCGTATCTGGGGGACGGCATCGTCCAATGCCGGGCGGATTGCGACGGCGTGGCGAGGCCACGCAATCCAATTGCCGGCCAACGGCAGCGCGGGCGAGGGCGCTACGGCGAACGGCGGGTTGATGCTAGCAGGGGCGGCGGACTCTTCCGGCTCGGTCGCATTACCGGATGGAGGGCAGGCGCAGGCGGTATTCCATGGCTTTGGCGAGCGCTGGCCGTCGAAGACGGAGGTCACGGTGACCGCGCTGTTGAGCAGCCGGGCGATCGACCTTACAGTGACAGCGCGCAATACAGGCGACACGGCGGAGCCGGTCGGCATCGGATGGCGGCCGCGGTTCGCGGTGCTGGAGGGAGGGCGCGAGCAACTGCGCCTGCGCATTCCCGGCGAGTCACGGGTGGAGGGGCTTGATGCGAAGCGCGGAGAGCCCGCAGGGCGGTTGGTCCCGGTGGCGGGCACGCCGTACGACTTTACCGCGCAGGGCGGCGCGAAGGTGGGCAGCGAGGGGCTGGACGAGTGCTTCGTTGCACTGCAACAGGGACTGCTGGACAGCGGGCCCGCGGCCGAGCTGAGCGATCCGGCGAATGGATATAAATTGCGGCTGACGGCACTGAGCCCCACCATCCATGCAATGCGCGTGGTGGCGCCGGCAGATAGCAGCTATGTGTCGATCGATCCGCAATACAACTATCCCGATCCCCTGGGACGGGAGTGGAACAAGGACGCAGACACGGGGATGGTAGTGCTGGAGCCGGGAGAGACGACGCAGTGGAAGGTGCGGTTGGAGGTGCTTCCGCTGGCGGGGAGTGCGCCCGCGCTGTAGCAGCGATTCCCTGCTCTCTTCCGCAGCGCGGAGGTTTGACCCTTGGTTAGCAAGCCTCGTAGAGTGGAAGAAGCGAGGCTGTATTCGGCTCGTTGACTGTGTTGTGAGCGACGCAGGCTGTGACGGCTTTTGGAAGGCGTGATTTTTGAATTGGACGGAAATGACAGAGACAAACGAGACGGTAATTGAGACCGCGGAACAGACGGAGCCAACGGCGGCAGAGCAGCTGGCGCACGAGCATCAGCATGACCACGAGCACGATCATGCGCACGACCACAACCATGAGCATCCCCATCAGCATGGGCCGTCGCTGAACCCGGATCTGCTGCGCGAAATCGAGGTAGAGGTGCCGGCCGACGAGGTCTCGAAGACCTACCGGACGATTACCAAGCGCTACCAGAAGCTGGCGCGCATTCCGGGCTTCCGCTCGGGCAAGGTGCCGGAGTCGCTGGTGCGGTCGAAGTTCGCGAAGGAGCTGCGCCAGGAGGTGCTGGAGGCGCTGGTGAGCGAACGGTTTCGCACGGCGGTTACGGAGCGCAAGCTGAAGCCGGTGAGCGAGCCGCAACTGCTGGACCTGCAACTGAACGATGGCGAGCCGCTGCGCTTCAAGGCGGCGTTCGAGGTGCTGCCGGAGTTCGACGTGGCGGGCTATGAGACGGTGCGCGTGGAGAGGCCGAACGTTGAGCTGACCGAGGATGAGTTCGATGCGGAGCTGGCGCGGATTCTCGACAGCCAGGCGACGGTGGAGCCGGTGGAGGAAGATCGCGCGCTGCAGGACGGCGATTGGGCGGAGATCCAGTTCAAGGGCGAGATCAAACCGCTGGCTCAGACGGTTGGCGAAGAGGCTCCGAAGGGTGAGGAGATTACGGGCGAGGATGTGCTGCTCGAGATCGGCGGGAAAAACACGCTGCCGGCGTTTACCGAGGCGCTGCGCGGGACGAAGGTTGGCCAGGAGCTGGAGTTCGAGGTGGACTATCCCGGCGACTTTGGCGACCGCAGACTGGCTGGCCAGACGGTGAGCTACGACGTGACGGTGAAGGCGATCAAGAAGAAGAGTTACCCGGAGCGCGACGCGGAGCTGGCCAAGCAACTGGGCGGCGTGGAGACGTGGGAAGAGTTTGAGACGCAACTGCGCGAGCGCGCGGCGGGGCGGAAGAAGGAGGCACTCGAATCCGGCGTGAAGAACAAGATGCTGGACGAGCTGATCGGGCGCTACCACTTCCCTGTTCCCGAGTCGGTTGTCCAGCAGCGCGTTGATGCGCGGCTGGAGCGCGGACTGCGTGCACTGGCGCAGCAAGGCATGAAGGCCGAGGACATGCGCAAGCTGGACTTTGGGCGGCTGCGGGCGGCGCAACGCGAAGAGGCAGAGCGCGAGGTGCGCGCGAGCCTGGTGGTGGACCGGATCGCGGATGCGGAGAACGTGACGGTGAGTGACGAGGAGCTGGACAAGGAGCTGCTGATGCTCTCCATACAGGCGCGCGAGCCGTACGAGGCGCTGCGCGAACGGCTGCAGAAAGACGGCGGATTGGCGCGGCTGCGTGAGGAGATGCGGCGGGAGAAGACGGGCGACGTGCTCTACGAAAAGCTGGCGAGTTAGGAGAAGCAGGTTCCTTCGTTAAGCTGCGGAATGACAATAGCAAGAAATCAACAACGGCAGGCTTGAGCAAAAGGAAGAGAGAGCGACATGGGACTGGTACCGATGGTGATCGAGCAGACGAGCCGGGGCGAACGCGCCTACGACATCTACAGCCGTCTGCTGCGCGACAACATCATTTTTTTGGGCACGCCGATCGACGACAACATCGCGAACGTGATCATCGCGCAGATGCTGTTTTTGAGCGGCGAGGACCCGGAGAAGGACATACAGCTCTACATCAACTCGCCGGGCGGGTCGATTACGGCGGGCCTCGCGATCTACGACACGATGCAGTACATCAAGAACGATGTGGTGACATTCTGCATTGGGCAGGCGGCGTCGATGGGCGCGTTTCTGCTGATGGCGGGCAAGAAGGGCAAGCGGTTCGCGCTGCCCAACTCGCGCATCCTGATCCATCAGCCGTCCATGGGCGGGCTGAGCGGGCAGGCAACAGACATCGACATCCATGCGCGGGAGATTCTGCGCATCCGCGAGATCACCAACAAGCTGATGAGCAAGTCGACGGGGCAATCGCTGGAGCGGATTGAGCGCGATGTGGAGCGCGACTTCATCATGACGGCGGAGCAGTCGAAGGAGTACGGGATCATCGACGACATCATCGACCGGCCGCGTAGCTAGCGAGACGATTAGCGAATCTGGGATTGCAGTGCGGAGCGCAGCTCAGCCGACTGCATCTCGCCCAGCGCGCTCTTGGGGACGATGCGAAAGCTCTTGGCGTCGCCCACGGTGAAGACCAACCTGCCCTCGCGCCAGCGATGGATAGCGGACCAGGGGATGAAGTTCTTTGTGCCGTTCGCGCCTTCCGCCGTCATACCCTGCGAGTCGATGGTGAGCGTCTTGCAGGATTCGTTCAGGGCCTTGGCGCTCTTCTCCAGGGTGCGATGCATCCGCCAGAGATAAAGCGCGAGCAGGAGAAAGATCGCAAAGACCAGGCCCACGATGCCTCTGGTGGGCATGGAGTTCGCGCCGCGCGTGCCGACCACCAGGATCACAATCAGCACGATCAGATAGATGACGAGGCGCGCGTTTCTGACGGCGGACCTGAACCAGAACGAGGGGGTCAGGTTCATGCGGAAGGCTTCCCGCATCTCGGCGCTGCCGATCTGGCACGAGACGATCATAGATAAAGCAGCTCTAGAAAATGGCTCAGCAAAACAGCTCCTCGCAGAATGGACGAACTATACCACGAGGTGAGGGGCTAGCCGGGCTTGAGTTAGCCCTTCCGGCGGGAGATTGCCGACCTGGTTACGGGTGACCGTAATGGGGCATCACGGTGACTTCCGTGTAGTAGGCGGGGGCGGCTGCGGGTGTAGACTTAATTCTGTCCCCAGCACGACCGGTCCGACCAGGAGTTACCGCAACTATGAAGACATCCCGCGGTTCCGACGAATCGCTTCGCTGCTCTTTTTGCCATAAGTCACAGGACGCGGTGGCCAAGCTCATCTCCTCGCCCTCCGATTATCCCCGGGCGTATATCTGCGATGAGTGCGTGGGTGTGTGCAACTCGATCCTGGAAGACGACCGCAGCGAGGCGGTTCCGGGTGTAGCGCCGGCGCAACTGCCGAAGCCGCAAGAGGTCAAGGCCTTCCTGGATGAGTATGTGATCGGGCAGGACCAGACGAAGAAGAAGCTGGCGGTCGCGGTCTACAACCACTACAAGCGCATCCAGATGAACAAGGCGCGCGGCAACGACGTGGAGCTGGCGAAGTCGAACATCCTGCTGGTGGGGCCGACGGGTTCAGGCAAGACGCTGCTGGCGCAGACGCTGGCGAAGATGCTGGACGTGCCGTTCGCAATTGTGGACGCGACCACGCTGACCGAGGCCGGCTACGTGGGCGAGGACGTG
>Ga0182024_10004813_pt1 | contig 30711 bp, 24 predicted proteins | sample P32metaG_FD_120480 | JGI IMG/M metagenome (GOLD analysis project Ga0182024, IMG submission 120480) | Permafrost microbial communities from Stordalen Mire, Sweden - P3-2 metaG (Illumina Assembly) | ecosystem: Environmental > Terrestrial > Soil > Wetlands > Permafrost | place: Sweden: Stordalen... | reverse complement strand
GCAGTGCCCGCACCATAGAAAATTCCACCCGGTGCGTTGGGCGCGACCGGGGGCGGGCCCGGCACCTGGAGCCGCGCGATATTCCACTGACCCGACATGAGGATCGCTCCCTTTACTCCCACGCCCTTCGAACCCCAAACTTCTGGACGCCCGAGGTATGTTCCGAGCGGGCCGTTGCCGGCCGATTGGGCCCAGATAAACATGCGGTCAGGATTGCCTTTGTACTTGGCGATGTTGGCTTCCACCCACTGGATCATGGCCGAAACGTCTTTCGCGGGATCGTCCCAGTTTTGGCCGGGGTGGCGCTGCATGATCACGGCGACCATGCCATTCTTGGTCGCCCAGCGGCCGATGTTGTCCATGAAGGCGTTGGCTTCCCGGTTCTGCTGCTCGATTTTGTTTCCAGCACCGCCGGGAATGTACATCAGGACGGTGCGGCGCTCGCCGCCTTTATCGCCGCTGAATACGTCCGCCACATCTTTTGGATTGGGACCAAACGAGACGTCGCGCGTGATGTTCACGCCGGGATAGAGGGGCGTCACGTTGCTGTTGACGTCGTTGGCGGGCATGAGAGGCCGGTAGAGTTTGGCCGTGCAGGCGGGGTCGACAATAGGACCGATCTTGCGCAGCCCGGCTTCGATGTCAGGAGGAACCTGTGCGTGCGCAAGAGTTCCCATTGCTAAAACGATCAACATGGTCAGCGAAGGCGTGGATCGGGCGAGGTTCGTGTTCCAAGGAGTCGGTGTCATAGACGTACAGATTCTATCGCAAGGAGCCGGAAGCCGGGCAAGTTATGAGAAAATTGGGGCGTGGAAAAGTTCGCTGTCGTGATTCACGAAGATCCGGAGGGTGGGTTCTGGGCTGAAGTGCCTGCTCTTCCCGGATGTTACTCACAGGGCGAGACCATGGACGAGTTGATGGTAAATGTGCGCGAAGCAGTTGCAGGAGTTCTGGAAGTGATGAGGGAGCAGGGCAAGCAGCCTGAGCCCAACATCCAAATTCTGGATGTTGCAGTTTGAAGCCGATTACAGGCCGAGAAATGTGCCGATTGGTTGAGGCCAATGGCTGGGCGCTTCAGCGAATCAAGGGCAGCCACCACAATCTACTCGAAACCTGGCGAGCGTAAAATCATCTCCATTCCGGTTCACGGAAATCAAAATCTAAAGCCGGGGCTCGCGAATCGGATTGCCCGCGATGCTGGTGTTGATCAATGATCCCGGTACCCTCTGAGCATGCCTCTCCCCGCGGAGGACAGGCCTTCACGACTAACGAATTGATTAACCGTCTGCGACAGGTCGGCGCATTTTCGTTGAAAGTCGCGCCACGATTGGCAGCGTAATATCTTCCCCCAGTTTCTTTGGACGTGAGCTCATATGTAGACTTTACAGCGAAGCGGGCGGCTGTGTGGGGGCGGCGACGGTTAAAGGCTGCAGTGTGGACAGGCGCAGGGAAATCAGGAGCGCCAGCACAAGTAGCGCTCCGATGAAACCGACTACGGCGCGCCATCCGCCGCTGCTCCAAAACAATCCACCGCATGAGCCGGCGATGCTCGATCCGAAATAGTAGAAGCACAGATAGAGCGCGGAGGCCTGCGCTTTGGAATGCTGGGCGCGGAGCCCCACCCAACTGCTCGCCACTGAATGAGCGCCGAAGAAGCCGCAAGTCAGGATCGTGATGCCCACTATGATCACGGCGAGCGAGCTCATCAGAGTAATGGCTTCGCCCAGGAGCATCAGCGCGATGGTGGCCCAAAAAACCTTGCGCCTGCCGAGGCGTCCGGCCAGTTCTCCGAACCAAGTGGAGCTGCCGACGCCGGCCAGATAGACGATGAAGATGGCGCCGACGGCGGTCTGGCTGAGACCGTATGGCGCCGCGATGAGCCGATAGCCAATGTAGTTGTAGGTGGTCACGAAGGAACCCATGATTAGAAAGCCTTCGATGAACAACCAAGGCAGGCCGGCGTCGCGAAGATGCTCGAGAAAAGATGCGTGCAGTTGGCCGAGCGCGAGGGGGCGCGGGTGGAAGTGGCGTGACGGCGGCAGGGTTTGCCAGAAAATCCAAGCCGAAAGCATGCCCAAGAGGCCGATTACGCCCAGTGCCATTCGCCAGGAAGCAACGTCGGCGAGGAAGCCGCTGATAAAGCGTCCGAGCATTCCGCCGAGGCTGGAACCGCCAATGTAGAGTCCCATGGCGAGGCCGACGGAGGGGCGGTCCATCTCTTCGCTCAGGTAAGCCATCGCGACCGCCGGCAGTCCGCTGAAGGCGATGCCCTCCAGCGCGCGGACGAAGAGCAGCGCGTGCCAGGTGGGAACCAGCGCGCCGATTATGTTGAGCAGCGCCGCGGACAGGAGCGAAACCGCCATTACGGATTTGCGTCCCCAGACTTCGGAAAGCGATCCGGACACCAGCACCGAGAGCGCGAGCATGATGGTGGTGAGCGAAAGCGAGAGGCTGCTTTCGGCGGGGCTCACTCCGAACACCTGCGAAAAGACCGGCAGCAGTGGCTGCACGCAATAGAGCAGCGCGAAGGTGGAAAAGCCCGCCGAGAACACGGCGAGATTGGTGCGGCGAAACGCCGCTGTGCCGCGCTGGATGTAGACGGCAGGTTCAGCTGGTTGTATCAAGCAGACTCTACGCGCGGGTGCTCAGCGCCGTCTTCACCCGTTCGGGGGTGAAGGGGATCTGGCGGATTCGTGCGCCGGTGGCGTCGAAGATCGCGTTGCCGATGGCCGCAGCGATGACCGTGATGGCGGTCTCGCCGGCACCGGTCGCTTCCTCGTCGGGACGATTGAGCAGCACGCACTCGACCTTGGGAATCGCAAAGCCGAGCGGCAAGCTGTGAAAAGTGGCCCAATCGACCGATGTGACCTTCTGATCGTCCCAAGTCACTTCTTCGCCAAGCGCGCGGCTCATGCCCTGCAGCGCGCCGCCTTCGGCCTGGTTTTTGAGGCCGTCTGGATTGGAGATCGGGCCGGCGTCGATGGCCACGAAGATCCGCTTCACGTTGATCTTGCCGGTATCCTGATGGACGTCGGCCTCCACCACAATGGCCGTATATCCGTTGTCGCCTTCGTATGCCACGCAGGCGATGCCGCGGCCGGTAGCCACGCCGGTCTTGCGGAGATTCGCCACGGGCGAGGGGCGCGCATCCCACTTGGCTGCCTTGGCGGCGGACTGGACTGCGTCGCGCAGCCGAGGATCACTCAAATGGCGCAGGCGGAAAGCCACCGGGTCGGCCTGGGCGCGCGCGGCCAATTCATCCATGAAACATTCCTGCGCGAAGGTGTTTTGGAGGCGCGCGGGCGATCGCAGCGGGCCGGTCCAGAAAGGCGATTCGACGTTGTGCAGAAGGGCGCGCTCACTCTTGACTGTGCCGGTGCCTTTGCTCACTCCGTCGATGCGTCCGGCCACATAGGAGGGGACACCGTTGCTGTTGTTGGTATACGCCCTGGGATCGGGCGCGGGCGTGCGCGGCGTAAATGGCTCGGGGTCGAATCCGGCCAGAAAGCCGCTGATCACATTGCCAGGTCTCGCGTAGCCGGGCCGGTTTCCCAGCGTGGGAGACCAGGATTCGTGATCCCAAGCGATGATGTTTCCCTGGGCATCCAGGCCCGCGCGCTCGTCGATCACGTAGGCGTTGCCGTAATTCTCCCAGGCCATTTCGTCCTTGCGCGTCAGCTGCACGCGCACCGGCTTACCAACGGCCTGCGAGAGCAGCGCGGCGTCATAGGTAACGGTATCGGCGCCGTTCAGTCCATAACAGCCGGACCCTCTGCGGAAGATGACGTGCACGTTTTCCGGCTTGAGGCCAAGCAGCATGGCGGCGCTACTGCGCTGGTGCCAAACGCCCTGCGTGGGCGAATAGATGGTCGCTTTTTCGCCTTGCACATCGGCGACAGCACAAGACGCGCCCATTGATCCGTGCATTTGATACGGGTGATGATAGGTCGCCTTCACCACGGTAGCGGCTTCACTGAGCTTCTGCTCGACATCCTTGGAGTCCACTAGCAGGGTGTCGCGCGTGGGCTTCTGGTTGCGAACGTGTTCGTAGAAGTCGGCGTGCTTCGGCAGGCCGGTTCCGGCTGACCAATCGACCTTCAGCTTTTCGGCGGCTTGCACCGCTTGCCACTGTTTCTCGGCGACGACGCCGACGAAATTTTTCTTGACGACCACCTTCACGAGGCCAGGAATGCCGTGGACCGAACTTTCGTCGACGCTCAAGACCGTTGCACCAACAGTCGGCGGCCGGACCACGCGTCCATGCAGCATGCCGGGCAAGCGCACGTTGTGGACGAACTCGAATTGGCCGGTCATGAGGGCCGGAATGTCGGAGCGTTTGGCAGGCGTCCCGAGCACGGTCCATTCACTGGCGGGCTTGCGCTTGGCCTTGGCGTCGACCGTCAAGTTGAATTTTTTTCCGCCGATCAGCTGCCTGTAGGTGATCGACTTGGAAGGGTCGGACTTGACCGTGATGACGCCATCGGTGGCCGAGAGGTCGCTAACCGGAGCGCCCAGACGGTCCGCGGCCATTTTGAACAGCGCTTCGCGCGCCGTGGCCGCCGCTTGGCCCAGACCTTTGTGATTGAAATTCGCGGGGTGCGACTGACTGCCGGAAGTCACGCCTTGATCCGGCGTGAAGGCGGTGTCGCAATAGATGAGCTTCACGCGATCAAAAGGCATGGACAGCTCTTCAGCGACCAATTGCGTCTGCGCCGTCGAGATGCCCTGGCCCAGCTCTTCCTTGCCGCTATAGGCGGTGACGCTGCCATCGGCCGCGATCGCGATCCAGGAATCTACCTGATTGGGCGGAGGCGATCCGGGCGCGCCGCCTTCGAACATCCCTTGAGCGCTGGCGTGCTCGGCAGCCGGACCAGCCATGCTGAAGCCGACCATCAAGACGCCCGAGGTTTTCAAGAAATCGCGGCGCGAAAAACCGGCGCGGCGAAGAGCAGCGCGCGCGTCCGAGGTCATCTTCGCTTTCATCGCGCCACCTCCTTGGCATAGCGCTCAATGGCGCGTTGCATGCGCGTGTGGGTGAAGCATCGGCACAGCACTCCGGAGAGAGCCTGCTGAATTTCCTGCTCGCTGGCCTTCGGATTTTTATCCAGGAATGCTTTGGCAGTAAGGATGACGCCGTTGACGCAAAAACCGCACTGCGCGGCCTGTTCATCGATGAAGGCTTGCTGGAGCAGATGAGGTTTATCGGGCGTGCCCAAGCCTTCGAGCGTGGTAATCTCAACGCCTTCGACAGATTTCACCGGCGTCACGCAGGATCGGATGGCTTGACCTTTTACGATGACCGTGCAGGCTCCGCATTGGCCGAGGCCGCAGCCGAACTTGGGCCCGCGCAGCTCCAGGTCATCGCTGAGCACATAGAGCAGCGGCGTGGCCGGATCCACGTCCACGCTGTGGGTCCGCCCGTTGACTTTCAAAGCGATTGCGCTCATTTCTTCCTCGCTAATTTCAGGTTTACCATTTTCGAGCGAGACGGGTCTGGGGCGTCGACGGCCGTCAGTGCTGAGCGCCGTACATCTGCTCGCCCGCGGTGATCGCCAGCGCCAGCCGGTTCTGGGGCAGCGGCAACGGGCAGGTGGCGAAGTTGCAGAACACACACGGCGGGTTTTCTGCTTTATTGAAGTCGAGCTCGACCGTCCCGTTCTTCTTCAATCAGCCTTTCGGCAAATCGGCGTATAGGAAGCGCGACGCGCCATAGGTGGTCTTGCCGCTGGTCTGATCGCGCATCACGAACCATAGCTGGCCCTCATCGACCACCGGCTCAAGCCGGTATTCTTTTCCGTTGCGCATGAACGTGACGTAGCCGGGGCTTTCATCCTGCTCCTTCAGCCCTACGGCAGTGTCGAAAGTAACCGGATGCGGTTTGTCCCAGGGCGTGTAGGTGGCCTGAACCCTCCAGGAGGGGTCGATCGGATACCAGCGCATCCCGGTGAACTCACGTCGCGCGGCGCTATCGTTGTCCTTCACCCGGACGCCCAGCTTGTCCTCGCGCTTGATGATAAAGAAGCGCACTCGTCCGATGTCCAACACGTCGTACTTTGGATCGGCGTCGGATTTTAGATCGGTCTCGATCGCGGGTTTGCCGTTAAACAATACGGGAACGCCGGGGGCCGGACGGAAATGCGCTTTGCCCGCTTTGACGATGATGGTGCCGACGCGGCCTGGCGCGGATTTGGGCAGAGGCACCTCGAACGCGGGATTGGAGCCGACGCGATTTTCGCCTTCCTTCAGCCAATCGAGCGCGACTACGGTGAGCCATCCGTTGTCGGCTTTGAGCTGCGCTTCGCGCCCGGCGCGCCACTGGGAGACGCTGCGCTGGTAATCGGCCGCCGATTGGTCCCCGGCAGACGCTGTGATAGCAGCCGTCAACAGAATTGAAGCTACACTGATGCGCGCGGACATCCTCCTCTTAGACTAGCGCCCATTGCCGCCGCTGCGCAGGTCAGCCTTGGAAGCCGCTTCGTCCTTGAGCGGCGTAACTTTGTCCGGATCGATGCGCACCATCAGGTAGCGAATGTGATCGTCGATCTTCGTGAACCAGTGACCCACGCCGGCAGGGATGATGACGACGTCGCCGGCCTTCAATTGGTACGTGACGCCGTTCCGGATGGAAGCGCCGTTACCGCCCGGGCCGTTGAGCAGCCGGACCGCACGGTCGTCGGCGGGCCTGCGCTTCACGTCAGCGATATCGGAACCGGTGACCAAAGTCGCGGAGCCATCGAGTACGTGATAAACCTCGCTGACCAGGTCGTGCTCGGCGACCGCGCCGCCGGCGGTCGCGTGGCCGCGATAAACTACCCCGATGTCGACGTGGCTCTTGCCGACATCCACGGCGCGCACCTGCTGATCGGAGACGGAATCGGCGGGCGCGCGATTGAGGTATTCGTCGATTTCGGCCTTGCCAATGTAAGTCGCCGAACACTTGTTGCAGCTCGGCCTTATGTCTTGCGCCGCAAGCATGAATACAATCGCAACGGTCCCGAGCGCGATTTTCGAAATGAAAGAGCTACGTCCAATCCAAGGTTGCATAGTCATCAATCACGACACAAAATGGCGGCGCGAGTCAAGAAAACTGACGGTCGGTGGGCACCCAAATAGAGTAAGTCAAACTACAGATGATCGACGGGACAAGGGAGTACGGCTAGGACGTACTGGTACTTTTACATCAGCTATGCGGCACTTTACACCTAGATTTGGGCTGGTACTTCCATTATCCTAACTAAGGGCCATGTTCTTTCGAGTTATGACGTTGACCGCGAGCGCCGGGGTTGAAGTACGAGTGCGGATCATTACCGTTGGTACTGCCGTAACGGCACGTAACGGCTAAAACGGACCAGTGCAAGCGTACACTGGCTGAGATTGGGCGGCCCTATAAAGGGCGGGGTAGCAAACAGGAATTTTAGACACGATTTTCACTGGAGGAAGAGAATGAAGACCAAAAGTATTCTTGGCTTGGTGGCACTGCTCGCATTGGTGGCCATGCCGAATGTAATGATGGCAGCGCCGGCATGTGCCAATTCAGGCAGCTTGTCCGATCTGATCGCGCTCGGTTCGACGGGTTGCACCGTGGATGGCGGAGCGATAACGTTTGCCAATTTCGCATCGACACCTGAGGGAGTACCAATACCCGATGCGGACGTAAGCTTCACTAACCTGGGCATGGGGAATGGCTCGTTCGAACCTTCGGGGACGACCGTTTATGGATTCAACTTCAATCCGTCCATGTACGTCGCCTTGACCGGAACGGGCTCGGTTGATTTGGATATCCAATACACCGTGACGACCGCAACTCCCATTTTGGATAGCGTCGCCGTGGGCGTCACTGCTGACTTCGGTAACGGAGTCGTTGGAAGCGGGACCGTATCGGAGACGGATTACGGATGCCCGGCGTTATCGGGCGGAACTGGGTGCGACACGCTGGGGCCACCCACACCTCTCAGGGTAAGCGAGCCGGGCGTGCCGGCGTTCGCCGACTACAACGGCGTCGGGCCCTATTCGGAAATCCTGGTCAACACAAAGGATATTAATCTGACGGTCAGTTCGTGCCCTGCCACGGGCGCTTGCGATGCGGACATTTCTTCCGTCATCGATGGCGTTGACATTAAGGCACCGGTACCTGAACCAACGACGGTGGCTTACGTAGGAGTCGGCTTGCTGGCTCTTATTGAAGCAGCGCGCCGCCGGCGAATGGCGAAGTAGATCAGACACAAGCCTGAAGAAGTAGATTCGCGACTGGGCAGCCGAAAGGCTGCCCATAACCATTTGTAGGGGAGACAGGAATGAAAACGACCGCATTCGCCTCACTAGCGCTGCTGGCTGCTCTGGCCAGCTCTGGTTGCACGAGTTCCGCTAGATATATGGAGCGAGGGGAAAAGTTTCTCGCGGCCGGCAAGTACGAGGATGCTTCACTCAATTTTCGCAAGGCGATCCAAAAGGACCCCAAGTCGGGCGAGGCCTATCATCAGCTCGGGCTGTCGGAGATCAAGCAGAAAAATTTCGTAAGCGCATATCAGACACTGCTCCACGCGGCTCAATTGCTTCCCGGCGATCACGACACGCAGGTGCTGCTTGCGAATGTCTGCATTGAGCTGTATAGCGCCGATCCCCACCGGCCCAAGGCTCTTTACGACCAAGTGGTGCAATTGGTCAACGCCATCGGGAATAAGGACCCGGGCGGTTATGACACTTTGCGGCTGCGCGGTTACCTGGCGGTAATTGACCACAAACTCAAGGACGGAATCGCGTATTTCGAGCGAGCCAATCAGGTCAGGCCTTGGCAGCCCGAAGTTGTGGCCCGGCTCATGGGAGATCTGATTCAGGACCAGCAGTTAGTCGAAGCCGAAAAACTAGGCGAGGCGACCATTCAGCAGGGCAAAGCAGATGCGACTGTGTACGACTTGCTCTTCTCGGCCTACGGGAATGCTCACGATATGGAAAAGGCGGAGAGCGTCCTGAAGCGAAAAGTCGCCAATAATCCCAAGCACGTTGAGTATGGCTTGCAGCTGGCCCAATACTATCTGCGGGTGCAGAAGACCAGCGATGCCGCGGCCATTATCAAAGGCCTGCTGCAACATCCGTCCGACTTTCCGCAGATTTACCTTCAAGCCGCCAACCTTTATGCGCGCGCGGGCAACGCGGAGGAGGCCAAGCGGCTGTATGAAGAAGGAATAAGGCATGAGCCGAAGAACGCGGCCGCCTATCAGAAGCGCATGGTCGTCCTGCTGCTAGAGCAGGGCAAAAAAGAAGAAGCGGCTCGCCTGGTGGATGCAATCTTACGGCAAGCACCCACGGACTCCGAGGGGCTGCAAACACGCGCGATGCTACTGCTGGACACGCGCAAGCCGGAAAATATCGACCAGGCCCTGGCTCAATTCCAGACGTTGAGCAAGCAGGCTCCGAGAGACGCTTCGCTACGGTTCAACCTGGCCAAGGCATACCTGGCCAAGGGCGAGTTGCCCGAGGCCCGCAAAGAATTGTCGGAAGTGCTTCGCTTGGATCCATCCAAGCTGGAAGCCCACTTACTGTTGGCGGAGGTCGCGTATAAGCTGCGGCAGCCAAGTGAGATACTGTCCCAGATCACTCCGGTCCTGGTGGCCCAACCAGCGCATCCAAGGGCGCGGTTCCTGCGCGCGGTGGCGCTGATGGGTCTCGGCAACGCGGCGGATGCGCGCAATGAATTGAATCGCCTGATTCGAGATCAGCCGAAATATGTGGACGCGCAGATCGAGCTCGGCCTGTTCGATCTGGCCCAGAAGAAGAACCAAGACGCCGAGGCCGTTTTCCGCAAGTTTTATGATCCTGGTCGAACCAACTTCGAAGCTCTGGAAGGGTTGGCGACGGTGTTGACCCTCCGTGGCCAGCGCGAGGAAGCCTTCCACGTAGTCGACCAGGAGGCGAAGAAGGCCCCGCCAACCAGCGCGTTGCGTCTCCTGCTCGCCAAGACGGCTGCTCAGGCCGGCAAAGAAGATGTTGCGCTGGAACAACTGCGACCAGTGGTCCAGGAAGATCCCGGCGCATTGGACGCGGATGTTCTGCTCGCCGAGTTGTACGCCCGTAAAGGAAATTTCGGACAAGCCCGTACAGTGCTTGAAAAGGCCCGCAATGCGGCCCCGAAGGATGTGCGTCCCTACGTTCTTCTGGCCGTACTCGAGGGCCGCGCTGGGGAGACGCCGCAAGCCATGGCTTACTACCGCCGGGCGGTCGCATTGCGGCCCGATGACGCCAGCCTGCTGAACGACGTAGCCTTCTATTTTGCCGAGAACGGCGGCGATTTGGATGAGGCGCTGCAACTGGCTCGGCGGGCGGTAGAGAAACTCAACGGCGAAGGTTATGCTTCCGATACTCTGGCCTGGGTTTATCTGAAGAAGAACATGACCGAACCGGCTCTGCAAATTCTCACTACCCTGGTGAAGAAGTATCCGGATGCGGCCCTTTACCGGTACCATCTGGGCGCTGCGCTGGCTGCCAAGGGCGATCGGGAACGAGCGCGCGCCGAACTACGCGCGGCATTGCTGAAGAAGCCCGCCAAGCAGGACGAGGCGAAAATCAGGGAACTGCTCGCGCGCCTGGGCTAACCGCGGCGGACCCGGCGGCAGCGCATTCCCGGTCAGCCTCGTAAAATCTCCGCAAGGCCGGCCACAAAGAATCTCTGGATTGGATATAATCTGTACCTTGGCTGTAAGGAACCGCATCCGAGCCTTGACGCCGCGACGCCTAGCAGTCTTCGACGGAATCATGAAAACCGAATGAGGTTCTCGGCAAGTTTCCAAACCTGGAGGTAGTTCGTGCCTGTGACTATAGGAGTGCCGCGGGAGACTTTTCCCTGTGAGCGCCGAGTTGCGCTGACACCTCGATTTTGCGATGCCATCGCAAAGCTGGGCGCCAGTGTGATGGTGGAGCAGTCGGCGGGGACCGAAGCCGGATATCCCGACGATCAATATGTGACGCGTGGCGCGCGAGTGGCCAGCCGCGCGGATGTGTTCGGCCAATCGGACATCGTCGTGCAGGTGCGCTCGCTGGGGGCCAATCCGGAATCGGGCCGCGGGGACCTGAGCTTGCTGCGCTCCGGCCAAACGCTGATTGGATTCGGCGAGCCGCTCACCGCCGCCAAAGAGATCTCCGATCTGGCGCGCACCGGCGTGTCCTACTTTTCCATGGAGCTCATGCCGCGCATCACGCGCGCGCAGAGTATGGATGCGCTGTCTTCTATGGCGACCATCGCCGGCTATCGCGCCGTGCTGTTGGCCGCTACAGCGTTGCCGAAAATGTTTCCGATGTTGATGACCGCTGCCGGAACCGTCACCGCCGCCCGGGCGTTTATACTGGGCGCCGGCGTGGCCGGTTTGCAAGCCATCTCCATGGCGCGGCGCTTGGGAGCGGTAGTTTCCGCCTACGACGTGCGCACCGCGGTGAAAGAACAGATCGAAAGCCTGGGCGCAAAGTTCGTCGTTCTGAATATCGAAGGTACCGGGGCCGAAGACAAGGGCGGATATGCGAAGGCGATGGGCGAGGAGTTCTATCGACGCCAGCGCGAATTGCTGACCGAAGTGCTGCGCGAGCAAGACGTGGTGATCACCACCGCCGCCGTGCCCGGTCAGAAAGCGCCGATCCTGATCACCACCGAAATGGCGAACGCGATGCAGCCCGGCTCGGTGATTGTCGACATCGCCGCCGAACGCGGCGGCAACTGCGAGTTGACGCATCCCGGCCAGACCGTGGTTCATCAGGGCATCAGTATCATGGGTCCGGTGAACTTGGCCTCCACCATCCCGTATCACGCCAGCCAAATGTACGCATCGAATGTCACCTCGTTCTTGAAGCTCATGGTGAAAAAAGGCGAGCTGGTGGTGGATCGTGAAGACGAAATTATTCGCGAGACGCTGGTGACCTCGGGCGGCGAGGTGGTGAATGCGCGCGTGGCCGAGCGATTAGGTCTAGCGCCGGCGCGAGCCGGTGAAGGAAGGTAAGGATGGGAAATTACGAAACTGATCTTTGGGTTTTCATGCTGGCGGCCTTTCTAGGCTTCCAGCTGATTCGCGGCGTCTCGCCTCTGCTGCACACGCCTCTGATGTCGCTGACCAACGCGATCTCGGCCATCGCCGTAGTGGGAGCCATCCTGCTTACCGGAGAGAAGGACGCGAGCACGCTGTCCCGTATCCTGGGCTTCTCGGCCGTGCTACTGGCGGTCTTGAACGTAGTCAGCGGCTATCTGATCACCGACCGCATGCTCAAAATGTTCAAGAAACGGGAGCCGGCCAAGAAATGACCCTCGACAACACCATTCTTCCCCTGCTCTACATGCTGGCGGCCATTAGTTTCATCCTGGCCATCAAATGGATGGGCTCCCCGGCCACCGCGCGGCGCGGCGTCATCATCGGCGAGATCGGCATGCTGCTGGCCGTGGTCGGCACGTTGCTGCGCTTCGAGGTGGTCAACTACGGCTGGATTTTCCTGGCCTTCGCGCTAGGGACCATCATTGGAATTCCCATCGCCGTCATCATGCCGATGACCGCCGTCCCGCAGCGAACCGCGTTCTCGCACGCGTGCGGCGCGCTGGCCTCGGCGCTGATTGGAACCGCGGAATACTACAAAGGACTCAATCAAGGCCCGGCGCCAACGACTCCCGAGATGACCGCCCTGATCATCGAGACCTTGCTCGGCTTCCTGACCTTTACCGCTAGCCTCATGGCCTTTGGAAAGCTTCAGGAGGTGCTGCCGCAGCGGCCTATCACATACAAGGGCCAGAATTTCGTCAATTTGGGAATTTTCGCCGCCGCGGCGATTATTGGCATCGTGCTGATCGTCTCTCCGGGTCAAGTTGTGCTGTTTCCCATCTTTGTCATACTCTGCCTGCTGTTCGGAATCTTGCTGATTATTCCCATCGGCGGCGCCGATATGCCGACCGTAATCGCGCTGCTCAACTCCTACGCCGGCCTCTCGGCCAGCGCCATGGGATTCGTGCTCAACAACCGGCTGCTGATCGTAGCAGGCGCGCTCGACGGATCGTCGGGCTTCATCCTGTCGATCATCATGTGCCGCGCCATGAATCGGTCCTTCACCAACGTGCTGTTCGGCGCGTTCGGACAATTGCAGGTCGCCGCGGCAGGCGCGCAAGAGGCCAAGCCGATCCATTCCGCGAGTCCCGAGGAAGCCGCTCAGATTCTGGATGCCGCTCGCACCGTAGTCGTGATTCCCGGCTATGGAATGGCGGTGGCCCAGGCGCAGCACAAATTGCGTGAGATGTTCGATCTGCTGGGCAAGCGCGGCGTCAACGTGGAGTTCGCTATTCATCCCGTGGCGGGACGCATGCCCGGTCACATGAACGTTCTGCTGGCCGAGGCGGACGTCCCCTACGACAAGCTGCGCGAAATGGACGACATCAATCCGGAGATGGCCATGGCCGACGTGGCGCTCATCATCGGCGCCAACGACGTCGTGAATCCGGACGCCGAGAATAATCCCAACAGCCCCATCGCCGGGATGCCGATCATTCAAGCTTATAAAGCGCGTACAGTGATGGTGATCAAGCGCAGCATGAACCCGGGCTTCGCCGGCATCGACAACCCGCTGTATTATCTCGACAACACGCTGATGCTGTTCGGCGATGCCAAGGCGTTCCTCTCGAGCATCGTGAAAGAGCTGCAAGCGGTCGGCAAAGCGGCGTAGGTCTCGCCAGTGCGCGCGGCCAAGCTTGGCAAGCCCCGCCGATTCACGAGCCAGACACCGCTGGGCAATGAACTGGTTTTTCAAGCGGTTCCGAGGTTCGGATAAGGGCTCTTCGATCATGTCTACGGGCGAGAACGATACTGCGCCAGTCTCCACAACGGGCTCCGTACCGGGTGATAACCCAATCCGACGTCCCGAAGATGACACGCTAGGAAGGGAGGGCGTCGCCCGTTCCTTCGCGCGGCAGGTTTTAGCACTCGACGCAGGTGAAGGCGTTGTCGTTGGCGTGCTCGGCCCTTGGGGCTCGGGCAAGACCTCGTTTATAAACTTGGCCCGTGACGAACTCAAGAAAGCCGACGTCCCGGTACTCGACTTCAATCCCTGGATGTTCAGCGGTGCACAACAACTTGTCGACTCATTCTTCATCGAGCTCGCGGCCGAGCTAAGGGTTGGTCCGGGGCTCAACGAAATCGCCGAAGATATAGACGCCTATGGTGAGATTTTTTCCGGGGCGGTGTGGTTGCCTGTGGTCGGTCCATGGATAGAGCGCGCTCGCAGTGTAACTAAAGCTGCCGCGCAGCTACTAAAACGGCGAAAAGACGGAGTCCGGCGGCGACGCGCAAAGCTGGCCGCAGCGCTTGCCGCCGTTGGAAAACCAATAGTAGTTGTTGTCGATGACATCGATAGACTCTCGACGTCGGAGATTCGGGACATATTCAAGCTAGTACGATTGACCGCAAGCTTTCCGAATCTGATTTACGTTGTTGCTTTCGATCGAGCCCGAGTCGAAAAGGCACTAAAGGACGAAGGAGTGCCAGGGCGTGACTACCTTGAGAAGATTCTCCAGGTCTCGGTTGACCTTCCCGCTATACCGCACCACGTCCTAACGAGGGAGATCACGTCCGCCATTGATAAGGCCCTCGCGACCATTGAACAGCCTGGCTCTTTTGATGAGCAAACCTGGCCAGACATCTTCTTCGAAATAATTCGACCCCTTGTGCGAAACATGCGCGATGTTCGCAGGTATGCCGCGACAATACACGGAACCGTTGCAGGGCTAAGTGGGCGAATCGCACTCGGCGACGTTCTCGCGCTCGAAGCCATTCGCGTATTCCTCCCAGACGTATTCGGACGCCTGCATGGCGCTATTGCTGCGCTAACCACCCCGTCTTCCCTAGGAGCGGGCAGGCACCACGACGCGGAGAGACTAAAATCCCAGATTGACGCACTCATCAATGAGGCCGGATCGCATGGTGAGGTAGTTCGGGCTGCCATCGAACGACTATTCCCCGCTGCTCTCTGGCATATTTCCAACATTCATGTCGGATCCGAATCCAAGGGCCTTTGGCTTAGGACTCGGCGCGTTGCGCACGAGGAGATCTTCCGCCTCTATCTAGAGCGGGTTGTAGGTAGCCGCTTACAGGCATTTGCTCAGGCCGAGGAAGCGTGGGCCTTAATGACCGCTCCCGAGGCTTTCGAAGCTTATCTTAAATCGATCGATCCGGGTCGATTGCGGGACATCGTTGAATCACTCGAAGCCTTCGAGGACCAGCCCGACGTCGGCCGCATCGTGCCAGGTGTGATCGTTCTTTTAAATCTACTGCCTGAAGTGCCCGAGCAGCAGCGAGGAATGTTGGATCTCGGCGGTAAATTCGTTATTACTCGAGTCGTGTATCGCCTCGTGCGTTCATTGCGAACCCCCGACGCGATCGAGGCTGCTGTTCGGGAGATCCTGCCGCAACTTCGGTCGTTGTCTGCGAAATTTGAGCTTATTAGTCAAGTCGGTTATCGAGAAGGGAGAGGGCATAAACTTGTATCGGAGGATGCTGCAGCAGAATTCGAAAGCGCGTGGCGCCAAGACGTCCGGGCGGCGTCCGTTCATGAACTCGAAAAAGAGACTAATCTGCTGAGTATCTTGGTGTTTACTAAGAAGGGGCGGCGCGATGCTGAACCAGACCTAGAGATTCCCGATGTTCCCACGCTAACAGTAGCTATCCTTAAAAATGCGTACGGCGAGGCGACGAGCCAAACTTTAGGAACCCGCAGCGTGCGCCGTCACCCCCGGCTTGCCTGGGATGCGCTCGTAGAAATTTACGGAAGTGAAGAGACACTGAAAGCGCGCATCGAAGGACTCGCGGCGAAACGGCCAGCTGGCGCCGACGACCTGATGGAACTCGCGCAAAAGTACCTCACCGGGTGGCGTCCGAACAACTTCTTGGGCGATGAGTAGAGCAGGACTGACGGTTCCATGCGGGTGAAGTCCCCTAGCTGGTTAACTGTTGGTATCGGCGGTACCCCTTCCGTGACTTTTGTTTCTCCGCATGGCTGATTCAGATTCTACGGCAGGAAATCAGACGAGCCCTTCGGCGATGCCAAATCGTTCCTCTCGAGCATCGTGAAAGAGCTGCAAGCGGTCGGCAAAGCGGCGTAATCGGAGGGACGCGGCGGCCAACGCACGCCGTATGGGTCCCAAGTCGTTCTCAACCGAGTAGAATATAAGACTGACTGCGAGCAGCCGGAGGCTCTCCCATGCAGCAACTCAAACCCGTCAATGTGGTCATCGCCGGGGGCGGTTTCGTCGGCCTTACGATGGCCAAGGAAATTACCCAGCGCACTTCGCTCTCTGTCGTGGCGATCGAGCGCGGCCATCCCCGCAAGACCGCTGACTACGCGGCGGGCATGGACGAACTCGACTATGCTCTGCGCTTTCGCATGATGCAGAACCTGGCGGAGGAGACCGCCACGCATCGGCATTCTCTCAAGGCCAGCGCTGTCCCGATCCGCCAGTACGGTTCATTCAACCCGGGCACCGGCACCGGCGGCGCGGCTGAGCACTGGGGCGCCATCTGCTATCGCTACTACCCGGAAGTGTTCACGCTCGCTGCCTATTTTCGCGAGAAGTACGGCAATGCCCATTTGCCGGAGAATTCCTGCGTTCAGGACTGGGGCGTCACTTACGACCAGCTCGAGCCGTATTACTGGCGAGCCGAGCAGTTGCTGGGCGTGGTCGGAAAAGCGGGTAACCTGAATGGCAAGCCCGTCGATGGCGGCAACGTGTTCGAAGGCACGCGCTCGCACGAGTATCCGCTGCCGCCGCACAAGATGCCCTACATCGCCAACGCTTTTGAGAAGGCGGTGCGCGAGCTGGGCTATCATCCCTATCCGGTTCCCACAGCCACATTGAGCCAAAACTACACCAATCCCGACGGCGTGTCGCGGCCGGCCTGCCAATATTGCGGATTTTGCACGCGCTACGGCTGCATGATTGGCGCGAAGGCGCAGCCTACCAACACGCTCATGCCGGTCCTGGCGAAGCAGAAGGCTTTCTCGCTGCGAACCGGTTGCTCGGTGCGCAGAATCGTTCATAAGGATGGCAAGGCGGTAGGCCTGACCTACATCGATGCCAACGGCGTGGAGACGCTGCAGCCCGCCGACGTCGTGATCGTGGCGTCGTGGACTCTGAACAACGCCCGTCTGCTGATGCTGTCGAAGATTGGTGAGGCTTACGATCCGGCCACCGGCAAGGGGACTATCGGAAGGAATCTGTCGCACCAGGTCAGCCAGTCCACTCGCGTCTTTTCCGACCAGCCGCTGAACAGCTTCATGGGCGCGGGCGGCCTGGGAATCGGCATCAGCGATTTCGACGGCAAGGAAGGAATCGACAAATATCCGGGTGTCTTCCGCGGCGGCAACATCCGCATGATGACCGCTGGTGAAGGCGCGATCGCGGGCTTCGGCATCATTCCTCCCGGCGAGGCCAAATCGGATTGGGGATCGGAATGGAAGAAAGCGGCGCTGGCCTGGCATGACCGCGCGGCCAACATCAGCACCGAAGCGGAACACATAGCCTACCGCCAGAATTACGTGGATCTCGATCCCACCTACACCGACAAGTTCGGCGATCCGCTGGCGCGGCTGACGCTCGATTGGACCGATCACGAAAGGGCGCAAGGCGCGATGGTGGCCAAGCTTCAAGCCCAGATCGCCAAGGTCATGAATGTCAGGACTGGCGGCGCTACCCGACTGGTCGAAAAGTACACCACGACCCAGTATCAGAGCACGCACATCAACGGCGGCGCGATCATGGGCAGCTCGCCTGACACCAGCGTCGTGAACCCATGGCTACAACATTGGCAGGTGCCGAATCTGTGGGTGATGGGCGGGTCGAATTTTCCGCAGAACGCTTCCGGCAATCCCACGCTGACCATCCTGGCGCTGGTTCTTCGCGCATCGGATGGTCTGATCGATCGTTATCTCAAGCATCCAGGAGCACTCGCATGAAACGCCGCGAATTTATCACTCTTCCCGCGAAAAGCGTCGGCGGTCTGCTGCTCTATACGCTAGCCGGCGAGCCAGTGGTCAAAGCCCAAAATGGCGATGTACGCATTCCGTTGCGATCCTTCACGGCGGCCGAGGCGAGGGTCGTTGAAGCAGCCTGCTCGCGGATTTTCCCGAGCGACGACAGCGGCCCAGGCGCGAAAGAAGCCGGAGTGGTGATTTTCATCGACCGACAACTCGCGGGTCCGTACGGCCGCGACAAGTACCGCTACACCAAGCCTCCGTTCGTCGAGTCTACGCCCGAGCACGGCTATCAAGGGCAGAAAAATCCGCGTGAGGTTTATCGCGAAGGAATCGCGCAACTCGGCAATTTCGCCGATTTGACGCCCGCCGAGCAGGATCAAAAGCTGCGCGCGATTGAGAAGACGACCTTCTTCGCCATGCTGCGCCGCCACACTATCGAGGGCATGTTCAGCGATCCCATGTACGGCGGCAACGCGGGCCTGATCGGCTGGCAGCTCATCGGCTTCCCTGGCCCGTTAATGAGCTACCGCGACGAGATCGACAAGGCTCACGGGCAGCCCTGGCGGCGCAAGCCACAGAGCCTGGCCCAGATCACCGGGCGTAACGTCAAAGGCTGGGAAGAAGAAGCCGACTGATCGACAATAAAACAAATATGGGACAAATCGTAGCAGCCATGGCGACGGTGCACGCGCCGCAATTGTTTACCTATCCACCGAGCGAGGACCCCAAGCAGCTGGATGCTGACATCGCCGCGATGCGCGAGTTGGGTAAGACGCTGGATGAGACCAAGCCGGATGCGGTAATCGTAGTCGGGAGCGATCACCTGGAGACTTTCTTTCTTTCGGCGGTGCCGACTTTCGCCATCGTTGGGGGGCAACGATCGAGAGCCGCTTTCGCGCGGCGCACCTATTCACTGCCGATTCATCCGCTCACCGAGGAGCTACTGGACAAGCTGGTCAACGGCGGTTTCGACCTGACGTACTCGCAGGACGCCGAGTTGGGGCACGCCTTCGCCGCTGTCTATGAATGGGTCATCGAGGGGCGCAACATCCCCGTAGTTCCCATCTTTGTGAATACGTATCTGCCACCGCTGCCGAGCGCCCGGCGATGCGCGCAGCTTGGCGCGGCCATTCGCGATGTGGTCGCTTCGTCGGACTACCGTGTCGCAATTATCGCCAGCGGCGGGATGTCGCACTACCCGGGCGCGTGGAAGTATCCGCAGCCCGCTTACGATTTCGATTGGTGGGCCATCGCGCAGATGGAGCGCGGCAATCACGAGGCGCTGCTGAAGCTCAATAATGAGCAACTCGACGAGGTCGGCAATACCGAGATCCTGCCGTGGATGGTTCTGCTGGGAGCAATCGGCAGTCAGCCCGGCGAACTGATCACCTATCAGCCCACGTGGCATCACGGTCACGCCGTCATGCGGTTCATCCCGAATAAAAAAGGCGCGCCGTCTACGCCCGATCCCGCTCCTGACTGGAAATTCGAGAGCGCCGGAGGATATCAATTCTACAAGCACCCCGATCCCGATGTGTATCCGCTCAACAAGGTGCTCTACGACCTGCGCTTCAGCCAGGACCTGCGCCTGCGCTTGTTTGAGGACACCAAGGCTGTCGCGGCCGAGTATGGGCTGAACGAAAAGCAAGCGGCGGTTTTGGAAACGATGAAGGACGAAACTATCGATGCGGTGCGTTCGCTCAAGCCGCATCCATTGGTGGAGGCAGGCGCGCATCCGCTGGGGATGTGGATGTCGATCCTGGTAGTTCAGGCGGAGCAACGCCGCCTACGCGCCGAGAAAGCCAAGCTCGCCGAACAGGTCAAGCAATGAGTGGACGGCTGCAGGATCGTGTGGCCGTCGTAACGGGCGCGGCGGGAGGAATGGGACGAGCGGCGGCAATTCGTCTAGCGAGCGAAGGTGCGGCAGTCGAGATCATCGATCTGAAGGACGCCTCGCCGGTGGTGAAGGAGATTCAAGCCGCCCGCGGCCAGGCCAACGCGATGACAGCCGACTGCACCGATGAGGCGCAGATCGCGCACGCGGTGAAGGAGATCGAATCGCGGCACGGGCGCGTCGATATCCTGGTCAATAACGCGGGCATTCTCTCGGGCCGCAAGCCGTGGAACACCATCAGCAAAGAGGAAATGAACCGGTACGTGCAGGTGAATTTCATGGGCTATTTTCTGGTCACCAAGGCGCTGTACCCGCTCATCAAGAAGAGCAAGACTCCCCGGGTCATCAACGTCGCTTCACGGACTTACTTTCTCGCGAACCCGGGACAGATGGCCTATGTCGCGAGCAAGGGCGCTGTTCTCGGATTCACGCGCGTGCTCGCAAGGGAGCTGGGCGACGATGGAATTCCGGTGAATGCCGTGATGCCGGGAATGGTGGCGACGCCCGGCACGATGGAGCACTCCCAAGAAGAGGCGTTCAACCGCGTCATGAACAATCAGGCCATCAAGAAGCGAGTGCAACCGGAGCACCTGGCGGCTCTGATCGCGTTTTTGGCCAGCGATGACGCCGAGATGATCACCGGACAGACCATCCTCTGCGACGGCGGCGGGTACCTCATCTAAAAGGCCGCGATCGCGGCATCGAGCTAGGGTCTGGCAGCCGACGCGGATTGCTTCGCCGTAGAAAGCTCGCGGTGAAGGACGTATGAAATCTCAATAGGCATATCGTCCATCGACCTTACCTTCAGAACGATTTGGTAAGACCGGGGAATGGCGCCGTTGGGTCCCTTGAGCTTTGCAACCAGAGTACGCGCCAAATTTGGATCCGTGAACGCCTGAACCGCCGCCAGGATGCTGGAGATCTGGTTTCCGGAGAAATGAAGGATCTGGCCGTTGCCGTACAGGCCAGGAACCTGCGTGATGAGCGCGTGACTTTCCTCGACGTCCTGCGCGCCCCGAGGAGGATGTTCCGAAATAAAGCTCGGTTCGCCCGGGCGCGGTTTCAGATTTCGAATCCCTTGCGCTTCCAGCACTAGTTGTTCATCCTCGGGGATGGCTTCCATTTGCTTTCCCGTCACTGGCCCCAGGAACACGACATTGTCCATCGCGATTTCCGGCATGGAAATCAGATCGCTGCGCGTCAAAAGCACATCCTGCTGCCGCTGGGCCAGAAATTGTCCTAGCAGGAAGGCCCCGCTCGCCGTTCCGACTCCGGTGAACCCGTAGGTCGGTTCAGCACCTGAAACATGCATGGCCTCCTGCAGCGAGGAGATGCTGGTCAGATCCGAGTCGCTGCTCCAGTCGTTGGACGTTGACTCGCGAACGAAACCGAATCCAGGAACGCGGATGAACAAAGGGGTCGAAAGACAGACCATCAGCCGCCGGTTGGAAGAAAGGATCGGCGCCCACAGTTGCTGCAATTCGGGTGTCCAGGTACGTTGGCGCGCTACATTGACCGGCGATTGACCACGCTCGATCCGCCAAAGCCGAAGTCCAAAATAGGCGCTCAAGGCGATGGCAACAACCAAGCACGCAGCCAGAACCTGCTCCAGGCGGTACGACCGGGGTGGTGGCAGAGGCGCTTCGGGCTCAATTCTGCGAACTTCAAAAACTACCTTGAAGCCGCCTTTGGGCAAGTCCACGATCACCGGGTCGTCGGCGCCCTCAGTCCGGTAGTATTCGGCCAGTTTCTGCCGCAAGCGAGCCACGTGCATGCGAACCACGGATTCCTGGCGCGGATCGTAGGTGGCGGGCTTGGCAAAAACATCCAGGCCGATGATATACTCCTTCAGCGCATCGGCAGTTCCAGCCAGGGATTTTTCCGCGAGGTAGTTAAAAAGATTCCGCTGAATCTCGGAAGTTCGAAAAACCTTGCTCTGCAGGATGCGCTGGATCTGCGCCTGATTCGCCTCCAGCCCATTGACCATCAACAAGATGGTATCATGCCATGCTCCCGGACCGAGCTAGCGGTCGAGTTGCGCTAACATGCAATTTCGATGGAGTTTGTCCTTGAGCTTCGAGCGGTTTCGAAGCACTACCCGACGCATCGAGCGGTGGATGCAGTCTCGTTCACGCTCAAGCGCGGCGAATTTTTCTCCTTGCTAGGCCCGTCGGGATGCGGTAAGACCACCACGCTTCGCCTGATTGCCGGATTCGAGCAGCCGACCGCGGGTGAGATCCTGTTGAACGGCGCCGATATTCATCACCTGAAACCTTATGAACGCAACGTCAGCACGGTCTTTCAAAACTATGCTCTGTTTCCGCATCTGACCGTGCAGCAAAACGTCGAGTTCGGGTTGCGGCGCAGGGCCGAGAACCACATCGAAGAACGTGTTCGCCAGGCGCTGGAGCTGGTACAGCTCACAGGCAAGGAAGCGCGGCGGCCATCGGAGATTTCGGGCGGAGAGAGGCAGCGTGTGGCGCTGGCGCGGTCGCTGGTGGTTGCGCCGGACGTGCTGCTCCTCGATGAGCCGCTCTCCGCGCTCGATCCGAAACTGCGCAAGCAGGTGCGGGCAGAACTGAAGAACATTCAACGGAAGGTCGGGATCACGTTCCTGTTTGTCACGCACGATCAGGAAGAGGCATTATCCATGTCGGACCGTCTGGCGGTCATGCACGCGGGCGAGCTCCAGCAGGTTGGGGCTCCCGAAGAGCTGTATTTGCGGCCGCGGAACCGGTTCGTAGCGTCGTTCCTGGGAGGCCTTAACTGGATTCATGGCGTGGGTGTGCGGCCCGAAGCCACGCGGATGGTGAGAGAACCCCCAGCCGCTGAAGTGTGTTCTCGAGCAGCCACTGTGACCGGGTCGACGTTCCTCGGGAATTGCGTGCAAGTGGAAGCTCGCCTCGACGATGGACAACCGGTGGTGGCGGAGGTGTCGCGCCTGGACGAGAATTTCACGCCGGGCGAGGCGGTCTTTGTCTGGTGGCGTGCTGCCGATGAGCTGACGTTTCCGGAATGAATCGCCTACGCGCCTGGTTTCTGGCACCCTCGTGGATTGTGATGGGCGGATTGTTCCTTGCGCCGCTGGCGGTGATCTTTGCTTACAGCCTGCTGACGCGCGGCGTTTACGGTGGAATCGCTCGCCCTTGGACGGCGGAAAGCTATCAGCGCTTGGCCGATCCGATTTACTTGGGGATCCTGTGGAGATCGGTTTGGATCGCGGCGCTGTCCACGGTTCTGTGCCTGGCGCTCGGATTTCCGCTGGCTCTGTTCATTTCTCGGTCGGGCCGCCACAAGAATCTTTATCTGAGCCTGGTCATGCTGCCGTTTTGGACCAGCTTCCTGGTCCGCACTTACGCCTGGATGTTCCTGCTGCGCGATACGGGGCTGATCAATATCGTGCTCGAAAAGTTGGGAGTGATTCGCGCGCCGCTGCCGCTGCTCTACAACAACGGCGCGGTGATTCTCGGGCTGGTATATGGGTACCTGCCGTTCATGGTCCTGCCGCTTTACGCCACGCTGGAGCGGCTGGATCGAAATCTGCTGGAAGCAGCCGCCGATCTTGGCGCGCGGCCTTGGTCGGCGCTCACACGAGTGACCATTCCGTTGTGCGCGCCGGGGATTCGCGCGGGCGCCATTCTGGTTTTCATCCCTTGCCTGGGCGCGTACCTGACGCCGGATTTGTTGGGTGGTGGCAAGTCGGTGATGATCGGCAATCTGATTCAGAACCAGTTCACGACCGCGCGCGATTGGCCCTTTGGTTCGGCGATTTCGCTCGCCTTGATGGCGATCGTAATGGCGCTGCTGGTGGGTTTTCTCCGCCGCCAAGAGGAAGGGTTATTATGAACCGGGTTGTTGTGAACCGGACGGGCCTGGGGCTGGCGATGTACGCGGTTGCGGCGTTTCTCTTCCTGCACTTGCCGCTGCTCATTTTGGCCGCATTCAGCTTCAACCGGTCGCGCTTTACGGTTTGGCAAGGCTTCTCACTGGCGTGGTACCGAGCGGCGCTGCACGATTCTCAGCTATTGGAAGCCTCGTCGAACAGCTTGATCATCGCGATTTTCGCGACCGTTGTTTCCACCATAATCGGGACTTTGTGCGCTTATGGCATGTGGAAGCGCAACTCGCCGGCGCTGGCCGGTTCATTGTACTTGTCGCTGGTAACACCAGAAATCGTGACTGGAATTTCCCTGCTCGCGTTTTATCAGTGGATATTCCGTTTCTTGCGAATCCCTCTAGGAATGCATACCGTCATCCTGGCGCATATCGCATTCTCGATCGCCTTCGTCGTGATCGTCGTGATGGCCCGGCTGCGCACCATGGATGGGCAACTGGAAGAGGCCGCGCTCGACCTGGGAGCGAACCACTGGCAGGCCTTCCGGTATATCACGCTGCCCGTTATTCTGCCGGGCGTGCTGGCGGCGGCGCTGCTCGCTTTCACGGTTTCATTCGACGATTACGTCATCACTAGTCTGGTGGCCGGGGTCGATTCGGAAACTTTGCCGATGGTGATTTATGCGATCGCGCGGCGGGGCGTGAATCCCGTAGTGAACGCGATTTCGGCCCTGATCGTGATTGGCTTCGGCGCGCTGATTCTCATCTCCGAAAGGTTGCGCAGCGCGTGAACCGGCGTTACTTCCTGATTGGCTCAGCGGGGCTGGCGGGATGCAGTTTGGATCGTCGGCCACGGCTCAACGTCTTCAACTGGTCGAGCTATATCGCGCCCGACACGGTTCCGAAGTTCGAGAGCGAGTTCGGCGTTCGAGTGCGGTACGGCGTGTATGAAAGCAACGAAGAGATGCTGGCGCGCGTGATGGGCGGCAACTCGGGTTGGGACATCGTCTTTCCGACCAACTACATCGTGCACCCGATGCTCGCCAACGCGCTGCTCGCGCCTATTCGCCGTGACCTGCTGACGAATCTCGCGCAGCTCGAACCCAGTTTCCAGCAGCCCGAATGGGATCCGCAACTCAAATGGTCGATGCCATACATGGTGACCGCGGCGGGCATCGCGTATAACCGTAAATTGGCGCCGCCGCCGCGCGCTTGGGCCGACATGTGGGACGAGCGGCTGCGCGGCCGCATGACGATGCTGGACGACCCTTTCGACACCCTGGGTGCTTGCCTGAAGAAGCTAGGGCTGTCGATCAACGCGAATGATCCGGGTGAGCTGCGGCGGGCGCAAGCCGAGGCCATTCGCCAGAAGCCGCTGTTGCGCGCGTACCTGAATGCCGAAGTGCGCGATCAACTGGTGAGTGGCGACGTGTTGGCGGCGCACATGTGGAACACCACCGCGCAGCAGGCCATGGATTCAGCGGGTGAGCTTGGGTTCGTTTATCCGGCCGAGGGCTATGCGGTTTACCCGGACTGCATGGTAATCCTGAGGGAGAGCAAGCGGCCGGAGCTGGCGCATCAGTTCATCAATTTTCTTTTGCGGCCCGATATCGCCGCGGCGAACGCACTGGCGGCGCGAACCACCACCACGAATCGAGGGGCGCGCGCGATCCTACCGGCATCGTTTCGCGAGAACCCGACGCTGTATCCGGCGCCCGAAGTGGTGGCGCGGGGCGAATGGGCCAAGACGCTGGACCCAGCGGCGCAACGTCTGCGCGACCGGCTGTGGACCGAGATCAAAGCGGCGTGAGTCAGGATCGGCGGGGAAATCGAGCGAAACCTATTTTTCCTTCACGATGACGTCGGCTGCGAGCACGTCCTGGTTCGCATTGATCGAGACGCGCTTCGGCTTCTTCGGCAATCCGATGGTGATGTCAGAGGTTGTCGTATTTCCTAACAGTCCAATGGTCCCCACCTTGATCCAACGGCCGTCGAAATCGAAATAGATGGGGACGCGCATTCTGAAATCAGGGGAAACATTGCTCTGGGTAATCTTGCCCTGAAAGGTAACCTTGCCGCCATCGCCAGGCTTGAACGAATAGTCGAGCTGGTACTTCGGAAGCTCTGACCCATAGACCCAGTCGCGGTAGAACCAATCGATGCGCTTATTTCCTTCCAGGTCGAGAGCGGGTCTCATGTGCTTCTCGACGACGGACTTGAAGTCCTCGCTCGACGCGTTTCGATTCAAGTTGGTGGAGACGTAGTCTTGCATCATGGCGATGAAATCCTGGTCTCCGGTCTTGTCATCGCGCATCAACATTCGGAGCATCTGAAGAGTGTAGGCGCCCTTCGGGTATACGAGCTGGTTGTAGGCGTTCGGATTCTTGGAAGTGTTCAACCGGAGGCCAAGCCAGATAGGTCCGGCGTCATTGGGGGAGTTGCCGAACTCATTTTTCTCCGTAATCTCGTCCCGCAGGCGCTTCCAGAACATCTCTCTTTCCGCGGGTTTTGCCGCCTCAATGAACAAACCGGCAGAGAACTCCGCGAATCCTTCGGAGAGCCATTGGTCATGGAAGCTCGCCCAACCGACCATGTGCCCCCACCATTGATGCGAGATTTCGTGCGGGGTCACCTCCTGGATGAAGCTACTAAAGCGGTTCGAAATCTGCTGCATCAAGAGATAGCGCGTGGTCGGATCGAGAAAAGCGCTGATGGGCAGATAAACCAGGGAGGGCCAGGATTGTCCGAAATTGAATTGCGGCTGCTGGGTAATAGCGATCCTCCCATAAGGAGCATTGCCAAACCAGTGCTCGAACAGCCGCATGGCGTTTTGTGCATCCACCAGGGTTTTGTCGGCCATAGCCATGGTAGTCAAGCGGAAGTCCGTGCCATGGAGATAGTCGGGCACTTCCGGATTCGCATAGACCTCAATCTGGTAATCGGCTTGGCTATCGGTGACCTGTTTCTTTTTGAATGCGCCGTAATTGAATCCAGCGACGGCCAGCGGGACGTCGGATATCCACTGGCTGCAGGCGAGATTGTGGTCTGGCCATTCCTTGACGAGTTTCCCGACGCTGACCACGGTGTACTGGTTAGGGACCCTGAAGGTTAGGTCGTAGGTGGCGCGGTCTTGAAACGAATTCAGGCTGGGATACCACTCCTCGCGCGCTCCTACGGAAAAATTACCGCGGCCCTCTCCGGTAACAACCTTGGTGCCTTGATATTCGACTCGGAGTTCATATGTCTGGCCGCGCGGCAAGGGTTCGGGAAGGAGGACGTAGAAGGCTGCATCCTCTTTGGCCGGTTCCTGGATGAAGGCGAGTTCCCGATCGGACCCGTCAGTTACCTTCGCTACGCGCAAGGCTGGCAGCAGCCCTAAGGGAACGGCTCGCAGACCATCGACGTTGGACGCGAACTGGATGGTGGCCTTGGCCGAGAGTTGCGCAGAATTTGAGATCGTGGTTTCGATTTGATAATGTTTGGCAACCGCGGCACGATGATCCTCGTTTGATGAGGCCACGCCGCGTTTCACTTCATCTTCGAAATGCGCGAGATACCAGACGCCCTCGCGATCAGCTCCGGAGTCGGCATCCACCAGTGCGACTTCTTCGGAAGCAGGCAGATAGGGGATCGCGCCGCTCGGCACCATGAGAAAGCGAAGATCGGCATCACGCTTGCCATGAACGAACGCACGGAAGGAGCCGCTAGACGCCGGCGTATAGAGTTCCGCGAGGATCTCCGCATCAAGGTTGGAGCGACTTTCGGCCTCGCGGCGCATACGGCGGCGAAAGTCCCTTAAGATACCAGTGGAGGCGGCGGCGAGAGGCATCGTCTCCGACTGACGTTGGATCTCTTCGTAGGTTTTGTCGGTAAAGACAAACGCCGCAGAGTCGAACGTTTCCTGCACTTCGGATTGGCCGGTGAGCTTCAGCAGGTAGTTTCGCTCGATCGGGCTGTCCGGTTTGAGCTGAAGTTGCCCTTCACCTGAGAAGACTGCCATTACCACTCGCCCCTGTATTGGCGAGAGGAAAGTGATTTGCCCGGTTTTCAGCGTGATTGCGGCGACGTCCCGCTGGAGTTGGACGTTGTCGACCCGCCTGGACTCCCAGGGTGCGTCGTCTCGGATGGCCCGGTAGTTGGGATCGCTGTTTGCAGATGCCGGTATTTTTGCCTCGATCTGCTGCGCGTTGAGAATCCACTGCGCTGGGGGGCCGCAGAGGGAGAGCAGAAATACCAGATATCGGAATCGACCCATGCCCGGTCCGTTTTGGCCGCCCTCGGCGAATTGCGGTGCGGCGTATTCTCAATGATATCGCTATTTTAAATTAAAAGGCCACCGGGAGCTGGAAAAAACCGCGCCTAAACTCGCTCTAAATCCACCGGACTATTCAGTTTGGCTTTACCTGCACGCGCCGTGGCTCGCCCGTGATATTGCCCGGTGTCTTGACCGCCGCCTCATCGGAAATCTTGATGTTGTTCACGACGCGGACTGCTCCGGCGGTCTTGGCCATGCGTGTGGCCGCGCCCTTATGCTGTATGACGGTGGTGACGCCGGTCCAAGTGGCAACGCGATCCTTCACATGCACTTGAAAGCCGTCTTTGCCGATTTTCGACTTGCTCAGCTTGGCTTTGATAGTGGCTTCGATTTCGGCGTCGCTGAATTTGCCTTCGCTGTGCGACTTAGTCAGAGTGGTTGCCGCAGGAGCCGCAAAAGATACCGCAAGCAGCGCAAAAACTGCAAAAGCTGTCTTCATATCGAGATAGTGCGCCGAGCGGCCAGAAATCGCAGGGAAATAATCGAAAGCCGGCTATTTATTGCGCCGTCCAGCCGCCATCAATCGCTATATCCGAGCCGGTGATAAACGACGCATCGTCCGAACAGAGATACAGGGCGAGCTTGCCGAGCTCTTCGGGTTTGCCCCAGCGGCCGACGGCTGTGCGCGCGCCGAAGACCTCCTTTACCTTGGGATCGTTCAGGGCCGGCTCGACCAGTTCGGTGGCGAACACACCGGGGCTGATGGAGACAACCGTGATGCCTTCTTGGGCCAATTCGAGCGCCAGGGCTCGCGTGAAGCCCAGCAGGCCGGACTTGCTGGAGGAATACGCCGTTCGTCCAGGCAGCGACATGTGGGCCATGGCGGATGCGATGTTTAGTATTCGGCCGTAGCCGCGGCCCTTCATATGCGGGACGAAAGAGCGGCACATGAGAAACGCGCTGGTCAGGTTGGTGTTCAGCACGCTGGACCATTCCGTTAAGGTGAGGTCGACACACGGCTTGCGTACCACAATCCCGGCGTTGTTGATGAGGATATCAACACGGCCAAACCAGGCGACCACCTCGCGCTCCAGCCGGAGCACCTGAGCCTCATCGCCCACGTCGGCGCAAAATCCTTCCGCCTCTCCGCCAGAAGCGCGTGCTTCGGCGGCCACCTGGTTGAGCTTTTCTTGATCCCGCGAGACGAGCGCGACTCGCGCGCCGGACGAAGCAAGAGCCAATGCCATGGCCTTCCCCAAGCCACGGCTCGCGCCCGTAACAACAGCTACACGTCCCACTAAGCCCATAAGACGCTCATTGTACCGATTCGGAAAGTTGAAAAGCCGGTCAGGATGACGCGGGGCGGGTCGATGTCGGGAAGGGTGGATTTTTCGCCGGGCTTGAGGTGAAAGGAGTGGCGTTTGATCTCTTTGATGATGTCTTCCTGCTGGACTTTGCGCTTGTCAAAACGCCGTGCGGCTCTTGACGTCCTGAAGCCTGCGCCACAGCTCGTTATAGCGGTTCTCGGCCAGCGGTTCCTTGAGCTGGAACCGGAACTCGGTGGGCGCAGAATGACGAGGGCCGGTGCGTTCGAGCGTGGTAATGGAGAAGTCAAAGGGACCAGCCATGCTGATGCTCTCGATATCGGTAAAGCGCCAAACGCGCGATTCGCCGGCCGCCTCGCTGCTATAAGCGATATGATCGTCCGTTACGAGCAGCATTCCCTCGGACCCGCTCAAGCCGTGACGCAGCTTTACTGGCATTTGCCATTGCGGCCGGAGCGCCGGGTCCGACAACTGCGCAATGAAACGCTGGTCCAGCCGCGTGGCAAACATCGGATACAGGGTTTCGGCGAGTTCCTTCGGCAGATGGTCGAAAACATATTCGCGGTCGCGGCCGAGTTGCCGCTTTTGGTCTTCATAGGTAAGGATGCGCAGTTCAGTGGGGCTGAGCGAAAGCTGCTGGATGTCGTCGTACTTCCATTGGCGCGAATGTTGATGCTGTTTTCCCTTCTCGTCGAATGAGATGCCGTCCAGCGTGATATGCAGCGTGCCCATCGCGCCGCCGCGCCAGTGCTGATGCCGGACTTGGTAGGTGAAGGGCTGAGCCATTACGGCTGCCGCGCCGAAAGTCAGGAGCGCGCCAATTGCCGCTTCAATTCGAAATGCCATTTCCAAACCTCATAAATGACCGGATAGACCAAAAGTTCCAAGAGAAACGAAGTGAAAATGCCGCCGATCATCGGCGCTGCAATGCGTTTCATCACGTCGGCGCCGGTGCCGGTGGACCACATGATGGGAACCAAGCCCATGAACATGCATGCTACCGTCATGAACTTCGGCCGGATGCGCTTGACTGCGCCGTTGGTGATGGCGGCCCGCAGGTCGCGCAAATTCCGCAGACGGCCCGCTTGGCGCGCCTGATCGTAAGCGAGGTCCAAGTACAGGAGCATGAAGACGCCGGTTTCGGCATCCACGCCGGTTAAGGCGATAATTCCGACCCAAACGCCGATGCTCATGTTGTATCCGAGCGCGTACAGAAGCCAGACGGCGCCGATAGCCGAGAACGGCACTGCCAGCATGATGATCAGAGTTTTGGTCAGCGACTTAGTGTTCAAATAGAGCAACAACAAAATGAGCAACCCGGTCAGCGGCAGAACGAGTATCAACCGCTGGCGCACGCGCTCCATGGCCTCGTATTGTCCGCTCCAGGCGATCGAGTAGCCGGGGGGGACCTTCAGCAGGTT
>Ga0182024_10004812_pt1 | contig 30713 bp, 24 predicted proteins | sample P32metaG_FD_120480 | JGI IMG/M metagenome (GOLD analysis project Ga0182024, IMG submission 120480) | Permafrost microbial communities from Stordalen Mire, Sweden - P3-2 metaG (Illumina Assembly) | ecosystem: Environmental > Terrestrial > Soil > Wetlands > Permafrost | place: Sweden: Stordalen... | reverse complement strand
GCCCAGTCCTCATATGAAAAGGCGATTGAGGTGATGCAAAAGTCGCCTGATATGCTGCCGAGGCGCATGCTCACGGCACTGGATGCCTATGCTAAGTTTCTGCGCGCCACTAAGCAGAACTCGCTAGCCGACTCAATCGAGATGAAGGCTAAGAACTTACGATCCGAGTATGAATGAAGTTGAAACATTAGTGCTCATCAGTGTTTGCCGATAGCAAATTCCGGTAAAATCGCCTGGTTGATCGAGTCGGATGCGAGGCGGATTGAGCAAAATGAATACAACCATGACCGATGTGATTTGGCAGCCCACGAAGGAATACATGAATTGCCGGGTAGCGGACTTCATGAACAAGGAAGGGCTGAAGGATTGGCAGGAGCTTGTCAAGAAATCAACAGAGGATACCCAATGGTTCTGGTCATCGGCTCTAAAGTACATGGGAGTTCAGTGGCGCCAGCCCTACGAAACTTTGCTCGATCAATCGAAGGGATTTGAATGGGCAAAGTGGTTTGTCGGCGGCAAACTGAACATAGTGGACAACTGCCTTGATTGGCACATGGAACTCGGCCGCAAAGCCGGCGTGCGCGAAAGCGTGGGCAAGGATCACCCTGCTGTTATTTGGGAAGCAGAAGATGGCTCCCGCAGCCAACTGAGCTATGGCGAGCTCAATGATATGGCTGGGCGAGTGGCTGCTGTGTTAATGGATCTTGGTATCAAGCAAGGAGATGCGGTAGGAATCTACATGCCGATGGTACCGGAAGTGGTGGCAGTCCTTTTCGGCTGTCTCAAGCTGGGTGCAGTTGCCGTGCCGGTGTTCAGCGGTTATGGTGCCCAGGCGCTGATCGCCCGTTTGCAAGATTCGCAGGCTTCCGTTTTATTTACTTCAAATTTCGGCATGCGCAAAGGCAAAACGGTGCACATCAAAGCCGATGCTGATGCTGCTGCCGCACAAGTTCCTGGATTAAAGCACATCGTAGTGCTCAAGCACGGTGAAGGCGAGATCGAATGGCGGCAGGGGCGCGACCAATGGTTCCACGATTTGGTACTGAATGCGACACCAGTGCCGACAAATCTAGAATTGGATGCCGAACATCCTTCCATGTATCTGTACACCTCAGGCACCACCGGTAAGCCTAAAGGAACCGTGCACACTCACGCCGGGGCTCTGGCGCAGATATCTAAGGAACTCGGTTTCACATTCGACGTCAAGCCCGAAGATGTTTTCTTCTGGGTTTCGGACATCGGCTGGATGATGGGGCCATGGGAAATGATTGGCGTCACCTTCTGGGGCGGAACGATTGTCATCTTTGAAGGGGCACCATTCTATCCCGATCCTGATATTCTCTGGCGCATTGTCGCCCGCAATAAAGTGACCACGCTCGGTATCAGCCCCACAGCCATCCGCAGTCTGCGCACTTATGGCGATCAATGGGTGGATAAGCACGATTTGAGCAGCTTGAGACTTCTAGGCTCGACGGGCGAGGCGTGGGACGAAGACAGCTACATGTGGTTCTTTGACAAAGTCGGCAAAAAGCGCTGCCCGATCATGAATATATCCGGCGGCACCGAAGTGGTCGGCTGCCTGCTCATGCCACTGCCTGTGATGCCGCTGAAAGCCTGCACGCTGGGTAGTCCCGGGTTGGGAATGGACATTGATGTCTTTGACGAGAACGGCAACAGCGTGCGTAATTCGATTGGGCACCTTGTCTGCAAGAAGCCTTCACCGTCAATGACAAAAGGATTTTTGCGTGACCCTGATCGCTACATCGAGACGTATTTCACCAAATTTCCCGGAGTCTGGTATCACGGCGATTGGGCTAAGGTCGATGATGACGGCTCCTGGTTCCTTTTTGGAAGATCTGATGACACCATTAAAGTGGCCGGCAAACGCGTTGGACCAGGCGAAGTGGAAGCGGCATTGATCGAGCATGCCGATGTTGCGGAGGCTGCCGTCATCGGCGTTCCCCATGAGATTAAAGGCGAGGCGTTGGCTTGTTTTGTCGTGCTTATGCCTGAGCGTCAGATCACTGATGCCTTGATCGCCGATCTTAAACGAATGGTGGGTGAGCGGCTGGGTCCGACTTTGAAGCCTGACACCATTCATTGCGTTAAGGCTCTGCCGAAAACGCGTTCCGGCAAAATCGTGCGCGGCTCGATCAAGCGAAAATATCTGGGCGAGCCGTTGGGAGATGCATCATCAGTGGAAAATCCGGAAGCGCTCGATTACATCAGCGCCTGCGCGGCTAAATAGGGATCCTCACCAGTAATGGGCTTCCTTGATCATTTGTTCAATTCAAGAGGGTGGCTCTAGTTTGAAAGACAAAATTCTCACCAGTATGTTTGGTATCTACTTCTTTGGCTCCAGCGCATTCTTTGTTTGTATTGCGATCCTGGTCTGGCTTGTCACCTTGCCCTTCGATCGCAACAGACGGCTGTTGCATCTGTATGGATCGTGGTGGGCGATGCGATACATCGATCCAATTCCGGGATGGAGAATGAAATACGAGGGAACGGAGAACATCGATCCCAAGAAGACGTACGTTTTTGTTGCCAACCACAGCTCTTATTGGGACATCTTCGTTTTATATGGACTCTATAAGCCGTTCAAATTTGTCTCAAAGGAATCCATTTTCAATATCCCGTTCATCGGCCTGAACATGTACTTGAATCAGTATGTGAGGATTGAGCGTGGCGACATGAAGAGCATTAAAGCGATGATGGCGACCTGCAAAGAATGGCTCAAGCGGGGGGCGTCGATATTGCTCTTTCCGGAGGGCACTCGCTCTGAAGACGGAGAGATTAAGAATTTTCGAGATGGTGCTTTCCGTTTGGCAATCGATCTGAACCTACCGGTGATACCAATCGTTATTGACGGCACGTACAAGATTTTGCCTAAGAACAGAAAGTTCATTGATTTCAAATCCGACATAACGGTGCGTGTCTTGCCGCCGGTTGACCCTGCCGGGTTTGACAAAAGTTCCGGCTTGATGCGCAAACACGTGCATTCACTGATGGCGGAAAATCTCAATGAGTTGCGAGGGCGAAGCAGAATTGAAGGGGCTTCAACGGGCTCTTCATCCATTGTCGGTCAGTGAGTATGCTATGGTGGCGAATGCATGGTGGCGAATGCGTCTATTCCAAGATAGGCAAAAGCTGCCCCAGATGCCCTTCCATCAAGCTCGCATACAGAGTGCGAATGAAGTGAGCGGCTTCAGTAGCGTGCGCAGGGTGCTCAACAAATGATTCTCCTCTGTCTGCTCGTCTGCTCGTCAAAAGCTCAAAAAGTTGGCGGTCATTATACTTGGATCCCAGCTCTTCGCAGCGAGGTGCCAAGGACTTGGGCTACCTACCTCGTTACACCAAATTTGGTGAAGATTTTTCAGCTTGCACAAAAGTTCAATCAGCTGCTAAGCAGCTCCAGGCAATGGTTCTAGGCGACCAGGATGACAAGATGGATTACACCATATTTGGTGTAACGAGGTAGGGCCCGATCAAAGCCCTCATCGGCCCCGGCTGAACCCATCGCTGGGCAGACATCGCATGAGTAAATGTTTAGAACCCGTCGCCTGCCGCGATTGTGAAGCACAACGTCTGTGCTGGTTTGCCAAGAAGATGTGAACGTGATTTACTTACAACTTGAGTTACTAATCGATTGGCGGAAACTATGCAAAATCTTCAATCACTTGGTCTGATGAGTCTTTTGCTCATCTCAATAGTTGGCGCTACGCCTGCCGTTGCTGATGACGATGATGAGGTCAAACCACCAACTGCTGCGGTTAAAGCACCGATTGCGCCTTTGACTGGACGTATCGAGGTTCAGGACTCACCATCCGCTCCTGTGGCCGCTCCCGCGCCAAAGAAAGCACTTCAAGCTCCTCCTGCGGCAGCGCTGCCAGCACCGGTGGTGCACAAAGCACAGGTCGCGCAGGATCAGCCCATCGAACTGCATTCATTACCGATGGCCCAGCGTGCCAACGCCAATACCAATCAACTTAGAGCTCATGCAAGCTTGGATCCTAATTTGATGCACGCGCAGTGGAGATACCGCAGAATGATGGTGGCACAGGCGACACCAAATGTGGATAGCGTTCCATACGTTTGGGCGCAGAATATCGCTGGTGGATACATTGATACTTCCGGCCACGTGAAAGGAAGCGTCTCAGGTGACAAGCTGGCCAGCTATGGTGGCAAGTTTTACGACGGCACTCCGGTTCCCAGAGGTCCGGTCTCGCTCAATCCGCATGGACATATCAGGGGTCCTCAGTTGACTCCCGGTTTCTTCGTCCGCAACAACTAATTTCTAGTCGCTCGTCGTCAATGAAAACTTGAGCGCACTTGCACTCAATGAGCTAACGTGAGCACGCGTCTCGTGTGCCCGCCTACGCGAACAAAGCTTCGACGAAGAGCTCAGGCTCGAAGTCGCGCAAATCATCCATCTGCTCGCCCAGGCCGATAAGCTTGACCGGAATTTTCAAGTCGCGAGCGACGCTGAAAACCACTCCGCCTTTGGCGCTGCCGTCAAGCTTGGTCAGAATCACGCCTGAGAGCGGGCAGACTTCTGTGAAAACTTTTGCTTGCTGCAATCCGTTTTGACCGATTGATGCATCAAGAACCAGCAACGTTTCTAGCACCGCATCTGGTGCTTTCTTGTCGATCACGCCACGCACTTTCTTGAGCTCGGCCATAAGATTTGCCTTATTATGCAACCTGCCTGCAGTGTCGATTACAAGCGCGTCATACTTTTCAGCCTGGGCCTTTTGAATCGACTGATAGACCACCGCACCGGGGTCCGATCCATCTTCCAGACGAACGATATCAACACCTGCTCGACCGGCCCAAATCTCCAGCTGCGTTTCAGCTGCGGCTCTGAAAGTATCCCCTGCGGCCACTAAAACCCGCTTGCCTTCAGTCTTTAGGCGATATGCTAATTTGCCGATGCTTGTGGTTTTGCCGGTGCCGTTGACTCCGACGACCAGGTAAACGTTCAACTTCCCATCTTCGTATTTCAGCGCCGGATCAGGAGCGCTGCTCAACATCAAGGTGAACTCCGATTTCAAGAAAGCTTCTACATCTCTGCTGTTCCAGCCTTTGGCTTTTGCTTCCTTGCGCAAATGGGCAACCATTGTCTCGGCCGTGCCCACACCCAGGTCAGCCCGAATCAATTTTTCCTCTAACTCTTCCAGATAATCGTCATCGATACTGCGCGGTGGTGGTGGCGCCGGCGGTGGCGGCAGCGGTTTCACAACCTGCGGCTGACCGGAGCCGCTATTCATCGCATAAGCCTGCATGTCTTGCGGCAAGTCTGATTGCACATCCGTCTGATGAACATTGGGATCGATGACCGAATCAACCACCGCAGATTTGGTGCGAGCAAGGGCGGTTTTCAACTTACCTAAAGTTGATCCCCATTTGGCTCCAAACCAATTCTTTCCGTCTTTTTCTTGCGGTGGCTCTTCCATATTTATAGCTTGCTCAAGCTCCTGTCGTTGCCGTTACATCATCTGTGGAAGGGTCCTTGAATCTGCCCTTCAGGCGGAAGAATTTTGCTTCTTCGCTCAGATCAGAAAGCACTCCATTGATAAATTTGGCTGCTTTATCATCAGCAAAGCGATGAGCCAATTCCACAGCCTCACTTATGCAAACGTTGACGGGCACATCGTCTATAAAGAATGCCTCCGTGCACGCGATTCTCATAATGTCGCGATCGATTGAGACCATGCGATCGACGTTCCATTTGGCTTTGGCGCTCTTAATAAACTCATCGACCCGTCCGCGATTCTTGTGATAGGTGGTCAACAGTCTCACCAGGTACTCGCGCACATCGGTCGATTCAGGCTTTTGCACATATGTTTCGACAATATGACCACAATTCTTGCAATCCATAGTCACCGCTGTTTGACCGGTGAGCAGTGCCATGTCAGGCACATCGAGTGCTTCTGCGGCGAGTAATAGAGCCCGCTCCAATTTCTGCACCACCGTCTTCAGTTGACCTGTAGTGACGGGCACCGGTTGCAATTCCTCGACGGCATCAACATTTTCCGCATGCTCGACTTCGGTGTCGGACAGTGTCTGTGTCATCGCGGCAAGCTCAGCATCTGCGTCAGCCAGATCTTGCTTGGCATAATCGCAAAGCATGCGCACTGCACGAGCGATCAGATTCTCGATCTCCTGCCGCTCAAGCTTGTCTCGATCTTTTGGCACCTGCGGCAGCACGATTGCCGCCAGTTCTCTTGCTATTCGTCGCCCTGTCGCCACGTTTAATTACCGCATGTTAACGGTCTGGTGCCTGCACACATGGGGCTTTCCAGAGCCGTGAGATGTCACATGTTACCATGACAGTCTGGCTAAGTTTGGTAAGGTGTTCAATTGTCGCGAAGCGAACTGCCACTGCAGCATCCATGCGCATAACCGGGGGAGAGGCAAGAGGGCGCCTGGTGGAGAGCCCGGATGGGCTATCCGTGCGCCCCACTGCTTCAAAAATCAGGCAAGCCATCTTTAACATTTTGGCTAAACACGTGGGTCAGGCTCGCTTTCTGGATGTTTTCGCCGGCACAGGTCTGATCGGCATCGAGGCCATGAGTCGCGGCGCCGCCTCATTGGTGGCCATTGAGCAGAATAGGCAAATGGTGAAGGCGATTGAGCAATCTTTGAAAACTCTTGGCTACGAGGGTGAAGTCATTTGCGCCGACTATCAAAGAGCACTTTCCACTTTGCCGCCAGCGCAATTTGACATCATTTATGTCGACCCTCCTTATAAGACGAACTTTCCGACACAAGCAGTGGAAGCGGTCGAGCGGTATGATCTGCTTGATAGTGCCGGAGTGCTGGTTGTCGAGCACGCTCGCAGCTATAAGTTTCTAGAGAATTGGCAACTTTTGCGGAAAATTGACTGTCGTGAATATGGACAGTCTGCGATCTCATTTTTCGCTAAAAACTGAGTTCTGATTTGAAGGGGGGCAATCATGCCTGAAGAGAAGCCACAGATTCGCATCGGCGATCTGCTCATGAAAGCAGGCATCTTGACGTCTGACTATATAAAGAATGCTCTGGCGAATTTCGAGCAGCGCGGCATGCCAATCGGAAAAGTGCTGGTGCTTTCGGGCTATTTGACCGAACAGCAGTTGCGCACGGCGCTGGAGGTGCAGTCGCTGCTCAATGATGGGTTGCTGCCCCTGGACGTGGCCGTGACCGCTTTGCAAATTGCCCACAAGGAGAAAGTGCCACTGTCGGAAGCGTTTCAGCGATCAGGTTTTGTGCAGCCGGAAGATCAGCAAACAAATAAGCTGGGGCAACTGCTTGTTGAAGCCAACATAGTCAGCAACAAAGACTTGGACGAGGCACTGCAAACAAACATCCGCACTGGTCTGCCGATTGGCCATATTTTTTGTTTTCGCGGCTTTGTCTCCCAGGCGCTTGTTTGTACAGCCTTGTTAGCGCAGCAGTTGATCAGGCGCGGAATGATCGAGCGCAACCAAGCCATCGCCGGGTTGCGGGCTGCCTCTCAACGCGAGCGTACTTTAGAGAAGGAAGACATTAATCGCGGCTTCCAGAGGTTGCCGAAGAGGCCTTCCTTGAAACTGGGAGAGCTGTTTATGGAGGCTCGCATAATCAGCGAAACACAATTGATGGACTGTCTGCATCACTCGCTTCTGGCTGGTCGATTTCTTGGCGAGGTTTTTGTTGAGAATAATATCGCCAGCAGAGAGGCTGTTAATGCATCGCTTGATTTGCAGGAAATGCTGGACAATGGCACCATTACCCAACCGCTTGCTACGGAGGCACTGCTGATGGTGCGAGCCAACGATGTGCCCTTGTATCAGGCGGTAGCCGAAGTCGGTGCTTTTAAATCGAGAAAGAATAAAGCAGTCGATCTGATGCAGGTTCTCACATCGTCGGGAACGGTGACACTGAACCAGATTCCGCGCGAGATTCAAGAGCGGGTGGAGGTCAATTACAATCAAGCCGGCGAAGTCTGTAGGCTTCTTCTGGAGCATAATCTTGTCACCCACATGGCGCTTTATGCCGCTTTGCGTTGTGTCTACCTGATGGAAAATGGAGTTATCACCTTTCAGCAGGCAATCATGGCTTTTGACTTTTCCTGCCGCACAAAACTGACACTGGACGAAGCGATTCACATGCTTGGCTGGACGATGAGAACGCGCTTGCGCGATGTGCATTGATTGTCGGTGTTGCGAGATTGACCGCCTGAATTTTCCGTCGCCTAAATCTCACGATAAATTTCGTCACCTTGATGCTACCTCCTGCAAGAAATTCTTTGTTTAGGGGAGGGGTTACCAAATTTGGCAACCTTTGCAACCGGCATCAAAGAATTTCGAAACCTTGTAAAGTCAGATAGAGCCTTGTTTCTGACCACATGAGGGCGGAGACCGTTTAATCTTTGGGGTTACCAAATTTGGTAACCCCTCCAACCTACACTTTGGGGGTCATGGTCCCTTTTGATTAACCGCAGCAATCGCCTGCTGAAGGCTCGATGCTCTTTGCTTGCTCGGCGGGTGTGGGCGCGGTGCTGGCACTGCTGGCGGCGCTGCTAGTGGCGCTTGGTGTGCTGGCTGCATTGGCGGCGCCTGCAGCGCTTGCGGCTGCACTGCTCACTACATTTGGTGGCACCGCCATCCTGCCCGTTGTCGTTGATGGATATTTGAGTCGCTCATGGTGCAGAGTGCGCCAGACGTGCACAAAAGCGCGTTTCACTCGTTGCAGCTCATTATGCGTCAATCCGGCTTCGCTAAATTGACCGTCGTCCCATCTGTTTTGAAAAACTTTGCTCATCGCCTCTTCCACTTCTTCTTGCGATGGATCTTTCATGCTGTGGGTGACTGCCTCGGATACGTCGGCCAGCATGACGATGGCTGTCTCTTTGCTTTGCGGACTGGGCCCAGGGTAGCGGTAGTCGCTGGGATTTACATTATCAGAGCCGTCGCGAACGCAGGCTTTGTGATAAAAATAAGCCATCAAAGATGTGCCCTGGTGCATGGGGATGAAATCTTGCACTGCTTTGGGCAACTTATATTCTTTGGCCAGAGCGAGGCCATCGGTTACGTGTGCCAGCACTCGTTCTCGGCTGTCTTCGGGTGACATTTCATCGTGCGGATTCTTGTCGCCCAGTTGATTCTCAATGAAGTAACGCGGCCGCACCATTTTGCCGACATCATGGTAGTAAGCGCCTGCCCGCACCAGGTTTACATCAGCACCAATGGCTCGGGCACCAGCTTCGGCAAGATTTGCCACAGCCAGACTGTGCTGATAGGTTCCTGGGGCATTTTCCTCCAGTTTGCGCAACAGAGGCTGATCTGCATCAGTCAGCTCTGCCAACCGAAATGGTGTGATCATGCCAAAAATGCTTTCCAAAAACGGCAGGGAGCCTATGGAGACAATCGCCAAAACCAATCCGCCAAAAAATTCAAAGCCCACACCTTGAGCAAGTTGCTCGGGTGCCAGTGTGCCCTGGCTGCCGGCTGCGCCCAGGTAACCGAGACCTTGAGCCAGTGCCATAATCAATCCCGTCGAGATGAGCGCGTGCCGCTTGCGGGAATAGAATAAGATTGCCGCACCAGCAGCGGTGCATAAGGCAACCATGTTGCTGAAATCAAGCATGCCGTCGACAGCCAGAAGTATGCCTAAGCTCAAACAGACAACAATGGCGATGCGCTGCCCCAGGAATATGGTCAGAATCAAAGCGGCCGAGGGCAATGGCACGAATTGAGGAAATAATTTTCCCCAGATCGATGATACTGCAAAAACATTTATCGCCACCGTGTACAACAACCCGACCGAGGCAGCGGCAAACAGATGATTTGGTTCGATCGCGTAGAGGAAAAGAGCGACCAGGAAGACGCCGGCAGTTATCGAGATAGCCAGCCCGACCACGAATGGCCAGCGGTTGACTCTTTCCATTCCCATCGCTTTGAGCACATCAATGTTGTTCTGGCTGAGCGGCTCGCCCTTTTTTGCGAGTATTTGACCGACGGCAATGTTTCTCATGATCGGCTTCACATGCCCGGCCAGCTCCTGCGAACGACGTTGCGTTTGTTGCGTGTCAATTTCTACATTTGGCCGCAGGCGGGCACACACCATGTGGGCAGTGGCGGTGCGCAAAGGCTCGGGCCAATCGTCGGGCATGAACTCGACCACTAGGTCAGTCCAGATGCCTGAGGTAAGCGGCAGCCGTTGCAGTTTCTTGCAGATGCGAGTGGTGGCATTTTGCACGGTGTTAGAGTAAGAAGCAGTTGTCTTGGGCGTTACGGAAACAGCAAGCAAAACAGCCTGTTCCGGCAAATCCTTATGCCCGGTCCTAAAAGCTTGCAGGCTGGTTCTTTGCTGTGCCAGTTGATCAGCAAAAGGATGCAGATCAGGTTGAGCGGATTTTTGCTTGAATTCGGGCTCGGAGGCGAGCAGCCATTTAGTTTGCGCGGGTGCACTTAAACCATTGGCAGGCACGATTCCCGCCTGATGCAGTAAGGCAATGGTGTCAAGTATCTCTTTTACCGCAGTTTGAGTGTATTCGTCAGCGCCTACTTTGCTCTTAAAAACCGGCATGGCTGCCTGCGTTACAGCATCTCGAGCGCGGGCAGTTCCCGTTTGGTCCACAATCACAGTGGCCTGTGAGGCGTACAAATCATGATCGAGAGTGTCTCCCGCCTTCAGCTGCGACTCATAGAGATGATGCACGCTCAACGACAAAATCAAGCCGGCAAAACCGATCAGACAGACCGAGGCCCAGCTGAGGAACGATCGCTCCGATGGGAAGTACTCTTCGTGATGGTCGTGCCCATGATTTGAATGATTATCCAGCGGTTTTTCGGACTTTGCGGCCTCCGCGGCTGCTGTCGTGGTTGGATTTTCTAGTCCGGCAGGCTCTTTTCTTTCCGTTGCCATAAATACCCGGTGGCATCCTTAGATTCTTTTCGCGTCCTCAAAAGCAGGGTGGCTTCTCCATATTAGCGCGCATTTTCACCTTGAGTTCTTTTCATCATCGCTTATCATGTTGCCGCCTGATGCCTTTGCCATAATTGTGACGATGACAATTATTCCCAGCTATGGCGGTAAATCCGCGGATAATTCATCTTCTGCCAAGGAAGAAAAGTCCGAACCCGACAATGCGGTTGACAGGGAGCAGGCGCTTTCCCAGTCAAAAGCTCGCAAACGCTCGCTTGTCTTGTCACCCCAGGAAACGTCCGCCGATCATCGCTCCGAGTCGGCTTTGCGCCCGCAGAGCTTGCAAGAGTATATCGGTCAGTCGCGCCTGAAATCTATGTTGCAAATGTCTATCGTTGCCGCCCAGGGGCGAGGCGAATCGCTCGATCACGTCTTGTTTTACGGACCGCCGGGGCTGGGAAAAACGACTCTGGCCAAAGTAATCGCCAACGAGATGAAAGCCAAGATCCACATGACGTCGGGGCCCAGTCTGGAGCGACCACGCGACATCCTCGGGCTACTCCATCAGCTGGAGAAGCACGATGTTCTTTTCATCGACGAGATTCACAGGTTGAGCCGGGTGGCGGAAGAGCTTCTCTATGCGGCCATTGAAGATTATGTCATTGACTTGACTTCCGGCAAGGGCCAGGCAACTCGGACGATGCGTTTACCTTTGCCCAGATTCACCCTGGTCGGTGCCACGACCAAGGCGGGAATGATTTCCAATGCTTTGCGCGATCGGTTTGGTTTCGTCTGCCGGCTCGACTTTTATACCTTGCAAGAGCTGACCGCCATAGTGGCGCGTACAGCCACAATTATCAACGTGCGCATGACTGAGGCTGCTACGATTGTGGTTGCCTCGCGGGCACGCGGCACGCCCCGCATTGCCAATCGGCTTGTGCGGCTGGTGCGCGACTACGGGCAGTATCAAGGCAAAGAGTTGATTGATGAGACCACCGCTTGTGCGGCACTGGAGTCATACCAGGTCGATCAATATGGATTAGACAACACGGACAGGCGCTTCCTTGAAATTTTGATCGACAACTATGCAGGCGGCCCGGTCGGCATTGAAACGATAGCGGCTACTCTGGGCGAAGATCGAGACACTCTTGAAGATGTGTACGAGCCATTTTTGATCCAGAACGGCTTCATTCACAGAACTCCTCGTGGGCGCGTTGCCACTGCCAGGGCTTATCAACATTTGCAGCGCTGCGCCCCAGCAATGCAATTGAATCTCGATCTTTGCCCGGAAGTTTTGGAAGAGAAGTGGTAATGGCGGCTCGAGCGCTGTTACTCAATTTCATTGTCTTCATATGTTGTGGCTGTGCCTTTGCCCAACCGGGCAGCCCGCGCCATTCCTTGACGGGGGCGCCCAAGCCCAATGCCAAGATAGAAGAGCAGTTCGTGATTGGCAAAGTGCTCTCAGTAACTGAGCCCAAATTGAACAAGGAACTTGAGCAAGGCACAGGCATGGTAAGCAACCAGCAAATGGTGCATGTGGAGATTCTGGAAGGTGCCTATAAGGGCAGCAATACCGTCGTCAACAACGAAACCACGGATAACCCCGCTTATAACGTTAACGTCACACCTGGGCAGGAAGTGGTTCTTTCCATGGTCACCGAGAATGGTGGCAAGCCTGAGTTCAATATCGCCGACTATCATCGCGCCCCTGTTCTATTTTGGCTTACAGCTGTCTTTCTGTTTGTTTTTCTCTTCTTTGGCGGCAAGAATGGACTTAAGTCTTTAATGGGATTGGTGATTACTGTCGCCTTGATCGCTCTTGTTTTGCTGCCCCTGAGCATGCATGGCTTCAACCCGCTCGCCAGCGCCATCTTCATCTGTTTAATTGCCACCAGCACGAGCATGCTTCTGGTGGCTGGCAGATCCAAAAAGGCACTTGCTGCCATCGCCGGCACCGTCGGTGGTGTGATCATCGCCGGCGTGGCATCGCAGGTGGTGATTGTGATGGCACCCTTGACTGGATTATCCAGCGAGGAGGCGCAGATTCTCAGGGGCTCGGTCTTGACCCAACCGGCACCCTTTTACAGTGGATTGCTTGCCGCCGGCATGCTCATCGGAGCTCTTGGCGTGATTATGGATGTGGGCATTTCTGTCGCTTCGGCTGTGCAAGAAGTAGCCAAGACCGCCGCAAATCTTACGTCTCATCAACTTTATGAGTCGGGCATGAACGTTGGCCGAGACATCATGGGTACAATGACCAATACTCTTATTTTGGCTTACACAGGCGGTGCTCTTCCCTTGCTTTTGTTGGCTTCCCAAATGCCAAGCATGAAATTGCTCAACCTCGATCTCGTGGCCACCGAGATCGCCTCGGCATTAAGTGGCAGCCTGGGACTGGTCTGCACAATTCCCTTGACGTCTTACGCCGCGTCCAAATTGATGTGCAAACCAGATCAATCATCCCCAACATCAACCCCAACATCCCCAACACCAGATGTGAATTCGTGAGGAGAGCATGCCGCGTGTAGTTTGGGGATGGTTACTCGCCGCAATTGCTGCCTTCAGCATCATGATGGGTGGCTGGATTCTGCCTCTGGTCATGGGTTTCGCCTGTTACATCGGTGGCAACGAGTTCATTGGTCTTGCTCGCGCCAAAGGCATGAATCCGTCGCCGCGAATCATTCGCACCATGATCATTGCCTTCTTTGTGGTGGCAGCTTTACCTTCTTTACCTTGGTTTGATTCCATACCTGCCTCACACATGGTTGATGCCCGGTTATTGTCGCCGCTTGGGCACTTTCCGCTGCTTCTCACCATCGGTATCTGCGCCTCTTTCTTTCGCCTTCTCTTTCGCCGCCACTCGCCGCCTGCCACCATAGCTGATATCGCCACGACAATCCTTGGCTTCATTTACGTGGGGTTTTTGCCTGTCCACCTGGTTCTTTTGCGAAATCTCTATCCGATTGGCATGGCCAAAATCGATAATCCCTTGCAGCAACCAGGGCTGGCTTATGCCTGGGTGACCCTATTCATTATCTGGGCAACGGATATTTTTGCGTATTTGGTTGGCAAAAGATGGGGCAAGCACTTGCTCTATCCTCAGATCAGCCCCAAAAAGACCGTCGAAGGAGCAATCGGAGGACTAGTGGCCTCCATTGTCTGGGCCATCATTGTTGTCTACATTTCGGATACGTATCTGTTTGCCAATCAGGATCCATTCCAGCACAAGCTCTGGTCTGCTTCTTTCATGGGCGCGGCGATATCTATCGCTTCTCAGTTAGGCGATTTATGCGAATCGATGCTGAAAAGAGATGCCGGTGTGAAAGATACAAGTTCGATACTTCCGGGGCATGGTGGGATCCTCGACCGCGGGGACAGCATGATCTTTGGATCAGCCGTCTCTTATTATTGGATTTGTCTGGTTATTCTGGGCATTTGGTAGTGTTGGAGCCGGGGCAAGGGTCGGGGCAAAACTGCAGATTTTATGCACAACCGAGCAGCCTGATGTTATATTTTCAGTAACGAGTTGAGCGACAAGCAGGTGGGTACGCTTGCGCTCCTGTGTCAAATGGAGAGGTGGCTGAGTGGTCGAAAGCGGCTTCCTGCTAAGAAGTTGTATGGTCAAAAACTGTACCGAGAGTTCGAATCTCTCCCTCTCCGAATTTTTATAGCGCTTGCCCCGATAATTCTGGGGTAGTCAAAATTTCATTTGTAAGCGTTTAGTTTCTCTCATTTCGTCTTTATTTGATCACTCTTGGGGTTGGCGATTTATGTGTTTAGCTGGTACCCCTACACCCGTCCCATCCTTGAATTTTGTGACTACTGTTTGCTCAAACTGATCATCCTTGCCTTGTGGCTCGGAGCATACTTTGCCTTGCTTAAATGCAGTGGCAATTTTAGAGATGGTTTGAAGCGAAGCGCCACCATAGTTCTCTGATTCGTATTTTTGAATTTGATTTTCGTGCATACCAACCAGATCGGCTAATTCGCGCTGTGTCAAGTGTCTAGCGATTCGCCAGCTTATGAGCAAACCGGGAATCTTTGAAATGAGACTGGGATCGGGCAAATCTGCTTTGCCCGACACAGTTTCATCGTACTCTTGGATTTCAGCGGAGAGTTGCTTTATTTGCTCATCGACGCCAAACATTTGTTCGTCAACAAGCCACGCCGGCTGCTCCCCAGCGATTCCGGCTCGCACTTGCTCTTTCGTTTTGAGCCATTTTAGGAGCTTAGCTTTGGCACTGTTGTATTGTTTTTCGTTCTTGATCATGAGTCTGTGCCTCGGTTTTGCAAATTGATTCGGAGAATCCCTTTGGCTAGGTCATCGTTGCGGCCGTCAGTTTGCCATTGTGTGACGTGGTCGTAGTAGTAGGGCGGTTCTGGCATCCGAACAAAAATATCGCCGCCATAGCGTTTCTTTCTCGCCTCCTCCTTTTGGGCGAGGAAGTCATAGAGCTCCGGTGTAGGCTCGATTCCCGTTGACTCAAAGCAAAGATCATAGTCTTCCGGCTCTTCTTTGGTAGTGATGTAACTGCCATTAAGATGGACTTCCGGACAATTGCAGCGTTGAAGTATCATCAAAACTTCAAGCAACAGATTGAAAAGCTTTCCCCTGTGCGAGTTTGTGGCGAAGCGGGCCGCAACCTCTTTGATGGTGGCAGTGTGGATGCCTGGAGGTAAATTTCCGTTGTTGTCAAAATCAGGTATCACTACCCAATTATATCGTTGGGTTCTCGGTTTGTCAAGGCATAATGCGGGCTTTCGAGAAGGTCCGTTTCGAGAAGGTCCGTTGAATAAAAGTCATAAAGGTGAGACCTGGTATATACAGTCGACAAGCATAAATCGGGAGGCGAAAGTGTCTGATTATGCTGAACATTAGGCTGGTGTGTTCTACTCGGGACGGCAGCTGGAGCACCACATGGTAGACATCACACCACTGGTAGTGCCCGGTTAGAGCACGGAAAAGCCGCCATAAAATGAGAGCTTCCATGATTATTATTGGCGCGGAAAAGTCGGGCAGGGCAAATTGACGCTGGCGGTGATATTGGCATAGGCGATGGGATCGTCGATGACCAGCAAGCCCAGGCTCCCATGTCGAAATCATATAACGTCATACGTATAACGTTATACGTTATACGTATGACGTATAACGATCGCACACCCTACGATCGCACACCCTACGATCGCGCACTCTACGCCTCGCGCAGCTCCGCGCAGTCACTGCGCATGCAGCCCTACTGCAGTCCCTCACGAGTTTGACTGATCCAAGATTCCAGCCGCTTCACTTCCGACTCGTTTTGCGCAGCACGGGCAGCTTCCAGCTCATTCTTAAGCTCATCGAGCAAGGTTTGGAGATTTTGATTTTGCAGCTGCTTCTTTTGCGAGATCAAGAATCCATTGAACTGCGCTTCCGGCAGCACCTGATTATTACTGAGTCCAGCGCCGCCATCGGCCATTTGCTGCATACGGGCCTCGAAGATCTGTTTGTTGAAATAGTTGGAATCCTTGGCCCACAGCGATTCAGGTAAGGTGGCATCGTATAGATCGGCGATGTTTACCATCTGATCGTTTTGAGCGCCCCACTGATTGCTCAGATGGAATTTGCCTGTCGCCGCATCATAGCTGTCGATGGTGACGACATGCCAGCCCTGCCCAGGATGGCCATTTTTACCTGTGAATAATTTGTTGCCCTGAGCGACAAAGATCATGGCAGGATGACCTTCGGCAAGCATGCCCTTGATTGATTGAGAGAGCTGATCCGGCGAGTCTACGCGAACTCCGTCACCGTCGGCTTTCACGTTTGAGATGAGGAAATTCTCCTTCATGCCAAGCTCACGTCCGATTTCGATCATAGCGCTGCAGCCAAGATTCGGTTCATCGAAATAACTTCCGTCTGCGCGGCAAATCGCTCGGCCGAATGCATCCAACATCCGTTCGCCGGTATCTCCTTGTCCTGCCGGCTGGCGCTGGACCCAGCTATAAGGAGGATTATTCCTTTGCCAGTAGTTGTTTATCGAAATTATATCGAAGACCTGATTGGCGTAGTTGCGTTTGCGGTCCACAGTTTTGCCCCCAACGGCTTCGCTATCGGGCTCCAGGCTTTGTGCGTCGATAGCGATTCGCTTGCCATCGCTGGCTTGATAGTAGCCATTGAGAGCAGTTGAGGAGACCATCTCCGCCATCGTGGCCGGATCTTTGGCCATGAGCACCTTTGAGACGGCGGTGACATTGCAAGTGTTGTGGTAACCCTGGTCGATGCGATCGGGATGGCTGAGATTGTGCATTAAAGTGGTCGCTAACCAGACGCGGTCTGTCTGTGACAGCGCCTTTTCTCCTTGCCCTTCCAAAAGCTGCGCTGTGGCATCAAGGGTTCTGTTGATCTCCTCTTGAGAGAAATTCCTTAGCTTTGCCTGGGCGAGAAATCCATTCAGTTCCCCCATAAATTCCGAGCGATGGGAGGAATCCATATTTTGTGCTGCATCCGCCGACAACTTGTTCAGCGAGGCGCTGATATCTTTGCCTTGCAGAGCATTTGAATCGTTTGCTGCACGTCTTGTCTGGATTTGGGCCTGGGCCTGGGCGTAGAGTTCTTCAGTGCCGGGGATTGGTTTGTTCAATTCTGGATGACCAACCACATCCAACAAGCCCACCTGTGCAGGGGCTGGCGCCGACGCTTGTGGTGTGACGAGATCATGAAGGTTGGATGACTGGGAGTGGTTTACCATCTTCTAGCTCTGAAGGCTTAGCATGGTTGGGCTGAAGGGCAGAAGCATATGGTTGCTTTTGCGTCCATACCAGAAGAAGATAGCCTCAGTCCTGTTCTTGGACAATGAGGCAAATACGTACCTGATCACAGGTAAATAATGTAGTTAAACTTGTCTATCCGAAAACTTCTCTATCCAACGCTAAACTTGCACGTTATCTGCCTGTGCATTGGTTACCAGTGATGCGTTGTCACCTTCTGCAGTGTAGACTCCCTTTGTAGAGTTGCCTACAGTCGAAATTGGATTTAATTCTTTAGTGACTCTACTTGATGCCTGTTGTGTCACGAGGTCTGATGGCGCTTGCCCGGCAACGAGATCTTTACCATCCATGCCGCCGATGGTAGGAATGCCGAATTTGTCATTAAGGAGGGCCTGGGAGCCGGTATCGCCTTTCATACTGGCGATATGAGCATTTGAGTCTGGGGTTGCCAGGTTGGCATCCCGCTGCAGCTGGGGATGACCCTCAAGTGGAGCCTGGACTGCCTTATCTCCCACAGGAGCATGTTCTATTGGCTTTCCACCCAACTGGTTATTGCCTGCCATCGCTTAATCCTCAGAGACGTTTGCTTCCATATTGTGCCCAAATCCAACCTGGATAAAACCGGCGCTTCAACAGTTTCAATACTGTTGTCTAAGTGGCGCAGTGCAGGGTGGTGGGGATGATTGCATGCACTATAAGCCCCAAACTTGTCACCAACCTGGCAGCAACTTGGCAGGAAGTTGGCATGATGATGAAATTTAATGCAGAGCTAAATCTAATATTTCGCCTTGTGCGGCACAAGACCGCGACCGTAGGTGAACATTACTGTCGTGACCAACATCACCAGTGACGACAAGACCCAGAAAACACTCCAGAAGCCCGCCGAAATGTGTGTCATTTGCTGCATGCTGGTCGCATCTGAATATGTGCCGATTGAGGCAAAACCAAGCGAGACCTGGGCCAGATAGATAAGCGATTGCACACTGTTCAAGGCTGTTTGCACGGCGATGAACAAAAGCAGTATGTTGGCAAACTGAGGTTTCCATTTCATGCCAGCCCAGAGAAAGAAGGCGGAAATCGCCAAACCCGCGAGCATACTGAAAAATCCCTGCCAACCGGTGTTGAATATGTTGAAACCGACCAGAAACACGCTGGCTATGCCGGTTGTTGCTCCCATCAAGCACAGAAGCCCTTTTGACATTTTCGGAAATTGGGCGGCGAAAATCAGCATACAGCCGAAGACGGCCGTGCCCAGATAGCCCGCTTGCGTATAAAGAAAGGACATGCCGCCATGGCAAAAGGTGAGACCGCCGTGTCCTTCGCCATCTGAAACAATGGTCAAACCACTGACCCAGCCTCCGGTTGCCATACAAACAAAGGCATGACTGAGCTCGTGTACCATGGTGGCAAAAGTGTTGACGGGAGCCAGGAGCAGACCCACTATTGGCACGTTGTAGAGAAACAGACTCAAAACCGCGATCAGCCAGAAACCCCAGAGGTTTACTCCAGTATCTTTTGCACCCAAATTTTTGATAGCTTGCAACATATTACTCACCTGGTCTCGTACTTCGTTTATACCCTTTCCAAATTGCGCGGGCTAAAAGGCATACTTTTCCATAATAATGGACGGGCTCAAGAATAGCTCTCGGGTTTTATCTAGTCTAAGCATATGGTGAAAATGTTGATTTTGCGTGGAGCCGATATGTAGCAAAACGGACGATAAAATCCCACAATCCAAATTGATTCTACTGTAGTATTTTCGCCAGTCTTTCTTTTGGAGGTGCAATGCGACTGGTCGAGGTTGTTCCGAATTTTAGCGAAGGCAGAAACGAGAAAATCATAAATGCCATTGCCGATGCCATCAAATCAGTGAGTGGCGTCAATTTACTGGACGTCGATCCCGGTTGGAGCACCAACAGAACCGTCATTACATTTGTGGGAGAGCCTGACGCTGCCGTAGAGGCGGCATTCCAATCGATTGCGGCGGCGGCTCAATTAATCGACATGCGCAAGCATCAGGGCGAGCACCCACGCATGGGAGCAACCGATGTCTGTCCGTTTGTGCCTGTCAGCGGCATGACTATGGAAGATTGCGCCAGGCTGGCGCAATCGCTGGGAAAGAGAGTCGGAGATGAGCTTGGCATTCCGGTTTATCTTTATGGTGAGGCGGCGACGTGTGAGCAGCGGCGCTCTCTGGCTGATATCCGCAAGGGCGAGTATGAAGCCTTGGCGGCAAAAATGGCGCAACCAGATTTTGTTCCAGATTTTGGTCCCAACCGCTTCAACGCCAATTCAGGGGCTACCGTAATTGGTGCCCGCCCATTTCTTATCGCTTATAACATCAACCTCAATACTAAATCGAAAAAATTAGCCAACGAGATTGCTCTCAACATTCGCGAAGCAGGGCGCACTAAGAAAAATGCCAAAGGTGAAACTGAGAAAGACGCAGACGGTAAGCCGCTCAAGGTGCCCGGCGCTTTGAAGGCCTGCCGCGCGGTTGGCTGGTATGTAGACGAGTACGAGCGCGCCCAGGTATCGATCAATCTTGTCGATTTTCATCAGACTTCTCTTCACGATGCCTTTGACGAGTCATGTAAGCAAGCGCAGCATCTCGGTTTACGAGTTACGGGAAGCGAAATTGTCGGTCTTGTCCCGTTGGAGCCGATGCTGATGGCGGGGCGACATTACCTGGCCAAACAAGGCAGATGTACGGGAGTGTCCTCGACCGAACTGCTCAACATCGCTGTGCAATCACTGGGATTAGCTGATCTGGCGCCATTTGAGCTCAGTCAAAAGATCATTGAGTTCCGCACCAAGAAAGAAGATAAGCTTTTGCGCGATATGAGCGTATCTGCATTCCTGGATGAGCTCTCCTGCGAGTCGGCAGCACCGGGCGGTGGCAGCGTTGCTGCCTTGTGCGGGGCGTTGTCGGCATCACTGACGGCTATGGTGGCAAATCTCACTTTTGAAAAAAAGGGATTTGAGCACAGCAAAGAGGATCTCAATCGAATCGCGCTGCAATCACAGAATCTGAAGACGTATTTGACTCAGGCTGTGGATGAAGACATGTTGGCTTTCAACAAAATCTTGCAAGGCAGAAGAATGGCCAAGTCCACTGAAGATGAGAAAGTTAAGCGGGAGGCGGCTCTTACGGAAGCGAACATTTTGGCCACGGAAGTACCATTTAAGGTTTTACACAAAACAGTGGAACTTCTTGAGTTGGCGCAGGAGATCCTTGAAAAGGGTAATCCGAACTCCTTAAGCGATACAGGGGTGGCTGGTCTGACTGCCCTGGCTGCCGCCGAGGGAGCTTATTTCAACGTTCTCATCAATCTGAAGGGATTCGCTGGACCGGTCACTGCTGCTTTTGTGGAGGATACAAAAGAGGAAGCTGACCGCTTGATCAATGAAATGCGGAAAAAAGCAGAGCATCTGAGGCAAGCAGTCTTATCGCGCCTATAATATATACGCAATTTACGAACCTCTGGAGGGGCACATGACCACGGCATCGGAAAGCAAAGGAGCGGGAGCGACATTGGCTAATGAGTGGGAGACTCCAGACTTTTTGATGGCTCAGCAAAGGCTCATAAAAGTGGCCAAGCTGATGAAATTGGACGATAACGTGATCGAGCCGCTCAAGCATCCCAAGCGCTCCTTGACAGTTATGGTGCCGACTCGAATGGATGATGGCCACGTCAACACTTACATCGGATACCGCGTGCATTACGACCTGGCGTTGGGGCCAGGAAAGGGCGGCATTCGATATCATGCCAATGTGAATTTGGGCGAGGTGACGGCCATGGCCATGTTGATGACATGGAAGTGCGCTTTGATGGATCTGCCCTTTGGCGGAGCCCACGGCGGCATCCGCGTTAGTCCCGCCCTGCACAGCAAGGGCGAGATGGAAAGAATCACCCGGCGTTTTGCCTCTGAGATTATTGGCATGGTCGGCCCCGATCAAGATATTGTCGGACCGGATCTGAACACCAATGAGCAGACAATGGCCTGGTTCATGGACACTTACAGCGTAAACAAGGGCTACACCATTCCTTCCATTTGCACCGGCAAGCCCCAGTCAATCGGTGGATCTTTGAGTCAACTGGAAGCCACCGGATTTGGTGTGGCGAAGTGCATCAAGCATACTGTCAAGCATTTGGATATGGCCAGTGCTTCTCCGACTGTCGTAGTGCAAGGGCTTGGTCAGGTCGGTTCGGGTGTGGCTTCGGTGCTCAGCAGAGCCGGCTTCACAATTGTCGGTGTCTCTGATACCACCGGTGGATTGCACAACAAGAAAGGCATGGACATCGCCAAACTGAATGAATATATCAGCAAGAATGGCTCTATGAAAGGGTTCTCTGAGGGAACTGCAGTAACCAATGAGGAGTTGCTGGAACTAGAATGCGACGTACTGGTACCATGCGCGATATCAAACCAGATTCACAAAGGTAACGCCGGTAAACTGCGTTGCAAGATTGTGGTTGAGGGAGCCAATTCGCCCACCACTCCGGAAGCAGAAGATATTCTGGAATCGCGTGGCATTCCTTTGGTTCCTGACATTCTTGCTAATTCGGCCAGTGTCACGGTTGGATATTTTGAATGGGTGCAGGGGTTGATTCGCCTGTTATGGACCGAATCGGAAGTTTACGACAAGTTGGATCAACTGGTTAAACGATCGTGTGACCGGGTCTTTGAAGTGGCTAAAAATGAAAAGATGACGTTGCGCAACGCAGCCATGAAGTTGGCTCTGCATCGGGTTATGGAAGCGCGTCGCTTGCGTGGTCTTTATCCTTAAATCCGGGAGCGCAGGCGTCCCGCCTGCTTATTATTTGTTGGCCGCGAAGAACTTTTCTGCTTCCGGTCTCAGTTTGCTGCCCGTTCCCTTCAGCTGTTTGATCAGATCTTTGTATGCGGCTGCGCTTTGCTCATACAGGTCGCCACCATCTTTGCCTCGATATTCGCGACCCTCTTGTAGAGCTTGTCCCAGGTACTTGGTCGCTTTCTCCCAATTGCTGCTTTCCTTCTCAAAGATCCCCAGTATAAGCAGAGCATTAATGGCATCGGCACTTCCATGATTGACGGTTTCGTAGATCTGTTTGGCTTCGTGATAGCTTTTTTCCGCATTATCCATATCTGACTGGGCTTGATAGCATTTCCCCAATTGCGCATCCAATTCAGCAATATGTGTATCGTCTTTGGCTAGCCCCTTGCGATATACATTGTCTGACAGAGCCAATTGCAACAGCTTCATCTCTTCCTTGTAGAACCCCAGAGCGTAGAGCTGTGCGGCCGTCACTTTCACGTCCGGAAACTTGGTCAATGCCACTTTCATGCGATCGTCAAAGCTGCTTTTGCTCTCTTTTGCCAGGTTGAGGATGCGCATCAAATCAGCAGTTCGATCTTGCACATTCTGGCGGACCAGCCCGGACAGCTCTTTATCAATGGCATCTATCTTCCCATCTGGGTCTCCAAGCCCGGCATAAGCAGCTTTTTCTTCGCTTAGAGAGGCCATGTATTTGACCCTTTGATCTTGAATTTTGCTGGCGTGAGTTTTTGCCCGCTCAAAACACCATAGAGAGGCGGAATATTGGTTGCATTTGAGACAGAACTCCGCTGCCCCCATGGAACTGTTCCAAAACAGTTTGTCATAGGGCGTGCCCCGGTCGGTGACTGAGCCCTGCCAGAAGAAAAATATATAGCCAGTGAAGACTGTAAGCACGGTCACTAATCCGGCCAGGATGATCGCGCTTCGATCAAAGTGAAATTTCTTCACCGCCTGGTTACGCGAAGTGATCGCTAACGGCACTCGCCCGGCAAGCGGCAGATCAGCCAAAATAGCGGCTGCGCTCTGGTAGCGATGAGCTGGATCCTTTTGCAAGCATTTGAATACTACGGCTTCAGTTTCGGCGGAAACTTGGACATCTTCATTTGCTTGTTTGAATGAGGCAGGCATTGTGTTCACATGCATATTCATGGTTTCAAATGGCGTCTCGCCAACGAGAGGACAGGCGCCGGTCAACGTCTGGTACATCAAGCAACCAAGCGAATAAAGGTCTGAGCGTGGATCTGGGCTCTTACCGAGGCATTGCTCTGGGCTCATATAAAGTGGGCTGCCAAAAACTTCGCCAGCTTGCGTCAACTGTTGAACATGTTTGCCGGCTGAGGGCATAAGCTTGGCGATGCCAAAATCGACGATTTTGACCAGCACCTTTCCATCATCCTGAGGTGTTAAAACAACGTTGCTTGGTTTTAGGTCGCGGTGCACAACCCCTTTTCTGTGGGCGTGAGTCAGTCCTTCACACAGTTGAGCAAAGATATCGAGCGCTTCTTCTTCTGCAATCCAATGTTTTTTTTCCAGGCGCTGGGACAGTGTTTGACCCTCGACGCAGTCCATCACAAAATAAGCATGGTCGTCTTCGTTGCCGAAATCAAAGACCGTGACTATATTCGGATGAGAAAGGGAGCTTGCTGCTTGTGATTCTTGCTCGAAGCGTTGATATGCGCTGACATCTGAGATCAGATGCTTCTTCAGCATTTTAATCGCTACTTCACGTTGCATGACCTTGTGCTTGGCTTTGTAGACAATGGCCATACCGCCTTCACCAAGTTTGCCGATAATTTCGTACTTTTTAGCCAGGGTGGTGCCGACTAGATCAGCTCTTGTTTCCAGTTTGGAGCAATCGTCAGGGCAGGCAACCATGTCACCCGTGTATCTTTTCTGACACTGGGGGCAGAATTTGCTCAGCGTCTGCGATGTCTGGTCCTGATCTGCCATTATTTTTTTACAGGTTCTGGTCCACCCGGAGGTGGTGCAGCGTCTAGTTTTGCAGTGATTAGAATTTCTCCATCGCCGAATCTGGTGATGTTGATGGCGCCACTAAATCCAGGATAGCGGAGATTTTGGGCGGCGCCAGCGAGAACCTGGTCGATGGCTATGGAATAGGCGCTAAATTCTTTTTCCGTACTTCTAGGCGTGGGCTTGCCCAGGGCCTCATAGGCGAATTCGAGAGCCTTTGAGGTGACCAAGGTCTTGCCTGCCTCATAAGACTCACCGATACGCAAGACCAATGACTGTCCGGTGATTCTGCCATTCACCTCGCTCACGGTAAGACCACCGGCAAAGCCAGGAGCGGCTTCTTTTGTTTTCTGGTCAACCACCATCGTGTACATATAGTCGGTGCGGGCGTCTTTCTTCGATTGGCTTTTGTATTTGAAGGTGGGCGCGATTGCGCTTTTATAAGCGCCTATGTTCTCACCCAGCCTTGCCTGGGCGGGCCAGTCACAGGTGAGAAGAAGGAGGGCCACCGCCGCCCAGCTCGCCTGAAGCCGCAGCCCCACCGCACCCCGCAGGGCGCCACGAGCAGGCAGGCGTCTAGTTAACCGGTTTATCAAAAAGTGGCAGGCTCTAGTTTGAGAGATTCATGCACTTCCAGGGAGGAGACAATTTTCTCGATGTCTGGTTCTTTGAGGATACCGCGCTCAGTCACCAGTCCTGTAAGAAGACTGAATGGCACCAGATCAAACTGGTGGTTGAGCACTCGCACGCCCTTGGTTGCCGCATCCCAGACCTCATCTCCGGGGCGTTCATGCTTTTCAAATTCGAAAAGCCTGTCATCGGTGACGAATTTTTCTGTTCCCGATAGAGCGTATATGGGAATGCCCAGCTCTCGGCAGGCGACGGCCATTATCCATGAACCTACTTTGTTGACCACCCCCGGTCTGCCTACGCAATCGCAGCCCATGAAAGCAGTGGAGCAGTTCGGCAAGACCAGGCTCATGGCGTTGTCGAAAGTATGGATAACTTCGATTCCGCCTGAAGCTAAGCGCGATGCCAGCTTTCTGCCTTCAAGACTCGGTCGTGCTTCCGTACAAGCGACGCGGAAGTAGCGCCCTTTGGCGCGGGCGTTTAGCAGGCAGCTGACCACGGTTGAGCTGAAGGAGTAGGCAAAAATAAGCTCTCCTGGAGGGATTAATTCAAAGACTTCGTCAGCGATGGTGGCAGCGCTTTCACACAAAGTCTTTTCGAATTTGTCGAGCGCTGTCTGGCAATCTTTTTGAATGTCGTCTACGGTTGCCGAGTGGCGGATGGCGATCAAGACAGTATTGCTCAGGTGAAATAAGGGGGCCATGGCTGGCTGAGCGTCTAGAAGGGCGTGGGCTGTCTCGACCAGGCGCTTTTTTACCACTGTCGGTCCCTGCGCTTGCGTGTCAGCAATAACGGCTTGAAATATGGTGATGGCGCGCAAAGCCAGTTCTGCCGCCCCGGAAAGCAAGTCATCGCGAATTGGCTTGACAAGCTCGGCAATCTTTTCGTCTGCTTCTGATTTTTCCATCACCAGCTCCTGAGTAGGAAACCATACAACCAATCTTTCTTAAGTTTATAAGCTTTTCAACCGGTTTGAAAGCTCAGGCGAGGCTGCTCAAGCCCCAAGCCCCTTGCCTCCTGCGTCCTTCATCCGGCATCCGGATTTCAGGTTGTGCGGTGATTTTCGCAGTCGTTTTGTACCTATAGCTTTAGAGCTATAAAAAACGGGCTGTTTTTGTATTCTCGTGAATTCTCGAGATACAGGTACGTTATGGTCCTGAGGTGCCTATGTCGTTACACCAAATTTGGTGAGGATCCACAAAAGTTCAGATCCCGTGTAAGCTGTTCCAGGCAATGGTTTCGGCTGATTCCATTGGCAGTGAGATCTACATCAAATTTGGTGTAACGATAGAGGAAGGATCAGGAGCCCACCTCGGCATGAGATGGTCGAAAAAACCAGGTGATTTTTGTGATGCCGTGATTCGGATTTTCATTGATGTGGCAACAACGCAGGTTTACTTGGGCATTGCCGCTGCCAGGCTGTGCTTTTGCAAATAATCAGTGCGCCCGGCTTGAGTCAAATGGTGCCACGGCAACACTTCATCATAAGGAATCTGCCTGAAGGCATAATACTCAAGAGAAGGCACCGCGGACGCGTATTCTTTCAGGGCTTTTTTCCATGACCCCAACTTGCCATCGCTTTGCGCCACTTCTAAAAGAACTTTGGTCAAACGCCTGTCACCTCTTGATAAAAGGGCCTGGATGTCACTCCAGTTGTGGCTCTCTGGTCGCACTTCGATGCCGGCCGGCGCCAGGTTTTTGCGCAAAAACTCGATGCGCTTGCCGCAGTCTTTCTGGCGCCCATGCCACTGGTAGGGCGTTTGTGCTTTGGGCACGAAAGAGCTTATGCCGGCCACGAAACGGACCTTTCGATGTTTCTTCTTGAGAAGCAACATCAGTCTTACCGTTTCTTCCAAATCAGCTTGCTCTTCTTCCGGTAATCCGGCGATCAGATAAAACTTGACGCTTTCAAAGCCCCACTTATCAATTAGTGCAACCGCATTTAGTATCTCTTGTTCCGTCAGATTTTTCTTCATCGAGTCGCGAAGGCGCTGTGAGCCTGACTCAATGGCAATGGTGACAGACCTCTGCCCGAGCGTTTTGAGCATGCTTAGCACAGTATCGCTAATGGTATCAGCCCGAATTGATGCAATTGATATATCTATGTCTGTATGCTCCCGCAATCGGGCTGCTATCTCGTCAAAATACGGATGCTCAGTGACGCTCGGACCCAACAAGCCAATCCTTTTAGTATATGGAAGGGCAAGTGTGATCGCCTCAATCACAGCATCGACATTGACATGCCGGAAGGGGCGAGTGAGATAGCTGGCCAGACAAAAGCGGCATTCCTGCGGGCATGACCGCACAATCTCGGCCAGAAACATGTCACCCCAGGTGGTATCACTAGTTAATATAACTGAATGGGCTACATATTCAGGTGGTGGCATATATAGTGGCTTGCCAACAAAGGAAGGGGCAGGCTCAGTCGCCTGTATAGCTTGAATAGGTCCAGTGCTGTCCATTGTTTTATACGAGTAGAGGGAAGGCACATAGACCCCAGATATGGTGGCAAGTGATTCCAGCTGCTCTTGGCGGCTGGGCAGCATGCGAGCCTGCTTCCATTGGTTAAGAAATGCCGGCACGACTGCCTCGGCATCGCCCAGCAAGATGACGTCGAAGAAATCGGCATAAGGTTCAGGATTTGCGGTCAGCACCGGCCCGCCGCCAAAAACAAGGGCGTCGCCCTGGACTCGATCGCAGGAAAGCAGCTTCACGCCTTGCTTTCCCACTATGGACATGATATTGAAAATGTCGAGTTCCCATGACAATGTGAAGCCCAGGAGCTCGCTTGCTTCAATGCCCGCTTCCGCCGCGTCGGTGAAACCGCGTCTGACCAGCACTTGCCGATCTTCTTCCAAGAGCCTCCAGACGAGCTGATAGCCTAGCCCGGCCATGCCCACCGCGTAGCTGTTAGGGTAAAACCAGGCGACGCTAAAGAGGGGGTGCTCCTTTAGCGGACGAGAGAAAAGGCATACTTCTTTGCCAAGCATGCCTTTATTCTGTCAGATTTGTATGCCCTGTGGGGCTTTTAGTAACGGTTATGGACTTTGGGCTGCCCGTCGCAATCGCGGAATGTGTTTGCTCCAGTCAGCACCAAGATTTGAAAAGAACTCGTGAGCATTCAAAACGTCGTCATAGGAAATTTTCGGACTGGAAGAAAGACGGTTTATGTCCTTCTTGGTCCAATCTGCAGGACAATTTATCCGTTCCTTTTGCCCACGGGCACTTGTTCCTACGATTGCCACACCCAGTGGGTGGCCGCAAGAACTGCAAGTTACTCTAACCACAAGAACGCCAGGTTCTTCCCTGAGCAGTTGAATTCCTTCGGAAGAAAAAGGATTGTCGCAAAAACGGCAACACTTTTGCTGGAAGTATTCCTGGATTGCCTGGAATCCTCCCCCATGGAACTTGCCCATGCTGGACCACCACTTCTAGTATTACGATGATAAGTCACTGATACCAAACTGTTTGTAGTAACTGGAGTGCTCAATCCACGCAAGAAGTGAGAAACCCAGTGAAAAGGATTATACTTGAACAACGGTAATTGCACGCATCAGAATTGAAAATCTGCTGAACAATTCTGATAAAAATGGACTGTCAGGCGACGGGAGAAATTGATTCGATGACTCATATTGAAGAAATATCCGCTATGGAGATACTCGACTCGAGAGGAAATCCGACAGTCGAGGTGACGGTGGTGCTGGCTAATGGTGCGGCTGGACGAGCTGCGGTCCCTTCTGGTGCATCGACCGGAAGTTATGAGGCCGTCGAATTGCGTGATCGCGATCCAAACCGATTTCAAGGCAAAGGTGTTTTGGTGGCAATCAACCATATACACGAAGTGATCTCAAAAGGTTTAGTAGGAGCCAATGCCACCGATCAAGCATTTGTCGATCTGGAGCTTCTGCGACTTGATGGCACTGCCAATAAGTCTAACCTGGGAGCTAATGCCACCCTTGGTGTCAGTCTGGCAGTGGCTAAAGCGGCGGCAAATTCACTTGGAATGCCGCTTTTCAGATATGTTGGTGGCGTATCAGCCTGCGTGCTTCCTGTTCCTTTTATGAATATCCTCAATGGTGGCAAACATGCTGAAGACGGTGTCGATTTTCAGGAATTCATGATCGTGCCCGTGGGCGCATCCAGTTTTGCTGAGGCTTTGCGTTGGGGAGCGGAAACCTATCATGCTTTGAAGTCGGTTCTCCATAAAAAAGGTCTAGCCACCGGGGTTGGTGACGAAGGAGGTTTCGCTCCTTCGTTGAAAACTAACGAAGAGGCCCTGGAGCTGATCCTTCTTGCTATCGAAAAGGCAGGTTTGAAGCCCGGTGAGCAGATTGCGCTGGCGCTGGACCCAGCATCGACTGAATTCTTTCAAGACGGCAAATATGTTTTGGCTACTGAGAATCTATCTCTGTCGAGTAAAGATATGGTCAAATACTATGAAAAGCTGTGCCAAAAGTATCCAATCGTAAGCATTGAAGATGGTCTGGCTGAGGATGACTGGGACGGATGGAAGCTGCTTACAGATGCCATCGGTTCTTCTGTGCAATTAGTAGGCGATGATCTATTTGTCACCAATACAACCCGAATACAACGTGGTATCGATGGTGGTATTGCCAACTCGGTGCTGATCAAACCGAACCAGATTGGAACCTTGACTGAGACACTGGATGCGATCAATCTGGCCCGAGAGAATATGTACACCAGCATGATCAGCCATCGATCTGGTGAAACCGAGGATGCCACCATTGCCGATCTGGCAGTCGCCACTAATTGCGGGCAAATCAAGACTGGCGCGCCCTGCCGATCAGAAAGAACAGCCAAATATAATCAGCTGCTGCGCATTGAACGCGATCTGGGTAGAGCAGCCATATTCCGCGGACGCGAGTCTCTTGCCCAACAGCGGGCGAATAAGAAGAAGACCGTGACAGCTAAGAAGTGAGTCCTCCCCTGCCTGTAAGGAATGGGATTCCGGCTAAGCGGTTAGAACCGCTGACACGGTGGTTCCTGCTTCACAGAAGCTGCAAGGATTTCTCCTAGTCTTACGTCCTCTCCACAGGCTCATCGGGCGCGCCCCGCCCTGGTTGGGATTAGCTTGGTTTTCACTAATACCATACATATGTATACCATACATTTCCAAGAATGCAATGCTTATTTCCCAAACATTTTCGAAATGCGGGCACCGCCCGCGGCACTATCCTTCCCCGCCGTAAACGGCGAGGCTTGACGCATTTTGGTCAGAAAATCCGCATCCAAGTCGGTGCCTGCTTGGCATCCTGGACCTGGTAGCATCGGACCTGCTTGGTGTTAAGCAAACTTAATCAGAATTCTGAGATCACCCCCAATTTCCTGAAAGAATGTAGTCAAGAGGAAAATATACGCCATGGATATAAGAAAACGCTAAAATTATGTGTGTGGGATATAAATCGCTCTTGGCATCCGCTTAGACTTGTTAGATTCGTTAATGAGTTTTGCTGGCGATCATCAGCAATGCTTGTCAGGCGGAAAGATGGCAGCGAATCAAGGCTGTGATTTGCAAGTGAGTAAGCATCGCCAACGTCGCATCCAAGGCAGGCGTCCAAGGCAGGCGTCCAAGGCAGGCGTCCAAGGCAGGCGTCCAAGGCAGGCGTCCAAGGCAGGCGTCCAAGGTAGGCGT
>Ga0182024_10004811_pt1 | contig 30714 bp, 30 predicted proteins | sample P32metaG_FD_120480 | JGI IMG/M metagenome (GOLD analysis project Ga0182024, IMG submission 120480) | Permafrost microbial communities from Stordalen Mire, Sweden - P3-2 metaG (Illumina Assembly) | ecosystem: Environmental > Terrestrial > Soil > Wetlands > Permafrost | place: Sweden: Stordalen... | reverse complement strand
TTGCGCTCACGGCGTGGGACCTGGGCGAGCGCGAGGAGGTCGAAACGCTGCGGTTGCGTGACCACGCCCACGAGCTCGGCTTCACCGGGCAGCTGCTGACCAAGTCGCGCAGGTTCTCCACGACCTTCGGGGCGCTGCGGGGTGCGAGGACCGCCTTCATGGCCACCGAGCACGGCGACGAGCCCCTCCTCGGGACCTTCGGGTTCGTCGGTCGCGGCTACAGCGATCACCGGGCCGAAGCGGTCGCCGAGATGCTGCACGAGCTCACCGTCCAGCTGCACCAGGACCGCAAGGCGCGGCGGCTCGAAGAAGCTGGGGAGGGATCGGGGGAGAAATGTGACCGATGGGTAGGGCGCGCAGATTGTCGGTGCCAACGTGGACGACTAGCAGGCTCAGATGCTTGCTCCCGTTGCCTGCCCCGGATCGGCACTTGGGCAGCGGTTCGTCAACTCCCGGCAATCCTGCATTCGGAGGAGATTTCCCACTCGCCTCTCGCCGTGTACGAGTTCCTTGGAATAGGACAGGATGTGGGCAGTGAGCGAGGTCAGACACCAGCATCGATGGCTCTTGGGAGCAATCGCGCTCGCGGTGGTTGCGGCAGGCGTCACGGCCGGATTCATTGCTTCCACGTCGTCTGCGAGAACTGGGGGGTCAACGCGTCTCTCGGTACCGCGACTCATTGGCCTACCTCAGCGACTCGCAGTCGTCGAGCTCCACGCTCGCGGCATTGCCTACAGGATCGAGCCCTCGCCGCCATATGTCACGTCACTCGGGCAGCAACCTGGGACGGTCTTGGCGCAGTCCCCGTCCTCGGGAACCTTCGTGGGGGGCAATGAGAGGGTCATCGTCTTCGTCTCGACGAAGCCGTCCTTGACTCAGGTTCCAGCCACGGCGTCAGATGGGCGGCTTCTCTCGGCGATCTCAATTGACAAGGATGCCTGCACAATGGCGCCAGCCCGTGCCGATGTCTCGCCGACCGTTCCCCTCGGCGTCGCCATTGCTCGGGCATCAACGCGTGGCCTGATCATGATGAGGGTTACGGGCAGAGCAGGAGGGGCTCCGCGCGTCGTTGCGTTCTACGGGATGCTCCAGTGCAGCATGAACCTGCCAAGGCATCGTGCACTCGCCTGGCTTGTCGAATATCCGAATGACAGGATCCTCAATCTCAACGGGCCATTCGGCAGCCACCCCACTCCGTTCATTGGCACGATGTTCGTCGTCGTCAATCCGAGAAGCGGGATCTCCAATGAGAGCTTCGGAGGACCAACGGTCACATTGAAGAGGGACTAAGTCTTCCGCGTTGCCTCGGCCCATCCGGCCAGTCTCGGAGGTATCCCACATCGCCGGGACTGAGACGTTGCTTCCTCAGGCTTCCGTGCCTTCCGACGTGAGTTCGGCCGCTTCCACTTCCCAGTGGAATTTTGAGGCGCCGAAGGAGTCCGGCCCGGTGTGAAATCTGATCCCACCAAGCACGCTCGTCGCGTAGTCCCTTAGTAGCTGCGCATTCCCTCTGTCCCAGCCCTTTGAGATCGCCCAGCGACCCACCAGGTGCGGCTCGAACGTGTGCCCCAGACGCACCAAGTCCTTGAATATCCAGATCGCTCCAGAACGCACATCTGGCTCCAAGAGATCCGGTCGCCGACTCACCGTCGCAGCCTTGATTCGGGCTGAAGCAACTCGAACGGCATTGCGAGCCACGGTTTGCGCCTTGTTGCCTTGCACTCGCCCCTCGGGAGGTCCTGGGTTGAGCACAGGTCGTGTCGCGAAGTCATGCAGGTGCTGCAGTGCGACCACCACTACCGGGTCAAGTCCTTCAAAGGAGTATCTCTCTTGCACCTACCTCAATCTAACTTTCGAAGCCCATGGCGGCTGGTCGATTGACATCCCCTATCGCCGGATATATGCGCGCTGTCCGAGGTCCAGACGGTCCCAGTGCTTGCAACCGTTCACGCCGCCGATCCGGCTCGAGCCTCAGCGACATTTGCCGGGAGACCTATTTCATCTGGATCCCTACTTTGTCCCTACCTTCCTGATGCAAGGCGCGACCAGGTCATCCGAGGTCAGGGGGCATGCCTCCCCGCATCCCCTGCGTTTGTCAACTTTTTCGCCACGTGGCGGACAGCGGCGGATGCCGGCGAACAGGCTTGAAGGGGCTCATAACCCGAAGGTCGCAGGTTCAAATCCTGCCCCCGCTACGAATTGGGAAGCGCCCTCCTCTCGGGGAGGGCGCTTCCGTCGTCAGCGCGCGCATCCCACGCACCAATGGCACTACGGCACCGGAGTCGTGCGGTCCGATCGACTCGTCGTAGGACTCAGCGCCATGAACCGCTCGGTCACTCACGAAGGGACCTGGCGTCGGATCTGACGTCTCGACCGTCAGTGCGTCGAAGCCCTCGGCATGATGTCGGTCCCGTGGCACGCCGCGGCGATGACGCCCATCGCGGTCGTGACGATGGGCTCGACGGTGCGGAGGGAGAGGGCTGCACCACCTTCGAACGTGAAGCCGATGACGGTCGCGCCGGACTCGATGGTGACCATGACGACCCCCGGTGTGTCCGTGGTTGGGAGCGCGTAGCCCGTGACCTCGTTGGGTGTCGGGAACGCCGGGCTGTTGATGCTGCTCGAGACCTCCTCGGGGATCGGGCGTCCGTGCACGACGCTCTCTGGAGGCTCCTCGGAAGGAAGCCCACGGCCGTAGAAGAGCGCTTCGGCGCCGGCATCGGTGAAGCCGGTGATCCCCTCGCTGTACGTCGTGATCGAGTCGGGGTGCGCACGGTTGTACGGATCGGCGTTCTGGACCGCAGATCGCGGCGCGCGGACCGAGAGGAGCTGCTCGGCGATGACCGCGGCGCTCGTCGGACCACCGCTGCCTGCGGTGACGATGGCGAACGGGTTCAGGGCGGAGCCGCCGGACGCGTAGGCAGGGCCAGGGCTCAGCCGCGTGCCGGGGAGGTCCCGCGCGGGAAGCAGCAAGGCCGTTGGATGCGACGAGCCGCACGCCTTGGTTGGGTACCCGTGGTCCACGAGGTGCGCCCGCGGCACGGGGGCCGCGGCCCTCGGACCAGCTCCGCCGGAGGTGGACTCGAAGGCGGCGATGGCGCTGGCTGCCGCCACGGCGATCGCGACGCAGACGGCCAACCACCGCCGCTGGCGCCGCATCCGAGCTTCCTTGATGAGGACCTCTACCGGGGCGACCAACCCCGGCGGCGGTCGCGACTCTGTGATGGCCACGTCGGGCGCCTCCGAACTCCTGTAATGCTATCAGTACTAGCACCATGAGACGCCCCGCCGCCCGGCGCCCGACTAGCGTCGGGCGATCGGGCGGGACGTGGTGACGGGATACTGCTGGCCGCAGTCGGTGCGTCCGGGAGAGCAGGTGGGCCTGCACGTGTCGTCGTCCGGCGCGCGGGCGGTGCGCGTCGAGGTGGCACGCATCGGCCTTCGGCGCGAGGTGGTGTTCAGCTCCCACTCGGTCCCGGCCGAAGAGCACGAGACGCCGCAGGACGCCTCGTCGGTGGGGTGCAGGTGGCCCGTGGCGCTCACGCTGGACGTCGATCCGACGTGGCCGTCGGGTTACTACGAGGTCACCCTGGAGATCGACGTCGGCGACAAGACGCGCCGGGACTACGCGTTCTTCGTCGTTCGCCCGGCGTCTGGCGCCCGCATCGTCGTGGCGCTGGCGACGAACACCTGGCATGCCTACAACGACTTCGGCGGCACCAATCTGTACACCGGCGGCACGCACGTCGCCATGCGGCGCCCGATGGCGCCGGGGTACCTCCACAAGCCGCCGGGCAAGGGACGTCGCGTGACGGGGACGGGCGCACCAGACCCGCAGAACGCAGCGCACGTCGGTTACATCCAGCTCAACCACCTCTCGGGCTACGCCGGATCGGCCGGCTGGCCGGACTGGGAGCTGCCGTTCATCGAGTGGGCCGAGCGCGAGGGCTTCGAGATCGGCGTGTGCACGAATGCCGATCTCGAGCACCATCCCGAGGTCCTGGACGGAGCGAGCCTCTACCTGTCGGTCGGCCACGACGAGTACTGGTCCCGAGGGATGCGCGACACGGTGGAGGCCTTCATCGCCCGCGGTGGCAACGCCGCGTTCTTCTCGGGCAACACCTCTTTGTGGCAGGTGCGCATCGAAGGTGCCGACGACGACGTGATGGTGGGGTACAAGGGATTCTTCAAGAGCGACCCGCTGATGGGCACCGATCGGGAGACCGAGGTGACGACGTTCTGGTCCGACGTCGTCGTCGGCCGACCCGAGAACGAGATGACCGGGGTCTCCTTCACCCGCGGGGGCTACCACCGGATCGGGCGCAACGTGACCGCCGGCCTCGGGGGCTACACCGTGCATCGAGCCGGTCACTGGGTCTTCGACGGGACGGGGCTCGGCTACGGCGACGTGCTCGGGGCGGGCCCGACCGTCGTCGGCTACGAGTGCGACGGGTGCGCGTTCACGTACCGCGACGGACTTCCGTACCCGACCGGCGAGGATGGGACGCCGTCGAGCTTCGAGATCCTCGGGACGTGCCCGACGCAGCACTTCACGCACGCGACCTCGCCCCGTCCCCCCAAGCCTGGCGAGCCGAGCGAGCTGGAGTACATCGCCTCACGCGTCTTCGGGACTCGTGCGCCCGAGGCGATGGAGCGGATCCGTCACGGCCACGCCGTGCTCGGTGCGTACACGAACGAGGCTGGCGCGACGGTGTTGACCTCGGGGTCGACCGACTGGGCGCACGGGCTGGCAGGGCGAGACCCCCAGGTCGAGCAGATCACCCGCAACGTCCTGACTCGACTGGGGTAGCGCCTCGCGCGCCCTGGAGGCGACGCCGGCCGTGGTGGCGCCGGGTCGAGGCCCTGCCAACGCAATCCCGTCTCGGAGCAATAGGAAGGTGGGACGAGCAATCGGGAGATGAGCGCGTGGACCTGAGTGACGCCGAGGTGATGGCACGGGCGGCCGGCGAACCGGAGTACTTCGTCCACGTCTTCGATCGTCACGGCGCGGCGGTCCATGCCTTCCTCGCGCGCCGAATAGGACGTCACGCCGCGGACGACCTCCTCGCCGAGGTGTGGGTGCAGGCCCTTCGCTCCGTCGAGCGTTACGACGCTCGCGGACCAGACGCGAGGCCGTGGCTGTACGGCATCGCGCGCAACATGCTGCGAACGCACTGGCGAGCACGGTCTCGCAGCGAGATGCCGCTCGGTCGCACCGATCCCCTGGACCTGGACCCGTGGGGGGACGTCGACGCGCAGCTCGATGCGGCGCGTCGCAGCCCCGCGCTTCGCGTCGCGCTCGCCGCGCTTCCCGTCGAGGACCGCGAGGTCCTGCTGCTCGTGGCATGGGAGGAGCTCACGCCCGGTGAGGTCGCCGTCGCGCTCGGTGTGCCCGCGGGGACCGTCCGGTGGCGGCTCCACCGAGCCCGGGCGTCGCTGCGGCGTCAGCTCGACGACGCCGCTCGCGCCGCGAACTCGATCGACAACACGATGGGAGTGTGACATGGACGTCATGGACGAGCTGCGAGGGGTCGGCGCGACGCCACCCCCCCGACCTGCGACGCTCGCTGCGGTTCGCACGGCGATCCTCGAAGAGGCGCGAGAGGTCGAGACCCCGAGGCGACGACGGTGGCTGCAGCACCCGGTGCTCTCCTCGGTCGCCGCGGTCGTCCTCGTCAGCGGAGGGTCCGCCGCGGTGCTGGCCGCCGTCTCGCACGGGACCAATCCGAGGACCACGACCACGATCGAGTGCGGCGTCGACACGTTCATCCCCGAAGAGACGGGGAGCCCGATCCTCGACTGCTACCAGGCCCTCGCCCAGCAGGGGGGTACCGTGCCGCCGCTGGTCGGCTGGGTGACCTCGACGGGGCTCGTGGCGGTCCTGCCGTCCGGGCAGCCTCCCCCCGACGGCTCGACGCCGCTGCCTCCGGGCTTCCAGGTCGATACCGGCGTTCGCTACCTGACCGACTCGCTCGGCGACGTCGCCGGTCCGCTCCTTGGGGGATGCCTGGCGAGCCCCGCCGCGGTCCAGTACGCCGATCGACAGCTGGCCATCGCCGAGCTCTCCGGGTGGCAGATCCGTGTCGAGGGCGCGACCGCGTCGACGGGCTGCACCTCGTACGTGGCCGTCATCGAAGCACAAGGCATGACGATCGACCTGCAGTCGACGCCCATCGGCTCGTCGAGCGGAGGGAACGTGACGGTTCGCCTCGACGAACGACTGCACTCCCAGCTGGTGTCGGGGCCGCAGGCCGCCTGTCTGTCGACGGCGGCCGCTCGGTCCCTCGCGGACCGCGACGCGGCCGAGCTTGGTCTTCCAAGCGACGAGGTCATCGTCAGCGACGGAGGCTCAGTCGGCAGCGGCAGGGGCTGCGCCACGCCCTTCGTCGAGGCCGGCGGCGGCGTCGACGTCGTGCTGTGGCAGGTTCCGCGGGGTTGAGCCCGGCACGGGGACCAACTGGCCGGGCGTCTTCGAGCCGCCGGCCGATGAGGTGGCGCCCTGGGCACCGCTGGCGATCCCGCGATCGCCGGATGGCAACCGCCGCCGCCGATGAGACCTGGCCGGCGACGCCGTCATACCTCGTGACGATCACGCAAGGAGTCGAGATGCCGAGGATCACGAAGCTGGGACGGGTGCTGGTGCCGGTGTCGGACCAGGACGACGCGATCGACTTCTACACGACGACACTTGGCTTCACCGTCGTCGCCGACGACCCGTTCGGCGACGGCGCCCGATGGGTCGAGGTCGCTCCTCCGGGCGGCCGGCCGTCGATCGCACTGGTCCCACCACAAGGAGCGTTCCAGCCAGGCCGCATGACGGGCATCGCCCTCGACTCGCGCGACCCGGCGGCGGACCACGCCGAGCTCAAGGGCAAGGGCATCGACGTCGACGAGTCGCTGCTGGGCGGCGAGGGGGGCGTGCCGCTGCTCTTCTTCTTCCGGGACAACGACAAGAACCAACTCATGGTCGTCCAGTCGCCGTAGCGCGACGGCCCAACGTGGGCGGCCCGCCGCTCCGCGCTGGTCGCGAGGACACGTCGGCGCTCGTCGGGCCGAACGACCCCCTCGACGCCGTCGCCCCGAGGACGCGAGCGGCGGCCCGGAGCCCGCCCGCGTGAATCCGGAGGGCACAGCGGGGATCGGCGGCAGAACTAGGTTTGGCGCCCGTGACGACCGAGACGGCGGGTCCGAGCGTCGAGCTGGACGCCGTGTCGGTCCGGTTCGGTGGGCTCCAGGCCCTGAAGGACGTCTCCTTCAGCGTCTCGAGCGGGGAGATCGTCGGGCTCATCGGACCGAACGGTGCCGGGAAGACGACGGCGTTCAACGTCGTCTGCGGGTTCGTCCGGCCGACCAGCGGCCACGTCCGGTTTCCCGCGGCGGGACGGGAGAACCTGCGCCCGAGCCAGCTCGCCCGCGCCGGCGTCTCGAGGACGCTGCAGGGCGTCGGGCTGTACCCGCACCTCTCTGTGCTCGAAAACGTGATGGCGGGCGGTCAGATCCGGCCCAAGGGCGGCTTCTTCATGAGCCTCTTCGCGCTGCCGCCAGGGGTCCGGTCGGATCGTGCGCTCGCACGGGACGCCATGGGGCTGCTCGAACGGCTCGGCGTGGCTGCTTTCACGGCGAAGCTCCCCTCGGAGATCCCCTACGGGGTCGCGAAGAAGGTGGCGGTGGCTCGCGCCCTGATGTGCTCGCCGCGTCTCCTGCTGCTCGACGAGCCCGCCTCGGGCCTCGACGAGGCGGAGCTCGAGGACTTCGCCCGCCTCATCGTCGAGCTGCGCCGCGAGATGGCGCTGCTGCTCGTCGAGCACGACATGGGATTCGTGATGCCGCTCGTCGACCGGCTCATCGTCCTCGACTTCGGCGAGGTCATCGCGACGGGGCGTCCGAGCGAGATCCAGTCAAACCCTGCGGTCATCGAGGCCTACCTCGGGGTCGAGCAGTGATCCGCATCACGGGGCTGTCCGTCTCCTACGGCGCGGTCCAGGCACTGCGCGACGTGAGCTTCGACGCGCCGTCGGGCTCGGTCACCGCCGTGATCGGCGCGAACGGCGCCGGCAAGACAACGCTCCTGCGGTCCATCAGCGGCATGGTGCGCCCCGTCGCCGGCGAGATCGACCTCGACGGGACGCGACTGCTCGGCAAGAGGACCGAGGACATCGCGCGGCTGGGGGTCGGCCACGTCCCCGAGGGTCGCGGCGTGATCGAGGAGTTCACCGTCGAAGAGAACCTCCGGCTCGGCGCACTGCACGGCAAGCAACGGCTCCAAGCAGGGCTCGCCGACCAGTTCGACCTCTTCCCGGTCCTGGGCCAGCGCCGCCGCCAGCACGCCGGCACCCTCTCGGGAGGTGAGCGCCAGATGCTGGCGATGGCTCGCGCGCTCATCGCGCGGCCGTCCGTCCTGCTCCTCGACGAGCCCTCGCTCGGCCTCGCGCCGATCGTGACGGCGGACCTCATGCGCACGATCAAAGAGCTGTGCCATGACCGTGAGCTCACGGTGATCCTCGTCGAACAAGACGCGATGTCTGCGCTCCGGGTCGCCGAGCGCGCCGTCGTGCTCCACGTCGGGCGCGTCGCGGCCGACGACCGGTCCGAGGTGATCGCCGGCGACGAGAAGCTGCGGCACTACTACCTCGGGATGGCCGAGTAGTGGACGCGTTCCTCACCTCACGCGCGGTCTCCGACCTGCTGGCGGGGCTCGTCTCCGGTGTCGTGATCGGACTCGTGGCCCTGAGCCTCGTCCTGATCTGGCGCTCGACGCACATCTTGAACTTCGCCCAGGGCGCGATGGCGATGTTCGCCGCCTACGTCGGCATGACGCAGCTCTCGCATCGCCTGGACCTGGGCGCGTTCACCCTGCAGCTCAACTACTGGTGGTGCCTCGTCATCGCGATCCTCGCCGGCCTCGCCATCGGTGGGGTCACCGAGCGGGTCCTCGTGCGGCCCCTCTACGGCAAGCCGGAGATCAACCCGATCGTGGTGATGGTCGGCTTCCTCGCGACGCTCGAGGCGCTCGCCGGGGCGATCTGGGGGACGACCACGCTCTCGGTCCCCACCCCGTTCTCGTTCGTGGACTGGCAGCTCCACGGGCAGCCCCTGGCGCTGTCGCCCAACGACGTGTTCCGGATCGTGGCCACCTTCGTCGTCGCGGTCCTCATCGCGGTGCTCTTCCGGTTCACGAACATCGGCCTCCAGCTGCGCGCGTCCGCCGTCGCCCCCGAGGTCTCACGCCTGCTCGGCGTCCGCGTCGGCCGGATGCTGACGCTCGGCTGGATCCTCGCGTCCGGCGTCGGCGCCGTGGCCGCGGTGATCCAGGCCACGAGCTTCTCGACGGGCCTCACGCCCTCGATCATGGAGGCGCCGTTCGCGATCGCCTTCATCGCCGCGGCGGTCGGCGGCCTCGAGAGCCCCACCGGCGCCCTGGTCGCCGGCATCGCCTTCGGCATCATGCAGCAGTTCGTCTCGGACTACCTCAACTCCAACTACGTCCTGCTCATCGCGCTCGGCGTCCTCATCCTCGTGCTGATGATCCGCCCGCAGGGGCTGTTCTCCAAGCGGGTCGTGAGGCGAGTATGACCCCCGTCTTCGCGGTCATCGACTTTCGTCGCGCCCACCCGGTGCTGGTCCGCGCGCTGCTCACGCTCCTGTTCACGTGCCTCGCGCTGTTCCTGACGTACTTCTTCGACCCGCTGACGAACTACAACCTCGCGACCGGCGCCGCGATGGCCATCGTGATCCTCGGACTGTCGTTCCTCACGGGTGCCTCGGGCCAGGTGTCGCTCGGCAACGGTGCGTTCATGGGCATCGGCGCGTACGCCGCGGCGATCTGGGCCGTCCACCACACGACCACGCCGCTCGTCGGCACCCTCGCGCTCGCGACGCTCGTGGGTGCCGCCGTCGGCTTCCTGATCGGCCTGCCGGCCACACGGCTCCGCGGCCCCTACCTCGCCGGCATGACGATCGCCTTCGCGCTCGCCTTCGAGCCCCTCGTCAGCATCTTCAGCTCCTGGACCAACGGGGACGCGCCGATCCAGACCCCGCTCCTCACGCCGCCGGGCTGGCTCGCCTCGCTCGTGCACGCGCCGACGAGCAGCCTCACCACGACGAACATGTGGCTCGCCGACATCTCGATCGTCGTTACCGGCGTCGCCTTCTTCTTCATGGCGAACCTGTTCCGGAGCCGGACCGGGCGCGCGATGCGGCTCGTGCGCGAGAACGAGGTGGCCGCAGAGCTCGCCGGCGTCTCGCTGCCCCGAGCGAGGGTCGTGGCCTTCATGGTCTCGGCCGCCTTCGCAGGGCTCGGCGGCGGCCTGACGACCCTCGTCCAGGGCTCGGTGCAGTCGTCGACGTTCAATCTCGGCCTGTCGATCACGATCCTGTCCCTGCTCGTCATCGGGGGGATCGGCACGCTGTCGGGCGCGCTCCTCGGCGGGCTGATCTTCGCCTACTCGCAGAACTGGATCACGTGGATCGAGGGCAAGACGGGCATCAGCTCGACGAGCAACCTCGGCGGCAACCTGAAGGGAATTATCTTCGGCCTCGCGCTGATCCTCGTGATGCTGCTGGCGCCGCTTGGGATCGCAGGATCAATCCGGTTTGTCATCCTCCGACAATTTAAGAAACACCCTCTGACCCGACCTTCACAATCCTCTACGCCTCAGTAGGCTCTCGCTTCGCAAGTTCTTCTCGGCACTCTGAAAGGACCACGTCTATGTCTCGACTGCACCTGAGGAGGATCGCAGCGCCCGCGCTGGCGGTCTCCCTCTCCATGGGGGTAGCCGTCCTTGGCCTCACGGCCGCCTCGGCAACCGCTGCTGGCTCGCCCGGGGTGACGAACACCTCGATCACGATCGGCGCGACCGTCCCCCTCACGGGCATCGCATCGACCGGCTACAACGAGGTCGCCAAGGCCGCCAACGCCGTCTTCAAGTACGTCAACTCCAAGGGCGGGATCAACCACCGCAAGATCAACTACATCCTGAAGGACGACTGCTACAACACGCCGGGCTTCGGCTGCACCGGGACCCCGAACACGACGACCCAGACCCAGGCGCTGCTCGCGGTGCCCGTCTTCGCGACGGTCGGCTCGCTCGGCACCCCGACCCAGGAGTCGGTGCGCAACCTGCTCAAGTCCCACGGCGTGCCCCAGCTGTTCGTCAACTCGGGCTCCGAGGCCTGGAACAACCCGTCGCACTACCCGATGCTCTTCGGGTGGCAGCAGAGCTACATCGTCGAGTCGAAGATCCTCGGCACCTACATGAACAAGCACCTCAAGGGCAAGAAGCTGTGCTTCCTCGGTCAGAACGATGACTTCGGTGGCGGCGGCCTCCAGGGCCTGAAGGACGTGCACGCCAACCCGGCTCTCGTCCAGAAGTACAGCGTGACGAGCCTGGTGCTCGGCGGCGCGGCGTACTTCACGCCGTTCATCAAGGCGGAGCAGACGGCGAGCTGCAAGGTCGTCTTCCTGGACACCATCCCCGGGGCGACGGCCGCGGCGCTCGGCAACGCCGCAGCGCTCAGCTTCCACCCCCAGTGGGTGATCTCCTCGGTCGGCTCTGACCCGATCACGCTCCACAAGGAGTCCTCGGCGGTCAACGACGTGGGCGCCATCACGTTCGCCGAGCTTCCGGCCTCGACCGACACCAACCCGTGGAACGCCTGGGATCGCAAGGTCCTCCTGGCCGACCCTGCGGACTTCCCGGGCTTCACGGCCACGACGCCGATGGACGGCAACATGGCCTACGGCATCGGCTGGGGCGTCTCGTTCGTCGAGGCGCTGCGCGCCGAGGGAAAGAACGTGACCCGTGCCGGCTTCGTCGCCACGCTGCTCAAGACCACCTTCCAGACCCCGGCGCTCACGCCGCTCAAGTACTCGAAGTCGAACCACGAGGGTCTCCTCGGTGGCTACGTCGACACGGTGACGAGCCAGACGGCGACGACCGCGGTCGCAGGCAAGACGGTCTACGTGACCACGCCGACGACCTCCAGCAAGGTGGTCGTGACTCACAAGGTCAGCACCTCGGTCCCGGCTTGGTTGCAGCCTGGCTGAGCCATCCATCTAGCGAACTGAGCGACAGGCCCGCCGGGAGACCGGCGGGCCTGTCGTCGTTCGAGGGTCGCGGCGCGCCGCGGACGTCGTGCGATGCACCTGGCCGGTCCGCCCCGCGATGCAGGGCTCGGCGCCCCGCTGCGGCGGTCCTCGCTCGGTGACGGTCGTGGAGGTTGCGTCGCGATCTCGAATGACCGGTTTGTCAACACCCCGATTTGTAGGCTCGCGGAGAGCACTCCTCTGCGAAAGGACGTCCCACATGTCCCGACTCCACGCTCGGAGGGCCGCCACGCTGGCGGCGTCGGCGTCCCTGTGCCTCGGCCTTGCCGTCACCGGGCTCGCGGCGGGCGCGGTGCGCGCGCCGCTCGCCGGGCAGCCGCCGGGGGTGACGGCGCACTCGGTGACCATCGGCGCGACCGTCCCGCTCACCGGCATCGCCTCGACGGGCTACAACGAGGTCGCCAAGGCCGCGGACGCCGTTTTCAAGTACGTCAACACCAAAGGTGGGGTCAACCACCGCAAGATCACCTACATCCTGAAGGACGACTGCTACGACACGCCAGGCTTCGGCTGCACGGGGACCCCCAACACGGTGACCCAGACCCAGGCACTGCTCGCCCGGCCGGTCTTCGCGACCGTCGGCTCGCTCGGCACGCCGACCCAGGACTCGGTCCGGAACCTCCTCAAGGCACACGGCGTGCCGCAGCTGTTCGTGAACTCGGGGTCCTCGGACTGGAACAACCCGAAGACCTACCCGGGGCTCTTCGGCTGGCAGCCCAGCTACGTGGTCGAGTCGAAGATCCTCGCCAAGTTCATCAAGCACAAGTGGCCCCGCGAGAAGGTCTGCTTCCTCGGCCAGAACGACGACTTCGGGAAGAACGGGCTGAACGGGCTGAAGTACGAGGGCGTGGTGCCCGCGATCCAGCAGCTCTACTCGGTCGGCAGCCTGGTCACGGGCGGTGGCGCGTACTTCACGCCGTTCGTCAAGGCGGAGGACTCCGCGAGCTGCAAGGTCGTGTTCTTGGACACGATCCCGGCGGCGACGGGCGCCGCCCTCGGCAACGCGGCCGCCCTCGGCTTCCACCCGAACTGGGTGATCTCGGGGGTCGGGGCGGACCCGAGCACCGTCAAGAAGGCCTCCGGCGGCGCGGTCAGCGACGTCAACGCCTTCACGTTCGGCTACCTCCCCGCCACGACCGAGGTCACGTCCTGGCACTCGTGGATGTACCGGGTCCTCGAGGCCGATCACGCCGACTTCCCGGGGTTCACGGCCAAGACGCCCCTCGACGGCAACATGGAGTACGGCATCGGCTTCGGGGTCTCCTTCGTCGAGGCGTTGCGGGCCGCAGGACCGAACTTCTCGCGGACGAGCTTCCTCAAGACGCTGCTCACCACGTCGTTCAACACCCCTGCGGTGGTCCCGCTGCGGTACTCGAACGCCAACCACCAAGGCCTCCAGGGCGGCTTCGTAGCCATGGTCAGGAGCACGACGCAGACCGAGGTGTACCCCCCCGGAACGGTGTACACGACCACGAGCACGAAGCTCAGCCCGGTCGTCGTCACCCACCAGCTCAGCTCGGGGATCCCGTCCTGGCTGCTACCGGGCTGACCTCACCGAGGCACTGGCGCTGCCCGCCGACCCGGGCGGGCAGCGCGGCGCCGACCAAAGACAGCTAGGACAGCTCGGTCGGCACCACGTCGAGCGTGACGACCTCGTCGTCGCGCAGCACGCGAAGGCGGAGCATCTCGCCGATCGCACAGGCCGCCATCGCGCGCTGGAGGTCGCCGGCGTCGCGAGTGGGCTCCTCGCCGATCGACAGGATCGTGTCCGTGGGGCGGAGCCCGGCACGGTCGGCGGGGCTGCCGTCGACGACCTCGGCGACACCGACGCCGCTGGACTGTCCGAGCTGCGCCGCGCGCCGCGCCACGAGGGGTCGCCCGCCGCCGACGATCCCCAGGTAGGCGCGCCGCACGCGTCCGTCGCGGACCAGGGTGCCGACGATCTCGAGCGTCGTCTCGTTGACGGGCACCGCGAGCCCGAGCCCGAGGCCGGCGAGGGCGGTGTTCACGCCCACGAGCCGCGCGCGCGCGTCGACGAGGGCGCCGCCAGAGTTCCCGGGGTTGAGCGCGGCGTCGGTCTGGATCACGTTCTCGACGACGCGGGCGCCGGCGGGCAGCGAGCGGCCGAGCGCGCTCACCACCCCGGCCGTCACGGACCCGGTGAACCCGTGGGGGTTGCCGACGGCGACGACCAGCTGGCCAACCTTGAGGCCGCTCGCGTCGCCGAGCTGCACCGGCGACAGGTCGTGCAGCGCGACGCGGAGGACCGCGAGGTCCGACAGGGTGTCACGACCCACCAGCTCGAAGGCCGCCTGTCGTCCGTCGGCGAACGTCGCGGTGCCGTGGGCCTCGCCGGCCACCACGTGCGCGGACGTGAGCAGGTACCCGTCGGCGCTGAGGACCACCGCGCTGCCGGCGCCGCCCTGGCGCCCGCGGACGACGCCGATCGCCGCGACGGAGGGCACGACGAGCTCGGCGACGGCGGTGACCGTCGCCGAGTAGGCATCGAGCGCCTCGTCCTCGGTCGCCGGGACGAGGTGGAGGAGGTCGCTCACAGGTGGGTCGGCCCCTCGCGCCGCACCGAGTCGACGTCGGCCAGCGCCTCGCGCAGCTCGCCGAGCCACTCGGACTGGTGCCTCGCGACGAGCTTCACGCACCACGAGAGGGCGTCAGAGCGGCTCCTCGCGACCCCGCCGCGCACGAGCGTGTCGAGCACGGTGCGCTCGCTCAGCCGCAGCCGGGTCATCACCGGGGTGCTCTGCGAGGTGAAGAGGGTGGTCTGCCCGTCGCGCACGACGCCCCACGAGACCCGGCGCCCGAACCGCGGCTCGGCCTCTTCGGCGATCGCCATCCTCGCCTCCCTCGTCGACTCGCGGAACTCGTCGACGGAGGGCGCGCCCGGGGGCAGGGTGCCGACGCACAGGATCTCGTCGTCGTCGGACAGGATCGCGAGCCCGGCGAACCAGCCCGCCGGGACCCGCTCGGTGAAGAACTGCTCAAGGGTGTCTGTCATGAATTACAAGATTACAAACATACGTGACGGTCGTGACCCTGATACCCGGGTGGGGTATAGGCTCGCGACATGCAGAGCGACGGGGCACCATCCCGAGACGAGCCGAAGGTCGCCCGGCACGGGGCCCCGGGGTACCACGAGGACAAGGCCGGCGTCCTTCGGCGGCTCCGCCGCGTCGAGGGGCAGGTCCGGGGCCTCGCGCGGATGGTGGAGGAGGACCGGTACTGCATCGAGGTCCTGGACCAGGTGTCTGCGGCCACCCGGGCCCTGCAGGCCGTCGCCCTCACCCTCGTCGACGACCACCTGAGCCACTGCGTCGCCGACGCACTGGCAGTGGGCGGCGAGGAGGCGACGGCCAAGGTCGGCGAGGCCTCCGCGGCCATCGCACGGCTCGTGCGGTCCTAGGGGCACCACCGTGATGACACTCGCGGCGGGTGGCGTGGCCAGCGTGGTGGCGCGCGTCGTCGTCGCGGTGCTCGAGATGGTCTGGATGACGCTGTGGGCGCTCGTCTTCGGCTTCCTGCTCTCCGGCGCCGTGCAGCAGTTCGCCTCAGCCGAAGCGATGCAGCGACGCCTGGGGGACCACTCGTGGCGCGCCGTGGCCCGCGCGACCGGCTACGGCGCCGCGTCGTCGAGCTGCTCATATGCCGCGGCCGCGACGTCGAGGTCGCTCCTCGCGCGGGGCGCCGACGCCGTCTCGGCGTTCGTGTTCATGGTCGCGTCCACCAACCTCGTCGTCGAGCTCGGCGCGGTCATCCTGGGGCTGCTCGGCTGGCGCTTCCTCGCTGGCCAGCTCGCCGGCGGCGTCGCGCTCGTGGTCCTCCTCGCGGTGCTCGGGGGACTCGTCCTGCGCGGGCGGGTCGTCGACGAGGCGCGTGCAAGGCTCGCGAAGACCTCGACGCGCGGGACCCACGACCACTGCCACGGCGACGACGACGCGTCGACGGGGACCGGCGTCCGCACGCTGCAGGGGTGGTCCGAGGCAGCGGGGCACGCCCTCGCCGACGTGACGATGCTCCGCCGTGAGCTCGTCGTCGGGTTCGTGCTCGCGGGGACGCTGTCGGTGGTCGTGCCCGCGCATGCCTGGTCGGTGCTGTTCCTCCACGGCCACGGCGTCACGACGACGATCGAGAACGCCCTCCTCGCCCCGGTGATCGCGGCGCTGAGCTGCGTCTGCTCGGTCGGCAACGTCCCGCTCGCCGCCGCGCTATGGAGGGGCGGGCTCGGGTTCGTGGGCACGCTCGCGTTCCTGTTCGCCGACGTCCTCGCCGTGCCGCTCCTCTTGGTGTACCGGCGCTACTACGGCGGGCGGCTCACGGTGCGGCTCGTCGTGGTCCTCTACGTCGCGATCGTCGCCGCCGCGCTCCTCGTCGGCAGTGTGATGCGCGCGCTCGGGCTCGCGCCCGTCGCGGTGCACGGCGTCGGAGGAGGGATCTGGCGGTCGTCTGAGATCACCTCGGCGCTCAACGTCGTCGCCCTCGCGGTCGTCGCCGCGCTGCTGGTGCTGCGCGCGCGACGCGGACGCGTGCACCGGCCGCCCGCGCCCCCGGGCGAGCCGCGCGTCCGCTACGAGCGGGCGCCCCGCGGCGTCGACGCCTCGAGCACCCTGCGCTCGTGGTCGAGGAGCCACGACTTCATCTCGAGGCCGCCGCCGTAGCCGGTGAGCGAGCCGTTCGCGCCGATGACGCGGTGGCACGGGACGAGGAGCGCGATCGGGTTGCGGTTGTTCGCGAGGCCGACCGCGCGCATCGCACGCTCGTTGCCGACCGCCGTCGCCACGTCGCGATACGACGCCGTCGTCCCGTAGGGGATGGCCTCGAGGGCCGTCCACACTGCGAGCTGGAACGTCGTCCCGCTGGGGGCGAAGTCGAGGTCGAAGTCCCGCAGCGTCCCGTCGAAGTAGGCGTCCAGCTGCTCGGTCGCCGGCGCCATCGCGCCGGGTGCGTAGACCCACGCCGCGGGCACGTCCTCCTTCGCCCAGCAGCCCGGGAGCGAGACGCGGACCACGGTGCGGCCGTCCCCGGCCAGCAGGAACGAGCCGAGCGGCGAGGGGGCCTCCTCCCATCGGATCGTCGCGGGGACGCGGGTCGTCGGGGTCATGTCAGTCTCCTCTGGTTGTCGGGCTGGTCGGTGTCGTAGCTCCACAGGTGCACCATCGCGTAGGACCGGTACGGCCGCCAAGACTGCGCGGCCTCGGTCGCGGCGGCCCCGCCGAAGGGCCGGCCGAGCCGCTCGAGCGCACGGCGCAGCCCGAGGTCGCCGGGCAGGAACGCGTCGGGGTCGCCGAGGGCGCGCATCCGCACGTACGAGACGGTCCACGGTCCGATGCCCTTGATCGCTCGCATCGACGCGGTCACGTCGTCGCGGTCCGCCGCCGCGTCGAGCCGTACCGTGCCGTCGGCGAGCGCTCGACACAGCTCGATGAGCGTCCGGCCGCGCGCGCGGGGCATCGGCAGCTCCTCGGGGTCGAGCTTCGCCAGCGTTGCCGCGGCGGGGAACAGCCGGCGCAGCGGCCCGTCGGGCGTCACCGACTCGCCGTGGCGCTCGGTGAGCACCGCGGCGAGCCGCGTCGCCGCCGCGACGCTCACCTGCTGGCCGAGCACCGCGCGGATCGCGACCTCGTCGCCGTCCACGTGGCCGGGGACCCGGATGCCGGGATGGCGGGCGACACCGGCCCGCAGGATCGGCTCGCGCCGCAGGGTGTCGTCGACGGCCTCGGGGTCCGCGTCGAGGTCGAGCAGCCGGCGAGTCCGCTCGACGGCGGCGGGCAGGTCTCGGAAGTCGTCCAGGCGCAGTCGGCACGTCACCCACCGCGCGTCCGGGGCCGGCGCGGCGACCGCGAGCGTGCCCGCGGCATGGGGGAGTGCCAACGTGCGCGAGTAGGAGGTCGCGTCGCCGGCCTCGACCCCCTCGACGGCGCGCGCGGCGAGGAAGCCGAAGAGCGGGCCTGCCGCGTAGGGCGGGCGCAGCGCGAGGCGCAGCGACAGCTCCGAGCCCGTCGACCTCGGTGCGGTCGCTCGGCGAGCGTGGCGCAGCGCCGTGGGCGTGCAGGCGAAGACGTCGCGGATCGTGTCGTTGAACTGGCGCGTCGAGCGGAACCCCGACGCGAAGGCGACCTGGGTGATGGGCAGCTCGGTCGTCTCGAGCAGCGTGCGCGCCGTCGCGGCGCGGTGGGCGCGAGCGAGCTCGATCGGCCCGGCGCCGAGGGAGGTCGTGAGGAGGCGATGCAGCTGGCGCACGGAGTACCCGACCCGGTCCGCGAGGCCGGGGATCCCCTCGCGGTCGACGACGCCGTCGTTGATCGCCCGGACCGCGCGCGCCGCGACGTCGCCGGCGAGGTTCCACTCCGGTGAGCCGGGCGTGGTGTCGGGGCGGCAGCGCAGGCACGCGCGGAACCCGGCACGGACCGCGGCGGCCGCGGTCGGGTGGAACTCGATGTTGCGGCGGTGCGGCGTCCTCGCCGGGCAGCTCGGCAGAAGATGCCGGTGCTGCGCACACCCGAGAAGAACCACCCGTCGAACCGCGCATCGCGGGCGAGCACCGCCCGGTAGCAGGCTTCGTCGTCGAGCACCACGCCAGTCTGCCGGTCGCGGTGCCTCGATGCTCGCGGTTTTCGGACGTCAATGCGCGACCCCCCGAGACCGGCGGCGGACGCGTCGTCGCGACGCAGGTGCTGCGACAATGGGACGTGCGCCGGACCCTCCTCGTCGCCCTCGCCCTTGGACTGACCGCGACGATGGCCGCGGCGTCCTCGTGGGCTGCGACGCCCTGGGACCCGTCGCCGTCGGACCGCTTCCAGCTGCTGCTGTCGGGGACGCCGACCGCCGCGCAGCTCAAAGGCCCCTTCACGGTCATGGAGCTCGACGGCTTCGACACGCCGTCGTCCGTCGTTGCGTCCCTGCACGCCCTCGGGAAGAAGGCGGTCTGCTACATCGACGTCGGCACGTGGGAGGACTGGCGACCCGACGCGAAGGCCTTCCCGCGCCGCGTGCTGGGCAAGGCGGACGCCGGGTGGGCGGGCGAGCGCTGGCTCGACGTCCGCCAGCAGCACGTCCTGCTGCCGATCATGGCGAAGCGCATCGCAAGGTGCGTGAAGAAGGGCTTCGACGCGGTCGATCCGGACAACGTCAACGGCGTGGAAAACGCCACCGGCTTCCACATCACGACGAAAGAGCAGCTGTCCTACGACCGTGCGATCGCAGCGATCGCGCACCGCGACGGCCTCTCCGTGGCGCTCAAGAGCTTCGCGTCCGAGACGTCCGCGCTCCAGCCCTCGTTCGATTTCGTCGTGGAGGAGCAGTGCGTCCAGTACCGGGAGTGCACGAAGCTCGAGCCATTCGTCGCGCACCACAAGGCGGTGTTCGACATCGAGTACACGACGTCGCTGGGCTTCTGCAGCGCCCTGCCAGCCGGCGTCGAGGGCCTCGCCAAGCACCTCTCGCTCGACGCATGGGTGCGGTGGTGCCCCGTCGCGGGCTGAACCTCACCGGGTCCGCTCAGGCCCGCCGTACGATGCGCACCACCATGGCGAGCGACCGCACGGGCACCCACGACCCCTCCCCACCCCTGCGCGAGCTCGGGCGCTGGGGCGAGCTGTCAGAGGGCGATCGGGCGTCCTTCGCGGCACGGGACCTCGCGGGGATCTTCGACGACGAGCTGCGTGCCGGCGTCGTCGCGCTGCTCGAGGACGTCCGCGCGCGCGGCGACGCCGCCGTCGCCGACGCGCTGCGCCGCTTCGACGGCTGCGACGTCGGGGTGGGGGCGCTCCGGGTCTCCGACGACGAGCTCGCCGCCGGGCTCGCCGGGACGAGCCGGGCCGTAGTGGACGCCCTCGGCGATGCCATCGACCACGTGCGCCGCTTCAACGAGCAGGTGTGCGAGCAGGGCGACTGGACCTACGAGAGCGAGCCCGGCCTCTTCGTGGGCGAGCGCGTGAGCGCGATCGAGTCCGCGGGGCTGTTCGTGCCGAGCGGCAAGGGCTCGTTCCCGTCGGTGCTCGTGCAGCTGGCCGTGCCCGCGATCGTGGCCGGCGTCGAGACGATCGTGGTGTGCGTGCCGCCGCTGCCCGGTGGCGGCGGTGCCATCGATCCCGCCGTCCTCGCCGCCTGTCGTCTGCTCGGGCTCGACTCGGTCTACCGGGTGAACGGGCCGGCCGGCATCGCGGCGATGGCGTTCGGGACCGAGTCGATCCCGAGAGTGCGCCTCGTCGTCGGTCCCGGCGGTCCCGCGGTGACCTGCGCGCAACTGGAGGTCCAGCGCTTCGGCACGGTCACCACGATGGTCCTCGGACCCACCGAGTCGCTCGTGATCGCCGACGATGGCGCGGACGCGGCACTGCTCGCCGCCGACCTGCTCAACGAGGCGGAGCACGGGAGCGACTCGACGACGCTCCTCGTCACGACGTCGGCCGCGCTGCTCGATGCCGTCCAGGGCGAGGTCGCGCGTCGCCTCACCGCGCTCCCCGAGCCACGCCGCACCTACGCCGGCGACGCCCTCGGCGTCCGAGGCGGTGCCGTGCTCGTCCGCGACGTCGCGGAGGCCGCCGCCGTCGCCAACGCCTTTGCCCCCGAGCACCTCCAGCTCGCGGTCCGCGACGAGGCCGGTGCGCTCGACCTCCTCGTCAACGCAGGCGAGATCCTCGTGGGCCAGCAGACCCCCTTCGCCGCGGCGAACTACGTGCTCGGCTGCCCCGCGTCGCTCCCCACGTCGGGGTTTGCGAAGGTCTCGAGCGGCGTGACCTCGCACACGTTCCGAAAGCGCACGGCCGTGGCGAGGATGGATCGCGTCGCGCTCCGTCGCGTCACCCCGTCGGTCATCGCGCTCGCTCGCCACGAGGGCTTCCCGGCGCACGAGGCCGCCATGACCGAGCGGGACGCGTGACAGGGGCCGGCCCCCGGCGGACGCCACAGCGGAGCGCTGGGTAGCATCGAGCCGTGGTCGTGGTGAGCCGGATCAACCCCCGGCGCGTGGGACTCGGCGTCGTCGCCTGGGCGATCATCGTCGGCTTCTGCATGTTCCTCGCGTGGACCGACCACCACGCGGGGATCTCGACGGCCGCGAGCGACCTCGCCTACGTGGTCGCGGGCGTCCTCACCGCCGCGGTCGGCTTCTGGCTCGGGTGGAGCCGCCGGACAGGGACGGCCTTCGTCGCACCGTTCCTCGCCTGGCTCGTCGTCGTGCCCTTCGCCTTCGCCTCCGAGTTCATCCGATCGGGCTTCCTCGGGGGCCTGTGGCGAGGCTTCGTCCTCGCGATCGTCGGCGGGTTCGTCGCGGCCTTCGTCGAAGGCGTGCTCCTCGTCGCGTTCGCCGTCCTCGGTCGCATCCTGGCCGCCACACTCGGCCACCGCGACGACACCACCACGGTGATCCTGCCTCCGGGATCGGGCTGATCGGCTTCACCGGTCGAGGCGTGCGCTGGCACGGGATCGTCGTCGCGGCGAGCGTCGGCGCGGTCGCGCTCGCCGCGATCCTGCCGACGGGCCTGGCAGTCGCGGCGAGACGCGCAGCGACGCCGGGGGGCCTCGAGCTCTTCGTGCACCCGGCGCACGGCGGGGGCTGGTCCTCGCACCTCGTCGCCGGCGCGACGGCGGGCGCGGGGACGCCGTCGGTGGCCACGTCGAGAGGCGGGATGGTGCTCATCGCGCAGCGCACCGCGACCGGCGACGTCACCGTCGCCGAGGGCTCGATGTTCGGCGCCTTCTCCTCGGTAGACCTCACGAGCGCCCACGGTGCGCCGACGGCGACGGGACGGCCGACCGCGTGGGTGAGCGCCTCGGGCGCCGCGAGCGTCTGGTACCGCACCTCGCTCGGCGACCTCGAGGTCGCGACCCAGCCGGCGCGCGGCGCGGCGTGGACGACGACCGACGTGACGATCTCGATCGGCGGCTCGGCCCTCGCGGGCGATCCCACGGTCGTCTCGAGCGGCACAAGCTCCGAGGTCGCCTACGCGACGACGGTGTCCGGGACGATCGCCAGGTTCTCGCCGCCGACGGTCTCGATTCCCCTGTGGCGCCAGACGGACCCGACCGGCGGGCTCCCGCTCTCCCAGCCGCTGGTCGGTCGCGTCGCGGTCCTGCGGGCGCCCGACCTGCCGCAAGCCGTCGTGTTCCTCGCCGCGTCGACCTCCGGGGACCTCTTCGAGCTGACCGACGAGGTCGCCGGCCCCCCTGCGGGAGTGGGACCCTGGCACGCCGCGGACCTCTCGGCGCTCGGCGCGCCGCAGGTGGACGGGACGATCAGCGCGGTGGGCGGCACCTCGCCGTTCGCGGCCTACCCGACGTGGGGCGGCGACGTCATCGCGCTCACGGTCACCTCGGGGCTCTCCTCGGCACCCGGCGGCGGGGTCACGACGCTCGACCTCACCCGGGTGTCCGACGTCGTCGGCGCGTTGCACGCCGAGCCGAGCATGGTTGACGGGCCCGGGAGCGCAGCGGTCCTCGAGCGAACGATGACAGGTGACCTCCTGCTCTCGTCGATGACAGCGGCCGCGGCGGTGGCGGACGTGTCCTTCGAGCCGCACACGGCCGAACTCGTCGCCTCGGACGCGGGCGCGGCGCGCATCGGTGGCGCTCTCGTGCTCGTGGCGGCCGACGGGGGCCCCGTCGCCACGACGCCGCTGCAGCGGCGCATCGTCCTCGCCGCGACGTCCTTCGACCAGCAGCACCGTGGGTTCCAGACGACCCCGCACGGCTCGGACTGCAACCCCTTCACCGCCTCCTTCGGGCGCGGCTCGGCGAGCGGTTGCCTAGGGGGCAACGCCGCCGAGGCGTGGTGCTCGGACTTCGCCCAGTACATCTGGCGGTCCGCCGGCGTGCCGACGCGAGGGATCACCGGGTGGAGCGCCTCGTTCGTGACCTGGGGGGCCGCGCACCACCGCGTCCAGCTGGGCACGCGCTTCAAGGCCCGGGTCGGTGACGCGATCGTGTGGGGCCAGCGCGCACCGCTGTACGGGACGCACGTGGCGATCATCGTCTCGGTGCTCGGCAGGTACCTCGATGTCGTCTCGGGCAACTCGGGCGGCGACTTCCCGGGCTTCGGCGTGGGCGTGTGGCGCTGGGGACCCTTCGTCGGGGCGACGTCGACGGTGAACGGCTACCGGGTGCTGGGGGTCGTGCAGCCCTGACGTCCTCGGCTTGACTACTACGCACTACGTAGTAGTCTCTGGGGCATGCCCAGACGTCCCGCTGGCCAGCGCGGCCTCCGCGTTCGGCAAAATGACCCCGCGCTGCTCATCCTCCTCAGCCTGGCGGAGGGCGACAAGCACGGCCACGCCCTCGTGGGCGACATCGCCGAGGTGGCCGGCGTGCGGCTCGGCCCGGGGACCCTCTACGGCGCGATCGCACGGCTCGAGGAGCGCGGGCTGATCGAGCCGCTGGCCGAGGAGGGCCGCCGGCGCCCCTACCGCCTCACCCGCGAAGGGCTCGCCGCGCTCGACGAGGGCCTCCGGGAGCTGCGGCGCCTGGCCGCGGCGGGGGACGAGCGGCTCGCGGGCGCCAGCCGGCGCCTGGCCGGCGCGTCGCAGCTCGGGCCGCGGTGGGCGACGTGAGCACCTCGAGGACGCGGCGCGCGCTCCTCTCGCTGTACCCGTCGCGGTGGCGCCGACGCTACGAGGACGAGGTCCTGGGCCACCTCGACGACGAGTGCGGGGAGGGGCGGCTTCCCGCCCGCATCGTGGTCGACGTCGTGGCCAACGCGGCCGTCGAGCGGTCCCTCGGCGCGTACGCCGTCGCCGGGGGAGGCGCCCCGAGCGATGCGACGCGGGGACTGCGACTGATCCTGTGGGGATGGTGCTGCTGCGTCGTCGGCGGCGTCGGCTTCGCGAAGCTCGCCGAGCACTTCGCGACCGCGAGGTACCTCCCCCTCGGGGTGCCGGGCGGCCTGCGCGTCGCCAGCACGTCGTACGACGCGGTCCAGTGGGTCGCCCTGCTCGGCGGCGTCCTCGTCGCGCTGCTCGTCGTGCCGGCCGCGCTGGTGGCCCTCGCCTATGGTGGTCCTGCCGCGAGGCGGCGCCTCATCGTGGCGGCCGCGCTCGCCGTCGTGCTGACCGCCGTCTCGGCCGCCTGGCTCGCGTGGTTGGTGGCCTGGGCGCACCAGCTCACCTTCGCGCAGCGCAACGGCGGCGACGCCCGCTACGGCCTGTCCGTGGTGGGCCTCGCGCTCGTGTCCGCGGCAGCGCTCGCGTCGTGGACCAGGGTCGCGACCGCCGCCCTGCGCGCGGTCACACCGGCCGACGGGTCGAGGATCTCGCTCGCTGCGCGCGCGGCCGCCCTGTGCGCGGTCATCCTCGCCGCCGCGGCGGCGTTCTGGCTTGCTGCCGTCTCGATCGACGCCCCGGGCTTCCTCGGCCCGGTGTTCGGCGCGCACGCCGCGGGACTCTCCGCGCAGTGGCCGTACGTGCTCGCGCCCGAGGTGCTCCTGGCCGTCGGCGCCGCCCTCGCCGTCGTGGGCGCGCGGGCCGTCAGGCCGTGCGCCGATCGTGCGGCCGTCGTGCCTGCCGCCGGCTGACCGCCTGCTCCCTCAGCGGGGCGCGCCCCGACCGAGGAAGACGAAGACCGAGTCGACAATCGCCCTGGCTGCCAGCCGCTGGAACGACGGCGACACCAGCAGGGCGGCGTCCGTCGCGTTGCGCATGTTGCCGCACTCGATGAGGACCTTGGGAACCGTCGTCAGGTTGAGGCCAGCGAGGTTGTTGCGCGCCTGGATCGCGTGGACGCCGTCGTAGGTGCTCCATGGCATCTTCGTGACGTCGCGGAACGTCGTGCGCAGGTCGTGCGCGAGGCGCAGCGACGAGGTGACGACCGCGTGGTTCCACTGGTCCCGCACCGGCACGAGGATCGCGAATCCGCGCCCCCCCGGGGGACCTCCGTCGGCATGGATGTCGAAGGCGACGTCGACGTGCGCGCGGTCGAGGATGAGCGCCCGCTTGTTCACGCACGGCCCGACCCCGGTGTTGGACGTCCTCGTCAGCACGACGCGGGCACCGAGCGCCTCGAGGTCGTGGCGCACGGCGACCGCGACGTTCCAGTTGAAGCGCGCCTCGGTGTAGCCACTGTCCGTCGCCGTCCCGGTCGTGTCGCAGGTCTCCTGTTCGGCGCCGTTGAAGATCAGGTGGTTGATGTACGAGGGGTCCTGCCAGTTGCGGCCGTTGTGGCCCGGGTCGATGCCGACGACGACCCCGGCGAGCGGCTTCGGGACGTGGCGGATCGTCGTCGTCGTGGTCGAGGGCGGCACCGTCGTCGAGGTCGTCGTGGTCGAGGTCGATGACGAGGTCGAGGCCACGGCGGCGCCCGACGTGGTCGACGGCGGCCCGCCCGCGGTCGCCGCGACACCGCAGCCCGCCAGCGCCGCTGCGGAAAGGACGCAGAGCACGGCACCCAGGAGCGTCGCCGGCCTCGTCACAGTCGTCGAGTCAAGCACCTCCGGCGACAACCGCAAAGGTCCGCATTGTGGCCGGCCCTACTGCACGCGAGCGATCGGAAGCAGGGTGCGACTGGGGATTCTCGGCACGGGCGGGGTGAGCCGGACCCTCGCGGGGGCCTTCGTCGCGCGGGGCGACGAGGTCGTCCTCGGGACGCGCGACCCCGCGGTCTCGCGCCTCGGAGAGGTGCTTGCGGCGTCCTTCGCGTCCCCTCGCGACGTGACCCTCACGACGTTCGAAGAGGCTGCCCGTTCGGCCGAGCTCGTCATCCTGGCGCTGGGCGGCGAGCACGCCGTGGACGTCGTCACCCGTGACGGCCGCGCTGCGCCGGGCTCGCGGACAAGGTCCTGATCGACGTCACCAACCCGCTCGACTTCTCCGAGAGGTACCCGCCGACGCTCTTCGCGTGCACCACGACATCGCTCGGCGAGCAGGTCCATGCGGCGACATCGGCCAGGGTTGTCAAGGTGCTCAACACGGTGGCCGCGTCGGTGATGGTCGACCCGTCCTCGGTCGCCAATGGTGACCACGACGTCTTCGTCTGCGGCGACGACGAGGAGGCGGAGCGGTCCGGCAACGCGCTGCTGCAGCAGCGCTTCGGCTGGAGGGGGTTCGTCGACCTCGGCGACGTCACGATGTCGCGCGGCACCGAGATGTACCTCGCGGTGTGAAAGAGGCTCATGGCCGCGGTTGGCCCACACGAGTTCAACATCCGCCTCGTCCGCTGACCCGCTGCTAGCGCCGGTGACCGCCTCCGGCGGGGGCGCGGGAGAGGGTCCCGCGAGTAGTCTCCTCCGCCATGCGGCGTCCCCTTGCCGCGGTGCTCGCAGCGACGGTGCTGCTCGGCACCGCCGTCATCGTCACGCCGAGCCTCTCGAGCGCAGCGACGCTCGAGCACGACGCCGTGCGCCCGCACGTGGCGCCGGTGACGACCCCGACGAAGGGCATCGCCATCACGATGGGCTTCGCGAACGAGTTGACCGACACAAAGGCGATGGTCATCGCGAACCAGCTCTTCTCCTACGTCTCAAAGACGCTCCACGCGAACGCCGTCTCCTTGAACTTCCCCTACTGGCAAGCGTCGTCGATCTCGAACGACCCGATGCGCCAGCCGATGACGTCGTCGCCGCAGCGCCTGATGGCGATCACCGCGATCGCGCACCGCTACCACCTGAGCGTGCAGTGGCGGCCCTTCCTCTTCGAGAGCGACCTGACCTACCAGACGCATGACTCGATCAAGCCAACGGATCCCAATCTGTGGCTCAAGAACTACTGGACGTTCCTCCAGCCGTACCTCGAAGCGGCGAACCTCGCGGGCGCGTCGAGCTTCTCCATCGCCCTCGAGCTGCGCACCATGCTGCCGTACCTGTCGGGGTGGACGAACATCATCCGCCGTGCGAAGTCGCTGTTCAACGGACAGGTCTTCTACTCCCAGCAGCACCTGCCCCAGGTGTCCCTCCCGCTCACGGTCCGTGGCTACGACGCCTACCAGCCGATCGACCTCAAGTCCGCGAGTGATCTGTCCGTCGGCGCGCTCACCGGCGGCTTCATCCACAACCTGCACGTCTCCGAGATGCAGCAGTCGCCCGCCGACCTCACCTTGGAGGAGGTGAGCATCCCCGCGGTGCCCTACGCGTACCTTCGGCCCAGCCACTTCCACTATGCGCCGACCGTCAAGATGGACCGGCCGGTCCAGGTGGACTGGTTCAAGGCCGCTTGCAACGCCTTCTACCAGCTGCACCTCCAGGGCATCTACTACTACGGGATCGCCTTCGACCGGTACACGCCGAAGGAGAACCAGTCCGCGAGCGTCTACGGCTGGCTGGGCACACCGTCCGCGGTCGCGATCGCGCAGTGCTTCGAGAGGACGACGGCCTCGTCCCTCCCTGCGGCCGCACGATTCGCATCACGGGCTCGCGTGGCGCCGATGGCGACGTCCGTCGCCTGGTCGGCTGCGCAGCACGTCGAGACGACCGGCGGTCATCCGACCTCGATCTCCTGCCCGACCGCGGCGTTCTGCGCGGAGGTCGACCTCGGCGGCGACGTCCTCACGGAGACCACGGGAACGTGGTCGGCGCCCGTGAACATCGACAAGGTGGGGCTCGTCTCGGTCTCGTGCACGTCGGCGACGTTTTGCATCGCGGTGGACCAGCTGGGCAACGCCTTCAGCTTCGACGGGGCGACATGGACCGAGGCGCCCGCGGTGGACGCGGTTCCCATGACCTCTGTCTCGTGCGCGCCGGGCACCACCACCTGTGTCGCCGTCGACGTCGCCGGCGACGCGCTCACGTACAGCTCGGGCGCGTGGTCCGGTCCGACGCCCGTCAAGGCGTATCCGCTGAGCGGGGTGTCGTGCGCATCGGTGTCGTTCTGCGTCGCGGTCGACGTCGCGGGATACGCGCACACGTTCACCGGCGCGTGGGGGCCGGCACAGAGCCTCGGGACGTCCACGCTCACGTCGGTGGCGTGCGCCTCGAGCACGTTCTGCGTCGTCGGCAGCGACACGGGTGGCCTCTACAGCGACGCCTCCGGGACGTGGTCCTTGCAGGCAGGTGTCCTCGCCGGCGGCGCGATCTCCGTCTCGTGCGCCTCGACGTCGCGGTGCGTCGCGATCGGGGACGTCACCTCGGCGGGGATCAGCTCGAGCTCGAAGTGGACCGGTGCCGGCCACGTCTTCACGGGCGACGGCGGCGTGTCGGTGTCGTGCGCACCCTTCGCCCCGTGCACCGCGGTGAGCTTCGCCGGCCAGGTGACGACCCGGACCGGCCGCTGGGGCAGCGCCGTCACCAACGATGCGCGCCCGGGCAACCTCACCTCGATCGGCTGCGCGTCGACGACCTTCTGCATGGCCGTCGACGACAACGGCGGCGCGATGACCTGGAGCGGCTCGACATGGACGTCGCCGGCACCTACCGGGCTCGGCTCGTTGGCCGGCGTCTCGTGCGCCGGCACGTTCTGTGCGGCCGTCTCCAACAGCGGCGCCGCAGTCGAGTACAACAGCGGCATCTGGTCCGCCCCTAAGACGGTGGACACGAGCGCGCTCACGGCGGTGTCCTGCACCTCGGCGACGTTCTGCGCGGCGACCGATGCCTCGAACCACGTCCTGACGTACAACGGAACGACCTGGTCAGCCCCCACCACCGAGGGCGTGCCACAGTCGATGGTGCGCGGCTACACCGCGGTGTCCTGCACGGCGACGAAGTTCTGCGTGGCCGTCGACACCGACGGCAGCGAGTTGTTCTTCGGGTCGGTGACGCCCTTGCTCTATCAGGCAGACACGCACTTCGTGCCCCTCACGTCAGTCGCCTGCGCGTCCACTTCGCTGTGCGTCGTCGTCGACGAGCAAGGCAACGCGATCACCTACTCCGTCGTCGGCGGCAAATCGACGTGGTCGAGCGCCCACATCGATGCCTACCGACTGACCGCCGTCGCGTGCGCCCCGACGGGGTACTGCCTCGCCACTGACGACCACGGCGGCACCGTCGCGTTCAATGGTACGACCTGGTCCACGGCGTCGCGGAGCGTCCCGCTCGGCTCGATCGCCGCTGTCTCTTGCACGGGGACGACCACGTGCGTGGCCACGGACAGCGGCGACGCGGCTGCGAGCACGGCGACGCTCTGAGAGAGAGGCCGCGCTCAGCTGCGAGCCCCGTGGTTCGCATCGCTCGCTTGCGGCCCACGAGGGCGCTCATTACGGTGGCCCGGTGACACACCCGGCGGACCGTCTCCTTCGCCGGTGCGTGCCTACGCGGGCGCCCACCGCGTGGCTGTGACGACCCGCGCCCCGGACGCAGACGACTCGTTCCACGGTCTTTCCGATCCGCCTGGCGCACGCAGCGACGACGGCGTGCCGAGCGTCGGCACGGTCGTCCGGCGCTGCCTCGGCACTGACGTCGCGCGCCTGATCTCGAACGACCCCGTCGCCCGGCAGGGAGAAGACGTCGAGGGCGTCCACCAAGCGAGGGTCGCGACGCGCCGGCTCCGCTCGCACCTCTCGACGTTCGCTGACGTCCTGCGGACCGGGCCGACCGAGCGGTTGTCCAAGGACCTGCGATGGCTCGGCAGGACCCTCGGCTCGGTCCGCGACCTCGACGTGCTGCGCGAGCGCCTCGCCCACGCCGTCAAGGCGATCGATCCCCTCGCGAGGGAGGACGGCCTGGCGCTGCTGCGCCGGGCCGATCTGGAGCGTGGTGAAGCCACCGTGTCGCTCGAAGAGGTCCTCGGCTCGGAGCGGTACCGCTCGCTCCTCGAGCGGCTGGCCTCGAGCGTGGCGGCGCCGCCCTTCCGCCGGAGCGCCGGATTGCCGGCCGACGAGTTCCTCGCCGAGGCGATCCAGACCAGGTACCGGGCGCTCACGTCAGCGATCGATGCCCTGCCGGCGTCCCCCATCGACACCGAGCTGCACGCCGTTCGGATCCTCGCCAAGCCCGCCCGCTACGCGGCAGAGGCGGGCTCCCAGGTGCTGGGGTCGCGGTGTGCCAAGTTCGCGAAGCGGGTGACGGAGCTCTGCGACGACCTCGGCGACCTCAACGACGGGTCGAGGGTGAGCCTGTGGCTGGACGTCGAGGGCGCCGAGCCGAGCTCGGCGACCACGGTGGCCCGGGTCCGCGCCATCGAGATCGGTCGCATGGCCGAGGCCCGTGCCGCGTGGATGATCACGTGGGGGCGCGTGCAGTCCGTGGCCGCCGAGATGGGCTGGGACGAGCCGCCGCCCGTACCGGCGGCATGACACACCGAGTTGGCCCTCGGCGTCGCTACGCTCCTGCGCCGTGCACCCCCACACCGCGACACCCTCGGTGGTGACCACCGAGGTGGAGCTCGTCGCGGAGAACCACCGGCTCCGCCTGCAGCTGGCCGAGGCGCGCCGCGAGTCGTACTCCTGGCGCGTGCACGTCCAAGGCATCGCCGAGAGCCGCTCGGTGATCGTGGCGAGGATGATGTCCCAGGCGTTCGGGCGTGTCGCCCCACCCGGGACCCGTCGGCGCCGCTGGAGCGGGTTGCTCACGGAGGGCGTGCTCTGGCTCCGGCGGCGGGGACGTCCCATCCCGCCCTACGGCACCCGCCGCTACCGCCAGTACTACGCCCACGCGCGCCCCGGCCCCTCCCAGCTGCGCTCGAGGGCGGCCGCCTTGGCCTACCTCGAGCGCCACCCGCTCGTGAGCGTGGTCGTCGTCGCCG
>Ga0182024_10004810_pt1 | contig 30716 bp, 27 predicted proteins | sample P32metaG_FD_120480 | JGI IMG/M metagenome (GOLD analysis project Ga0182024, IMG submission 120480) | Permafrost microbial communities from Stordalen Mire, Sweden - P3-2 metaG (Illumina Assembly) | ecosystem: Environmental > Terrestrial > Soil > Wetlands > Permafrost | place: Sweden: Stordalen... | reverse complement strand
CGTTATTCCTGTGATGAGTTTTCTGCGGCCGGGCAAATTCAGTGCTCGTGTCGCCGCGAAGATATACGCCTTGCTTGCGGCGATCAGCGTGTATGCGTTGACGAATCCTTACGTCATCTACCACCTGGTTCACGATCCGGCATTAGTCACATCGAATCTGGGAAACACGGCCGCGATGTATCATGTTGGATTGTCGATCGCGGGATTGCGACATGGACTCAAGTTGGCGTCGCTGGGCACGGGATTGCTTCTGTTTGCCTTCGGCGCGTTGGCAAGCGCCGGTTGGGTGATGTTGTGGATTCCGCGACCGGGTCGGCGGCAGGGGATTCTACTGTTCGCGGTGGCGCTGGCGGCCGCGATCCAATTCATGGCGACAGCGGCGGGAAAGCCCGCAGAATATGGGCGATTCGCGCTCCTGCCTGATGTCGCGATGGTCGTGGAGGTCATGGCTCTTTTGGCTCGCCGTCCGACCGGCGGTGTTTTGCTTGCAGCGCTCCTGGCCGTCTCCACCGCGACAAGCGGTTTTTATTATTCGTTGGGATTTGTGCGTGACGCATCGGATGTTGCGTTGCGCACGCGCTGGATCGCGGCGGAGCATTTGCAGTTGATCCTCGATGCGAAGGAGAAGGGGATGGCCCGGCGTCCGGTGCTGGGAGTTTATGCCGATCCCGCGCCGTATTGTCTTCCGCCGGTGGATTTGGAGGGGTGGGACATTGTGCGTCTGCCGAGGAATGATGATGCGGCGAACAGCCCCGCGGCGCCGGACGTGTTTGTGCGGCCGAAGGACTATCCATCGGATACGCCGATCAGTTGGGCCGGGAAGCAGTTTGATGTGATCGAGAAATCGGTGGACAGCGGCGGTTCGGACTCGCTAAAATGAAGGGATGACCATTCAGGAGATCCAACGACTTCGAGCGGCGCAGCCGTTTGAGCCTTTCCGGGTTCTCACGGCCGACGGGAACTATTACGACGTGCGGCATCCTGAATTGCTGTCACAAACCGGTTCGGGTAGGCTCATCAGCATCGGCCAGGAAAATCACTTCATTACGCTCGATTTGCTTTTGGTAACGGGCATTCAAAAGCCGATTCCCAGGCGCGTCAACGGCGCACGCCGCCGCGGATAATCACGCGGGGACGGCCCTCTGCGTCAAGATGGTGAGCTTGTTGTCCTTCATCTGAGCGACGCCGCCTTGAATCTGGAAGGTCTGGGTCGGCCCGTTGTCGGGATCGACGCGCAATGGGCCTTTGCCGATGCGGGCCAGCATGGGGGTGCGATTGGTGAGGATGCCGATCAGGCCGTCATCGGCGGGCAAAATGACCTGTTTTGCGGCCAAATCGAGCACTTCCTGCTCGGGGGTCACGACAACGCATTTGAAGCTCATGGCGGATGAGTGTACGGCAAAGCGGCGCGATTTTCCATTGCGAAATCGGCGGGGGCGGTTATGATTTGTTGGATCGATGCCACCGCGCCAAACGGCGCGGTGGCTGGCTTTTGCGAAATGGGTTCAGCGGAGTGTGATATGCAGTTTGTCAGCGCTGCGGAAAAGACCGAGATGGAACGCAAGCGCGAGGAGCTTTACAAGGCGCAGATCGACGTTCAGGACCGCATCCGCAAGGCCGCGTCGCTGGGCGATCTGTCCGAGAACGCCGAGTATCACTTCGCCAAGGAAGAAAACCGGGCCATCCAGCGCCAGCTTGCCGAGCTGGAACTCAAGCTCAGAAATGTTTCCGTGATTTCGGCCGACGCCGTGCCGGAGGATGTCGTCTTCATCGGCCACACAGTGAAGCTGTTGGATATGGATGATGAGAGCGAGCAGTTGGTTTTGATTGTCGGCGAGGCTCAGGCGCCCAACGCCGACAGCGACGTGCTGCCGGTCAGCGCGTCCAGTCCGATGGGGGAAGCGCTCATCAAGGCGAGGATCGGCGAAGTCGTGAAGGTCAAAGCTCCGCGCGGGACGATGGAGTTCCGCGTTCTGGAAATCGTCCGCTAACGACAAACCGGGCCGACAGCACGACGGCGCTCGCCGCGGGCACGGCCCGGCTCTTTTTCTTAAACCAGGCGATCGTAAAGTTCCATGATCTGGCGCGCGGTGCGCTCGATGGTGAATAATTCCGCCGCGCGCCTGCGTCCGGCGCGGCCGAGTTCGGCGGCCCAATCGGGGCGCGAGAGCAAAGCGCCGATGTCCATTGCCATCGCGCCGGCGTCGCCGAGTGGCGCGAGCAGACCGGTTTTGCCGTCCTGAACGATTTCCAGAATGCCGCCGCCGGCGGTGGCAACCAGCGGTTTTCCGGCGGCCATCGCCAGCACCGCGACCTGGCCGAATGGCTCGGCGGTGGTGGAGGCATGAACGACCACGTCCAATTCGTCCAGAACCTTTGGAATGTCATTGCGGAATCCGGTGAACTCGACCGCTGATTCGATACCCAGCGAATGGGCCAGATTGTGCAGGCTTTTTTCGTAGTCGGTCTCGGAGAAGAGCGGGCTGCCGATGATTTGGAATGTCGCGGCGGGGAACTGCCGCCGCACCAGCGCCGCCGCCTGGAGAAAGATGTGCTGTCCCTTCCACGGTGCGAGGCGGCCGACGATGCCGATGCGCGGGCGCGAGCCGATGGGGCGCGAGGGGATTTGCAGATACGGCTCCAAATCGAGGCCGGAATAAATGACCGAGCCGCGCGACTCGTCGAGCAGCCGCACGGTTTTGAGCGTGGCGAAGGAGTTGGCGACGATATGCGCCGGCAGGAGGTTGGCAGTGCATCGCAAAAGGCGCACAGACGCGGCGGGGAGATAATCGGTTTCGATGCGGTCGCGTATATGCCAGATCGCCGGACGGCGAGTCAAGCGAGCGGCGGCGCCGCCGAGGAGATCGGCCTTGAGCGAATTGCAATGGACCAGTTCGATTCCGAGTTGCTCGACGACTTTCGCGATGCGCAGAATTGTGGCTATTGCGCCGGGCATCGCCGCGGAGCGGGAAAGCGGTGGTTTGTCGCGGCGGGCTTCGACCAGTTCGCTTGCGGCGCGGATCAGAATGGTTCGCACATTGGCCGCGGTCAACTCCTCGGCGAGCGGTCCCTCCGAGAGCAGGGCGACGGTTGGTGTGAATCGGGCCGGATCGAGATTCCGCACGAGCTGCAGCAGCGCGATTTCGCCGCCGCCCATGACGGCGGTGTGATCCACATACAAAATTCGGCGGGGCGGTCGTAAGCTCATGATGGTGGATTATGCCAGAACCAGCCGGTAGATGTCGCGCATCCGCTCGGCGACGCGCCGCCAGGTGTAATGTTCCAGCACTTGTTTTCGACCGGTTTCGCCGAGCGATTTGCGCAACGAGGCATCGCTGCTCAGTTGCTTGATCGCGCCTGCGAGGGCGGCAGGATTGGCTTGGGGCACAACCAAACCGCCGCCCGCGACCACGTCGGGAATCGCGCCGGAATCCGATCCGATGACCGGCGTTGCACAGGCGCCGGCTTCGATCAGCACTCGTCCGAATTGCTCCTTCCAACTCGCGGTCGTGCGCGACGCGAGGACCAGCACATCCATCGCGTTCATCAATTGCGGCAGTTCCGCCGGCGGCCGGTTCGGCAGAATGCGAATGCGGTCGCCGCTGCGGCGGAAAAGCTCTTCGCGGATCGGGCCGTCGCCGACCATGACGAGATTCACTTGCGGCGGACACAGACGCACGGCCTCGACGAGATCGAACAGACCCTTCTCCTCGACCAGCCGACCGACGTACCCGACGACGAAGCCGGAGAGAGCCAGATTGAGCCGGCATTCTTCGCGGTCCATCGGGCGGAACAGCACGGCGTCCACGGCGTTGGGAACAGCCTGCGCGGGGCCGGTGTATCCCTTGTTGCGCAGGACTTGCACAGCTTCGGCGCTGCGGCCGACGGCGAAATCGGCGTTGGCCAGGACGAATTTGCGGTACCCCTCGAAGGGATAGGGGAGGTGTCTGTCGATGTTTTGTTCGGTTTCGCTGACGATTTTGGCTCTCGGCAAAACGCGGTTGCGCAGCGTCACGGCTTGATAGCTGACGCGGCTCCAGGGTTCTTCCCAGATGTCGATCACATCCGGCTGAAATTCGCGCAGAACGCCTTGCAGGCATGGATAGGCATGCAGGTATGTCTGCGCGAATCGCAGCCAGGGGAAGCTGACCTTGGCGACCTGATATTGGAACGCCGCTCTGGCCGGCGGTTCTGCCTTGCGCCACTGGCCGTAGCGCCGCCAGCGGTCGGGGACGAGAACGCGCAGAGTCACATCGTCGAAGGCCGCGAGGGCGTGAGCCTTGGGCTGGCCTTCGCTGATCGACTGACAGGTGTGTGAGATCAATAAGACGCGCATTGGGGACTTGCCAGGAGAATCGCCAGATAGACCGCCACGTCAAGTTGGAGCGACGCGACCTGGAGGGGCCAATCGACCAGGGCGTGAACCAACACGCCGGACAATGCGATGAGACTGGCGGCAATAATCAGCCGCTCGTCGGCCGCGCCGCGGATGTACGCCCGCCATCCGTTGAACGCCGCCGTGGCGATGAGGATTGTCCACAGCGATGCGCCGATCCAGCCCCATTCGATGATGAACTGGAGATAGTCGTTGTGCACGTAGCTGTAGATGCTGGTTTCCTCGCCGACGCGATAGGGCTGAACTTTCCAGCGTTTATAAAGATCGCGGATCAAATGGGGGGAATCGGGATAGATCAGCTTGAAGCTGCCCGGCCCGTCGCCGAAGAAGCCGGCGTCCACGGCCATCGGGGCGGCGATTTGAAGCATGATGAGGCGCGGACTGTTCTCAACTTCCATGGATGGAACGGTGTTCCATCTCCGCCACGCGCCGCTGCCTGCGACAAGAGTCGCAGCGACAAAGGCAAGGATCAGACCCGGCGCGAGCCATCGGCTGGGCCGGGTGGCGACGGGGGCGCGGCGGGCGAAGTGTTTCCATGCGACCAGCGCCAGGACGATTCCGATCGCAATGGCCGACGCGGCGCGCGATACGTTGGCCATCGCCGCCGCCACGCAGATGAGCAAAGCCGCTACGCCGCCCTGGCGGTGACGATGGATCGCCAGGGCGAAGACGGCGGGAATGCCCAGGTTCAGAAACGCGCCGGCGTTGCCGTGATAGTCGAAGGTGGCGAAGACGGATTCCTGATACTCGCGGTGGGCAAGCGCCGGCAGCAGTCCGATTTTTTGGAGCAGACCCCAGGTGGCGATGGAAAAGGCGGTCGCGCCGAGTGTCGCGATCAGCCGCCAGCGCCAGACGTGTTCGGATGCCAGATCACATGCCACGATTAGTGCCGCGAGCACGGCGGTGATTTGCAGGAGCATGGCGCGGCAGACCGGACCATCGACGGCGCCGGGGCCGCCGGGCCAGTGGGAGTCGATCGGAATAATGCTGTCGCCCAGGTAGCGCCCGTGGGCGTTGAGGATCATCCAACAGCCCTGCAGGAGCAGCAGGGCGATGCACGCCGCTGCCACGCGGGGAATTTTCGGACGCGCATGCCGCAGCACCAACCCGATTGCCCACAGGGCGCAGGAGGACAGGGTCATGGCCGCCAGGATGCGCACAGTCCACGGCTGGACGCAGCCGAGTGCCCAGGGCGCGTAGAACAGCGACGCCAGCAGCAGCCATCCGCCGGCCGATCGCGCGACGCGCGCGGCGGTCATATCGGCCTGCTCACGGCCGGGGGAGTGTTGAGGAAGGGTCGTTCGAAGCAAAGGAAGAAGAGGTAGGCGCACGCCGGAATGACCGGTGCGCTGACAAGTGCAAGCAGTCCGAACGTGAAACTGTTGCGCAGACCGAGCGGATGAATCATGTATTGCCAGATCACCTGCAGCAGGGGCGCGTGGATCAGATAGAGCGAATAGGAGAACGTGCCGACCCAGACGACGGGCCTCCACTGCAGGAAATCGCGGACGGGATGGCGCTGCATGTGGCAGGCCGTGACCATGAGGCAACTGACCGCGATGCCGGCGAGGAAGTCGATGATGAGCCAATGGCCCACGCACCAACTGATGCCGCGAAGGAACATGCCCAGCATCGACACGGCCGCCAGAATGGAAACGGCGCTCAGAATCCGCAGTCCAAACCTGCTTCGGACGCGGCACCAGATTTCATTTTCGGTGAACGCGGCGGTGGCGGCGAGCATTCCCAGGGCGAAGAGGCCGACGTAATGAAGGTTCACCTGTTTCAGCCGGGCCATGACGCGGATGAGGTGGTGGACGGTTTTATTCCACAGTCCGATATAGTGGGCGTTGAGCGCGACTGGTATGGCGTCAGCGGCGATGGCGCGGTCCTGCGCCCAAAAGGAAACGGCGACGACGAGCGCGGTGATGAGGAATGGGCCGGGTCGTCGGCGCCAAAGAATGAGCATGGGAGGGAACAGGAAATAAATCTGGCATTCGACGGGGATGGACCAGAAGGCATGATTGAGGGTGTAGGCGTCGAAAAAGTCGTGGATCAGCAGGACGTGCGTTGCCAGCGCCTTGGCCCAGGCGCGGCGGTCGAAGGGAATGCTCACGTCCCAGTGCGTGCCGGTGTATTGGCCGATCATCGTCAGCAGCAGCAGGCAGCTCAGTGCCAGCGCGAAGTAGTACGGGGGCAGGATGCGCTTGGCGCGTCGCTTGAAGAAGCCGGCCGGTCCGCCGCGCAATTGTCCGCCGGAGCGAACGACGGGCATCATCAGACAGAATCCGGAAATGATGATGAAGACCGAGACCGAGATGTGGCCGAAGGTCAGCCAGGTCGTGAGCACTCCGGTGATCCCGGTCGGAAAATAGAGCGGATCGGTCCAGATGGTGAGCCAGGCGTGATGAAACATGACGTAAAGCGCCGCCAGGCCGCGAAGCCCGTCGAGAAAATTCAGGTGGATTTTGGGCCGTCCGGACAGGTCAACTGGATTTGGCGCGGTCATGGTTCACCAGTTCCCGATAGACGTTGGCCGTGGCGGCGGCCATTGCCGCGGCGGTAAAATGGGCTTGGTAGCGGGCGCGGCCCTGCCGTCCCATGTTATCGGCAGCATCGCGGTCACGGATCAAATGGCCGATCGCCGCCGCCAGCGCCGGCGCGTCGGAGGGCGGGACCAATAATCCGGTTGCGCCGTCCTCGACGATCTCGACGGGGCCGCCCGCCCGCGTCGCCACGACGGGTTTGCCCAGCGCCATCGCTTCGAGAATCACCAGTCCGAACGGTTCGGCCAGACTGGGCAGCGCCAGCACGTCCGCGGCCCCGATCAGCGAGGGGACATCGGAGGTGAAACCGTGCAGATGCACGTGATTCTCCAGACCCAGGCTCTTGATCTGCGCGGACAACCGATCGGCCAGCGAACCGCGGCCGGCGATGACGCACTGAATTTCCGGCTGTTCAGAACGCAATTTTTGCATCGCCAGGATCAGGGTTCCCACGTCCTTTTCCGGTTCCAGCCGGGCGGCACATACGATGAGCGGAGCGTTCGCTTGGATGCCCAGTTCACGCCGAACCTGCCCGGCCGGTTTGCGCACTTCGGCAGCGCAATCGGGAATGCCGTTGTGGATGACGGCGACGCGGCGCGCCTCCACGTCGCCGCGGCGCTGGATGGAATCGGCGACGGCCCGCGAGATGGCGATGACGCGGTCGATTCGGGCGTTCATCCATCGGTGAGCGATGCCGCTGAGGCAGGCCGCGGGACCACGGCGGCGGGCGTGGGCTGGGTCCAGAAAATGCTGAGTGACCACCAGGCGCGGATGCGACAATCCGCGTAATCCGATTGCCGCTGCCAGAGCGGTGCGACCGTTGTGAGCGTGAATGATGCTGATGCGCTGCGACTGCGCCACGCCCCGCAGAATCCGCGCCGCGCGCCAGTCGACGAAACCGCGCTTGGCGATGGGAACGATTTCGATTCCGGCACGCTTCGCTTCGTCGGCCAGCAGTGATGGAAACGGACAGCCGATGAGGACGTCGATCGCTTCGCCACGCAGCGCGCAGGCCAGCGACAGAATGTGCCGTTCGGTTCCGGCGAAAACGTCGGCGTCGGTCAGCAGCAGAACGCGCAGCGGCGCGGTGGATTCAGGCGACATGAGCGGGAACTTTTCCTTCGAGGACTTGCTCGTATCGAATCAGAACGCGCGGCCATTGATATTCCACGGCGGTTTGCGGCGTTCGGGCGGAATAGGCGGCGAGAGTGTCGTGATCGAGCATCGCCGACAGAACAGCGGCGAGTTCCTCGTCGTTGTTGGGATCGCGGACCAATTCGCCGTTGACGCCCGGTTGGATGGCGTCGGCGGCGCCGGGGACGCTGCTGGTGACGACGGGGAGTCCGCTGCCCAGGGATTCCAGAATCGCCAGACAAAACGCTTCGTATTGGGTCGGCAGAACGAACAGATCGGCGGCGGCATGAAAATCGGCCACGGCGGCGGTCGGGCCGGCGGCGATGACCAGATCAGCCACGCCGTGCGCGGCGGCCAGTTGCATGATCTGTTTGGCGGGCGGGCGGCCGACTACGACTAGGCGCAGGTCGCGCCGCCCCAGCCGCCGCAGAGCGCCAAGGATCGTGCGATATCCCTTGCGCTCCAGTTCATTGGCGACAAACAGCAGCGCGATCTGGTCCGGCTGCAAGCCGAGTTGACGGCGCATCTCGTGCCGGCGTTCGGTCCGGCGGTCTGCTGAGAATTCGTCGGGATTGAAGCCGTTGGGGACGATGGTCACGTCGCCGGCGGGGACGCCGTAAAATCGGGCGAGATCGTCGCGCACCACCGGCGTGGTGGCGAACAGGCGTTTGTATGCCCGGCGGCCGAAATGCTGCTCTTCCAGGCGAAGCAGAATCGGGTGCAGCGGATTGAGCCGGCGTTTCATGCGTCGCCAGGAGGAGCCGCCGAGCATGGAACGCCCGCGCTCCAGCCACGCGGCGTGGAGGCTGTGGACCCACATCACGCCGCCGGCGGGGCAGACGACACCGTGCGTGTTGAGGGCGTCGCACTCGAATGTTTTTAGAAACTCCGCGCAGTGACGGCGGTAACTGAGGCCGCGCAGAAACCAGGGGCGCTTCAGATGATGGATGCGATGGCACTGAGCGAAGCTTTCGACGTCATCCTGCCAGTTGCCGGCCAGCACGTGCACCTGATGGCCGCGACCGGCGAGAAAACGGGCGCATTCGTACATGACGCGCTCGACTCCGCCGCGGCGGTTGCAGGTTGTGAATGAGAGAGCGACTTTCATAGCCGCGTGGCGTGGCCGCCGCGCCGGCGGTAGGCAACGGCGATGGCGGCGCCGGCCATGCCCCAGACCGGCAATTGCGTGCGCGACCAGTAATGATCAACCGTGCCGTGGCAGAACAGACAGAGCACCAGCGCCGCTCCGACCACCAGGATGCTGAAGTCCGGATCGCTCCGCTGCACCCAGCGCATGGCTCGGAAGACGGCCCAGAAAAATGAGACCTGGATGGCCAGGAACGCGATCAGCCCCAGCACGCCGGTTTCGGCCAGCGTGGACATGATGACGTTTGTGGAGTCGTGCTCCTTGCGCAACCCGACGCCGACGCCGATGACCGGGCTTCGGATAAATTCGTGTGCGAAAAAGGAGATGGTATCGACGCGCGACTCGATGTTGCGGGCGTCGCCTCCGAAATGCATCGCGTAATCCCGCTGCGACTGGGGCATGAGGAACCAGCAGGCCAGGATTGCCGGGATCATCACACATGCGGCGCGCATAAACAGGCCGAATTGGCGGCGACAGAGCATCAGGAGCGTCAGGCCCATCACCGACCCCAGCCACGCGCCGCGCGACGTGGACATGACCAGCCCGGCGACATTGATCGCCAGAAGAATGTTCAGCCATTTCCTGGGCCGGCGACCCGACGCCGCCAGCAGCCACAGTTCGGCAAGCATAATGACCGTGTACGAGAGGAACGTGCCGGTGGCGTTTTTATGAACTCCGAACACGGCGTCTCGCCGCAGCGCGATGATGACCAGCGCGACAAAGGTGGTGGAGGCGATGAGGCCGTACATGGCGGTGAAAATCTGCCGCCGGTCGGTGGTGAAGCATGAGAAGAACTTGACCGCCAGTATGAGATAGAGGGCCATCTGTCCGATGGAAACGATGGCGTCGCGGCCGGTCCAATGGACGAGAGTGGACAGGAGGCAGACGAGGAAATAGGCCCAGATGGCCGGGGCCATCGGATTGGCGACGCGCTGTCGGTGCGCCATGATCGCCCGCGCCCAGAAAATGGGAAAGGCGAGGCACAGGCTGATCTCCGCCGGCGCCGTGTTGGCCACGCCGGTTCCGCTGACGTTGAACGGAAACGCGACCTCGCCGAACATCAGCCCCAGCGCCGCCTCCGGCCGGAACCAGCAGAAGACCATGTAAAATGGCACATAGACGACGGCTGCCGCGGTCGTGGAGAAGTTGGCGACCGTTCCGATGACCAGCGCCGCCAGCAGCAGTGTGACGACTGTCGCGTAGGGAAAACGCCGTGGTGGGGCGGCTTGCATGGGGCGCGGATGAGCGGCGATGAGCGTGGTCATTTTCTCTTCCAATCGGCCGCCGGGCGGCGATGCAGGACACTCCAGTCCGTTGCCTGACGCCAGAGCAGCCAGAGCCGCAGCTTCAATTTCGCCGTCGCCGACTGCCGCCGTGCGGGGATGACCCAGGCGACGGCCCAGCCGACGACACGCATGGCGCAGCCAATCATCATCGCCACTCGCATCAGCGCCAAGCCCGCGAAGCCGTGATGCTTTAATTCATAATAATCGTGGCCGTCGAAAAAGCGGCGTTTGACGCCCTCCGGCTCGGCCGCGCCGCTGGCGCCGCCCAGGTGCGTGACCTGCGCGGCGGGCGTGAAGCGGACGGTCCAGCCGTGCTGCAGGATGCGCTTCTGCCAATCGGCCTCCTCGGCGTACATGAAGAAGGATTCGTCAAAACCGCCGGTCTGCTCGAAGACCTGACGGCGGAGCAACATGCAGGCTCCGATAACAAAATCGACGCGGCGTTCCTGATCGTGCGCCCAGCGGCGCCAGTCGCCCCAGGCCCAGGTGTTGGGGACGATGGCGCTGATCCAGAAATTCTCCAGCCACGCCCGCAGCGGCGAAGGGAAGCGGAAGCAGGATCGCTGTGTTGTGCCATCGGCGTTAAGCAGATGGGGGCCGACGACGCCGGCCTCGGGGTAATCCTTCATGCAGCGCAGCATCGCCGCGACGGCGCCGGGCTTTGGGAATGCGTCGCTGTTGAGGAGCAGAAAAAAATCTCCGGTTGCGGCCCTCATGCCTTGATTGTTGGCGGCGCCGAATCCGCGGTTGGCGGTGTTCTCGAAGACTTTGATTTGCGGATCGGCCGCGCGGATGGCCGCGGGGCTGCCGTCGGTGGAGGCGTTATCCACGACGATGATCTCCGAGGCGACGGCGGCAAGGTCGGCTTGCAGCGAGCGCAGGCAATCCAACGTCATCTGCCGCGTGTTGTAGCTGACGACGATGGCGCTGACCAGCGGGCACTGCGGCGGTGCAACATCAGGCATGTGCCGACTCCTCGCCGGTGACCCAGCGCGGCGGCTTGCGGCGGCTGACCACTTTCGCCGGGATGCCGGCGGCGACGCTGTCGGGCGGGATGTCGGTCAGCACCACGGCATTGGCGCCGATGACGCAGTTGTCGCCGATGGTGATCGGCCCCAGAACCTTCGCGCCCGCTCCGAACATGACTTCGCGGCCGATGCGCGGATGGCCGTCGGTCCGGTCGGAATTGACCCATTCCGAGCCGCGGTCGCCGAGGGTGACGCCGTGATAAATGCAGCAGTCGCCGGCGATGCGCACATCGCTGCCGATCACGACGCCGAAGCCGTGGACAATGACGATGCCCGGGCCGAGCCGGCATTTGTAGGAGATGTCGATGGCGAACAGATGCTGGGCCATGCGCGCCAAAAACATCGGGATGACGGGAATTCGCTTCTTCCAGCAGGCGTGGCCAAGGCGATAGAGCAGAATCGCTGACATGCCACGGTTGGTGAGCATGATGCGCATCGTCTTGAACCGGCCGGCGTGGCCGCGCAGCAGGCACTCGGCGTCGCGCTTCAGACAAACGCACAGACCAGGGATTTGAAGATCCTGTTCACTCATGGCAATCCTTCGGCAATATTGATTTCGTACGGGCGATGATGCAGCCGCGAGGCCTTGTAGAGCAAATGAGCGTCGGCGGCCAGGAAGACGAGAGCCAGAAGCGGCAGGGCGAATCGCGCGATGGGCCGCATCCATCGCGCCGCGAGCGATCGCACCTCGTCCAGCGCCGCGCCAGCGAGAAACATGGTCGCGGCCAGGGACGGCATCGCCACGCGCGCCGCCACGGCGAAATCTCGGAAGCTGATCCAGAGCCACAGTGCCACGCTCATCACCACGAACAAGACGCAGCAACTTCCCACACAAATTGCCGACGGGCGACGGCAGCCGGGCAGGCGGCGACGAAGCGCTGCCAGCAGGAAACCCGCGATGACGCAGATCGCCCCGACGCCGATCAGCGCGGTGAACCAGCGGGGATTCTTCACCTCGTCGCGCCAGTAAGTGACCGGCGTTGTGTAGTAAGTCACCAGACTGCGGCCGACCCAGACCCAGCCGTGCACGGAGAATGGATCGAAGCGTCCGGTGGCCGCGAAAACGCTGCCGACGCTCTTGCCGCCGCTCCAGTCGCCATAGAGCTGGTGATTACGCACGAACCACCAGCCGGTTGTCAGAAGCAGCACCGCTCCCATGATTGTCAGCCGCCCGATCGCTCGCCGCCAGTCGGCGAAACAGACCAGCAGGGCGATGAACGGAATCAGCGAGAGCGCCGAGCTTTTGCACATGATCGCCGCGGCGGTGAGCAGGCTGAGTAGCACCATTCTCCACGCTGACAGTGTCCGCGTCGCGCACCAGCGGATGCAAAGATACGAAGCGAGCGTGGCGAATACGAAAGAGAGCGAGTCATTTTGAATGCTGGAAACAATCGCGAGCATGGCGGGATTGACCGCGACGAGAATCGCCGCCCAGCGGGCGGGCGAGCGGCGACCGGAAAACTCACGGGCGAGTTTGTACGTCAGATAAACCAGCGGGCATGAGACCAGCAACGTGGCGAGGCGGCAGGCGTAGAACGCGTTGCCGGGACCGGCGATGCCGCGAACGCCGCGGTAGACCAAGCCCGCGAGGAAATAATAGAGCGGCGGCTGGCAGGCCTCGTAGCTCAGGCCCGGTCCCTGCACGATCGGAAGGCCGCGCAGCTCCGAATGGTAACGCAGCACGTAGAAGTGCGACGGCTCATCGTACGGCAGGCCGCGCGGCACGACGATCGCGGAGATCATGCCAAGGGCGACAAATACCAATGTCAGCCCCAGCGCCCAGCGCTGATCCTGCGAGTCCATCGTTCCGGGTGTTCGCGTCATCATTATTTCTGCCGATTCACAACACCGGCGAGCACGCCTTCGATTGCATCCACTCGCGTTTGCCACGAATTTTCCATCGCCACGGCCTGCCTTTGCGTTGCCAGGCTCGGATTCTCGGCGGCCGCCGCTTCGAGCTGGCGGCAGAACTCATCCGGCGCAGTGGCGATTCGGACCAGGTCCGGATAATCCCTGAAGCCCGCGATGTCGGTGGCCACGATCGGCTTGCCGGCCGCGAGATACTCCCACAACTTGATCGGCTGCAAACTCTCCACGAACGGACTAACGCGATGCGGAACGACACAGACGTCAAAGCCCCGCATAAACTGTGGAATATTCTGATAGGGTACGGCGGGGTGGAAAATGACGCGGCCTGTCTCGGTCAGCCGCCGCACGACGGCGGGCGGAAGATGATTGGGTCCGATAAAAACCAGCGATCCGGCATTCAATCGCGCTGCAACGGCCGCGACCAGCTCAACATCCAGCCGATCCTGATGCACCGTGCCGGTGTAGCCGTACACCGGCCGAGGCCAAGCAGCGGCGGCGGGCGGCAGTGGGCCCGTTCCGGCAAGGACAGTCCGATAATGTTCGGCGTCGACGCCGTTGGGAATCAGATGCAGCTTGCCATCCGCCAGAGGTTGTTTCATTTCTTGCAGCCGCGTTGAGCAGACGATCACCGCGTCCGCTTTGCGGCAGAGTTCGGCGTCCTGGCGGCGCACCTGCTCGGCGAGCCAGGGGGCTTGGTCGCGCGCGGTCCAATCGTCGGTGATGTCATAGACGACGGCCGATTCGCCCATGCGGCCGACCATGTGCACGGCGAAGTGCGGATTGAGCCAGAGGATCGGATGCTCAAGCTCCAGCCGCCGCGCCAAATGCGCGACGTGGCGGCGCGTAATGGACTGGTTGAGGCGCAGACCCCATTGAAATCGCTCCAGGCCGATTCGCAGGGCGCGCGAGGTGGTGATGTTCGGCAATCCCGGCACGGTCGCGACGGGCGACCGCAGCAGCGTTCCGATGTCGCCGCTCGCGCCGTAGCGCCAGATATTGCGCGGCACGCCGAGAAAGAGAATCTTCCGCTGCGGATGCCGCCGGGCCAGTTCGGCGCAGACGAACTGATTGCGCCGCCAGTGCTCGTCCCATGTCTCCATCGAGATGAAGATCAGATCGCGCGTCATTGCAGCGCCGCCAGCAACTGCCGGTAGCTGTGTTCCCAGGTCATTTCCAGGGCGCGAGCGCGAGCATTGCCGGCCCAGGAGGCTCTGGCGGCGGGAGCGGCGAGCAGCGTTTGCAGTTGAGCGGCCAACTGATCGACGTCGGGCGGATCGAAGTAGAGCGCGGCGTCGCCGGCCGCTTCGGGAATTCCGCCGCGCCGCGACACGACGCTGGGCAGGCCGCAGGCCAGCGCTTCGAGAACCGTCAGTCCGAACGGCTCGTCCCAGTTCGACGGGACGACGTTGATGTCGGCCGACTGGTAGGTTGATGCGATCGCCGCCCGGTCGGTAAAGGGCTGAAACTGCACGCGATCGCGGATCGGTTCGGCCAATTCGCGCAGCTGCTGTTCATACGGCGTGAGCGGATCGGTCGTGGAAAAGTTCTGGCTGCCGACGAGGCGAAGCGAAAATGGAATTCCACCGGCAGCCAGCTTGACGGCGGCGCGGATCAGCAGGTCCGGCCCCTTCACCGGCTGCATGCGTCCGACGAACAGAATCACCGGTGGATCGTTCGAGGGGCGCGCGGCGGCTGGGCGGAATTGTTCGGGGTCCACGCCGTTATGCACAACACGGACCCGCTCCATCAGATCAAGCGGCAGACGCGCCGACATGGCGCCGGCGATAAACCGGCTGCAACAAATGACGCGGTCGGCGGCGGCGGCGACCGCGCGCACTTCGCGATCGCTGTAGGTGCGGAACAATTCGTTGTGCGCCCAGAGGCAGATCATCGCTCGCGGCCGGAGCCGGCGGGCGAGGCGCATGGCTGATGGGCCGTTGTGGATGATGACGGAGCCTTCGAAGTCAGCATCGACAGCCGAAAGATGCGGCCGATAGATCGCCGCCGTCAGCGGCCGGCCGAGCGGCGAAAGCAGCCGATCCAGAACTCTTTTCCATTTCGGCGGATAGGGGCGGCCGCGCACCGTCACGCATTGGCCGATCGTGTAATCGTGGCGGGTTCCCTCGTTGACGATGACGCGCGTCTGCCCGCCGGCGGCGGCGTGACGGCGGGTGAGTTCGTGAATGACCGTCATCGTCGCGCTGCCGGTGGCCGGTGAATAATGATCGCCGGGCGTCGGAATATGGATGAGGAGCGGCGGCGTCATATCAATGGGCCGAAGCCGCCGGGGCCGGCGGGAACAATTGGAACAATTCCGCGGAGCCATTGACCGGGGCCAAACGGAATCGCCGCCCAAGGTCCTGTCCGACGCTGCCATCGCGGTTAGTTGTGAGGAAATCGACGAAAAGCGGTCTTCCGGCGGCGGCCCAGGCCGAAAGCTGGTCCATTCCCTCGTCCGCGGTGAAGGGATGCACGTAGGATGCACCTTGTGCGATGAGCGCGGCTCGCCCGTTGGCGTCGGAAGCCGCAAGGGGATCCACACGGGCGTTCGCAGTGTTGATGATCATGTTGGCGTATACGTCATCTTTCCATTGCCGATCGGGCGGAACGATCAGGCGGTGGTTGCCGGGCTGACTGATGAGCGTTTCGAGAAACGGTGCGGGAATGGCGGAGACAATGACCGCATCGGCGGGCGTGAGCCGCGCGATCTGCTCTCCGAGCTGCCGACGCACAGGCAGTGGGATGCGCATCCGCGGCGGAAAGACAGGTGACACCGCGAGCGCTGCCACAAGCAGCCATTTTTGCCGCTGGACCGATTGTGGAATCCATCTCGCGATGCCGGCGGCGGCCAGAACCACCAGCAGCGCCAAGCCGACGAAATGGAAACGGACGGTGGTCCAGGCGTACCAGAGGTGGATGAAGCTGATCGGGCCGGCCGCGAGAAGCGCGTATCTGAGATAGTGCCGCAGATCATCGGGCGGCTGCTTTTTCAGCGACAGCCAGCCAACAAACGCCAGGGCCAGGATCATCGCCGCGCCCTTGAAGGTCCAGAGCACCATCAGGTTTTGCGTCAGAAACCATGGAGAGAAGACGAGCGACGGATAATCGTACGGAATCGATCGCCAAAAATGGTAGCCGGTGCTGGACCACGCTCCGAAGGCATGGAAGTCGTAGAGGGTATTGCCTGCGCTGACGGCGATGATCGGCAGAAGCAGCACGGCCATGAAGCCAACCCGTCGCCTGGGGCGCGAGATCGCAAGTAAGGCGAACGGCAGCACGAGGAACACGGCCAGCGGCCGCAAGGCGCTGGCGAAACCCGCCAGACATGCTGCCAGCGCGTAAGTCCAGAGCGGATCGACTCGGCGCATGCGCAGGTAGAGAAGGGCGCAGAGGAGTCCAATCGCCGCGACGGGGACATCGGTCATGATCAGCCGGGAATGCTGGGCGAAATCCTTGTAATGCACGAGCATGATCGCGGCGAGGACGCCGCCCCAGTCGCCGCCCAGACGCCTGCCGAGAAAAAATGCCGCCACGGCGGCGATCACCGCAAACGCCAGCACGGCCCAGACGCCGTTGCCGACGTCGCCGGGCGCCAGCCAATAAATGGGCGCCAGAACAAGTGCGGAGAAGCCCGGCGGATAACGCGGCGGATAGGCGCGGCCGTTGATCGAGATCGTGTAGGTTCCGGTCGTGGCCAGCGTGTGCGCGGCCGCGGCGTACTCTACTTCATCGGGTACCACGTTGGGTTCCCACGCGTTGTACGGCGGAATGTACAAGTAGATTGCCGTGACAATCGCCACGAGGATCGGAAGAACATATCGCGAAGAATCGGTTGCTGTCATGGCTCTTGCGTCATTTCGCCGGCAACACGCCGTGCTTTTGGCGCAATACTTCATCGTAGATTTCGAGCAGTCTGCGGCTTTGTCGCTCCTCGGAGATCGCCTCGGCCAGACGCACGGCGCCGGCGTTGAATCTCGCGCGCTGCGCCGCGGCGAGGCGCACCAGGGCGGGCAAATCCTGGCCCTGTTCCCACAGCAGCCCGGCGTCGTGTTCGAGCAGATGCGGCAGGGCGCCGACCTGCTCGGTGGCGATCACCGGCGCGCCGGCGGCGGCGGCCTCGAATGCAACCAACCCCAACGGCTCAAAGAGGCTGGGGACGATCACCGCGTCGCAGGCGTGGAAAAAGCTTTTTACATCGCTGACCAATCCTACGGACTTCATGCGGCCCGCCAAAGCGGGATCGGAAAAGCCGTCGGTGAACTGGCCGCCCATCAGAAGGAATATTTCCTTCTTCCCGGCCAGTGCGCGCAGGACGGATTTGAATCCCTTTCGCTCCTGCAAGCCGCCAATGTAGCCGAGCACCAGACCCTTGAAATCGTTTCCGACCCAGCGCCGGCGCGCGGCGAGGCGCTGGTCGGCGGTTGGGAAATCAATCGGCGGACAGGAATTGACCAGAACCTCCTGCGCTGGCGGCGGTCCGTACAGGCGCGAAAATTCCCGCCGAATCAGTTCGCTGCAGAAAACCATGTGCGTCGCCGGATTCCAGCGGCGGTAGCAGCGATCTTCCGCATAGAGCACGCCCTGCTGCTGCAAGCGGATCAGCCGGGGGCGCAGTCCGGGGCGCTGCTCAAGGCATTTGCGCTCATAGGCGACGCGGGTGAGGAAGTGGCAGTGGAATACGTCGGCGATGTCGGCCACCTGCGGCTGATGGGCGTGGATCACGTCGAAGCGGCGGTCGCCGATCGCCGTGCGTATGAAATGCCGGGCGGTGAGCCATTTGAGCAGGAACATTCGGCGCGGCACGGTCAGGCGCAGCCAGTTGACGCGATCGTGCAGCGACTCGTCCAGCCGTTTGGCGACGACCGATAACGACCAGCCGGCGTCCAGCGCGGTGCGCACCTGAAGCTCGGCGATTTTGGCGATGGCGCTGTAGGGGCCGATCGCTTCGTGAATCAGGCAGAGTGTGGGTTGGCTTGATAAGCTCAAAGAGGCTCGACCACCTGACGATTTGATGCGCCGATGGCCAGCAGAAGCATCGCCCACAGCGCTGCCGCGGCGACGAAGAAAAGGGCGGCGAAAGCCAGCGGGAGCAATGACGTTGCCAGCGCCGCATAGACCAGTATCGCCGTCGCGCGGGCCACAGGAGGGAAAGTTTCGCCGAGCAGCAGCGTCCAGAGCGCCGGCAGGAGCAGGAGAAAATCATTGCGCGTGACGACGGGCATGACCAGCAGCAGCGATACGGTCGAAAGCCCCAGGAGCAGCCGGGCCTGATCGCCGCCGGGAGCGGGAACGCGGGCGGAGGCCAGCCACAGGCCGCTGAGAATCAGAATGAATCCGATGGAGATCGCGGCGATCATCAGCATCGGCGCTTCGGGGTCCAGGGGCAGCAGCGCTCGAGAGACGCCGAAGATCGACTGGCTGGCGGAAACATCGGCGAAGCCGGCGCTCCAGAGTCGCACAGCGGCGCGGCCGATCTCGGCGGGGTTTTTGTATCCGGCGCCGATCAGAAGCAGCGTCATCAATCCGGCGAACAGCGCGATTCCAAACAGGCAGGCCAGCGGTTTGCGCCTCGCCAGCGGGTAAAGGAGCAGCGCCAGCAGCCACGGCTGGATCAGGGCCGCGATGCTCATGCAGGCGGCGAAACGAAACGGCTGGTTGCGGCTGTCGGCGAAATAGGCGGCGCACAGCAGTGCCAGCAATGGCAGCTCAAACGGAGCGTAGCGAAAGTCCACGGCGGTCGGCTCAAAACAGAATCCGACGATCAGCATGACGCCCAGCGGCGCGGCCGTGCCCAACGTGATGCCGCCGGCTCGCGCAAAGAAGGCGGCGCTTAGAAGCAGGCAAAACAGGCAGACGCCAAAGCGAATGTGCGCGACTTGCGATGGCGAGAAGACCGACCAGGGGCGCGGCAGCAGCGCCCGCAACGGCGGGGCGTCGCTGATTCGCGCGGCGTCGTCCGCGCGGATGGGTGGATAGAACGCGCGGTTGTAGGCCATGCTCGCCAGCAGCCAGACCAGCAGCGCCAGCAGAAGCCCGCTGTGCCACGGGGATTTTTCATCGCACGTTGAGGCTGTGGTGCTCATGCCGCCGCTCCGATGGCCCGCCGCTGTGAAAGTGCCTGGCGGTAGACCTCTTCATACTGATCGGCCAGGGCCGGCCATGCGAATGATTCGGCGCGGCGGCGACCGGCGGCGCCGAGGCGCTGGCGCAGATCGGCGTTGTCGGACAGCGTCCGCAGCGCGGCGGCTAGGGCGTTGGGATTGTCGGCCTCGACGAGCAATCCTGTTTGCTCATGCAGCACCAGTTCCGGCACGCCGCCGACGTTGCTGGCGATGACCGCCTTGCCGGCGGCCATGGCTTCCAGGTTGACGATCCCCATCGGCTCGTGCCGCGACGGGAGTACGAACCAGGAGGAGCCGGCGAACAGGCTGACGGCTTTGTCGTGATTGACTTTGCCCGGAAAATGTACCGATGAATGGATCCCCAGTTGTTCGGCCAGATGTCGCAGCGATTGATTCTCAGGCCCGTCGCCGGCGATCAGGAGATCGTGGCCCGGGGGTTTGGCCAGCGCGAAAGCCCTCAGCAGGACGTCGAATCCCTTTTGCGGCACGTGGCGGCCGATGGCCAGGATGTAGGGCCGTGGCCAGGGGTGCGGCGTTGTGCGGGCGAATTCCTCCAAGCGAACGCCGTTGTAGATGACCCGAGCTTTGTGAGCCAGAGGGGAGGCGAAAAAATCCTCCGTTTCACGCAGCGTCTGGGCGGAGCAGGCGGTGACGGCGTCGGCGGCGCGGAGAACCTCGCGGTAGAGTTGCCGATCGGCCGCTTTGCGCTGAAAAACCTGATCGGCGTCCATGGTCAATTCGCCCTGCAACGTCGCCACCAGTGGCAGTCCCAGCCGCCGCGCCGCGGCGATGGCGTACGGGGCATTGCAACTGACGCATTGCAGATGGATCAATTCGACGCGGGCGGCGCGCAGGTCATCGCAAAACCGGCGGAGGGTGATGGGGCCGAGCAGTGCGGCGGCCAGATTACGGCGAATTCCGCCGCCGCCGACGCGGAAGGCATAGCGGCGAACAGTCAGGCCGTCGAACTGCTCGACCGCGGGCAGATCGCGCGGCCAGCGATTGGTGGCCACGATCGTCGGCCAGCCGCGGCGGCGCTGCTCCAGCGCGAGTTGGCGCACAAGTTCTTCGACGCCTCCAAGGCTGGGATAAAACGCACTGGGGACGATGGCGACGTTCATGGGGCGGCCGGCTCCGTGCGGCGCCGGCTGCTGCCGGCGTAGACCGCTTCATAGCGGGCGCAAACGGTGTCCCAGGAAAAATCGCCGGCACGGCGAATACCCGCTTCGGTCAGGCGACTGCGCAGGGCGGCATCGGTCAGCGTGTTGATGAGGGTCTGCCCCAGTTCCGCGTCGCGGGCCAGCAGCCCGCTGCGGCCGCTTTCGAGAACCTCCACGGCACCGACATTCGGTGACGCGACCACCGGCGTGCCGGATGCCATCGCCTCGATGTAGGGGACGCCAAAACCTTCGTAGGTGCTGGGGAGACAGAAGACCCAGGCGGTGCGGTAGAGTTCGGTCAGTTCAGCGGTCGGCACACGGCCGAACCAGCGGACGCCGTCGCCTTCGACCTTGGTTTCGCAGACCGCCCAGAATTCGGCGTTGGGCACGGCGGGCTTGATCCGGCGTTTGAAAAGATCGAGCAGCATCGCGCCGCGCTTGCGGCCGTGCATGGTTCCGACGAAGAGCAGGGTGGGGACGCCGCTTTTTTTTGTTCCGGGCGAGAAGGCGCGCAGATCAACGCCGCAGGGGATGACGTGGCGGATGAAGGGGATGTAACGCCGCGTGTTTTCGGAGATGGCGACGCGCTCGTCGGCGAGCATGAGGGAGTTGTATTCGCAGACGGCCAGCGCCGCCATGCGGGCGCGGGTGGCCAGACCCTTGGCGTGGAACATTTCGGCGAGGCACGAGCCGTGATAGGTGTGGATGTGCCGCGGTCGGCGGCGGCCCCAGAGGAACCAGTCGTCGCCGTGGGCGTTGAGCACGTCGAAGCGGGAGAAATCGTATCGCCGCAGCGCCCAGGCGAAGCCGAAGGTGCGAAGTCGGCGGCCGGAGGGAACCGTTTCGACGTTATAGGTTGTGTCGTCGCTGCGACCGCACTGGCTGAAGACGGTGACGGTGTGTCCGCGCCGGATCAGTTCGTTGGCCAGGTTGTGAACCTGGTATCCAACGCCGATCTTGCTGCCGGCGGGAAGGTACAGGGAAGTGATGGCGATGTTCATGAAGCGGAGGGCGCCTCGGCGGGAAGAAGGTCCGTGACGGCCACGTCGGCTGGATCCGGTGCTTTTGCCGGCCGCTTCTTGAGCCGCGAGGCGAGATTCATGCTGGGTCGCTCGACCGACACATAAAGCAGTTGAGCGACGCCGATCGACGCCAGGCATGACAGCACATACCAAAGCAGAGCGGAGCTTAGCGACAGCCCCGTCAGTCGGATGCCCAGCCGCATTAAGGCATGGCCCAGATCGCGATGGACGAGGAACAAGCTGTAGGAGATGCGGCCGAAGTACTGGAAGAATGGCTGTCTGAGCCATGTCTTCAGCCCGCCGGTGAGGCTGGACGCGTAGATGATGCTGGCGACGCCGACGCACCAGAGAGCATGGGCGTCCTTGTTCCAAACCGACCAACCCACGATTCCCGCGCCGAAACCGGCGAGGGTCGCCGGAGATATCTTGTTGTCCATGGTCCAATAGATCAGAGCGCCCAGCCCGAAGACGCACCAACTGGTGATGAAGTAAATGTCCATGGGCACGTGCCGGCGCGACCAGAGCGACAGGAACATCAGCGGCGCCATCAGGGCCACGTAGGCGATGCCCTCGCGCTGCTTCGGCAAGCGCAGCCAGACGATGGATCGCTGAACCAGCAGCAGGAGCAGGATGTAGACCAGATACAACTGCACTTCCAGGCAAAGCGACCAGGAGACGGAGAGTATTTGCTCGCGGTTCAGAATGTTCTGCAGATAAAGGAAGTTCACCAGGATGGTGCGCGGACGCGGCACGAGCGGCCAGTAGCCGGGGTGGGTCATCGCCTGCCCGAGTACGTAGAGGGAGACGATGAGCAGGCAGAGCCAGTAGGCCGGATCCAGACGAACCTGGCGTCGCAGGATGAAGTTGAACGCGCTGGCGGCAGTCACCACCGTCGATCGCAGCGAAAAGGCGATGACAAAGCCGCTGATGACGAAAAATATCTGGACGCGCTGAGTGTCCCCCATGAACGGCAGCAGAACGAAACGGGGAAGCCGAGTGTCGAATGTTTTTTGAAACTCGGAAATGTAATAGTGATGCAACATCACTCCCAGGGCGGCCAATGCGCGCAGGCCGTCGATGAAGACGAAGCGGTCCCTGGTTTTGTCGGGGGTGGGCGGCATGACCGAATGCGTTCAGTTTCGCAGCACTTTTTCCAGCGCGTCGACCGTGAGATCCCAGGTCGCGCGGCCGGCGCGCTGGGTGGAGCGGCGTTTATATTCGTTGAGGACGGGCGGGATCGTGGCCAGCGTTCGCAGGGCGCCGACGACCGACTCGATCTGGTCGGGATTCACCAGCCACGCCGCGCCGCCGCACGCCTCGGGAATGCCGCCGCGATTGCTGGCCAGCACGGCAAGGCCGCTGGCCATCGCCTCGAACGTGGTCTGCGGCATTGGATCGTTGCTGCGCGACAGGATACAGGCGACATCATGGCGGCGGACCAGCGACGGGACGTGCGGCCGCGTGACGTGGCCCAGGTATTCCGCCTCGGCGTCGGTCATTTTCTGTTTCAGCGCGACCATGTAGGGATGCGTGGAGGCGTCGCCGTTGTTGGAAAACCAGAGCGAACCGGCCACGGTCAGTGAGATCGGCACGCCTTCGTGGCGCAGCGCCCGGACGGCGTCGGCGGCCAGGTCCGGCCCCTTGTTGGGGTCGATGCGGCCGATGTACAGCACCCGCAGCGTCGCCGGCGCGTCCAGGTATCCGGGCCGCGGCGTGAAGGTGTCCAGGTCCGCGCCATTGGGAATGGTTGTGATCTTCTCATCGGGGATGCCGTAGCGCTTCGCCGTCCAGTCCTGAATGTAATGGCTCACCGCGATGAACTGATGCACCGACGCGATCGTCCGGCGGATGTCGGGCTGATTGGTGGCGCATTCATTGGAGAGCATGCAGAGCAATCGGGCCTGCGGCAGTTCGCGCCGCACGTATCGCGGGGTGATGAGGTCATTGAAAATCAGCACCGCGTCGGGCCGCGGCTCCAGCCGGCGCAGGGCGCGGCGCACCGATGCCAGATAATGATCGTAATAGAGCCAGTCCCATTTGCGCAGATTGCGGCGCACGCGAGAAACGGCCCGCTGCGCGATGTTCAGCGACGCGCGCGTCGGGCAGTTGATGCGCACCAGGCGGCCGACGAGGTACGGCTCATCTTCGCAGCCGGCGGCAAGAACCGTCACATCATGCCCGCGGGCGATGAGGCGGCGGCCGATCTGCATCGTCTTGGTCGCGATGGCGCCGCCGGAGACGGGAGAATAGCGTTCAATCGGCGGCAGCAGAAAGCAGATGTTCATGCTATGCCGCCACCAGCGTACGCAGGCGTTCCCATGTTCTGTTCCAGTTGAACTGTCCGGCGCGTTCGCGGCATCGCAGGGCGACTTCGCGCCGCTGCCGCTCGTCCATCACCAGCCGCTCCAAGTTCGATGCCAGTCCCTCGGCCGAATCACGGTCAAACAGCAAACCGGCGTCGCCGACGAGTTCCGGCGTGCCGCCCGTCGCCGAGGCGGTTGTGGCCAAACCGCTGGCCATTCCCTCAAGGATCGCCAACGCGCACGGCTCGTCCCAGCGGCTGGGGACGACGTGAATGTGAGCCTTGCGAATCTCCGCCGGCAGCGAAACACGGTCCACGTGCCCGGTTGATCGCACTGCAATACCCTGTTCTGTCAGCCGCGTCACCAGCGACTGAAGTTTTTGCTGATACGGGTCCATCTCAAAACGTCCCCAGTGATTGGAGCCGACGATCTGAAGGCTGAAGTTTTTCGTCCGCTTGGCCAGCAGCAGGGCCGCGTCGAGCAGGAGGTCCGGCGCCTTTTCGATTCCCGTGCGTCCGACGAAGTTGATCACCGCCGGTCCGGGCGGCGGCCGCTCGGCCGGCATAAAGCGGTCCACGTCCACGGCGTTGTAGAGCGTGTTCACGGAACCGGCGGCCATCTGATAGTATCCTTCCACCCACCGGCTCGTGAAGTTGCTGACGGCGGCGACGACGTTGGCGGCCGACCCAAGCCCGCGTCGCGCCGGCGACTTGGCGGGCAATTGGTTCTGGAACCAATGCATGATGAACAATTTCGGATAACGGCGGCGCAGAAACACGGCCATTTCGGGATCGTTGAACATCACCACGCGGTGATCGAGCAATCCGTGCTCGCGCAGGGCGGCGGCAACACGGCGGGCGTAGGTGGATTGCCGCAGGTGCGTCCATCCGGCGATCTTCCGCCGCGCCCGGGCCATGAACAAGGCCGGTCCGCCCGCGGGCTGCGGCGGGTAATCGACGAAGAAAGTCTGCACGCCGCAATACGGCTCGATTTCGCTGGAGCGCGACATCACGACGGGTTCGATTCCCTGCGACTGCGCGCGGCGGCAGAGTTCCCAGATGATGGTGGCGATCGCGCCGCTGTGAGTCGGCGTGAATGTGCCCAGGGGTGAGTTGAGGAAGACGAGCTTCATAGCGCGCTGGTCGTTGGCGCTGGGGATTGATCCAGAAGTTCAAACACGGTGTCGGCGACCTGCTGCGGCGTGATCGACTTCATGCACTTTTCCTGAATCGGGCAGGTGCGCAAATAACAGGGAGCGCATTCAATGTCGGCCACGATCTTGCGGCCGCGCCCGTACAGATCAATTTCCTGGGGACAGGTGCTGCCGAAGAGCACGACGATCGGCTTTTGCTGCGCGATCGCAAGGTGCATGGCCATGGTGTCGCCGACGACCACGGCGTCGCACAGGCCGATCAGGGCGGCGAATCGCGTCAGCGAATGGTCGCATCCGGCGTCGGCGACGTTGCCGTCGACCTGCCGCATGATGGCCTGATTGCGTTCCACTTCGTCCGGTCCGCCCAAGAGGAGCACCGCCGTGCCGGGACGATGGCCGAGCACGCGGCAGCATTCGATGAGGTGCGAAATCGGCCACGCCTTGCCGGCGAACCGCGGGCCGGCGCCGGTGTTCAGCCCGATCACGGTGCGGCTTTCCAATCCGAGCCGGCCGCGCATTTCACCGGCCCATTCGAGCGCCGGCGGCGGCAGAAACAGCGCGTATTCATCGGCGCGATATTCCAGGCCGAGCATCTCGAAGATGATCTGCTGATAGGTTTTCTGATTGACGCGGAATTTCAGTTCGTCGGAGATGCCGAGCATGATCGCGTATTCAGATTCGGGATTGAACGCCGTCAGTGTGCCCTGCGGCGTCATGCCGTAGCCCAGTTTGGTTTTGGCCCGCACCTGCGTCGCCAGGCCGATGGCCACGTCTTCCTTGTCGAGGCAGATCAGCAGATCGAAGTCCTGGGCAAGCAGGCGCATCGCGGCGCCTAGGTCCGGCGTGAGGACTTTGTCGATCAGCGGATTGTGCTTCAGCAGCGGCGCCGCGACTTCATCGACCATCCAGGTGACGTGGCATTTTCCGTACTTGCGCCGCAGCGGCCGGAGGATGGGCGTGGTGCGCAGCACGTCGCCGGTGGCGCCCAGTTTGATGATGAGAATGCGCGTTCCGAATTCGTCAAAGTGCGGACAATCCGCGCACTCCCGCTTGTGGACGCACGGCCTTTCGCCGACGAAATGGCGGCAATCGGCGCGATAGATCAGTTCATGCGGCTGAGGCATGAGTGTCCCTTTCCCGGTCGAGCAGTCCGGTTTGGCGCATCCGCGTGAGGACTTCGTCGCAGCGGCAATCGTAGGTGTTTTCGAGCGAGAACTTCAGCCGGGCGGATATGAACGGCTCGCCGGTTTCGGCCAGTGCCTTGCGCACCATCGCGGCCATGTCCTGCGGCGTGGCGCCGGCATGAACAAATCCTGGATATCGAAGCGACTCACGAATTGCCGTGGACACGACCGGCTTGCCCGCCATGAGGTAACACCACATCTTGGTTGGATTGATCGCGTCGCCGATCGGGCCGGGCCGAAACGGAATCAGACCCACGTCCAGCGCGGCCACGAATGCTTTGCCGGCTTCGTACGAAATTTGCCCAGGCATCGAGACGTTCGGCAGGCTTCGCAACTCTTTTACGTTCTCCTCCTGGTCGCGATTCACCCGTCCGGCCAGAGCGAAAGTGCAGTCAGGCAGAAGTCGCGCCAGCGCAGTCATCGCCGCGTAATCGAGGCGGGAATCGAACGCCCCCAGGTATCCGATGATCGGCCGGCGCAGGCCGTGCAGTTCCGCCGGCATCGGGAGATGGCCGGTGTGCGACGGATGATGGTCTTCGACGCCGGCGGAGTTTTCCACCAGAAACGAAGCGGGATTGAGCCGCAGCATCTTCTCGTGGAGCACGGCCGCACTGGCGAAGACCAGACGAGCCGGGCGCGCGACCGTCGCTTCGCGAGCATCGAATATCTCGATGCGCCGCGGGTCTTCGCTCAGGCAGGGATCGACGCAGTCGTAGATCAAATCGTCGTGCCGGATAAATCGATAAGGCCGCAGCCAGTTTTCCCCGGCCCAGAAAACCACGCGGCCGTATTTTCGCCGCACTTTCCGCAAATGCCATGCGGCGTAGGCTGATGCCACGGCCCCCAGTCCGCGCTGCTGGAAGCGCTGGCAGACGGCCGTCAGTCCGCGAACGACGGTCACGTTCGGCTCGGGCTGTTGGATGCTCACCTGCCAGAGGCGGTCAGTTCCGCCGTCGAAAAAGACGACGGGAATGTGATGGGAGAGCGCCCGCATCAGATACTGCTGGCGGACGGGAATGTCGGACCAGTTGCAGCCGTGATAAAAACAAATGCAGGTGTTGTTCATGATGGCATCACACTGACGGGGCGCTGCGCCGCCGATCGCATGGTCCAGGCCTGCTCGATCAAATCTCTATACTCCATTATCGGGTGTCCCGCGTTGGACTGAATGAGGGCCGCTTTGAAGTTGCCGTGCTGGATTCTATCGAGGAAGTCATCGGCGAACCGCTCGACCTGATCGGGCCACCAATAACTGAGCGTCAGCCGCGGCGAGACAGGCTCCGACAGCTTGAGGCCGTCGATGTTCCTCGCGAACGTGCCATAGAGCGTGTACTCGGCGATTCGATCCGCGTCGGCCACCGCGTCCATCCAGGGACGGCCGTGGCGCTGTTCGATGAAGCGATGCAGGTCCAGCAGCACGCCGCGCCGCCACGGAACCGGGGCGTGAGTGTATCGCCGGGGCGTCTGGCCCACCGTCGGCAGGCCCAGAAAACGAAGGGCGTGGGCGTGCCATTCTGCCATCTGCGCGTCCAGGTCATCAAGCGTCTCGTACAAGTGGAGCCGGCCGCCCGCGCCGAAAAAATCGTTGGCGGTGACGCGATCGACGAAGAACAGATCGGAATCGAGGCAGATGATCGCGTCGGCTTCGGTGCAGGCGGGAGCGGCCAGCTTCAAAAGCTGCTGGATGCCCCACCCATGAATGCCGCGGCCGCTGAGCCAGTGGCGCGGATGGAAGCGGCGGCGGACGCCCCAGAGCTTGCGGCGGGTTTCGATGGCCGCAGGCAGCACGTCGGCCGTCGAGACGAGCGTGAGATTCCGCCGGAAGGGGACATTGGCGAAGCGCCCAAGGTCTTCGTGATTGACGATCGCCACGTGCGGGATGTCGATCCCGCAGCGCTCGATCGATTCGCGCAGCAGGCAGAATCGCTCGAAATCGCGGGCGAACGTCGGCGTGAGGAATACAGCGGCGGAAGGCAACGCCTCCGCAGCCGGGTTATGCGATGCTTGCGGCATGGTCCAGATCGCTTCTCGGCGCTGCCGTCTCGGAATCGACTTCGGTCACGCTGAACTGCGGATAAACAATGGCGCTGCGTGCGCAATCGCTGCGGCTGGCCGGATAGGGCAGCAGCGGGGCGATGGTGAAGTCGGCGGCCCGCTCGAAACGGTCGATGATTCCACGGGCGCTGCACATGAAGGCGTGGATGACGTAATCGCCCTGCGCCAGGCGCGGCTCGCGAATCTCGAAGCGAATCCTCCGCCGCGACGCGGCGGCGAACTCGACGTTCAGTAGGCGCGAATCCAGGTGCAGCACGGTCAGGCCCAGCGCGTTGGCGATCTCAAGGGAGATGAAGTAGTTCGGCTGCGTGCCGGCGAAGGCGGTGACTTCCATGTCCAGCGTGATCGTGTCCAGCGAGCGATAGATGTTTTTGTCGGGCGAAAAGCTGGTGAAGCGAAGTTCCCCGGAGCCGCCCCGCCGCACGGCGAGCTCGGCGCCAGCGGATGACGATTTGGCGCGGGTGCTCAGGTAGCGCGAAATCGTCTCGCTCACTTCGCCGGCGTAGGCCACGCGACCGGATTCGAGAAGAACGGCCCTGGTGCAGAGCGTCGAGACGGCCTGCATCTGGTGGCTGACGAACAGCACTGTCCGGCCGCTTGCTGCCACGTCCTTCATTTTTCCAAGGCACTTCTTCTGGAACTCCATGTCGCCGACGGCCAGCACCTCGTCGATGATGAGGATTTCGGGGTTCAGATGGGCCGCCACGGCGAAGGCCAGGCGGACGTACATGCCGCTGCTGTAGCGCTTGACGGGCGTGTCGAGGAACTGGCTGACGCCGGCGAAATCAACAATGTCGTCGAATTTCGCCTGGATTTCGCCGCGCCGCATTCCCAGGATCGCGCCGTTGAGGAAGATGTTCTCGCGTCCGGTCAGCTCCTGGTGGAATCCCGTGCCGACCTCCAGCAGGCTGCCGACTCGGCCGTAAAGATCGATTTTTCCCTCGGTCGGCTCGGTGATGCGGCTGAGAATCTTCAGCAGCGTGCTCTTGCCCGCGCCGTTGCGGCCGACGATGCCGACGACCTCGCCGCGTTGGATATTGAAGGAGATGTCTCTCAACGCCCAGAACGTCTCGCGTTTGAGCCGCTGGATCGGCTGCTTCAGTCGGGCCAGCATGGCCTCGCCCAGCGTGGAGTGTTTCTCCCGGCCGTGGACGATGGTGTACGACTTGGAGAGGCCTTCGATGGAAATCGCGATGTCTTGTTCGCTCATGTCGCTTACTCGGACGCCTTCGCTTCGCTGCGCATCAGACGACTATCTGGCTCGATTCGTTGCGGGCCGGTGACGCGCCGGCCGCGCCGCGGCTGATGCGCGCGGCGGGGAATGGCTCGCTCACCGGGCGCGGGCCGCGCGATTGAAAACGATTCCATTCCGACTCGATCACGTTCGAGAACTCCTCACGGAAACGCCCGACGGAGAATCGCTCGGCGGCGCGGCGCATCAGCAGGGGATCCCAATGGGAGAGCGCCTCGAATTCATCCAGTGCCTCCAGCAGGCTTTGTGGGGTCTGCTCGTTGAAGAACAGCCCGGTCTGGCCGGGGATCATGGTTTCCAGCAGGCCGCCGCGGCCCAGGGCGATGACGGGCGTGCCGCAGGCCAGCGCCTCCAGGGGCACGATGCCGAAATCCTCGTCGGCCGCGAAGACAAAAGCCCGCGCCCGTTGCATGTGATCGCGCAGAACCGACGCGGGCTGGTATCCCAGCATCTGCACGTTCGGCCCGGCGATGGCGGCGATGCGCTTGAATTCCGGCCCGTCGCCGATGATCACCAGCTTGCGCCGCGGCGTCCGCGAAAAGGCCTCGACGATCAGGTTGATTCGCTTGTACGGAACCAGGCGCGACGCCGTGAAGTAAAAATCATCCTTGGGGGTGTGCACGGAAAACCCGTCGAGGTCGACCGGCGGATAGACGCGCACCGAGTCGCGGCGATAAAACTTACGGACGCGCTGGCCGACGCGGTCGGAGTTGGTCACGAACAGGTCCACGTTGTGTGCCGAGCGCTGATCCCAGCCGCGGATGTAATGGAGCAGTATCCGCACGGCGAGAGAGCGAAGGCCATGCTCCAGCCCGGCTTCGTGCAGATACTGATGCTGCAAGTCCCACGCGAAGCGCGGCGGCGAATGGCAGTAACAAACGTGCAGCTGGTCCGGCCGCGTGATGACGCCTTTGGCGGCGACGTAGGAACTGGAGATGACCAGGTTGTAATCCTCGACCTTGAGTTGCTCGACGGCCAGCGGCATCAGCGGCAGGTAGGCGCGATGATGGCGGCGCATGCCGGGCATGCGCTGCAGGAAGCTGGTTCGCACAGGCCGGCCTG
>Ga0182024_10004809_pt1 | contig 30717 bp, 29 predicted proteins | sample P32metaG_FD_120480 | JGI IMG/M metagenome (GOLD analysis project Ga0182024, IMG submission 120480) | Permafrost microbial communities from Stordalen Mire, Sweden - P3-2 metaG (Illumina Assembly) | ecosystem: Environmental > Terrestrial > Soil > Wetlands > Permafrost | place: Sweden: Stordalen... | reverse complement strand
TCCGGTAATCTCGAAAATCGCGTTGGCGACGGCCGGCAGAGTGGGCGGCAGCGCGGGCTCGCCGAGGCCCGTGGGCGGATTATCGGTGTGCAAGAAGTGCACTTCGATCTCGGGCGGCGCTTGCGTAATGCGAACGGGCGGGTAACGGTCGAAGTTGCTCTGCACGGCCCGGCCTTTGTCGATGGTGATCTCATACGACATGACGTGACTGAGACCTTCGATCACCGCGCCCTGCGCCTGGTTAAGGGCGGCGCTGGGGTTCACGATCTGGCTGCCGACGTCGCCCGCCACCCAAACTTTATGGACCTTCACCTTGTTTTTGTCGTCGACACTGAGATCGACTACATGGGCAAAGTAGCCACGGTGACTCCACTGGAAGGCGATCCCCTTCCCGCGTCCCTTGGGCAGCTTGTCGCGCGATTTCCAGTCGGATTTCTCGGCGACCAGTTCCAGAACGCCCCGCATGCGGGCGGCGTCGAAATCGGGTTCGGCCGGATTTGGCTTGCCCAGAATGCGCGGATTATTGAGCAATTCAAGGCGGAATTCGAGCGGATCTTTTCCCGCTGCATGCGCCAACTCATCGGTGAACGACTGGAACACGAACGAAAATGCATTGCTGCGCGGCGCGCGCATCGCGAAGGTGGGAACACCCAGAGGCATCAACGACGCTTGAAAATCGAAGTTCTGAACGAAGGTACCCGGGAATTCGTTGGTGGGGATGTTGCACTGCGGTGCAAATTTGTCGCCTTCGCCATAGCTGACAAAGTGATTTTTCCAGGCGACCAGTTTGCCGGAAGCATCCAGACCGCCCTTCAGGTAATGGAATCCGCCGGGACGGTAATGATCGTGATGGAAGTCGTCCTCGCGCGTCCACAGCAACTTGACGGGAACGCCCGCAACTTTGGAAATCCAGGCCGCTTCGAGCACGTAGTCGTTGGTCAGGCGGCGTCCGAATCCGCCGCCGACGCGCATGATGTGCAAAGTGACGTTGTTCGCCGGAATCCCGAGCAGTTGCGCCACGGCCTGGCGTCCGGCCTCAGGCGTTTGGCTGGGAGCCCACAATTCGAGCTTCCCGTCCTGATAATGAGCCAGGCAATTTTCGGGTTCTAGCGGAGCGTGCGCGATGAAAGGATAAGAATAGGCCGCCTCGATCACCTTCGCGGCCGACTGCAAAGCTTGATCGGAATTGCCGTCGGTGCGCAATGGAACCGTGGGCGTTTCCTTCGACAGCTCATCGGCGCGCTGCTGGAATCCCACGCTCGACTGCTGCGCGGTAGGGCCTTCGTCCCAAGTGACCTTGAGTTTTCGCCGCGCGGTCTGCGCCTGCCACCAGCTATCGGCAACGATCGCGACGCCGCTAAGCAAGCCGAGCAGATCCTTGGTTCCTTCGACAATGAAGGCGTGGCGGACGCCGGACATTTTCTTGATTTCGTCCAGATTCGCGCTCAGCGCTTTGCCGGCGAAAACCGGACATTTCTCGAAGACGGCCGAGAGCATGCCGGGAACCGTGAAATCGATGCTATAGAGCGGCTTGCCGGTGACTATGCTGTGATTGTCGACGCCCGGAGTCGCCTTGCCCATGATCTTGTAATCCGCGGCGGCCTTCATCTTGACTTTGGCGAGATCGGGCGGCGTCAGAGTGGCGGTCTTCGCCGTTAATTCGCCATATCCCAGCGACCGGTTCGACGACCGGTGGTAAACGCGGCCCGAGGCAGTGGAGCATTCCGATTCCGGCACGCTCCAGGTTTGTGCGGCCGCGGTGACGAACATCTGGCGTCCCGCCGCTCCCACGCGGCGCAGAGGCTCCCAATTGGTCGGCGTCGCGGTGCTGCCGCCGGCACGCTGCGGGCCGTATTTAGCCTCGTCGAGGTCGGCCTGCTGGACGCGGACATCCTTCCAGTCGACGTCTAACTCGTCGGCGATCATCATCGGCAAGCCAGTCTTGATTCCCTGGCCGATTTCCGGATTCTTGCCCGTGATGGTCACGACGCCGTCGGGCGTAATCTTGATGAAAGCGTCGGGAGTGAGATGCGCGGGCGGCCCGGCTGGCGCCTGGGCAAAAACCTTGGACAGCGGATCGATGTAGGCAGCCAGCAGCATGCCACCGCCGGTGAGCGCGCTCACACGCAGAAAGGATCGACGGCCGATTTGTGTTGTCGTGGTAGCCATGGTTACCTCCTCCCCGTGGGCCCATTCAGGGACGCTTGCGTATGCGGTGGCGAACTGGCGGTGCTGGTCCCGATGGAGGCTGCACGATGAATCGCCTGGCGAATTCTCAGATAAGTCCCGCACCGGCACAAATTGCCATACATGGCGCTATCGATTTCCTGGTCGGTGGGCTTGGGTGTACGCGCGAGCATGGCCGCCGCCGTCATAATCTGGCCGGCTTGGCAGTAGCCGCACTGCGGCACGTCCAGCTCCTGCCAGGCGATCTGGAGAGGATGCGAACCATCCGGCGAAAGGCCTTCGATGGTCGTGATAGAGGCATTCGCCGCGTTCGACACCGGGGTCTGGCACGACCGCACGGCGCGGCCATTCAGGTGTACCGTGCAGGCGCCGCATAGCCCGGCCCCGCAGCCGAACTTGGTACCCTTCATGTTCAAAACGTCGCGGATCACCCAAAGCAAGGGCATGTCCGCGGGCACATCCACCGAGGTGGATTGCCCGTTTACTGTCAATTTGAAAGCCATGGCGAAGACTCCAAAGAAGGACTTACATCTGGCAGCGTAACACAGTCAATCGGACCCAAGTTTTGCACGCGACCGCGAACTCAGCCGGATGATGGAGCCTTGAACAGGCTGGCGAAGAGCTAAGAAAGGTAGTAACCGAGCGCCAATTCCGGCTTCAATTGCAGGGCCCGAACCCAATGTTCGCGCGCCGCTTCTTTCTGGCCCGTGGCGTCCAGGACATTGCCCAGGTTGAGGTGCGCCTCTGGAAAATCGGGCTTGATGCCCAGCGCATCCTTGTACTCGGCTTCGGCTTTCGTCAAGTCGCCCTGATTGTGATAGAGCAGACCCAGATTGTGCCGGACCTCGGCGGACTGATCTCCCAGTTGTAACAGATGCAGGTGGTAGCGAAACGCAGTTTCGAATTGCTGCTGCTCGAGCGATACGGCGGCCAGCATGCGAGCCAATTCGACGGAGTCGGGTTTATGCGTTAGCGTCTTCTGAAGAATCCGCTCCGCATCGTGCTTTTGCCCTTGTTTACCGTAGGCGATGGCCAGATTGATTTCGGCCTCGATCCAATCGGGACGGATCTGGAGGCATTTTTCGAAGCAGCGCGCCGCTTGGCCGAACTCCTCTGATTTCAGCCGTATGGCGCCCAGCCGGAACCACGCGCCGGTCATGTTCTCATCCCTTTGCAGCAGCGCCTCGTACATGGAAGCCGCTTTCTCGGTTTCGCCGCTCTCATCGAGAGCTATGGCAGCGTCGTAGCGAACGTCGTCGCGATCGGGAGCAATCTTGAGCGCCTGCTCCAACGCTATGGCTGCCTGGGCGGCGTCCCCGCGTTCCTGGTGCAGGAGACCGAGGTTCATGTAGGCGGAGCTTCCTTCGGGACGAATCTGCAAGGCCTTCTTGTAACTTTCGGCGGCGCCCTCGTGGTTTCCCAAACGGTGCCGCGCCACACCGAGGTTCAGCCAGTAATCATAATTGGCAGGATGCAGCTCCACCAGACGTTCATAAAAATGCGCCGCGGCCGTGAACTCTTCGGCCGCCAACCCCGCCGCGCCGAGTCCCTGGAGCGCAATTTCGGAATTGGAATCGAGCTTGAGAAGACGCTCGGCGGAAGCCCGAACCAAGCCAAAATTCGAATTCTGCAAGCCCAGCACGGTTAAGTTGGCCAGACACTCCGCCGAAACCGAGCTGCGCTCGAGGAGCTGTTCGCACACGCGGGCAGCGCCGTCCACGTCGCCGGACAATTGCAGCGAGACCGCCTTGCCGAGCAGAGCGCTTTCATCGTTGGGGTGCTTTGCCAAACATTCGTCGAATACCGTCGAGGATTCTCCCGGACGATTCAGATTCAGCAAGCAGTTGCCCATGGCTACTTGCGTATCGGGCCGATCCGGCGCCAGCCTGTAGCTCTCCTGAAATGCGCCTAACGCGCCTTCGAAGCGCCCGAGCTGGTACAAACAGAAACCGGAATGGAAGTGAGCGGCTTCGAGCGACGGTTCCATCGAAACCAGCCGCGCGAACTGCTTCTGCGCTTCCTCGAAACGACTGGCTCGCAACAGCAGATGCCCGCGCGCGGCAACCACGTCGGCGATGTTGCCCTCCTCGGCGTCCGAAGAACTGAGCCGGGATAGAGCACCTTCTATGTTTCCGTTGAGATGGTCGGCAAGCGCTTGAGCCAGCGGGAGTACCGCGCCGTTTGCCGCCTCCGGGCCGTTCTCGGTCCGAGATGAATCTTTTTGCCTTCTGTTCACTTTTGCACTCATAAGCCCCCCTTAGATATCGAACGAATCCTTCTTACGCTTTAGGGACTAGTTGGATATATATCGTCAGTAATAGAGTGGCAAAGGTAATCGAGGGGCAGACGCGTCACGGCATCGGTACCCAAGGCACCTTGTAAGCCACCCATCGCATTTCGCGGTTTGCAGCGGCAGGCGCACCAGAAGCGGCGAGCGTGCGAGTGGCAGTTCGCGGTGTGCGGTTGACTTCGGCGGGAGGAGCCGGGGCGGGACGTATCTGGACCAGTACCGAATCGCCTTCGCGGCGCGGCAATTGCAGAATCAGCGCGGATTGGTTCAGGGATTCGCTTGCCTCCGTCCAGGCTGCGATGCGAATTAGGCCGGTGTTCGAGTTGGCGGCTGCTAATGCGAGGCGTCCGCCGCCGGGATGGTTCGTGAAAATGGCTCCTTGCGGTGGCCGGACAGCGGGTCCGATCCAGGGCGACCATCGCACGAATTGTTGTGGCCCCAGCCACTCCGGATCCCACGATGGAAGCGGGCGGGATGGGCAAGCGACCCTGCAGTCCGAGCGGCTGACCAAGAATTCAGGATCGTGAGACCTTCGTTGTGCACCGAGACCGGCGGCGGGATGTCGAGCGACCGAGGCCTGCGCGATAAAGCTAGACCGCCGATCATCGATCGCGAAGGAAATGCCGGAGGTGGGACCCAACTGAGTAGCCGCTGCCCAGATGTGCGGAGCGGGCGCTCCGGCTGGCAGCTCCAAGAAAGGAGAAATCGAAGGCGTCAGCGCCGTCCGCATCGCAACCGGGAGCGCGTGCGCGTTCATTGGCGGGACATCCGCAACGAACGGCTGGGGAATTGTTGGGCGCTCAAAACTCGCCAGGGCAGGTTGCCGATAAAGTGCGCTTACGGGCTGGCGCTCCACCATACGCCGGAATAGAGCGATGGGCCGTACTTCATAGCCTTGTTCCGATGCGCGACACATCTTCGCTTCCAGAGTTTCGAGGAACGGCGCGGCCAGCTCAGCCTCGATAGTCCCCAGCGACGGCTGGCCTTCCGGAATCGCAAGCTTCCTCAGCTCGATTTGAACCGGTTTACCCTGAAGCTCGCGAGCTGGTGAATCCACGGTTGGCGTAATCCCGCGGTTCGCTCGGCGGGCCATTACTCGCTGCCCGGTCGCCAAAGATTCGAAACCTGAATTGGGCAGCGCGGCGTTCAACCGGCCAATTGCAACCAGTAGCGCGCGTGAAGCCCGCGGCAGGGCGACCTCGGGTGCCAGGGCCGTGAGGCGAGGCAGGACGGCCGGAGTCGTTTCCGCATGCGGCGCAACAACCGACACGCATTTCCCTTCCGGGCGGAGATGGACCGTTGGGCGCACCTCCCAAATCGGCGGCCGCATTTCCTGAACCGGCTGGCCTGCCCCGCGCATCTTAACGCCCGATTCCTGCCGGCTCTTCACAACGCCCTGTGTATTCGATAAAGCGCTAGGCACTTTACAAGAGTGAAGCTCGAGACCTCTGGAAGAGACCTCCACCAGGTTGGCGTGAAGCTCGCGATGCGGCAAATCCGAGGACGGGCGGAACGGACGCGCGGCAATTAACGTCGACGGCGGCCGCGAGGCACCCCAACCCGGCAGGCTCGCCGGGACAACCTTGGGATAGCGCGCAGCCATGGGCGGCCGTTTGGCTACGTTACGGGGCCTGATCTTCGGACGAACTTGGCCGGTAGGAGGCCGCATTTCGTGAACCGGCCAGGACGCCCCGCTCCCTGCTGTTTCCGGCTCCTCGAACTTCGGCGCGAGCGCGTGCGGCGCGACCAGAATGCTGGGGACTTTATAAGATTGAACCGCAGGCTCTCTGGACGGGATTCGCAGCTTGGCGCGCAGTTTTTGATGCGACAAGTCGGTGGAAGGCGTAGTTGCGAGCGTGGTACGCGGCGCGGGAGCAAGGTGTCCAGGCGCCAGATGTCGAAACGCGCCAGGCAATGGTGCGGCGCCCACGCGTGTCATCGGAATTGCGAGCGCCGGCTGCATTTTTGCGGCGCCGGCGGCTTGCGGCTGACCGGCAGCCAAGCTTGGCAAGCTGGCCAAGATAAACTTCCCAGGGCGGGAAACCGACCGCGGCCGGCCGGCCGGACGCATGTGCAGAGCGACCGGGCGCGCTTCGTAGACTCTCTCCGCCGTTCGACACGCTCCTGCTTCCAGCTTTTCCGCGCGTGGCGCGGCTGCATATGCCTGGATGGATGCGAGGGACGCCGTGCGACCCTGAACCGCCAGTTCTCGCAGTGCAACTTGGACTTGAGGGGCGCTGCTGTACGTTTGAATCCCGGCGTCAGCCGAAGTTGTGGGCTTCGCCCGACCAGCGCGCTCGCTCCGTGCAGCCGTCAACGCCTCAAAAGCGCGATTGCGTGGAACGGGCGTGAGCTCGCAGGCGACCGGGAGCGCCTCGAGTGCGGGTGCGCTGAAAGCCGCTTCCGGAATTGCGATGGAGCGCGGCAGGCCCGCCAGCATCGTTTCCTGGGAGAGCGTAAAGGCTCGCCGAAGTTCGGGCGCGCGCCGGCCCAAAACCATGGGCTGCGTTTCATAAACCGGCTCGGCTGCCCGCGCCTGCATTGCTAGCGCGCTCAAAGACGCCTGGGAACGCGGTTCGATTGAGCCCGGCAAGCTCGCCAGAATCGCCTCCTGGCAGGGCGCATATGCCAGCCGAAGCTCGGGCGTGTGAGGCCGCAGATCCATGGGCCGCACTTCATAGACTCGCGCGACCGCGCCGCTGACCGGTATTTCAGAGCTCTCCCAGTTCCGCTGAACGGGGATCTCTTGGCCTGGCCCGACGGCTTGGGCCGCGAGCGCGCCGCTCGAAATCGCGAAAGCTTCAAATGCAAGCTTCCTGATTTGATCTTCCACCGGCCTTTGTAGAAGCTCGCTGGCACTCAATTCAAGCGAAGGCTTGGGAGCCGAATGTCCGGGTTGCCCGATGGTGCAAACATCCACGGCGGTAACCGAGGCAGCCGGAATGAATCCGATTCGCCCGTCCACCACTGCGGGGACCACCAGGCCGGCCACCGCTTCCCCTCCGCCTTTCTCCACCGGCTCGGGACGCCGCACGAAGAAGGGCAAGCGGAACGCTCCCTTCGACTCATTCACCGAGACAAATCCAGCGTTAGGCGGGGCGTCGCTGTTCGAAGCCGGGCCGCAGTAAATTACATCCGGGTTCGCGGGGGGCTCTTCAGGGGCCGCTCCGCTGACTGGTGGCGCCACCAGCATTTCGCGCGGATCCTGCGAAGTGAATTCCGGGTCGGGCGGAATTTCACGGCTCGGCGAATCGAGCACGGACGTAGTTGTGTTCCGTGATTTGGAACTGGGCGACGCCGCGAAACCGAAAGCCTCCTTGAGGCGCTGAATCGATAATTGGGCTTCCTGCTCGCGCCACAGTTCCTGGTGCTTCTTGTTGCAGAACTGGCGGTCCTTCGATGAGAGCGCGCTTAGCTTGGTCCCGCAGTATAAGCAGTCCATTAGAAGTTCCGCCGTTCCAAGAATCCTACCCTGCCGCGCGCCATAAGATGCTGACTCACTGCTTCGCTGAAGTCTTCACTTTTCAAGTTAAGGATGCGCCTTTTCAGTCTGCTCAGTTCAACACGTTGACCTGTTGAGATGAATTCACCTACCTACATCAGATCGTCGGTGCATCCCGCCCAACGACATAGGGAGGAAACCTTAGCTTGGTGAACGTTGTAGTTACAGCCCGATTTTGAGATCGGCGGCGATGTCACTTCGCTGTAAGGAGGAACTACCGTAGTCCGAGTTCTACAGAAACCCGCTCTCTCTACCGATGATCCACCTTACGGTGTAAATCTCTTCTGGGTGCCTAATGCAACTGACCATAGATCCCCCTATTGAACTAATCGCAATGTGTCCGGCCATGGCTCTGTGGCTGGCTCCGCCCTCGCAATTGTCGGACGAAGGGACTGTTCCAGGTCATCGAGCACAACCGTTCTCGCCTTCAGTCGGCATCGTCGACCTCATTCCGCCGGCCGATTTTAAAAGGAAAACCGCCCGAACTGAAGGACGGCCGTTCTCGTTCCTGCTTCAGCCGGTTGACGTCGCGGCGGAGCGAATCGCGCTTTCCGAGTTTGCTCCCAAGGAGCACATCTCGACGGTCGTTTCTTTCGGCAAGGCCGGCAAGGCTTGCGGGCCGCGGGCGGAGGGTCCGGTCGCAATCCATGTTGCGTACCAGGCCGGAGTTAGCGGTGCTAGCAGGCGTCCGCCCGGGGGTAAGCTGGCTGCTCCACCACCGTTCGCGATCGAGCCGCGCATCGAGACCAAGGCTTGGAGCGCCGCGTCGCTCAAGCCGTCCGAGCCATTAGCTCATCCGGCTGCATGCATTCCTTTTGAGATGCAGACCGGGGGTTCGGGCGAGATTCGCCGTCCGAAACAGGCCCTGCGAGAATTGGTTCAACCGTCGGCTCGGCCGTGGCATTCGCTGTCGATTTTGTGGCAATCGTTTCGCGGCTTCCACCTGGCATTGCCGGCAATTGAAGTTGCGAGCGACCCCTATGTGCAAGCGCGGGCAACCGTCCTTTTATGGAATTCGCCATCCGACGAATTTCTTTCTGGCCGTCGCTTCCTTCACGAATCAACGGAGATCCCTTTCGAACACGAACCCTCCGACGATGGCGCATGCGCGCGCTTGACAGGTGTTCAGCCGATTTCCATCGTCGAACTTTTTTCAACCGGTTTCACGGCGGCCATTCGCGGCAGCAAAGCATCCGTCGAAGACCCCGATCCGTTTACCAAGATGGTGTCCGAGACGCTTCCGCTGCCTAAATCCGTTGAAACACCGGCTCCGATCATCGCGCTGTCACACGGTCTATCGGTCTGGAGCGGAACCATCAACTCTTATATCCGTCGCACGATCTGGGCGCCTCGGCTGCGTGAGGGTGGACGTGCAATCCACACCCTGCGGCTCGCACCTGTGATTCAAGTAAACGAACCCAGCGAAATTACGCCGGCATAACCCTCAAGTACTACCACGATTCCGCCGATGGAATACGGTAAATAGCTGACGGCCGTGATAGCCAGCAAGTGAGAGGAGAAATTGAAATGATTAAAGAAGATTTCGGTAAGGTCGCTCCGCTGACAAGGAACCCACCGAACAACAGCGAGATAACGGGCGCACTCGCGAAAGCCGTTACCCATCACCTGGCCGGTCAATCCGAGAACGCACTGAGCGATCTGGACCTGGCGCTGGAAGGCGGAAGCCAGACCGCGGAAATCTTCGCGGCCAGAGCGTACCTCCAATTGGAATTGGGCCGCTTTGAGGATGCCTGGAAGAGCTACTCGAAAGCGCTGGAGCTTGAGCCGGGCGATCCCCAGATCTCATTCAACTGCGGCATCGCGCTGCAGAACCTCGGCCGGACTGAGGAAGCCATCCCGCATTTTAAGCGCGCCTTAGCGGCGAATCCTGGGTGGCTCGAAGCGAAGGCCTCCATTGGCGTGTGCACGCTGCATCAGAAGGATTATTCGGAAGCGATCAAGATTTTCGATGATTGCCTCGCAGCGGATCCTTCGTATCCGCCCGGTCTGTTTGGCAAGGCGGTATCGCTCCAGTTGCTGTGGCGCTTCGATGAAGCCAAAGCGATCTACGACAAGATTCTCCAGTTGACGCCCGATTTCGAGCCGGCGCTGCTGAACTTGATCAGCCTGGGGCTGCAGAAAAAAGATTACGAGACGGTGCGGAAGTACGCCGAGCAGCTTTTGTCCCTGCGCCCGGATCATCCGGTGGCACTGGAAAGCTTGGCCGCGGCAGCCTTTGCCCGCAACGACGTGGATGCCGCCCAGCGCTTCTGCGCGAAGCTGACCCAAATTGCTCCCAAGGAATTCGAACATTGGTTTAACCTGGGACTCGCCTGCCAGCGCCAAGGCAATTTCAACGACGCTATTCAGGCCTATGTCCGCGCCCGGGCGATACGGCCGGATTCGGCGCATGCGCACATCCAACTGGGGGCCGTTTACCTGGAAATAGGAGATCTGACCAGCGCTCGCGTGGCTTTCGAACGCGCCGTCGAACAGGCGCCGGAGCGGAGCGACCTGCAATACCAACTGGCCTGGGTGCGCGAGCAACAAGGCGATTTCGACGAAGCCGAGAAGATTTACGGCAAAATCGTGCTGCTGCATCCCGAGTTTGCCGAAGCCGAATTTCGCTTAGGGTATCTAGAACTGCGGCGCGGAGATTACATGGCCGCGAGCGGCGCTTTCAAGTCCTGCCTGGAAAAGCGCAAGAGCTGGCGCGAGGCCGAGCTCAACCTGGCGATGTCGCTCTGGAAGCTGAACGATCACGATGCCGCGCGCGAGGTGCTCACCCGGCTGGTGGATCGCGAGCCTGGCTGCATTGAGGCTCTGCGAGGACTGGCCGCCATCGCCCTGGATCGCGATTTTTCCGAAGAAGCCCTGGGCTATCACATCCGCCTACAGGAGCTCGGCGAGAAGACCGCCGAGGTACTCTACAACAGCGCGCTGCTGTCGCACAAACTGGGCAAGAACGAACAGGCCGCCATGCTCTATCGCGAGGCGCTGAACGAACGGCCCGAGTTCCCCGAAGCTCTTCTGAATCTGGGACACGTGCTGAAAGCCATCGGCCGCGAGGATCAAGCCCGCTCCTACTGGACGCTGGCGATCGACGCCAAGCCCGAGCTAGCCGGCGGATATTTCCACCGGAGCTAATCAATCATTCCTGATCGGACGGCTATATGGCCGTCCGAATCACCAAGTTGGGGGATGCTACAATAGCGGCTTCCCCTAATGGATCAACTCAAGGCGCTCATCCGCGAAGTGCCCGATTTTCCCCGGCCGGGCATTAATTTCTACGACATCACCACGCTTCTCAAAGACCCCACCGGCTTCAGGCAGGTGATCGACTCGCTGGGCGAGCATTATCGGTCGACACCCATCGACGTCGTGCTGGGAATTGAGGCGCGCGGGTTCATCCTCGCTCCGGCCGTCGCCTACGCGCTCGGCTACGGCTTCATTCCGGTTCGCAAGGAAAAGAAGCTGCCGGCGGAGCGGGAGCGAATCCAATATGCGCTGGAATACGGCACGGATGTGCTGGAAATTCATCGGGACGCGATCACGCCCGGTCAACGGGTACTCATTATCGACGACGTTCTGGCCACTGGTGGCACTGCCGCCGCCGTTACGCGGCTGGTGGAAACGCTAAAAGGCACCGTCGCCGGCCTTGGATTCATCCTCGAATTGAACGCCCTCAAGGGACGCGAGAAGCTGAACGGCTTCGATGTGTATTCGCTCCTGCATTACTGATGCCCGACTCCCTGCGGGTTCGCTCCCTGGCCAAGATCAACGTCGATCTGCGCGTGTTGCACCAGCGGCCCGATGGTTTTCACGAGCTACGGACCATTTTCCAGACCGTCTCGCTGGCGGACACCATCGAAATCGAGTACCGGCGCGGGCGCACTCGAATCGAGATCGAATCGAGCCTGGACATTCCGGACAATCTTATTGTTAAGGCGGCAGACGGCGTGCTTCGCTCGGCGCGGGCCACCGGCTGCTTTCGATTCCGGCTCACCAAGCGGATTCCCTTAGGCAGCGGCCTAGGGGGTGGCTCGAGCAATGCGGCCGCAGTACTGCTCGCTCTGCCGGTCCTGCTCGGTAAGCCGTTGCCGCTCTTAAAAATGCTAGAAATCGCAGCGGAGCTAGGCAGCGACGTGCCTTTCTTTTTGATGGGCGGCGCCGCGGCGGGCTTGGGACGCGGGACGGAACTCTATCCATTGCCTGATGTTACGAACCAGCCGGCGTTGCTCGTCACACCCGGGATTCACTCCTCGACGACGGAAGCATATCGCCGGCTGCAGCGTAAACCGGCCTGCGCTGCCAGCCCCGCCCTGTGCAACGAATTTGCAACATTCACCTGGAAATTCGCCGAAAACGCCCGCGCCCCGGACCTGAATTTCCGGAATGACTTCGAAGCTGTTGTTTTTAGCCAACATCCTCAACTAAAATCGATCAAGGGGAAGCTCCTCGAACTTGGGGCTCGACCGGCGCTGATGAGCGGAAGCGGGTCCGCCCTGTTCGGAATCTTCCCAAGCGCTGAACTCCGCGACCGCGCGGCGCAGTGGTTTAGAAAAAAGTTCGACAAAGACAAAGTTCACCGGGTAAATACGGTGAGCCGCAGCCGCTATCATGCCCTGTGGAGGCGGCAATTGGAAATTTCATCGGATAGCAAGATATGGCCGCCCCAAGACCGGTACGCAGAATGAGATTTGAGCAAATGAAAATTTTCACCGGCAACGCCAATCCGTCGTTGGCGGGCAAGATCTGCGCGTCGCTTGGATGCACGCTGGGTTCGGCCGAGGTGGAGCCATTTTCGGACGGCGAAATCCGGCTTCAGATCTTGGAGAATGTCCGGGGCGCCGACGTCTTCGCGGTGCAGCCCACCTGTACGCCCGTGGATCGCCATCTGATGGAGCTGCTGTTGATGATCGACGCGCTGAAGCGAGCCTCGGCGGAGCGCATCACGGCAGTGTTACCCTATTATGGGTATGCGCGCCAGGACCGGAAAGACAAGCCGCGCATGCCGATTTCCGCGCGGTTGATTGCCAATCTGATTCAGCGAGCCGGGGCGGATCGTGTGCTTACCTTGGACCTGCACGCGGCTCAGATCCAGGGTTTTTTTGATGTTCCCGTGGATCATCTTTTTTCCGCGCCGGTGATGCTGGAGTATTTTGATTCCATCGGACGCCGGGATATGACCGTGGTTTCGCCGGACGCCGGGGGCGTAGAGCGGGCGCGCGCTTTCGCGAAGCATATGAACGCGCCGCTGGCGATTATTGATAAGCGCCGCACGGATGTGAATGTGGCCGAGGTAATGCACATCATCGGCGACGTCGATGGGAAGCATTGTTTGATTGTGGACGATTTGATCGATACCGCCGGGACTCTGGTTAAGGGCGCCGAGGCGCTCTTGAAGCAGGGCGCGCTCAGCGTCACGGCCTGCGCTACGCACGCGGTACTTTCCGGCGAGGCCGTCGAGCGCATCGAAAAATCGCAGCTTCAAGAAGTGGTGGTGACCAACTCCATTCCGCTGCGCGAAGACGCCATGCGGTGCTGCCGCATCAAGACGCTCTCGGTAGCTCCGCTGCTGGCGCGAGCGATTCAGTCTATCCACGAGGACGGTTCGGTAAGCACCCTGTTTATTTAGACCGGAATTCCAGCTTCCATGAAAAGACCAGACAATGCAGGCGCGCCTGCGGGAGTGAAATAAGATGAGGAAAGAAATTACAGTTACCGCGGAACCGCGCTCGACGCGCGGCAAAAATGAGGCTCGCCGGCTGCGGGTGAAAGGCTTGGCTCCCGCCGTATTGTACGGCGCCGAACGCGACGCCGTCGCGATTTCGGTGAACCCGAAAGAAGTGAACAAGATCCTGCATAGCGGCACCGGCCACAATACGATCTTCAATCTCTCCGTGCAGGGCCTCGAGGATACGCCGGCCATGATCGTGGATTGGCAGAACGACCCGGTTCGCGAGAACCTGCTGCATGTAGATTTGAAGCGCATCGACCTTTCCCAGCGTATTCAGGTCAAAATTCGCGTTCAAACCACGGGCGAGCCGAAGGGCGTCAAGATCCAGGGCGGCTTGCTGGAAGTCGTCACTCGCGAAATCGAGATCGAGTGTCTTCCTGACGAGATCCCCGATCTCTATACCATCGACGTTACCGAGTTGATGATTGGCCAGCATCTGCGCGCCAGCGATATCCCGCTTAGTGGCGAAGTTAAACTGGTTAGTCTGCCGGACCAGGTGATTGCGCACGTGGTTGCGTTGAAGGCGGAAGAGGAAGTTGCTCCGGCTGCCGAAGGTGCGGTTGCCGCTACGCCTGCCGAACCGGAAGTAATCAAGAAGGGCAAGAAGGAAGAGGAAGGCGAAGCGGAGGCGAAGGCGGAAGGCGAAAAGGGAAAGAAGAAATAACTATCCGGAGCGCGGCCCATGGCTGGCGAGTTCGAGAAGCTGGTCGTTGGGCTCGGGAATCCCGGAGAAAAGTACGAATATACGGCTCACAACCTGGGCTTTTTGGTGGTGGACCGGTTAGCGGAGCGGAACGGAATTAAGATCGGGCGCAAGGATTCGATGGCGCTGGTTGGGCAGGGGACGGTAGCGGGCAAGAAGGTGTTGCTCGCCAAGCCGCAGACGTTCATGAACATCAGCGGCGAGTCGGTCAAAGGGCTGCTGGTTAAGCACGAAGTTTCGCCAACGGATTTAATTCTGATTTATGACGAATTGGATCTGCCCTGGCAGTCGATGCGGATCAGACCGCGGGGCTCGGCAGCGGGCCATCGCGGCATGGATTCGGTGATTCGCAACGTAGGCACGGAAGAGTTCCCCCGGGTTCGCCTGGGGATTCATGGAGGCCGTCGCGAGAAGGACGGCGCTCAAATTGTGCTCGCGAAGTTGACGCGGGCGCACAAACAAGAATTGGACGAGATCCTCGACTATGGGTCGCAGGCGGTCGAGTCCATAATCGCTGAAGGCGTCGAAAAGTCCATGGCGAAATTTAATCGTCGCGCCCCAAGCTTAAACGAGGAAGAATGAGAATTTACGAAGAGCTATTCATCATCCGGCCGGATGCGCCGGAAGAAGAGATCGATCAGTTGATCGAACAGTTGACCACCCAGATCGCCAGCCAAGGCGGGAACGTGGACAAGTCCGAGAAGTGGGGCGTCCGCAAACTCGCTTATCGCGTGCAAAAGCGCAATGAAGGGTTTTACGTGCTGCTGCAGTTCACGGCGAAACCCGAGACGGTGCGGGAATTGGAGCGGCGGCTGCGCGTCGCCGACTCAGTGCTGAAGTTCCTTACGGTGCGCGTGGACGAGAAGCTGAAGAAAATCGAAAAGCGCAAAAAAGACCGGGAGAAGCGGGCCGCTCGGAAACCAGTAATGCCGGTGGCCGCACCCAGCCTGCCGTCGGCCGAGCACATTATGGCTGGAATTGCCGAGCCTGGCGGACCCAGGCCAGGCGCACCCGTGCCCGGAGCGCCGACGCCGGTTGAGAAATGATGATCCAGCAGGCAAGAGGAAAATAATATGGCTGAAACAAGAGGTGGTGGACGTCCCATCAGCGCATCGCAGCGGCCCACTGGCGGCGACAAGGCGATGGCGACGAAGAAGCAATATTTCCGGCGGAAGAAGGTGTGCCGTTTCTGCGTCGAGAGGATCGACGACATTAACTACAAGGACGTGCGGATGCTGTCGTCGTTCATTTCCGAGCGGGGCAAGATCGTGCCGCGCCGTATCTCGGGCGTGTGCACTCCGCACCAGCGGCGCTTGAGCGAGGCCATCAAGCAGGCACGCAACATTGCGCTGATTCCGTTCGCGTCGGCGATATAGGGAGACGTCATGGATGTTATTTTGCGGGAAGATGTCGAAAAGTTGGGCACACGCGGCCAGATGCTGAAGGTCACGTCGGGCTACGCGCGCAATTACCTGTTGCCCAAACGGCTGGCGGTAGCGGCCACCGATGCGAATAAGAAAATCGTAGAGCAGGAACGCCAGGGGCATCTGCGCCGCGAGGCGAAACTGGTTTCCGACGCCGGCGAACTCGCCAAAATGATGGCCGAGGTTTCCGTCACCATCGCGCAAAAAGCCGGCGACAACGACCAACTATTTGGATCGGTGACCTCGAAGGACATCGCGGACGCGCTCGAGCAGCAAGGCTATACGATCGAGCGGCGTAAGATCGTGCTCGACGAGCCCATCAAAACGCTAGGCGAGTTCAAGGTCACTGTGCGGCTGCACCGCGAAGTTCCGGCGGAGATCACTGTGCGCGTGGTGAAAGAAGAATAGTCGCAGGAGCATTCGGCCTCTACTGGCTGGCCCGATGGACTCGCGACTCGGGCAAGGGATGTTGCTCGTCGGACGGTTCCCCGTGGCTCAAGCGCCTTCGTTCATCACTGTAAGCGGCCCGCTGCTTATAGCCGCGCCGAAGATGTGCTCGGCTCATAAGCGACAGTAGGTAAAAGAACAAACGCCTTTGATCCGCCGTGAAGCTGTGTTCTAAAACGCTTGCTAAACCATAGAATAGGTCTGTTTTGACGAACCATTTGCTGACATGCGATAGCTCCCATTCTAGTTGCAGGCCTGTAATTTCCCGTTCTTGAATGTTGTCGTAGCTCTTTCCTTCGCGTTGCGCGTATTTCGCCACCACTGCGTAAGTGTCTCGATCAAACTCCAAACCAAGTGGTGCGGGTTCGTCTTGCTTTCTGTATTCCTCAGCGAGTGCCGTTAATTGCTTCACCTTTCTACTGATCCGGTAGCAACTTGAGCAAAGACTCTTGCGATAGATCTCTTTATTGGGGTGCTTGCACCACGCGCACTTAGGACCGCTGTGGGCGTTGATCAAGAATTCCAACGCGTACTCACTCTTTGACGACATGCCCGCCATCCTAGCGCGAGAAACATCGGCCTTGCAAGGCAACTTGAACGCAGCCGTCGTTGCGCGGATCTCAACGCGCGGCAACTTCAAAGAAGATCGCGGAATTGCTCGGCAGTCAGCCCAGCGGCTCGAACGATGATTCCCATCGTATTGGCATTTACGGGATCGTGCCGGGGAATCGTCACAATCCTCTTTCCGTCGCTCATTACGATATGCTTGCTTTGCCGAACAACGCGGAACCCAGCCCGCTCCAGAGCTCTGACGGCTCGCAGATGCGGAATCCCGGCGATGCCCATTCCTAACGCAATACGGTAACTTCCCGCCGGTCTCCCTCGGAGGCTAGCTCGTCGGCCACGGCCAGGTACTCTCGAATGGCGTCGCTAATGTTCTCCAGCGCCTCTGGCTCGGTCTCGCCTTGGGAAGCGCAGCCAGGCAGACCGGGTACCCAAACGCTGTAACCTTCATCAGATCTCACCAAGGAAACCGTGTAGCGTTGTGGCGTCAAGAACTGCTCCTCATAGACCTTGGTGGAGGCGGCGGGAGTTGAACCCGCGTCCGAGAAAGCCCGCCGTGAAAAGAACTACGTGCGTTTCCGGTTCGGTAGTTGTCGGCCGCCGCATTAGACCCGGCAAGAAAACGGCGGCTTAGCCCGATTGTCGTCAGCCTGCTGCTCCGAGCAGAAGCTCTCGGCCCAATCCTTGAAAATGACGCCCGTAGGATACCGTCAAGGCCCAGCATCCGGGGCGGCTACCTAATTAATTAAGCAGCGTAAGCGAACTGTTGATTGGCAGTTCTGGTTTTCCGATCGTTTTACGGGAGCTCGGAACCCGGCACGCCTTTCCACTTCGATACAATCCCGTCGAATCCGTTGCGCCCCCTTTCGCTACTTAGATGATAGCATTACGCTCGCGGATTCAACGTATTATGGAGGTCAGGGATGCCCACCGTCACTGCCCATCCTGAGGTTCAGAAAGAGCAGCGCGAACAGCCAACTCCGCTCTACAACGTCGTGCTACTGGACGACGACGAGCATACCTACGACTACGTGATCGAGATGCTGCAGAAGCTGTTTGCTTTATCGAGCGCCGATGCCTGGAATCGCGCAGTCGAGGTGGATACTACCGGACGCACCATTGTGATGACCTGTGAGTTGCCGCAGGCAGAATTCGGCCGGGATCAAATTCACGCTTTTGGCGCAGATTGGCGAATGCCGCAGTCCAAGGGCTCGATGTCGGCGGTTGTGGAGCCGTGCGCCTGATGCTTCGCGATCAATACGGAGTGGGGAAACTCCGCGAAATATGGTCATGCCAGGTGAGCGCTTCTTCATCCACCAGAGCCCAAACGATGCCCATCCCGGCGGCCAGAAAACTCAGCCAGCCTGAGGCCAAGCGATAAAGCCGTCGTGAAGATTCCGGCGCTTGCCCATCGAAATCCACCAGCTTCAAACGCGTCCAGCGCATGCCGGGCGTGTCGCCTCCAGCCAGGCACCATAGGAATTTATACAGTACCGCCAAAACACTCACGACGCCTAAAATGACCGGCAAGGTCCTGGTATTCAGAACAATCCGGCCTCCTGCGAAATGAAAAATGAGAGCGAAAACCGCGATCGCAATGAGAATAACGCCGCCATCCAAGGCAGCGGCGGTTACGCGGTGCAGGGGCAGGGCCACGGGAGCATCACAATAGATAACTCCCTCGGAAGGCCGTCCCGAGCGTGAAGGCGAGAATTCCAGGCTCTGTTGGCCGGGGCTGACGCGGCGATGACGCGTCCGAGGCGCAGAAGGGCTTCTCCGGGGGACCGCCGGTAGCGCGACGCCCGGTGCGATGCTCTCGAATGGAACCACTCGCGGCAATTCCTTGGAACCGAATAACGACGTTTGATAATTGACTGCTCTCCGCGCGTTCGCTGGAGGCGCGGCCTGACCGCCGTGCTCGACGTCGGGAGATTGCGCCACGAGATCGTAATGTAACGCTGGAGCGGCCGCCGAAGCGGTATAGACGGGCATCGTTCGCAGGCGGCGCCCACAGCGGCGGCAACGATGGTCGTCCTCAGCGTTTCCGGTTTGACAATATCGGCATTCCATTATTAGATGCGTACTCCTTGGAATTCCCTAACGTTGCTATCCCAGCCAATTCATGTTACGGTTCTCGGTTGAGGCCTTCACATTTACCTTGCCGGGGCCAACCTGTTCCGCAACGACTTTCGGAGACTATCTTCCTTCGTAACATATTTGCCCGAAAATGTCACGTCTTTTCTGACCATCGAAACCGGTCTGTTTGGGCATCGAGCGCGGTCCTTGTGCTAACGATCCTGACCCAACCGGTCGCCGCTCAGTTCGTACCGCCGCCTCCACCGGTCGAGCAACCCAATGTGGCGAATCCCAACCAGCGCCTAAAAGCGCAGCGGCCCAGCGCGCCGGGTCCGAACGACGTCGTGGTGGTCGCGGACAACGAAGAATCGGACGGACCCATGCGCCACTTGCGTGGTCACGTGCACCTGGAAACGGTGGATAAGACGCTCGACGCCGACGAGGCGGATTATGACGAGGACACTGGCGACGCCGAAGTCCGCGGGCACGTCCGCTACGAAAATTTCATGGACGGTACCAAGATCCAATGCGACCATGGCAGGTACAACGTAAACAGTGAAACCGGCCTCTTTTTCGACGTGATCGGCACGTCCCAGCCCAGGATCGTGTCCCGCCCGGGCTACTTAACCACCACTAATCCTTTTTACTTTCAAGGCGAATGGGCTGAAAAGCAAGAAGACCGCTACATCGTTCACAAAGGTTTTATTACCGATTGCAAAGTACCCAAACCCTGGTGGAAACTCACGGCTCCGAAGTTCGACATCATCCCGGGCCAGCGTGCCATTGGGTATCACGCCATCTTTCGCATCAAGCAGCTTCCTATTTTTTACGCTCCGGCTTATCGCAAATCACTCGAAAAACTGCCGCGGCAAAGCGGATTCCTGACACCCAACATCGGCCGCAGTTCATTGTACGGCGGCATGTTCGGCATGTCGTACTACTGGGCCATTAATCGCAGCTACGACACGCTGTACCGCATCCAATATTTCACCGCGAGAGGTTTTGCCCACACGTTCGATATACGGGGCAAGATAACTCCCGGGACCGATTTCACCTTGAACTTCTATGGCGTCAACGATCGCCTACATCAGGGCGGAGCTCAGATCGTCTTTGATGGCCGCTCGGCGCTCGCCGACGGTTGGGAAGCGCGCTGGCACATCGATTATCTGAGCTCGTTCCTGTTCCGCGAAGAATTCTCGCAGTCGTTTGTGGGCGCGATCGCCGCTGAATCCCACTCGGTTGGATTCCTGGCCCGGCATTGGTCCAGCTTCGGGCTCGATATCGTGGCCGATCGAGATGAGCAGTTCGAGGACGTTGGCCCACAGGACAAGATCATTATTCGGAAACTGCCCGAGGTCGATTTCTTGAGCCGGGACCGGCAGATTTTGAGCGGCCCCTTGCCGGTGTGGTTTTCGATGACGAGCAGCGCCGGTTTCCTGGACCGGACCCAGCCCGAATTCGAGACCAGCCGCTTCGTGCCTCGTCTGGATGTCTATCCCGAACTCACCAGCGCGTTCCATTGGTGGGGATTCAATTTGACCACCAGCGTAGCGGCGCGCGAGACCGAATATGGTTCCACCATCGATTATCAAACCGGAGTGGTCAGCACCCAGGACACCCTGCGCAGCGCCCGCGAAATTCGCATCGAAATGATACCGCCGGCTTTCGAAAAAATCTACAATTCACCCAAATGGCTGGGAGGCGAGAAGGTAAAGCACGTAATAGAAACCCGGGTCGATTACGACTTCGTCGACGGCATCAACGACTTCAATCGCATCATCAAGTTCGACGAAACCGATGTCATGTCGGACACCAACCAAGTGACGCTATCCATCGCGAACAAGCTCTATACCAAGGACAAGGACGGCAACGTGAACGAGGTCCTGAGTTGGGAAGTGGCGCAGAGCCGTTACTTTGATCCCACTTTCGGAGGGGCCGCGATCGCGGGGCAGCGCAATGTGGTGGCGGGTACCTTGGATCTGGACGGCTTCGCCTTTTTGGACGGCCCTCGCAACTACTCGCCGGTCGTTTCCACCTTTCGCTTTCAACACCGCGTGGGCGTGGAATGGCGTTTAGATTACGATCCCCTGCTGAAGCATGTGAGCAGCAGCACTTTGAGTACGGACATCCGATTTTCAAAATTTTTCTTTTCGGCCGGCCACACCGAGGTGCGCCCGGACCCGGTGGTGGCCCCGAGTTCGGACCAGTTACGCGGAACGCTCGGGATCGGGAATCAGACCGCCCGGGGTTGGAACGCGGCCTTCAGTACGTATTACGATTACAAGCGCGGCATCACGGATTTCTCTTTGTTCGAGGTGACCTATAACACCGATTGCTGCGGCATCAGCGTTGAGTACCGCCGGATCAACGCGGGAATCCGCGATGATACGCAATATCGCGTGGCGTTCGCGGTGGCGAATCTAGGGTCCTTCGGCACGCTGCGGAAACAGGAGAGAATCTACTAGGCGCCTGCGGCGGCCGAGCTAGGCGGCATCCACGCCGATGGCCTCATCCAGCAGCAAACTGAATTCGCGAGCCTTATGATCCACGCTCTGTTTCAGGCTGGTGATTTGCCTTTCCAAAGTATCCAACTCATCCGCCAAATGCAGGCAGGCCAGCACTGCCACACGCGTCGCGTCCACATTGCCCGCGCGCATCGCGATGGATTGCATGAGGTCGTCTACTCTTTGGGCGAGCTGTTCGATGCGGCCCTGCTCCTCGGACGCGAGAAGCGAATAGCTTTGATTGAAGATCGTGACACGGACCGGCTCCGTGGTAGGCATGCCTTAGCTTGCCATTAATTGGTTGAAGCGCGCAAGACGGAGTGCGGCGCGAAGCTGTTCCTGACAATCAGCGCGGTGCGCGCCCACCCTTTGCGCTTGGGTTGAAGCGCGCAAGACGGAGTGCGGCGCCAGCCGCTGTCCTTCCCACCGGCGCTTGATTGACACTCAGGGCACGAATGATAAACCTCTGCACATCTTTGAGTGACGGGAGGTCGAGCGGATGCTGCGAACGATCGCCGGCGGCTGGAGGCTGTCGCCTATAATCACCGCTCAAACCGGCAACTTCGTGACCCCCAGCACCGGCACCGACACCGCTCTGAACGGGCAACCGACCGAGTGGATCAACCCGGCGGCATTCGGCCCTCCGGCGCTCGGCACTTATGGAAATCTCGGCGCCGGGACCATCCTGGCCCCTGGAAGTCTGGCAGTCAACCTGGCGCTTTCGCGGCTGTTCCAAATCCGAGAAGGGCAAACGCTGGAGGTCCGCGTCCACATTAGGCGCATCCACAACCAACATTTCGGGCACCGCGGGCGACCCTCGAATCTTGCAATTCGCATTAAAGTACTACTTCTAACCGGCTTTCAACACGTTCAGTACTGCGACCGCGCCCCGTAGCGCAACCATTGCGTAGACCATGCCGTCGCGCGATAATGGGCCTTCCAGGAGAATCCCGGTTAACCAGATGGAACTGAAGGCCGGTCTGCTTGTGCGTCAATACCGCCTGATCGAGAAGCTCGGGTCAGGTGGCATGGGCGAGATCTACAAAGCGCAGGACACCCGTCTCAACCGGTTCGTCGCCATCAAGGTTCTGCCTCCCAGCCAATCGGGAAACCCGGAGATGCAACGGCGGTTCATCCAGGAGGCGCAGGCCGCTTCCGCATTGAATCACCCCAACATCATCACCATTTACGACATCATTCAGGATGGCGATGCGCAGTACATCGTGATGGAGTACGTGGCTGGGGAAACGCTGCAGAGCATGATCCCCACCAGTGGCCTCCGTACACCGCAGGTGCTTCGCTACGCCGCCCAAATGGCCGATGCGTTGAGCGTCGCGCATGCCGCCGGAATCATTCACCGCGACCTGAAGCCGGCTAACGTGATGGTTACCAAATCGGAATTGGTGAAGCTGTTGGATTTCGGCTTGGCGAAATGGACCGGGCAGACCTCGCCCCTGGGCGCTCCGCAAGCGGCCTCGGCAACGGTTACCCTGGGCGCATATACCAGCGATCAAGCCACGCTCAGCGAATCACCTCTTACCGTGGAAGGCGCCATCCTGGGAACGCTGAACTACATGTCGCCCGAGCAAGCCGAGGGTAAACGCGTGGACGCGCGCGCGGATATCTTTTCGTTCGGAGCGGTTCTTTACGAGATGACCACCGGACGGCGCGCATTTGAAGGCGATTCCACCATCGCGATCTTGTCCGCTGTGCTGCGCGATGACGTAACGCCGCTCAAGGTGGTGGCCCCTGAGGCTCCGCGCGAGCTAGATCACATCATCGGCCAATGCCTTCGCAAGGACCCGGGCGCGCGCTGGCAGTCCATGCGGGAGGTGGAGTTGCAGCTCACTGCGCTGAGGCGCAAGTCTGACTCGGGCATCCTGTACCAGGCACAAAGCGCCGGTCCAGCCACGGTGGTCATTCCGAAACCTGCGGCCCCGAAAAAATCGCCCAAGCCTCTGCTCCAGCGAGCTGGCAGTCTACGGCTGTTGTACGTAAGCGCCGGTGTCGCGGTGCTGGCCGCGGTTAGCTTGTCCGGATGGTGGTGGAACTCCCATCGTCACGCTAACGATCAGCCCTCGGCTGCGGTGGCTGCGCCTGCGCCCGTCGCGTCCCCGCCAGCGCCTGCAGCGACCGCGCTAGGACCCAATCCGACGGTTCCAGCCGCCAGCTCTCCGAATCCAGCTCCGACGCAGCCAGTCAATGGCCCAGCCGCGAACCCACAGCGAAGCTCGCCTGCGAATGCAGCCGCCGCTCCACCCGCTGTAACTCCGCCGCAAGCTTCTCCCGCCGCTCCTCCCGCTCCCGTAGCAATAAACACGTCCGCGCCAACCGACGCTTCATCGCCTGCGCCCACGCCAAAGGTTGTATCCGACAACAAGCCGGCACAACTGGTATCGGTGAAGCTGAACGATGCATTGCCATTTCGCATAGTTCTCACAGAGGATGTTCCCGCCGACATCGCCGAGGGCCAGAGCGTGAGCTTCCGCGTAGTCGATGGCTTGCAAGTCGGCGATGCGGTGGTCATCGCAAAGGGCGCCACCGTTACCGGCGAAGTGATGGGCGAAGTGGGAAAAAAGAGATTCCTGGGAATCGGCGCCGGCAGCAAGTTGAGTTTTCGGTTGCTTTACACCCAATCGGTGGAGGACGAAAAGGTCCGCGTCCGGGCGATAGCTGCTCTAAAGGCGGACAGTGCCCCGGTTCGGCCGTTCGATACCGGCAAGGGATCAAAATCGAAAGAAGTCGCCGCGCCGCGAGGAACCGAATATATCGCCTATATCGACGGTGAACAGACCGTCTCGGTTCACAAGCAGAGCCGCTGAAGCTGCTGCTTTCCGGCACCGTCGGCAGCGGGGGGCGCCGTAGCCGGCTCAGTAGTTCCGTGATGGCACGTGTAGCAGGTCACGTGCTGCTTGTTGTCTCCAAACTTAGCGTTGACTTCTCGCGCCATCGTGATCATCATGCGCGCGGTTTCCTTCTTGGGGTTGTCGTCACTGGCGAAGTCGCCTTGCACGTGGCAGTATATGCACTCCACGCCCAGCCCGGCATTGAAGGCGCGCATCACTTGAATCACCTGCGCTCCACTCATGCCCGTCAACACCTTCAGATTCTTCGGCTCCGGAGGCGGTCCAAATTTTTTCCCACCTTTTTCCTGAGAGAACGCGCTGATAGAGAGCAGCAATGTGAGTGCCAGCAAAAGACGCATTGGCGGATGTTACCATGCTGGCGTTAACCTGTCAATCTTTCTAGCTTGGTCATCCATGCCGGCTGATATCATTCCGCTGCCCGAGCCTTGTATCGTCCCGGTTATCCCATACTGCGTTGTGACCGGAGACAGTATTATTTTGGAGGGTTCGTCAGGCCGCCTTTGGGTTGTCGCATTCGGCAAAGACGGCCCGCCAGATGTTAGACCAACCTCAATTATCCTTTCCGATTTTCTTCCTTCCAACTACCGCGAAGATTATGTATTTCATCAATGCGCGGGTGATCGTATTCTGGTCACCTACGAGGCCGGTGTTTACGTGTTCTCGCTCAGCGCCGGGCGCGCACTGCTGTCCCTACGTTGGCCGAAGAGCGGTCCTGCGAGTCAATGTCTATCGCCGGATGGCACATTGCTGTTGGCTTTTCACGATTTGCCTGCCAGCTTCACCTCGATTTACAGCGTTCCGGATGCTGCCGCCAGGGGCGACCAGACGGGTCAACCCGAGGAAGATTTTCGGACGACGATCTTCAACTATCAAGATGACGAGCCTCTATTGGACAAACCCGGCAGCGCTCTGGCTGTGGCGATTCCAGACCAGCTCGGTTTGTGTCATCTCCTGATCGGGTGCTTTGGCTACGCAGTGGATTGGAAGTTGGCTCTTGGAAGCCGTCCCGACAGCATCCGAGTGCAAGGTCAGCCGCGAAAAATCCGTGACTTCGTTTATGATCCTATTACCGTCGCACAAACATTTAAGTATCCGTATGTCTTCTTTTCCGACCTATTCGGATCTGGGTTGTCAGCTTTTAATTTGGAAACCGGCATTCGTGCCGATTGCTCATGGACCCCAAAAAAAGGAGGCTATGGCACGTTCGACGGATTGCTTCCGGGGCTTGGCGAGTCCTTCCTTGTCGATACCCATAATGGCTGGATTCGCTGGTCGCTGGATGGCCGGACGGAAAGGATCTCGACTGTAGATTTCGTTTTGCTCGGCGAGACCGAATCGGGCGTTTGGGCGCTTCCGAAAGATGATCCGACGCGAATCGTGAAGGTCCCGCTGCCCGCGATATCCTAGAAGCCAATCCTATGAAAAAGATCACGTGTCGAACGGGCACGGCCCCCCTGTGGATGCTTGTCTTGGGGATTGCCGGAAGTCTGTGTCTTCCCGCGCAAAATGCTAATGCTCCGGCCAAGAGCGATCCTGACGTTCTCACGCTGGTCGACGGCGAGAAACTGATCGGGCATCTGAAGAGCGCCACGGCTGCGTCCGTCGTGTTCAAGAGCGATCTGGTTGGTGACGTGACAGTCGAATGGAAGAACATCCAGGAGCTGCACACATCCGAGACGTTCGCGGTGGTTCCTAAAGGCGTGGAGTTGCGCAAAACTGAGAACGTCAACAAAATCCCCCAGGGTACGGTGGTGGTGACAGGCCAGAACCTCCAGGTGACTCCGGCGTCGCAGGCCCCGCAAACGCTTCCCGTCGGCAACGTCGCGGCGGTGGTGGATGAAGCCACTTTCCAGAAAACATTCCATCGCTACGGACTGCTGCAGGGGTGGAACGGAAGCGCTACGGCCGGCATTGCGCTGACCGAAGCCACGCAAAACAACCGGACGTTTACCGCCGCGGTCAACCTGGTGCGAGCCATCCCGCCCGAGAACTGGACCGACCTGCGCAACCGGACCATTTTCGATTTCAACGAAGCCTATGGCGAATTGACGGGGCCGAACACGCCCACCGCCAAGACTTCGCTCTTCCACGCCGATATCGAACAGGACCGCTACCTGTCGCCGCGAGCATTTTTGCTGGGCGACGTTACGTTCGATCACAATTTTTCGCAAGGCCTGGATCTTCAACAGACCTACGGCGGCGGCGCGGGCCTGGTGGTGTTGAAAACAGCCAGCCAGGAATTGGATTTCAAGGCCAGCGCGGATTACATTCGCCAACAGTTCAGCGCGTCAAGTTCGAATCACAGTTTGATTGGCTCCATTTTCAGCGAGACTTACCTTCGCAAGTTCGCTCATGGCATCACGCTCAACGAGCAAGGCGGCTTTATTCCGGCCTGGAACGAGCTGCATGCGTACTCGGTGTTTGCAGGCGGATCCCTGACCTTCCCGGCCTATCATCATGTGGGCTTCACGGTGGGCGTGCTCGATAATTTCTTGAACGATCCGCCCCCCGGGTTCAAGAAGAATTCGTTCCAGCTCACGGTTGGCGCGACCTTCGCCATCCAGCATTGATCGATGCTTTTTGACGGCGCCCGAAGGCCGCCCAGCTTGACTTGCGCCCGCCCACCCCGATAAGCTGGCACTGCAAGTCAAGGAGCGCGCCTCAAATGTGCCTAGCTAGCTTGAAAGCCTCCGGCCGCCTGATCGGCCTTCCTCTTCTTCTCCTCGCTTTGCCGCTGGCGGCGAGTACGGTTCGCATCATCCAGACCAACAGCGCCGGCGACGACGTCTCCGTCATCGATCCAGCGACCAATAAGGTCGTCGGAGAAATTAACGGCATCGAGGTGAACCACGGCGCGGCCTCCGCCCCCGATGGAAGCCATTACTTCATCAGCAACGAAGCCGAGAGCACGCTGGATGTCGTAGACCCGAAGACCTTAAAGGTCATCCGGAGCATCAAGCTCAGCGGCCACCCCAACAACATCGGCATCAGTAAAGATGGGCGGCGCGTCTATGTCTCCATTGCGGTGAAGCCCGGCGCGGTGGATGTCGTCGACACCGCCTCCATGGAACGGGTCAAGACCATCGCCGTGAACGGAGCTGTGCACAACACCTACGTCACGCCGGATGGCAATTACGTGGTCAGCGGCTCCATTGCCTCCAAGACCATTACCGTGATCGACCAAAAAACGGAGACGCCGGTTTGGTCGGTTGTGATGGACGCGGGAATCCGTCCCATGGTGTTCTACACGAATCCCGATGGAAGCACCAAATGGATCTTGGCCCAGCTCTCGGATTTTCACGGCTTCGCGGTAGTGGATTTCGCGACCCACAAAGAGATCAACCGGATCAAGCTGCCTGACACTCCAGCCGGCAAGACCGCAATCCACGAAGGCGGAAATATCTCGCACGGCATGGCCATCACAGCCGACAAGAAGACCCTGGTGGTAAACAGCACGCTGAACAGCGCTCTCTATATGTACTCGCTGCCGGACTTAAAGCTGCTAGGCAGCGCCGATGTCGGGATGGCTCCCGACTGGGTGACGCTCACGCCGGACGGCAAGCGGGCCTACGTCGCCAACGCCGGGGCGAACTCGGTATCGGTGATCGACATCGCATCCAGAAAAGAGATCACGCGTATTCCGGTCGGACAAGTTCCCAAGCGGAACATTACGGCCGTGCTGCCGTAACAATTCGCTAGTTAGCGGTTTTATTACTTAGCGTCGCGAACCCACTCGGCGATAGTCTGCCAGTCCGGGTCGTTCTTGGAGGCGAACTGCGGGCCGCCGTTGTGAAACGTGTCGCCGCCGGCATCGTGAGCAAGCGGATGGAGCAGCAGGCGGCTCGCATCCGGATCGCCGGGCTTCACCAGATTCTTGACGTAGGCGAAGTTCTTGCGCGATTGCTCCTCGGTCCAACTGGAACCTGCGGGAGGCCGCTGTTCCAAATGCAAGGCGCTGTTGTTGGCCTCATGGCAGACCGCGCAACGAGCATGCCCTGTGCGCTTCTTCAGAAATATGGGCTCGACCTTGGCACGATAGACCTGGAAATCCAGGGATTGAGCCGAGGCGCGCTGAACTGCCCCTCCGAAAACGAATACCGTGGCCGCGGCGATCGCCAGCCGAACTGTGGTCATAAAGCCCGAATCTCCTTTTGAAACCAATTCCCGCCGCTCATGATAGCAAAAGCGAATAGGCAAATAAATCAGGTCCTCGGGTGAGGCAGCACCCGCCTCCTGAGACGATTGGAGCTGGCCGCGCACTAATCTGGCGTGAAAGACCAACCCCTGCAAATTGATACCGCCGCGCGCCAGAAGGCGATTGACGCGGCTCTGAGCCAGATGGATAAGCAGTTTGGAAAAGGATCCGTGCTTCGCCTCGGGTCACGCAATGTGCTGCCCGTGTCCGTGATTTCTAGCGGCTCCATCTCGCTTGATTCCGCGTTGGGAGTGGGTGGATTTCCGCGAGGCCGCGTGGTCGAGATTTTTGGGCCGGAGTCCTCCGGTAAGACTACGCTTGCCCTGCAGATCATCGCCCAGGCACAAAAGGCCGGCGGAGCGGCTGCCTTCATCGATGCTGAACACGCCCTGGATCCCCTTTATGCCAAAAAGCTGGGCGTCGACGTGGACAATTTGATCGTTTCGCAGCCGGACTATGGCGAGCAGGCGCTTGAGATTGCGGGCGCGTTGATAACGTCCGGCGGCATCGACGTCGCCGTGGTCGATTCGGTCGCCGCGTTGGTGCCCAAGGCGGAGCTTGAAGGCGAAATGGGCGAAAGCCACATGGGTCTGCACGCCCGGTTGATGTCGCAGGCCCTGCGGAAGCTCACGGGCACGGTGGCGCGGACCAGTACCCTCCTGGTATTCATCAACCAGGTGAGAGAAAAGATAGGTGTAGTGTTTGGCAATCCCGAGACCACCACCGGCGGCCGCGCGCTCAAATTCTACTCGTCGGTTCGCGTCGAAGTGCGCCGGATGGCGGCGCTGAAGGACGGCGATAAAGTAATTGGCAACCGAACCAAGATCAAAGTCGTCAAGAATAAGGTTGCGGCGCCCTTTCGCGAGGTCGAGGTCGACATCCTATACGGCGAGGGGATCTCGCGCGCCGGCGATCTGTTGGATTTGGGCGTCGCCCAGGAATTAGTGGAAAAGAGCGGGTCCTGGTTCAGTTATGGCGGCGAGCGGATCGGGCAGGGCCGAGAAAACGCCCGGGCGTTTCTGATCGCGAATCCTGAGGCGTTCGATCGGCTGGATTCGGAGCTGCGCAATCGGCTCGGCCTTTCTGGCATCAGCACAGCGGCGGATCCGGAACCCGAGCCCGACGAAATCAGGCTCGCCAAACGCGCTCGAAGTGCCTAAATTCAAGCATTAGAACGTAGAAAAACCTTCCGCAGGCCCGTTCCATGGGCATTCGGAAAAGGCAGCCCTAAAAAAATTGAGGAAAAACGGCATTTTTCTGCTATTCTTCTCTTTACATCGTTCCTATCATCCCGTATGATTTGGTAGGAAACATTTTGGTGCGGTTATGTTTTATACGCCGCGCTTGACTGAGGAAGAACCATACCAAGGAGAAGTGAATGGCAGCAGCAAAGATGACGCAGTCTCAGATGGTAAAGGAACTCGCAACCGCTACGGGGAACACCACCAAGGCAGCCAAGGAGTTCGTCACCCTATTCGCAGAAATGGCAGTTCGCGAGACGAAGAAGAATGGAATGTTCGTGATTCCGGGCATTGGCCGCCTGGTTCGCGTTGATCGCAAGGCCCGCATGGGCCGCAACCCCGCTACCGGCGAGGCCATCAAGATTCCCGCCAAAAAAGTGGTGAAGTTCCGCGTCGCCAAAGCTGTAAAGGACGCGATCGTTCCACCGAAGAAGAAGTAACAGGAACCCAACAAACCTGGCCCCCGGGAAGAACTTCTCCGGGGGCTATTTCTTTGAGCCAAGAACTGTGGTTGTGGAGGAGCCTTTAGGCGGGCTTCTTTTCGTCGGGTGGGTGTTCTTCGCTTTTCAGCGCATTCTTGAAATTCTTGATACCTTCACCCAAACCCTTCGCCACTTCAGGAATCTTCTTTCCGCCAAATAGCAGAACGGCGACCACCAAAATGACCACAAGTTCAGGGAAGCCTATAGAACGGAACATGCGGCCTCCTTGTTGGACACACCTTTATTGTAAGGAGCTTAGGTCAGCCCAGTCAAGCGGAGCCGCCCGCACGGGTCCGGGCGCGGCAGATCCGCAGCGCCTGAATTGCGGCTTTATCGGGGCGTAATCAACCCGCCGAGTTTATCCTGCTCGGAACTGGTGAGCCGTGGAAATCGTGTGGAAAAAGTTTCCAAATACTTCAATCCGGAGCCGGTATTGAAGAGCACCACGCGTTGTCCGGGCGCCAGGAAACCGTCGGCTAGAAGCTTCTTATAGCC
>Ga0182024_10004808_pt1 | contig 30723 bp, 29 predicted proteins | sample P32metaG_FD_120480 | JGI IMG/M metagenome (GOLD analysis project Ga0182024, IMG submission 120480) | Permafrost microbial communities from Stordalen Mire, Sweden - P3-2 metaG (Illumina Assembly) | ecosystem: Environmental > Terrestrial > Soil > Wetlands > Permafrost | place: Sweden: Stordalen... | reverse complement strand
CCAGTCGCGTGATCGTACCGTCATCGATTACTTTTCCTTCGGGATCGCACCAGCAGCAATAGATCACCTGGTCTACGGCGACCTTGTTGATGTCCCTGGAGATGACGCGGTTTACAAACTTTGTAGCGTCGCGGCCGGTCACTTTGTATTTGAACAACGGAGAAATATCAATCAGTGCGGCGGAATTGCGGATGGCGTTGTATTCGTGCTCGTGGTGCATTTCATACACGCTTACCGTGTAGTAGCCGGACCACTCGCGATAGTTCAGGCTCTCGCAAAGCGCAAGCGTTCTTTCATGAAATGCAGTTCCGACGGGCACAAGTCCTCCACAAAAGACGCGACACTAAACGCGCGACACAAGGCGCACTACAGAAACCAATCCATGGTGCAAAGTTATCGAAATTATAGGTGCGAATTCGTGGCCGTCGCAAGCCGCGCACCGGCGCAATTCTTACTGGGTCAGCGCCGCCCTAAAGTCTTCTTTCCAGCTTTTAGGAAACACAGCGACCTGAAGCGCACGACGAACAACCTCCGCGTCGCCGTCTTTAAACTTTTTGGCGAAATATAGCCGGTTGATTTCCGCAATGGAGACACAGTTGGCGTCGCGGGAAATTTCTCTGATCTCGTCGCCGGCGCCGACCTCTCCTTCGCGCACCACCGCCAGGTAAAATCCCGAGCGCCCGCTGGCCAGAAATCTCTTTACCATGCGGTCGGACTGAAATCTTAATCCCAGCTTGTAACACGGCAGGCGTGGCTGGGTGATAACCACTTCCGCCGAACCAATCGAGAATCGATCACCCAAATGTACGGAGTTTTCAAGCAGTCCCTCCGTTGTTAAATTTTCTCCAAAGACGCCCATCGGCAACTCGTGGTTAGGCAATTCTTTTTTCCAAAATTCATAATGCTCTGAGGGATAGCAATACACAGCCTTATATTCTCCGCCGTGCACGGTGAGGTCCGCTTGCCGGTCGCCGTCGAGATTCAACCTTCGTAGTGCAACGCGACCCGCCACCGGGTCTTTGTAAATGCCGGTGGTGACCATTTCTCCGTGCCACATCACCTCGCGTGGCAGCCCGACGTTGAGGGACACAATTTTCACGAAACGGATCCTCGCGCTTTGCGATGATATAGCGCCGACCAAAGATGATAAGAGCCACCGAGTCCGCAGGCAATCAACGCGGCAAACAGGGGTACTTGGCTAGTTCGCAGAAAGTGCGCGAATCCGTAAATCGCCATGGGCAGGTACACGATCACACCGGTAATCGTTCCTGGCGAATAGCTATGAGATTTGTAGCTGGCCCACGCGTGCCAAACGCCATTCGAAAACATTACCGCGGCAATCGTCAGCCAATAAAAAATTCCGGGCAGTGAATGGCCCAGAAGCCCAATCTCGATGCAGCCCGCCAGCAAAGCGGCATTCACCAGGATCAAAAAGCGCGCAGTGATTCGCGAAGGATCATTTCGATACCGGCGATACCATTCCGCGAATCCGCCCGGGTATAGAAACTCTTCTGCGATGTGCAAAATCGCGGCGCACAGGGGCGCCCACGGTAGCCAATCCATCAGGATTGGCAGTATACGGGACATGCTGCACACCGACTATCGTGTGCCGCGCTGCACTTGTGCCGCGTTGCGGCTGCCAGTAGAATGCCCTTTGCTTTCTTCGCCTTTCTACTAGCAGTGCCCGCGCTTTGCGACCGTTGCGTTTGTTTCATTCGTCGTCTATCGCGCTTGTGTAACGGAGCTCCAGCCAAATGATGCAGCATTACGACGTGATCGTCATCGGAGGCGGTCACAACGGCTTGGTCAATGCCGCCTATCTGGCCAAGGCCGGTAAAAAAGTTCTAGTCCTCGAGCGCCGCCACGTTCTGGGAGGAGCAGCGGTCACCGAAGAAATTATTCCGGGCTTTCTTTTTTCGGAATGCTCGTACGTGGTCTCGCTGCTGCGCCCGGAAATCATTCGCGAACTTGACCTCCCGCGCCATGGTCTGGAAATTTTGCCGTTGGATGGCACATTTTCGCCCATGCCGGACGGCAACCATCTGTGGCGTATGAACGATCACGCCAAGTCCATCCGCGAAATTCGCCGCCATTCGCGCGTCGATGCCGAAGCCTACGATGAATTTTCCAAGATGATGACACCGATGTGCCGCTTCGTGAAGCCCATGCTGTCGATGATTCCTCCGGATCCCACGACTTTGAATCCACGCGATCTGAAGCAGCTGCACTTTATGATGCAGCGCTTCCGAGAATTGTCCAGCGACGAGCGTTACACGCTGATTCAGTTAATGACCATGAGTTCCGCCGACTTTCTGGACCAGTGGTTTGAGACGGACGTTCTCAAAGCCACCATGTCTGCTTCGGGAATCATCGGCACCTTCCTTGGAATTCGCTCGCCGGGCACGGCGTACGTTCTTTTGCATCACTACATGGGCGAGATTGACGGCGCATTTCGCTCCTGGGGCTTCAGTCGGGGCGGCACTGGCGCGATTTCCAACGCTATCGCCGCAGCGGCGCGCGAAGCCGGAGTCGAAATTCGAACGAAAGCTCCGGTTGGAAAAATCGTAGCAAAAAACGGGCGCGCGGCAGGCGTGGTGCTGCAATCCGGCGAAGAAATCAGCGCCAATGTAGTTTCTTCCAGCGTCGACCCACATCTCACGTTTGAAAAGTTTCTTGAGCCGTCCGAGTTGCCGTCCGATTTTCTGGAAGGCGTGCGCCGCTATAAATTCCGTGGCTCATCCGGCAAGGTGAATATCGCGCTTGACGCGTTGCCGGAGTTCAAATCCATACCCGGTGAGGGTGCGCATCTGCGCGGCGCAATTTCTATTTCTCCCAGCATGGAATACATGGAGCGCGCGTACGACGATGCCAAGTATGGCCATTACTCGCGCCGGCCGTACATCGATATGGTCATTCCCAGCTTGACCGATCCTAGCGTTGCGCCCGCGGGCAAACATGTTTTGTCATGCTTCGTGCAGTACGCGCCTTACAAGCTGGCGGAAGGCACCTGGGACGATCAGCGCGAAGCCTTCGGTGACAATGTTGTCGATACGATTTCGGAATACGCGCCCAACATTAAGAAAATTATTGTCGGCCGCCAGATTCTTACGCCGCTCGACCTGGAACGCGAATTTGGCCTGACGCAGGGCAACATTTTTCAAGGCGAGCTTTCCCTTGAGCAGTTATTTTTTCTTCGTCCCGTCGCGGGTTGGGCGTATTACCGAACGCCCGTCGATAACCTTTATATGTGCGGATCCGCCACGCATCCTGGAGGCGGAATTATGGGAGCGAATGGCCGCATCGCTAGCCAGGTGATTTTGAAAGAGTGGAAAAAATCCGCTGCTCAGCGGCAATCCAACGGCGTGCAAGGCCCGCGTGTGGCGGTGGCGCCAGCGCCGACCGCTCCAGCCAGCGCTCGTTCCGCCAAAGAGTCCAACTGAACATGCCCATCGGACAGCGTGTAGTTTTCATCGGCGGCGGCCACAACGCGCTCATTGCCGCGTTTTATCTGGCCAGAGGTGGATTCAAACCGCTGATACTCGAGCGCCGCGAAGTTGTAGGAGGCGGCGCCGTCACTGAGGAATTTCATCCCGGTTTCCTTGCCTCAACCCTCGCGCACACGCTCGGTCCTTTGCGTTCCGACGTGGCTCGCGATCTACAGGTTGAGAAATTCAATTGTGAAATTCTGCACCCTGATCCGCGCGTCTTCGCACCTTCGCTGAGCGGGCAGTCGCTGTTGTTCTATGACGATCACGCCAAGACTGCGGGCGGCATCGCACGTGTTTCCGCCAGAGACGCGGCGAAATACACCGAGTTTGCGGCAGCGCTGCTTAAAAGTTCCGGCGTCTTCGCGCAGATATCCTCCATTACTCCGCCATCCATCGATAAGCCGTCTCCGGAGGATCTGTGGAATCTGCTTAAGACCGGGCGCGGTGTTCGCGGGTTGGGCAAGTTCGGTATTTTTGATTTACTTCGTTGGGGACCGATGGCGGTGGCGGATTTCGTCGCGGAGTTTTTTGAGACGGAACTGCTCCGCGCGGCAATCGCTGCGCGTGGAATCTTCGGTACTGCGCTAGGACCGTGGTCCGCGGGTTCCACGGCCGTATTGCTGTTGCGCGCTGCTGCGGATCCGCATCCGGTTGGTTCGGCAACGTTTTCTCGCGGCGGCCTCGGCACTTTTTCTCACGCGCTTGCCGAATCTGCCAAGCAGGCCGGTGTCGAAATTCGCACGAATGCGGAAGTGCAGCACATCCGCGTTAAGGACGGTGCGGCCACCGGCGTGGTGCTCGCCGACGGAGAGGAAATCGCGGTGGAGGCCGTGGTGTCAGGGCTCGACCCCAAGCGCACATTTTTTAATTTGATGGATCCGTCGCAACTCGATCCCACGTTTGCATTACGCATCGGCAACGTCCGCGCTGACGGTACCGTCGCCAAAGTAAATTTTGCGCTCGGCGAGCTTCCGTCTTTTCCGTCGCTGGCCGGCACGGTGGGACCAGACGGATTCCGCCAGGCGCTCTCCGGACGCATTCACATTGGTCCGGAAATCGATTACCTGGAGCGCGCCTTCGACGCCTCCAAATATGGCCAGTTTTCCGAGAGTCCTTATCTCGACCTCACCATACCCACACTTCTGGATCCGTCTCTCGCGCCGGTGGGAAAACACGTTCTCTCCGCTTACGTGCAATTTGCTCCCTACAAATTGAAAAAAGAAAATTGGGAGTCGAACCGCAAGGCTCTCGGCGAAGCGGTTATCAAAACCATCTCAGCGTATTCGCCCAATTTTGCCGCGCTGGTGGAAGGTTTCCAGGTGATCACGCCGGAAGATTTGGAAACCAAATATGGTTTTACCGGCGGCCACATTTTTCATGGTGAATTGGCTCTCGATCAGCTATTTACCATGCGCCCGGTACTCGACTGGGCGCGCTATAAAACACCCATTCGTGGATTATTTTTGTGTGGTTCCGGCACGCATCCAGGCAATGGGCTGACCGGCGCGTCCGGGGCTAACGCTGCGAAAGAAATCATTCGCGAGCTGCGCTGACGGGGGCGCAGCGAGCGGCTAGAATGGCCCGTTTGAGGCCCCGCTTGAGGCCGCTTTAATCTTGAATATGGAGGCGTGATGGCGTCGGACTTTTATCTGCTGAAGACAGAACCGTCCGGATACTCGTTCGCGGACTTGCAGCGCGATTCGGTCACGGAATGGGATGGTGTTTCAAACCCGGTGGCGCTAAGAAATCTCCGCGAGATGAAACCCGGCACCAAACTGGTGATTTATGAAACTGGAGACGTCAAGAGCGCCGTGGGGCTCGCGTCGGTAGTATCCGTAAACGCCGAAGATCCGAAAAATCCCGTCGTAACGATCAAAGCTGGAAAAGCTTTGGGACAACCCGTTTCCCTGGCACAGATGAAAGCCGATACGCTATTCACTCATTCGCCGCTGGTACGTCAAGGTCGACTTTCCGTGGTGCCCCTGACGTCAGCGCAGTACAAAATTCTCACGAAGTCGTAATTAGAAGCAGCGTGAAAAAAACAGATGCGGCCCGTGAGAGCTCTCAGCGGGGCGCATTATTTAAATCGCGATTGCCGCGACAAAACGTTTTCCGACGAAGAAAAACAAACTGCGAATTTTGCAGCCAGCGATATTGTCGCGCGTTCTGTTTTCGCTTAAAGTCCTGGCATGGACGCCAGCTGGATTCGCGATCTGTGTCTTTCATTTCCATCCGTAACGGAGCATGTGATCTGGGGTAACGACCTGACTTTTAAAGTTGGGGGCAAGATGTTTGCCCATGCTGTACTCGAACCGGCTCCGGTGTGGTTATCCTTCAAGACTTCTCCAGATAATTTCTTTGAGCTGACGGAGCGGCCAAATATTATTCCCGCTCCTTATCTTGCGCGTGCCCAGTGGGTCGCCCTAGAGACACGCGATGCGCTCTCTCCGCGTGAGCTCAGCGCCCTTCTCAAGGAGTCTTACGACATGATTGTGGCGAAGCTCCCCAAGAAAACACGCGATGCACTTGGCGCTAGGAAAAATCGGCGGGCTAAAGCGTCGAGACGAAATAGTCATCGCTTTTCCGGTTTGCTCTTTTCGCCAGCCTTTTGCATATTGGGCTGGCGATTCTTTTTGTTTGAATGAGTAAACCGGATAGCACGCCTTAACGAGTGGCGACAGAATGGCCTGCACGCGAAAGCGCACCCGGGTTTTCGCAAACACTATGGAGGCGTTATGTTGCCGACAAAAATTGTTGCCATCCCAACAGCAGTAGTAAACGCGGTGCGCGAAACGATGCGCGCGCCGGTGTATGGATTTCCGGCTTACCAAGAGAGAGCCACGGATTCGGCGCCGTGCCGGCATTGCCTGCGGCTGATTACTCCGCAGGTGGACGAGGCCATACTTTTCACCTATGACCGATTCTCCGGAATCGAAAGTCTTCCTCAGCCTGGACCTGTTTACGTGCACGCCAAAAGTTGCCCGCGGTACGACGAACACACCGGGTTCCCGCCAGAACTCCGTAACAGTCCGCGCACATTGGAAGCCTACGCGCACGGGCGCCGTCTGATTGCTCAGGAATATGTTTCCGATGGCGACTTCGAGCCGGTCATCGCGAGCCTTTTCGCAACTCACGGCGTCGACTACATCCAGGTCAACAGCACGACGGCAGGCTGCTACACTTTTCGAATCGAACGCGGCGAAAACTAATTCCGCAAATAAAAAGCGCCTCGCGCGATGAGCTACGCGAGGCGCACTCCGACCACAAAATTACTGTGACTAGTTCGCGCTGCCGGCCGATTTGGCCATGTTCTCTTGCCACTCTTTAGCGCGCCGTTCCATTTCCGCGGGCGCCACATCTTCCACGTGTTCTGCCATACCCCAGGAGTGGCCGTAGGGGTCCGACAATCTGCCATAACGGTCGCCCCAGAATTGATTCTGTAGCGGCATCGTGACGGTGCAGCCCGCGGAAACGGCTTTATTGAACGCCGTGTCGACGTCTTCGATATAGATGAATAAATAGCTGGAGGGCGCCGATTTCCCGCCCATTTCCGGAACAGAGGACATGCCTGGGAACACATCGCTGATAAAAAACTTGGAATCGCCGATTTGCAGTTCTGCGTGACCGATCACGCCTCCAGGACCTTCCATGCGTGAAATTTCCTTTGCTCCCAGAGCCTTCTTGTAAAAATCGATAGCTTTGGCCGCGTCCTTACAGGTTAGGGCGGGCGTAATCGTGTGATATCCATCGGGAACTGCGTTTGCCATAAATCCTCCTTAATGATTCTTCTAACGGTTCACGCCGGAGCGGGGGTTGCCAGGCGCGTCAGGTGGTAATACCGAACTATAGCGTTCAAGTCAATGTCCAAAAAAAGTCAATACGGCACAGCGTTTTGCAATGAGAATTTTCATAGACATGTAACGTTGCATTACAAAACTATTCATTGACACGCACAAGCGCGCCGGCCGGATACGGCTACGCGGAAGCTTTTCGTCGCTTCTCCAGGGCTTCCTGCAGCCTGGTTACAAATTCGAGTTCCGCGGCATGCAATTGTTTCTGTGCGGCTTCAGCAGTGAAGAAATCCGCGCGGTCGACTTCCGGGAAAGTCGCCACTTTGCCGGACTTCGGAGGCCACTCCATCTCGAAGGTGTTGCTCTTCACCGAAGCTGGATCGCAATCGCCTTCGAATGCCCAGGCCACGACTGTTTTTCCGCTCTTGTGCTTCACGCTGCCAAGTGACAGAAACTCACCTTGCGGTGTTATCCCAGTTTCTTCTTGAAACTCGCGCTGGGCGGCGGCTAACTCCGCCTCTCCTGGATTGATTTCGCCTTTAGGCACAAACCAGACATCTTTTTTCTTCCAGAACGGTCCGCCTGGATGCACAAGCAGAACCTCCAGTTGCGCATTGCGGTGCCGGTACATTAATAAACCTGCGCTGATTTTCGCCATGCCGTTTCGTTCGATGAAAGGGTTCATGTGCCGCTCGCGATATACTGGCACGTTCCAGATTTTAACCGCGCGACTCTCAACTAAAAGTGCTCCACACCTCATAAAGTATGGCTGAAAGCTCCATGGCCGTTCGCAATATTTCAGATACCGCGCGGTGGGCCGCTGTCTTTCGCGCGAATGAATCGGAACGCCCCGACGCGTTATTCCGCGATCCGTACGCATCGCGGCTCGCGGGTACCCTCGGCGTGGATATCGCGAACACGCTGCCCGAAGGAAACAGTCACGCGTGGGCCTGGGTGGCGCGTACTTATCTCTTCGATCAATTCATCGAGCGCGAGATTCGGCAGGGGGCGGACATGGTGGTGAATCTGGCGGCGGGCCTGGATGCGCGGCCTTACCGCATGAAGTTGCCGCCTGCTCTCCAATGGATCGAAATAGATTTGCCGGAAATCCTGGACTATAAAGAAGCTGTTCTCGCGGCGGAAAAGCCCGGTTGCGTGTTGCAACGAATTCGTTTGGATCTTTCCGACGAGGTCGCACGGAGACCAATTTTTTCCGAATTGGCCTCGCGCGCGAAGAAAATACTGGTGCTCACCGAAGGATTGATCATTTATCTGGAGCCCGCAGACGTGATTTCGCTCGCCAAAGACCTCGCGGCCAACCCCCAATTTCAGCGCTGGATTCTCGATTTGCATTCTCCGGGCCTGTTGCGCCTGATGCAGCGTACGACCGGCCGGCAATTGAGCCAAGTTGGTGCGGCATTCAAATTCGGCCCATCGGAAGGACCGATGTTTTTTGAACCGCTAGGATGGAAGGCGCTAGAGGTGCAAGGGTTGCTAAAAACAGCGGCGCGGTTCAAACGTCCTCCACTGGGACTGCGCTTGCTGTCTCATTTGCCAGAAAGCAAGGGCGCGCAGGGTTCACGGCCTTGGTCCGGTGTTGTTATTTTCGCGCGAACATAAACGCAGCAATTTCGCGGCAACTTCTAGTTTTAGCAGGAAAGATTTAGTCGACTCCGCCTACAGGTTTTGTGACGGCTATCTTTTCGAAGCCCGCAATCATAGGCTTGGCGGCGGTAATCGTTTTTTTTACCGGCGGCAGGCTGAGCGAAGCGTGATGGCTGGCCTCGTTGTCCCACACCTCGGTAACCCAAAGAATATTTTCATTTTGTGAGTCCTCGGACACAACGTAGCTGAGACATCCCGGCATACCCCGGCTGCCGGCGCCCAGAATTTCCGCCAGTTCCGTGCGCTTGCCCGCATTTGCCGTTATTTTTTGCAATCATCCCGTACACGTTGCTTCCTCCGTTCGATAGAGCGCTCCTACATGCTCCCTGCCCGAATTCCGCGCCGCAAGCGACTTGTTATGGATACTGCCGGCTGTGCGGGTCACCGCAGGCGCCGCACGCATTGTCAACCGCTGACATCACTGGTAGTAATCTCTTTGCGAGGCGCGTGCAATGAGATACGACTTTCTGGTTGAGACTTACGAAACGGAGCGCGTCAAAGTGGTAAGCACATGGAGCGAATTCCGCGATGAGGATATGCACTGTCGGCCTCGCGAAGCAGATCCTCGCGGTCGAAGCGTGCTGGAACAGATGGTGCATCAGTGCGTGAGCGAAGATTTATGGTTCCGCAACATGCTCGGCATCGATGTCGGCGCGCCGCCGCTTCCCGCCCATGAAACGCGGCTGGAATTCATGAAATGCTTCGCGGAAGATAGCGCCAAAAGGCTCGCGGCATTGCGCAGCAAGGATGAACCGTGGTGGGAAGGTGGAACCCAATTTTTCGATGTGCCACGGACACGCGCGTGGATAGTCACCCGCAGAATCGCGCACACGGCGCATCACCGCGGACAGCAGATGGCCATGCTGCGCATGCTGGGCCACGCGCTGCACAGCAATTATGGGCCGACCGCCGACACCGGAGGGTTGATGCAGAATCACGCGCCAACCATTTATGCGTATCCGAGTCTGGAAGCGGTGCTGGCCGGCGAAGCCGCGGGCGGTAAAAAGTCTCCGCTACCCGAGCTCACCATCGAACAGGTCACTGAAAGGCCCGACAAAAAACAATTTGCGGGAGGGCATTAGTCCGCCTGGTAAAGCGACGGAAATTCTTTTTGGAGATGATCAAGCTTGGGCAGATCGTTATAAACGATGTATGGATTGTGCGGATTTTTCTCCAGGTAGTCCTGGTGATAATCCTCGGCAGGATAAAAAGCCGCGAAGGCCACGACCTGGGTGACGATGGGGCGCGAATATACCGCCGCGGAATTGAGCTGCGAAATATATGCTTCGGCAATGCGTTTTTGTTCGTCGCTCGAATAGAAAATTGCGGAGCGATATTGCGAACCGGTGTCCGGCCCCTGGCGATTCACCTGCGTGGGATCATGCGCCACGGAAAAGTAAACCATCAGCAGTTGGCCGTAGGTAATCTGCGCCGGGTCGTAGGTAACCTGCACGGATTCGGCGTGTCCCGTAACACCCATGCGGACCACTTCGTAGGACGGCGATTTTGCGTGTCCACCGGAGTAGCCCGAGGTGGCGGACTGCACGCCCTTCACGTGTTCGAACACCGCCTGTACGCCCCAGAAACAGCCGCCCGCAAAGGTGGCGACTTCCGGCTTGGCCGAGGTGGCGAGCGGTGAATCCAACGCCGGCTTGGGAAATACCGCGGCGTTGGGCGTCTCCGCTGGCCGGGCTCCCAGGCTGCGCAGGGCCGTCCATCCAAAAAACGCGACGATCAGGGCGATGGCGAGCGATTTTCCGATGTACGGGCTTTGCATAGGGCTTACCTCTTTCATGATTAGTACGATAGGCGGCTATCATTGGATGCGCGGAAGCGCGGCAAAGGGATATGGCCCGCCCCGCGACGCACCAAGGTCCAGACGACGTACGAAGCGCAAGACGTGGTGTAGCTCGATGGAACCTCGCAGCGGAGCTTCGCATCATAAATGTTACGGAACTTCAGGAGAAGCCAATCATGAAATGGAACACGCTGGGCAGTCTGGTGTTGGGTGCTGCTGGGATCACCATGTTTATGATGACTCCAGGAAGTCGCGCACAAGTGACGGATGGAAAAAAGCCTGACCTGCCCGCCCCGTTCGCGTCCAAGTCGGCAACCAACCCGGCGGAAGAAGGTAAGCCTCCGCAGGGATTTCTTCCATCTGTTCCAAAGGGATTCAGAATCAACGTATTCGCCGCCGATTTCAAAGAGCCGCGCTGGATGGCGATCGCGCCGAACGGCGACGTGTTCCTGGCGGATTCCGGCGCGGGAAAAGTGATTATCCTTCGCGACCCGGAACACAAGGGAAGCGCGCAACAGAACGAGGTGTTTGCCAAGGGCTTGAAGCAGCCGTACGGCATCGTGTTTCACGATGATTACGTTTATGTTGCGGACACCGACGCGCTGCTGCGCTTCAAATACGATGCCAAAACTTCCAAGGCCACCGGCGAGGCGGAACACCTGATGGACTTGCCAACTGGCGGGCACTGGACGCGCTCGCTGGCATTAGCTCCCGACGGGCAGCATCTGTTTTTGGGCATCGGCTCGAGTTCTAACATCAGCATCGAGGATGATTCCAGGCGCGCGGCTATTATCATGTGCGATCTGGACGGCAAAAATGCGCGGTTGTACGCGACAGGCCTGCGCAATGCAACCGGAATTGGCATTGACCCGCAAAGCGGAAAACTTTGGGCCAGCGTCAACGAACGTGACGGACTGGGTAACGATCTTCCGCCGGATTATCTGACCTCCGTGCAAGATGGCGGATTCTACGGCTGGCCTTACAGCTACATTGGAAACAATGTCGATCCGCGGGTGAAGCCGCAGAAGCCGGACCTCACCGCCAAGGCGATTGTTCCCGATGTGCTGCTGGGTGCACACCGCGCCCCTCTGGAGTTCGCTTTTTATAACGGCAAGCAGTTTCCCGAGAATTATCGCGGCGGAATATTTTTGGCGGAGCACGGTTCCTGGAACCGGTCTCCTCGCGCCGGCTACCAGGTGGTGTTCGTGCCATTCAAAAACGGTAAACCGAGCGGAGATCCGATTCCGTTTTTGACGGGGCTGGTGCCGGACCCTGGCAAAAGCGAGGTCTACGGCCGTCCCGTTGGAGTCGCAGTTGCGACCGATGGATCACTCCTGGTGTCCGACGATATGGCCGGAACGGTATATTGCATTTCTGCGAAATAATTTATCTGCGCCACACTCAATCGGAGTTGAGCATTTCGCGCGTCATTGAACGACCAACGTCAGCTGAATCGGAGTGAGCTGCAGCGCTGCTCCCGCAGCATTCGAAGCTGTCGGCGTGAGCACAATGGTAGAGGTACCCGCTGGTGTTACCGCCGAAATGTCTTGGGTTGCGGGCGCACTGCCGGCTCCGCCTCCACAACCACTTAATGCAAAAAATATCGGGAGCGAGCATAGAAGTGTCAATGCCGCACCAGCGCTTCGGCAACATCCGTGAGATAACGCCGCAGTGAGCGAAGACCTTCTGTACGCAAAAACTAAACTGTAAAAGACCACGGCAATGGCGAACCTCAACCAGCCCGATGGCATGGTCAGCGGCGGCGATCTACGCGCTCTGACGGTTGAAGATGTGGAGGGCGCGCTGTCCGTGGTTACCGTCACGGTGAGCGCGGCGGAATTGCCGCTCGTGAGCGCCACCGACGAAGGCATCTGGCAGGTGGCGTTGACCGGCGCTCCGGAACAGACAAATGAGATCGATCCGTTGTAACCCACTCCGGCCGTGAGTTGCAGATTATAGACAGCCGACTGGCCCGCGGTGACGGTGGCCGAAAGTGCGCTTGCCGGGCTCGTTACGGAAAAGATCGCTGCGGCCGTGCCGGAAACGTTTATCACTTGCGGAGAATTAAGCGCGTCATCGATTACCGAGATGTTTTCGCTGAGTGTGCCGGGAGACAGCGGAGCAAAAATGATGCCGGCCACGGTGCAGTTGCCATTGGCGGCCACCGTGCCGCAGGCGTTCAGGGAGTTGCGGCGCCAATGCAATTGCTGGAGGGCAAAGCGAAGTCGGCCGGGTTGCTGCCGCCCATCAAAATGGTGGAAATATTCAGCGGGGCGGTGCCCGAGTTGGTCACCATGACACTCATTGGAGAACTGGTTGTTCCGAGCGCCAGCGAAGAAAAATCCACAGTCTTGGGGCTGAAGGTGATTCCTGGAACCGATGCGGGTCCGCCGCCGGAGCCCATCAGCAGCACCGATTGCGGGCTGCCGGGTCCATTGTCCATCACGTTCAGTTGCGCCTGACGCACTCCGGAGGCCGCAGGAGTGAACACCACCGAGATCAAGCACGAATTGGCCGGTGCCAGGACAGTAGGCGCGCCACAATTATCCGTTTCGGTGAATTCGCTGCTGTTGGCTCCCGTGATGGCGATGCCATTTACGCTCAGCGCTTGATTGCCGGTGCTGGAAAGCGCAATGGTTTGCGCTATGGCGGCTATGCCTACGCCAGTGCTCGTAAACGATAAGCTTGCAGGTGTAAGTGTTGCGACCGGACCGCTTTCATTTTGCGTGTTCGTTCCGGGAATGACGCTGAACGCGATCGGTAAACCAAATCCGGGCCCGGTGAACGGTGAGCCGGCGACTTCGGTGAGATAGCCCGTCGCAAGCTCCACAAAAAATACCCGCACCTGATTTGTCGCCGTACTTTGATAGACGAACTGACCGGTAGGATCGGAGGCAAGTCCGCTGACGGAGGTGAAGCCAGGCAGCGGCGAACTAGGAGCTTCGGTTAATGTCCACGTGGCGGTGTCCACGATGTAGATGTGCACCGCGCTGACCGGAGCAGCAAAAAGCGTGGCGTAGACGAAGCGTTGCCCCGGTCCCACGAAAATTTCCTGGGGAATCACTCCGGCCCCGATATTCAACACACCTTGCGGCCTTCCCGTGGTGGTGACCCGCAAGAGGCACTCCAGTTGTCCTTCCCCAGTTACGGCGAACTGGCCCAAAGGATCAGCGCCGAAGGAGCGCCCCTGATTGGGGGCGGCTGTCGTCGAACCGTTCTGGTTGCCGAGCAAGCCAGTCTGCGGATCGATGGTGAACGTGAGCAGATCGCCGTCGAGTTGATACGTAAGATTTGGGGAAGAAGGGTTGGGCCCAAGGTAAACGAAGAAAGTGCCCTGGGTAGGATTAGCAGCGGCGCCGACAGGTGTGGAAACCAATTCCAGAAATGAGCCGCTGACTGGAAGCAGAGTTTCTCCTGTTGCATCAATTTGAAACGACTCCACGCTGCTTTCACCGGCATTTAAGCCCACGGAGTTGACCACTCCGAGATACGTGCCAGTCGGCTCTGTGGCCAGCAGCACGGGCGAGTTTGTATTTGCAGAAGAAAAGGGTGAGCCCGGGACTTCGTTGTAAGTGCCGGCGGCCGAATCTACGTGGTACATGTGAATACTGTTGTTGCCGGCGGCGAACAGGAAGCGCCCCTTGGAGTCGATGACCGCCGGTAGCCCAGCGCTGGAAGTGGCGAGCCGGCGATGGAAGCAAGCGCCCCAGTTACGTCGTTGCGCGTGGCGATGGCTCCTCCAGTGGTGTACACGAAGGGCTGCTGCAGTTGCGCGCTGGTTGTGGCGGCGAAAGCCAACAAAGCGGTGAAGAGAAAAAGGAAGTGGGTGCCGGCGCTACACCGCGGGGCGACGCGACGAGACGGGCACCCACCTCCGGGCGGGGACATGGACTGGAAGGCCATTGGTGCTTTCTTGACGGCACTGGCCCGGCAGTTTTTGGACCGGGCAGCAGACACCATAGGCGCGTTTTATATTTACGCCAATGATAATATTACTAATAAGTACAAATATCTGTGAATATTATTTCTGGCGCTTTGCGAGTTGGTGGAAGGCGCAACTTGTTGCAGGGGTGACGCCGGGGCACTGGGAAACACCGCGACTCCGCGCCCGAGTTTTTACCAAATTTTAATGTTAACCTTCGTCTTTTTGGGATACGCTCCGCCACTTATGGAAACGGCCAAACTCGAATTTCAGCACATGCCAGACACTGAAAGCGGCTGCCTGGTCCAGGTCCTAAATGGCAAGTTGTGCCTCGAGACAGTCCATTCGTTCGTTCAAACCATGCGTCAAGAGCAGGCCAAGGACCTGGTATTGGATATGAGCGGCGTTTCGTTTCTGGATTCTTCCGGAGTAGGCGCGCTGGTGTCGTGTTTTGTAAACCGCCAGCACGCAGGAAAGACTACAGCTTTGGCAGGGTTGACCAGGCAAGGGTCGGCGGTATTACAGGTATCGGGAGTGATGAAATTGATCCCCACCTATCCGACCGTGCAAGAAGCAGTGCGCTCCCGCAGCCAATCCGCATAGGACTCGTTCCTTCACCTAAATCACGTCACACGAAAGCTAGCTGGGAGTCCACGCTGGATGGCTGGTGAAGAGTCCGTCGACCAGCCCGATGTGGTAGCAGATAAATAGCCCAAAAGCCAAACTCACCAGGCCAGATGCCGTGATCAGTCCTCTATTAAGCCACGCAAACTTGTAACCTGCGAAAGAAAATGGCAACGCAATCGCGGCAGTGATCAGCATCATCCCCGCAATGGTTCCTACTCCAAAGACCAATAAATAGAGGATCGCCCATTTGGGCTGGCGGATAGTGCTCAGCACCAGCAGAGCTACAGCCGCTGAGCCGGCCAGTCCGTGTACCAGGCCAACAAAGAGCGGCCGCAATGTGTGGAACACTCCGAGATGCGCAAATGGCGCGCGCAGGCGCGCGGGCGGTGCGACACGTTCGGCGTGATGTTCACCTGCGGCCCCGTGCGAGTGCCAATGCAGATGCAGGTGTGAATTGTGCTCGTGCAGGTGGGCGTGTTCACCGGTGACTTTTGGATGCGAGGGCGAAAATTTCAGCGTCAGCCAGTGCATCGCGCCGGTAAGATTCAGCACCCCGAGAAGCACCAGCATCAACCCAACGGAAAATTCCATGGTCAGGCCGACGCGCGCCGGAATCGTTAGGCCAAAAACAATAATGGCCGCGCCGACCACCACGATGGTGACCGTATGTCCGCAGCCCCAGAGAATGCCGATCAGCCCGGCTTTAAAAACGGAACGTTCGCGGCTGACGATCGTGGAAACCGCGATGACGTGATCGGGATCCGTTGCGTGGCGCATGCCAAGCAGGAACCCAATCATTAGAATGGCAAGGCGGCTGGTCACTGATAACTCGTCATTGCTGGTAGCATGGCGCGGAAGCGCCGGGCCGAAATATATCCCCGGCTCAAGCTTATCCCGGCTCAAGCTTAACTTAGATGCACTCTGCAAAGTAAAGCGTGCGGGGCAGCGGCGGTAACGCCAGGCTAAGTACGATCATAAGCGGCGGTCCCCGAACTACGCCGCTGACGAATGGGATTCGCGGAGAATGCGCATCAGCTCAGCGGCAGCGTGCGGCAGTCGCGCACCGCGCCGGCCCACCAGGTAGACGTGCCGCGGGATGTTCAGCTGCTTCACTTTTACTTCTTTCATCCAGCCGTGCTCGATTTCCCATTGCACGCACATCCGCGGAACGATGGCCACCCCCATCCCCATTTGCACGAAACGCTTGATGCTTTCGATTGTGGGCATTTCGATGGGCATGTTCAGTTCCGTATGATGGCGCGCGAAAAGCTCGATCACCCGCCTGCGGAAGGGCGATTCGACGATGTGCGCGATAAACACTTCGCGGCCGAGGTCGGCGATGTCCACTTCGCGTTTGCGCGCCAGCGCATGTTTAGGCGGCACCACCAGCGCCAGTTCATCCTTCAAGATCTCCGTGGCTTGCAGTTGTGGATCGCGCGGAACGTAAGACACCGCGCCTAGATCGAGACGGTAGTTGAGCACTTCGTGCGGGATATCGCGTGAAAACATGCGATGCACACGCACCTGCACGCCTGGATGTTTTTCTCGAAATACCGCCAGCGCCGGCAGCAACGCGTGGATGGAGCTTTCATTAACCCCCAGAGAAAGCTCGCCTCGCTCGAGTCCTTCCAGTTCCGTGAGTCCTTTTTTGACTTCATCGCGCAGATTGATGAGCCGCTCGGCGTAGTCCTTGAGCAACGTGCCGGCGTCCGTCATGCGCACCGGCCGCGAACCGCGCACGAACAGCGGCTGGCCCAGGCCATTTTCGAGCTTGCGAATCGCCAGGCTGACCGCCGGTTGCGTGCGGTAGAGCCGCTCCGCGGCGCGCGAGAAGCTGCCTTCTTTGGCGACCGTCAAAAAGACCTGTAGTTCCCCAATATCCACTGGAAGCCTCGGAAAGCAGTATAAGGCAGGTTTATCAAAAGCAGAATAAAGATAAATTTGACTAGCGGCTCGCCGGATGCCTTACTTAAGCAGGGGATTCTCTCTATGGACGATGTAGTACGCATATTCGACACCACGCTGCGCGACGGCGAGCAATCGCCCGGCTTTTCCATGAACACGCCGGAGAAAATCCGCATGGCGCACCAGTTGGCGGCGCTGGGCGTAGACGTGATTGAAGCCGGGTTCCCCATTTCCTCGCGCGGTGACCTGGAGGCGGTGCGCAAAGTGGCGCAGGAAGTTCGCACCGTGCCCATTGCGGCTTTGGCGCGCGCGCGAAAAGACGATGTGAACGCCGCGATTGAAGCCCTGGAGCCGGCAGCTGCTCCACGCCTGCATATTTTCCTGGCTACCTCGGATTTGCATTTGAATGTGAAGCTGCACATGACCCGCCAGCAGGCTCTCGAAGCAATTTCCGCCATGATTAAACTGGGGCGCAATAGCGTGGGCGAAGTGGAATTCTCCGCGGAAGACGCGGGACGCACCGATATCGCTTTTCTGTGCGAAGTGTGCCGTGTGGCGGTGGAAGCCGGCGCAACGGTTCTCAATTTGCCGGACACGGTGGGATACGCAGTTCCGGAAGAGTACGGCGAGATGTTCCGCAAGGTGCGCGCGTGCCTTGGCGAAACGGAAGGCGTCACCCTGAGCGCGCATTGCCATGACGATCTGGGCATGGCCGTAGCGAATTCGCTGGCGGCGGTTCGCGCGGGCGTCCGTCAAATAGAGTGCACCATCAACGGCATCGGCGAGCGCGCAGGTAATGCCGCGCTCGAGGAAATCGCCGTGGCGCTGGCCGTGCGCAAAGAAAGTTTTGGCGTGAAGACCAACATCCGCATGGAGCAGTTGTTCCCCACCAGCCGAATGCTGACGGAAATCACCGGTGCGCAAGTGGCGCCCAACAAAGCGGTGGTCGGCGCCAACGCGTTCGCGCACGAAGCGGGCATTCACCAGGACGGCATCATCAAAAATCCGCTTACCTACGAAATCATGTCCCCGGAGTCCGTGGGTGTGCCTTCGCGCCTGATGGTGCTGGGGAAACACTCGGGACGAAATGCATTGCGCATGAGCTTGCGCGATTTAGGATATGAGCCAAGCGATGCGGAGTTGGCGGAAGTATACTCTAGGGTGAACGCGCTGGCCGACAAATCCAAGAATGTGCGGCCACGCGACCTGGTGGCCATTGCGCACGAAGTTTTGCGCAGGCGGCCGGCGGCAATGACCGCGGACGCGTCTCCCGCGGCTTGAAAGGTTTTCGGCATTGAGCCTGCGATTGGTACCTGAGAAGTCGGCTGCGCGGCCGGAGTTTTCCATGAAAAAGAACATTGTGTTGCTGCCCGGCGACGGCATTGGCCCGGAAGTGACCAGGGCTGCGGCTACCGTTCTGCGCGAATGCGGGCAGGAATTCACCCACCAGTTTGAAATACACGAATATCTGATCGGTGGCGCGGCCATCGATACCACCGGCACGCCGCTGCCGAATGAAACTCTGGATGCCTGCCGTAAAGCCGACGCGGTCTTTCTTGGTGCCGTGGGCGGAGCGAAGTGGGATTCGCTGCCGGTAGGGAAGCGCCCAGAGAGCGGGCTGCTGGCGTTACGCCAAGGGCTCGGACTGTACGTTAACGTGCGCCCGGTAAAAGTTTGGGAGCCGTTGCGCGGTATTTCTCCGCTAAAGCCGGAGCGCCTGGGCGATCTGGACCTTGAAATCGTGCGCGAACTGGCCGGCGGGATGTATTTCGGCGAGCGCGGCAACTCCACGGAGCAGGGCAGGGAGCGCTCGTGGGATACGGAGTCGTATTCCACGCCGGAGATTGAGCGGATCGCCACGTTTGCGTTTTCGCGCGCGGAGGCCCGCTCGCGACGGCTGTGCTCTGTAGACAAAGCGAATGTATTAGCCAGCTCCCAACTGTGGCGGCGCACCGTCTCGGCGATGGGCACGGTTTACCCCTACGTGAAACTTGAACACATGTACGTGGATAATGCCGCCATGCAGCTTACGCTGCGACCCACGCAGTTCGACGTAATACTCAGCACCAACATGTTCGGGGATATTTTGAGCGATGCGGCCGCGGCGCTCGTCGGCTCCATTGGTCTTATCCCCTCGGCGAGCTTCGGCACCAGCGCATCGCTGTTCGAGCCCATTCATGGCTCAGCTCCGTCATTGGTAGGGACCGACTCAGCGAATCCCATCGGTTCGGTATTAAGCGCGACCATGATGTTGCGCGACGCCTTCGGCCTGTCCCTCGAGGCGGAATGGGTGGAGCAATCTCTGCTGCGCGTGCTCGGCGCCGGATATCGCACTGCGGATATTGCCCAGCCAGGCGTCCGCGCCGTTGGCGGCTCGGTCTTCACCGAAACTCTGCGCGAAGAAATGCTGCGCACCCTGGAACATGCCGAACGCTACGGCTGGGGCGTGTAACTTTATACTCGGCTCAATGCGTTTCGGTCTGGCCGCCCACCGGCGCCTCATTTAGAACCTGCAACAACTCTTCATACCTGGGATCGCTCCGCAAATCGTCGAGCAGCGGGTCGACTCGCGTCCATATTGAAAAAGCGCAGCCATGTTCGGCCGCCTGCTTAAGCAAGGAAAATGCGCGATCATGGTTTTCTACTTTTATGTAATCTAAGCCGAGTTCGTACGCCGAACACGCGTCCGACGGGTGCACCACCGTTCGTGCGATGCGAGCCTGCCAATACGCCGTCCAGCCACCTTGCCTGTAGTTGGAGCGATAAAAGTCCAGGTTGGCGGCACTCTCTCCCCAGTGGGCTAATAACAAAAGATCGGTGCGGACCGCATCGTCACGTAACCCTTTTTTTTCGTAGATCCAGGCAATCCAGTTTTGCACCACCCCGGAACTGCTTGGCTGCATGTCTTCGGCGCGATGAAGTTGCTTCAAAGCCTCGTCATATTGACGGTCAAAGTACAAAGCACTCCCAAGGTGGCGATTCATCAAGAAAGATTGCGGGTCGAGCTCCAATGCTCTTCGCATGTGCGTGATGGCTTCCTGCGGTCGGCCGGCAGCATCGAGATACACGGCGTACTCCATCTCGCCCAGGGAAAAACTGGGACTCAGGGAAATCCCGCGCAGTAACTCTGTTTCGGCCTCTCCCCAGTCATGCACATACGTGTTCAGAATGGAACCCAGCGCGGTGTGTGCCTCCCCCTGGTTGGGGTCGAGTTTAAGTGCCCGCCGCGCCGCGTCCAGGGCCGTGGGCATCACCTCGGAAGCGGGTTTGACGCTCAGGTGACTCTCCGAAGCTAGCGCCTCGGATAACCCAGCCCATGCTGCGGGATATTCCGGATCGATAGACACGGCGCGTTGAAAATTCGCCACGCTCTTCTGCGCTGCGTCGGCAGTTCGTTTGTCATAAAAGTAGCGCCCCCAGAAATAAGCATCTACGGCTTCAGGCTTGAACGTCCTCGTTTCTTTGAGGCTCTCGCGCAAAACGGGCGTCAAAGCCACTTGCGTCTGGGAAGCGATTTGCAGCGCAACATCGCTCTGTACTGCCAGGAGGTTGTTCATCTGACCTGCAAAGCTTTGCGCCCACAGATGTCTATCCGTTCGGGCATCAATGAGCTGCGCAGTGATGCGCACCTGATCTCCGGCGCGCGCGACCGATCCTTCGACGATGGCATCCACGTGCAGCTCATCCGCAATTTGTGGCAACGGTTTGCGGGTGCCTTTGTATTGCATGATCGAAGTTCGGGAAACGACCCGCAGAGCGGGTATGCGCGCCAGTTGGGTGATGATTTCGTCGGTGGCCCCGTCGGAGAGATATTCCTGGTCCGCCGAACCGGAGAGGTTCTGTAGTGGAAGAACGGCCAGTGAATGGATGGCTTCAAAACTACGACTCTGCCTCCAGACCACCCACGACGTGCTAATTGCGGCGATGACTAGCAATGCAAGCACGGACTGGAGAACACGTGCTCGGCCATACCAGTGCGATGTCTTCACTTCAGTCGGCGCCTGTGCTACCCCGACGGCGTCGCTCACTCCGCTCTTGGCTAGTTCAGCATGCCCAGCAGGAATTGCGGGTTGGTATGCTTGATTCGAATTGCCGTTCACCGGCCCGATGAAGCGATAGCCCATGCGCGGAAGAGTCTCTATGTAGATCGGGGAGTCGGAGGAATCGCCCAGAGCGTCCCTCAATTTGACCATCGCTTTATTCAAGCCTCGGTCGAAATCGACATAGACGTCGGCAGGCCAGAGTTTTTGCCGCAGTTCCTCGCGGGTAACCACTTCACCAGGACGGCCCAGCAAAATCAGCAACAGCTCAAAAGGTTGCTGCTGCAGCTTGACCTTGGCGCCCTTTTTTCGCAGTTCGCGAGCTTGCACATCCACTTCGAAAACTCCGAAGCGCAAGTCCCCAGGAGATGAGTCAATGCCTGACATCAACAATTCTCCGGTTGATTCAATAGGCGGGAGGAAGTCCAATGCGTTTGATGACCGAGCGGTAGCGCCCCTCGGAGTGGAGAGAATCGAATTCCGGTCCGTCCTGAATCCAGAGCAGTTTGGGATCGCGCTGCCGGTAGCCTTCTTCAATCAGGCGCAAGGCAGTTTCCTTTTCACCGAGTTGGGCATGATAATAGGCCAACTCGATAGGCGAGACACGCTTGCTGGCCGCCTTCTTCTCCGCCTGGCTCAATTGCCAACTGAAGATAGCCCTCCAGCCGCCCTTGTCAAAGGCACGCCGCACACTCGCCGCTGATTCTTCATCTCCGGAGTATGAAAGCTGCTTCACATATTCCTGCTCGGCCTCAAGCTTCATACCTTTGCAAAGGTATGCATAGCTTAGAATCGAGTGCATATCAGGGTCGCTGGGCGTTGTTGCGAGGTGTTGCTGGGCTTCGCTGATGGCGTCGTCGTATCGCCGTGCAAGAAGATAAGAAACGCCGAGGGACCATGGGCGAGCGAATGGGTCCAGTCCGGTAGCCTTCTTCTGTTCCTCGATGGCTTCCTGGTGACGATTAAGCGCGGCCAGGATTTTAGCGCGAAAGTGATAGCCTTCCGAAAACTTGGGGTCGAGTTGAGTCGCGCGAGCAACTTCTTCCAAAGCCTTATCCCAATTCCAATTTGTTACAAAGATGGCTGCTCCCAGCGTTAAGTGCGCATCAGGCAGCAGATCATCAAGCTCCACGGCCTTGAGCGCGGCAGCCTTGGTTTTCGGAAGTCCCTCTGCCGGATCGATCTCGCCATCGAGGGTGCCGGAACCGTAGTAACCGGCAAGCCCAGCCCAGGCTAGCGCGTAATCGGGTTGTAGCTCGGTCGTTGTTCTGAAATATTTTCCGGCGCCCTCGTTATCCCCTCTGAACCACAGGTATCGTCCGTGCAGGTACGCATCGTGAGCCGCCGGGAGGACCACGTGGGCGGTTTGGGATTGCACCGCCACACTATGCAGTTGCTTCGCAATCGTGAGGGCTGCTTGTCTGGGCAGAGAGACCGCCTCGTTCGCGCCTCGGTTATAGCTTTCCGCCCACACGTGCGAGTCGCTGGCTGCCTGGATCAATTGAATGGTCATGTGCACTTGATCGCCGTAACGTGTTACGGATCCTTCCAGAATTTCGTCAACGCCAAGCTCCCGGGCGATCTGCGGCAAGGGTCGATGCGCTCCCTTGTATTGCATCACCGAAGTCCGCGACACGATTCTCAAAGAAGAGTTCTTTGCCAACATGGTGATTAGTTCGTCGGTCATACCGTTGGCCAGATAATCCTGACCGGCATCCCCTGAAAGATTTTCCAGCGGGAGGACCGCCAGTGAATGGATGGGCGGCGCGGCAGCCGTCCTAAACGTTCGCATCGCCAGCGTAGCGGTAACGCCGGAGATCAAGATTAGAGTGCCAAGGGCGAGCAATAACCATGGACGCTGCAGCCAACTTCGCGTTTCCCTATTGAGTATTCTTCGGGCCGCTTCGTCAACCTGGACTTCCGAGAGTTCTGGCTTATTGACCTCAGCCCGAAGTGGAGAGCCTGCGCTTTTGGTTTGCTCCGTGGTCCTGGTCTCCCCGTTTACGGGCAAGAGGAAGCGATAGCCCATGCGCGGCAAAGTCTCTATGTATAACGGGGAGTCAGAGGAGTCGCCCAGCGCGTCCCTCAGTTTGACCATCGCTTTATTCAAGCCTCGGTCAAAATCGACATAGACGTCGGCGGGCCAGAGCTTTTGCCGCAATTCCTCGCGGGTAACCACTTCACCGGGATGGTTCAGAAGAATCAGCAGTAGTTCAAACGGCTGCTGCTGGAGCTTCACCTTGGCGCCCTTTTCTCGCAGCTCGCGAGTTTGGACATCCACTTCGAAAACTCCGAAGCGCAAGTCTTCACGAGATGAATCGATGCCTGGCACGGGGTGACTACTCTCTTACGACTTTCTTATGACTTAATCGGGGCGGGCGTGAGTATAGTACAGCCAACTTTTGAAGGCGAGCTTTGTAGAGCAGGGAACACCCCCAGCTAATCCATTGCCTCTAATAGACTTCGCGGGGAACAAACAAGTACGTGTCCGGGGCATTGTCTTTATTTCCCACTCGGCGTGATATGTCGCACGACCTTCGCGGAAAAGCATTGAGACGTCCCATCTCGGCTGAACTTCCGCACTGACAAGTCCAAAAAGGAGCAAGAGAATGAATTCAACCACCAGGTCTTTCCCAGCGTCTGGTAGCTTGCTGTTCCGCAGCTTCACCATCGGATTAGCACTATTGGCGATGTTGTTTGTGGCCGGCAATGCTAAAGCCGGATGCGGCGATTTTCGCAAAGCAGGTTCGGCTCCGGCTTTACCGTGGATGAACCAGGGAGGCGATGATGGACCGCAGGCGCCCACCATCGTCGGTCTGTGGCACCTCACGTACACCCAGGAGGATGGCTCGCCATTCAACCAGACCTTCAAAACCTGGCACGCCGACGGCACTGAATTCGAACAGGCGTTTCTTCCTCCTGGAGGCGGAAATATCTGCTTTGGGGTGTGGAAAGAAACTGGCCTGCGTACCGTCAAGCTTCATCACGTTGGTCTCATGTTCGCCCCGGATGGCAGTATCGCAGGAAGCTTCACCATCGACGAAATCGATACGGTCGCTTGGGATGGCAAGACCTACAAAGGAACTTTCGACTTCAAGTCGTATGATGCCAGCGGAAATGCAGGTCCGGAGATCAAAGGCACAACGGCAGCAACGCGAATCAGCGTCAACACCCCCAGCACCAGTTACTGAGGAACTTCCGGCTCAGATAGGCGAAGGGGACGCAGCGAGTCTGCGCCTCCTTCGTTTGAATTTTGATTTTCGTTTTGTACTTCACACTCTGATCTTCATCGTGGTCCGCTGTTAAGAAATTTCTAACTATCTCTCTGTTTTTCTAAGGGCCTCTAACCCTAAGCTCGATTAACTTTTCAGCGCATCGCTCCCTCCGACAGTACTTTCGTACTACGGCGATAGTTTGTCCCCCGCGCAACTCTGGTCCTAGAACCGTGTTTCTACATTCAACGAAGTAGGAAGTGCCCGGCCGTGCCACCTTTTTGTCCCCGGTGCGGCTCGTTTTTTACTGAGTTGAAAAAAATACCGAGGAGACCACTGTGTCTCCCCAGGAGAGAACCATGAATTCGCAATTATCCCGTGTCCTATTAGGTTTGGGGTGTGGTCGCACTTCCGCTTTTTGGTGTGGGTTGCGGCGGGGGAAGTTCCAGTTCGCCCTCTGAACCAGTCACGCAAACTCCCCAGAATGGAACAGTCAGCATGATGGTGAGCGACGCCACCACCGAAGACTAGGCCACCATCGGCGTCAAAGTACTGTCCATCTCGCTGCCGCCTCAGGGAGGCGGCAGTCCAGTGAATATTTACACCGCGCCAAATCCGGCTCCGATCGTAAATTTGGTGCAACTCGATCAACTCAGCGAAATTATTGGTAACGCTACGGTTGCCGCGGGCACGTACAGCAGCGCGACGCTAACCATCAGCGCCAATCCAGGAGATGTGCTGCTGACTGCCTCCGCGGATCCCAGCGCGGGCTTCGCCGGTACCGCGGGCGCAACAGTTCCCGCAAACCAGATTCAAATTGTCGGCGCTACGGGAAGCTCCGGAAGCTTGACCGTACCCGTCACGGTAAATTTTGTTTCTCCGCTGGTGGTAACCGCGAACCAAAGCAACGGATTGGATCTGGAGTTTGATCTGGCGCATCCGGCGTTCCTCGTGGCGCATGTGCCGCCAACAACAGGGACGACGATCTGGGCGGTCAATTTCAATGGTCCCGTGCGACATTACCGCATTGGAGACCTGCGGCGCCTGATTCTTCGCCACACTTATGGCACGGTGAGTTCCGTGTCCTCCGACAACTCGTCGATCACCATGACGAAGGATTTTCCCACGGAGCCTCCGGTCAGCCCTGAGACTGCGGTGGCTACCTCGCAGAATCTGACCATTCTAGCGGACGCTACCAACGGCACGCTCTTCTACGATGTGGATGCCAAGACCAGCGCGACCATCAATGACTTCAGTTCCGTATCGTCCACCATTGACGGCAAGTTCGTTCGCGTGGCCGCTCGTTATCAGTCCGACGGGTCGCTGATCGCAGTGCGCATGTGGGCCAGCACTTCGTTCAACAACGTCTGGATCAGTCCCGAAGGTCACGTCCTCCACGTGAACTCCACCAGCGATGTTCTTACCGTGCAAAACGAGCTGGGTGTCGGCGTTCCTCTGACCGTGAACGCCAACACTCAATTTTTCTACCGCACGCCGGCCGATGCTCAAGCCGATGCCACACCGATCGGCACGGGAACTGCGTTCCTCTCCAACTTGGTGCGTGGGTTCAAGGTTCATGCAAGCGTAGTTGATCCGCTGGCAAGTCCCTTGGTGGCACAGACCGTGGATATCGAGATCGCCAGGTTTGCCGGCAGCATCTCGGCTGCCGAGCGCGGCCAACGCCTGGGCGGTGCCCTGGACAGTTCTGCTCCCGACCACTGTGCCGGTAGGCACGGCGGCCACGAGCTACAACAATGGAAGCTTCACCATGATGGTGCCGGGCGGCACGCTTGCAGTGACCGTTAATCTGAGCACCACTGCGGGCTCAGGCACGCTCGTTTACCAGATCGATCGCACCGGTAACGTGATCACCATCAACCCGGTGGACATCACTACCGCTGCGGGACAAACAACCGTGACCACCAACCTGGTTAGCAATACTCCTGTTAAGGTTTTTGGTGTGCCGCAAGCTGACGGCAGCATCAAGGCCTATGTGGTGTTCTACTACACCGGGATGCGGCCGGGGCCGACCAGCTAGCTGTTCAGTGCATAAAAACTGCGCTGCCCTGAAATCAGCAACGGGGCGGCGCAGTTTGCTTTTCCACGATCAGGGTTTTCGTGCGAGAAGATTATCGACAGAAGGCGCGCCGCCGCCGGCGATCAGCAGCGTCAGCATTGCTGCCAGATAAAGCACCATCACTTCGCCATGGTCCTGTGCCGGTCCTTTACCCAGGAACGCGAAGTGATGCACGAACGCCCAAGCCACAAAAATATTGCCGAAGCAGTAGAGAGCGGCCCATCTCGTTCCTAATCCAATGATCAGCAGAATGCTGCATACAAAATCGGAAAAGAACGCCACGAGAAACGAAGCATGCGGTCCGATGCCGATGGGGTCTGGAAAGTGCGCCATGAATTGCGCCCAGTGAGCCGGCTGCTTTTCCCATCCGTGCCGTATGAAAAGCGTCGCTCCTGTGCACACCCGTAATAAAGCCAGCCCGGTTTGCGCGCGTTCGGGAAAAAATCGCATCAATAACACATCTTTTGCGCTGGCCATTCCACTTCCTCCACCCGGCTGGGTGTATCTCGACTGACAGAGATTGGCCGTGTTTCATGCGGACTTCGGATGCAGGCAAATGTTGCGGAGGACGAATTAAGGAGTGCGCAAAGGTGCGTAGAGTGGTTGCCCTGCTGGGGGACCGCCTCCGGAAAGGAAATCTAGTACGGTCGGCGCAATCCGCTCGATGCACATAACCACCGCAATGTGGCCGCAGCCCTCATACACCGCCAGAACAGATTGCGGTGCGGCGCGATGCATGGATTCACTGACCGAAAGCGGAGTCATAGCGTCCTGTTTACCCCACACAATCAGCAAGGGCATCTTCAGCGCGGAAAATTTCTCGTCCAGGTCATCCGTTCCGGCCATCATCGAAGCCAGCGCGCGCTGCACCACCCACGCGTGACGCTTCGACCTTCGGATGAAGTCCTGCTTTACGAAGTCGGGCATAGGTGGAGGATTGGGCGTAACCAGCGTCATTAACTGGCTCACTTGCTCGGTGGTCTGCGGAGTAAAAACGCCGCGGTCGAAACCCAGCTCAAACTTCATGCCCGCGCTGTCGAACAGCATGAGGCGAGTCACGCGCTGCGGTTGGTCCAGTGCAACGGCCGAGGCCACCCATCCACCCATCGATACGCCGCCCAATGCGATTGCGCCAAGATGGTTCGCATCGAGAAACGATTCCACGAACTTCGCTTCCTCTGGAATCGAATAGGTATTGTTGACTGGTTTGGCGGACCTTCCATAGCCCAGTAGGTCGGGCGCATAGACGTGATAGCCGGCGCGCACCAGCCGCGGCGCGAGCTGCACCCAATCGTTTTGCGCCTGTGAGCCTAACCCGTGAATGAGCACGACGGGCTGCCCGGTGCCACCCTCGATGTAATGGACATGGTGGCCATTAATATTCATGGAGTGGCTGTGAATTCCAGCGCTGTATAGCTGCAACTGGGTGATTTTTTCACCGGCCCATATCGGCGCGCGCCAAAAGACGACTCCGAGGACTACAAAAAAAATCACCACTACGGTTACCAGCCACAGAATGATTCGAACGGCGGGGCTTAATCTGCGAGGGTCGTGGTCCATCATGGCCGTTCATGATGCGCCGCCGAAAAATGAAAGGCAACCCAGCGTTGTCTTGGACCAGTCGGCGGTATTGAGTATGATGCGCACGCTATGGCCAACATTGATCACGATGACGCACGCAGTCGCTTGGCCGCGCGATATGTGGAGATGACCGAGACCGAGTTGACCGAACTTGCACAGGATCAATCGACTCTTACGGATGATGCTCTCTCGGTGTTGGGATCCGAGTTTTCGCGCCGAGGCTTGCCCTTCGAGCGAACGAATCTCGTAGACACCGGGAACGTGATTGATACAAAGCTCGTCATGATTCGCCGGTTCAGAGACGTTCCGGAAGCCGTGGCGGCTCAAAACGTCCTGGAGTCCGAGGGCGTCGCCTGCTTTTTGGCCGACCAAAACAGCATATGGATGAACTGGATGTGGTCCAACGCGCTGGGCGGCGTGAAACTCTGGGTCAGGGAAGAGGACGTTCGCGAGGCTACTGAACTATTGGATCAGGATTTTTCCGAAGCAGCCGACAAAGAGCAGTCCGCAGAATAGGTTCACCGGCGACGCCTGAGGATTTTGCGTGATAGGCGTGCGTGCGACTGAAAGGTTGCATTCGCCGAACGTCAGATGCTCTACTTTCTGCGTCTATAAAAGATCAGGGAAGAACGAGACCAGTTTCATTCCATTATGGCGAAAAGCTCGATGCGAACGTTAATGTTACGAAAATGGGCTTTGATGATGGCCATATCCACGTTGCCGCTCATCGCAGTTCGTGCCCAAACAAAATCGGAGACCTCCACCATCAAAGTGGAAGCGGCGCAGACCGAAACGCCCAAGCCCGAGCATTTCAAACCCGAGCAGCAGGCCAGCAAGGGCTCCGTCACCGTGGGCGGGAACGTCATCAGCTACGACGCTTACGCCGGGACTCTCGTGGTGCACACCAAGGGTTGGGACGATGTTCCTCAAAATATCCCCAAAGAAGACCGGGACCAGGTTCCGGAAGCCAGCATGTTTTATGTGGCTTACTTTAAATCCGACAACAAGGGCGCTCCACGTCCGATCACCTTCCTGTACAACGGTGGCCCGGGTTCGTCCACCGTGTGGCTGCACATGGGAGCATTCGGTCCCAAGCGCGTAGTCACGCTCGACGATTCGCATACTCCTGCCGCGCCTTATCCGGTGGTAAATAATGACTTCAGCTTGCTGGACGTCACCGATCTCGTTTTCGTGGACGCGCCCGGAACGGGCTTCAGCCGCATTAGCGGTAAGGATCGCGAAAAGTCCTTCTACGGAGTCGATGCCGATGCCCAGGCCTTCGCCGATTTCATCACTCAGTTCCTGGCCAAATACGGCCGCTGGAATTCGCCGAAGTATATGTTCGGTGAAAGCTATGGCACCACTCGTTCGGCCGTGCTTTCCAACGTGCTCGAAACCGAGAAAGACGTCGACTTCAATGGTGTGATTCTCTTGTCGCAGATACTGAACTTCAACTTCAGCGCGGACGGGCCGGAATTCAATCCCGGCGTCGACCTGCCGTACCAGTTGGCGCTGCCGACCTACGCCGCCTCAGCCTGGTATCACAAGAAGCTGCCCGGTCCGCATCAGGAATTGGCCCCGTTGCTAACCGAAGTGGAGCACTTCGCCATGGGCGACTATGCGCAGGCACTCGCAGCGGGATCGACCCTGCCCCCGGATCAGCGCCACGCCATCATCGAAAAGCTGCACCAGTACACTGGTCTGCCGCCCGACTACCTTGAGAAGGCCAATCTCCGCATCAGCGGAGGTGAATTCTCCAAGACGCTTCAGGATGAGAACGGTCTTACCACCGGCCGCCTGGACACCCGCTTCTCGGGGCCGACGCTCGATCCGCTCAGTAAAGGAGCGGAGTACGATCCGCAGTCCGCGGCTATCAGCTCCGCGTACGTATCCGCGTTCAACGACTATGTGCGCAAAGAGCTGAAGTTCGGCGGGAACCGCACGTTTAAGCCGGAAATTGAAATCTGGAGGTCATGGAGCTTCCTGCACCAGGCTCCAGGCGCGCCGTTGCCATTGCCGATGGCGACCAACGTGATGCCCGATCTGGCTCTTGCGATGAAATTCAATCCCGACCTGAAAGTCATGTTGAATGCCGGTTACTTCGATCTGGCCACGCCGTTCTACGAGGGCGTCTACGAGATGCAGCACTTGCAGATTCCCGCCAAACTACAGAGCAATATTGAATTTAAATTCTACGAATCCGGACACATGGTCTATGCCCATGAGGCGTCTCTCAAGGAACTGCACGACAATGTGGCCGCTTTTATCCTGAAGACCCAGAATTCCAAGACCAAGTAAAATCCAGCACCTTGACGACTGTGTTCTTCGCCACGCCCGAATGCACACCGTGGTACGAATGGAATTTGCCGTCACTAGGGACGCTATAACTTGTGTCTGTCAAAATCAAAACACTCTTGACACGGCCGGCGTCGTTGGAGATGACCCACTACCCGGCTCCCCGGCGCGGCTTGCGGGAGAGTGTTGTAGCAACGTAATTTTGTCACCCTAACGACAACATAAAAATGTCACCCCCCCGGGTAGGGAAGAATGCTCCAGGCGGGTGTGGCCGTAGTAGAGGGCGACGCGCCCGTCGAGAGCTTGGTAGATCTGTACCTTG
>Ga0182024_10004807_pt1 | contig 30724 bp, 21 predicted proteins | sample P32metaG_FD_120480 | JGI IMG/M metagenome (GOLD analysis project Ga0182024, IMG submission 120480) | Permafrost microbial communities from Stordalen Mire, Sweden - P3-2 metaG (Illumina Assembly) | ecosystem: Environmental > Terrestrial > Soil > Wetlands > Permafrost | place: Sweden: Stordalen... | reverse complement strand
CCGGAGATTCCGGTGAGAATAATCAGCTCCTTGCCCAGCTTGCCTGCCGGCTTCGGCTTGCGGGCTGCTGTTCTCGGTTTTGGCGCTTGGCGTAATGGCTTCCGGGGCGTCATTGGTTTCATGCTACACCGAAGATCAACCGGTTCCTCAGTTCATATCGCCGTCGGCGCCACCGTGAAGGGTAGCGTTTTCTCGTTGAAAACGCTACTCGGCTTTCGCGGCTTTAGAACACGGGGACTGAGGAACCGGTGTATGGGCAGAAAAAATGGCCGGCTAAATGGCGAGGCAGGACTGTAGTCAGATTCCGGGTGCGACAGCCCAGAAGCCAGCCTCGGCAAGCGCCAGCGCTCGTTCCGATTCCAGAGGCGGCGAAAGCAGAGGGCCCTGGCCCAGAGCGCATCCCATGCGGGAGAGCGCCGCGAGCTGTTGGGAATTCTCGATTCCCTGGGCGACGATCTGCAAGCCAAGCGTATTGCAGAGGCGAATCAGCGATTCCAGAACGGCCAACTGGCGGCCCGATGAAAGCGCGGCGGCCGTCAGCCTGGGAGCGAGCTTGATCATGCCGACGGGCAAGTGGACGAGGTGATTCAACGGCGCCAAGCTGCCGCCGAAGTCGTCAATGGCTACGCGCACCTGCCAATCTGCCAGGCGCTGCACAATAGCGACCGCGGCATCGGGGTCCTCGTTGAATGCGCTCTCCGGCGCTTCAAGAATCAAGCGCGAAGGGTCAGCGCCACTGGCCGCGAGAGTCTTCATCAAGTTCGCGATGAGATCGGGATGATAGAGTTGCCGGCGCGTCAGGTTGACGGTCACAATCAACTCCTGCTCGGGAAAGCGATCGCTCAAAATGCGCAGTTGCGCACAGGCTGCATCGAGAGCCTCGCTCGCAAGCAGAATGGAAAGGGTGCTGTCATCGGCTACGGATGGCAGGTCGGCAAAGCTATCCGGGGAGCCGTCGGCGCGGCGCAGGCTGAGAGACGACTCGAACCCCTCGAGCAAACCCCCGACAAGGCGATAAATAGGCTGATACCGGAACAAGAACTGCCGCTTGCTCACTGCGGAACGGAGTTGGCGCTCCCGCTCGCGATTGGTAGTGACGGAGATTTCGAGGTGCTTGTCAAAGATTTCGTATCGGTCGCCGCCGGCCTGTTTGGCGCGGTACATGGCAACGTCGGCGTCACGGACGAGAAGATCGGACGATGTATGGTCGGGATTGGCCATGGCGGCGCCGATGCTGGCGCCGGCGCTGACTTCCTGGCCAAAGATCTCAAACGGTCGCTCCAGCTCATGCAGTATGCGGCCCGCCACCACCTCAAGATCGTATGCAGAAACAATATTCTCGACCAAAACGGCGAACTCGTCCCCGCCCAAACGCGCGGCCGAGTCCTGGGGACGCAGTGAAGCTCGCAGGCGACCGGCGACTGAAATTAGGAGCGCATCGCCCGCCGCGTGGCCAAGACCGTCATTCACTTCCTTGAAGCGATCGAGGTCAAGGTAGAGAACCCCGCAATTCTGGTCGGGATCGCGCAGGCGGCGGCTCAGGGTGAGGTTGACGTGGTCAAGAAAAAGAGCCCGATTGGGCAAACCCGTCAGCACGTCGTGCATGGCGTCATGCTCTAACTTTTTTTCCGTCTCCTTGTGCTCGCCGATATCGCGAAACGTGAAAACGTAACCGACGCTGTCGCCGTCGACACGCAGCGGAGCAGCCTGCAGGCTTACGTCGACGAGCTCGCCGGCTTTATTGTTGCGAACTGTCTCCATCATCGCCACGCCGTGGTCGTCAACGGCTTTGAGCAAGGCGGCATGCTCGTTGAAGCGTGTCTCCGGCACGATGAGCTCGCGCAGGCTGCCGCCACTCGCCTCCTCGGCGGTGTAGCCAAACATGCGCGTAAAGGCTGGATTGGCGTATAGAACATGGTTCTGGTGCTCGATGGCAACTGCCTCGGGAAGACTGGCCAACACGTCCTCCATCAGCCGCGATTTGGGCGCTCGCTCGCGCTCGCTCGGATGAGCCACAATTACGGCCTCGCGCAGTTCCGGATTCAGAACGCTGTAGGTGCCTTCAACTGGAATGAGGCGGCCATTGTTTTCAGGAAGTGTGGCATGGAACGGGTAGCCGCGAGGCGTGCCTGTTAGCTGCGTTTGCGGCTCCGCGGTGCCGGCGGAGAGCCCCCACAAAACCTCTTCGACTGGACGAGCGACCCAGGCGCCTTCAGTCAGGCCCAACAGCAGGCGCGCTTCGGCATTGGCGAAAACGATTGTTCCAGCGCGCTCAAGAAAGATGAGGACCGGCAGGCTATCGAGAACCTCGCGCTGCGCATCGGGGTTCGCGTTTTTATAGAGATTCAACCCGATGCCTCCCTTGAGTCCGCCGGAACTTCGTTTATCTAATTTCGACCCCGGCCCGGCGCTCGCCGCAGAGGTCGCCACTATATGTAACTGGTTCAAATCGTAGGGGTCGCGGGACCTGGTGAACCATACCCAAATTCGGTCAGCGCGTGCAACCAAAGTCCAGCGGAATGCATAGTTTGCGCGGCTTTTTCGCGTCGGAAAGCGAGATTTTTCTCACAATGGCGGCCAAACACGGGAAAGGCACGACAGCACCGCGCGCCGAAATGCAGACGGCCGCACGAACCGTTGCGAGTGAACCGCCGGCAAAAAAAGGAAAACAAGTCCGAGGAACTGAGAGCGCCCGCATTATCTAAATTCTAAGGAATCTCAACTAACTCCATTTGGCCGTCACGGCGGCGATGCAGCACAAATGTGCCTCCCGAAACGGTGCGAAAAATGAGCAGGTCGCGGTCGCGAAATTCGGTTTCCTTCACCGCTTCCTCGATGCTCATGGGCTTGAGCGCGATGGCTTCGGCGCTATTCACGATATGCGGTTCAACAACCGTGTCGCGAGCGGGAAACGAGTGAACCTTAATCGACGCCCGCGTTTTGCCGGCGAGGCGGGCTGATCCCGTCTCCTCGGCATCCGGCTCTACTCGCGCCTTGGAACGGGCGACGGGCGGCGCAATAAGAACTTTGTCGCCCTTGGGCAGGCGCTTGCTCACCAGGCGCCGGTCGCGATAGCGGTGGGCTTGATGTTCGGCGCGCTCGATTGCATCTCGAAGCGCTGCGAGCGGTGTATCGGCCTTTCCGGTGGCCGCAAATCTGTGCAGACGCGCCTGCACGGTCAGCTCGACGATGTGAATGTGGCGCTGAGTTGTAATGGTGACGCTGGCGTGAGCGGTTTTGCCGAGAATCAGGGCCATGCGCTCAAGTCCTTCCTCGGCCTGCTCGCGCAATGCCTTGGAGATTCTCCCTTTTCTGGCGGTCATTGCCACGTCCATGGTCGCCCTCCGCTTTGCATCGTCCACCCGCCGGCAAATTCAGGCGTTTGTGGAGCACAGTATATGCTGAAGCAGCCCGTCGCTTCTACCGGCACGCTTCGAGCTATTTGTTTTTTGATGCGCGCCGCTGCATATTCGTCGGAATTTTCGGGCCGCCTGTTCGGCGGAATTTTCGAGTAGGTCATCCAAATGAAGAAAGCCATAGTCTTTGGAGCAACCGGATTCGTCGGTTCGCATCTTTTGAGCGGACTGCTGAACAGCTCTGACTACGAACAGGTCACGGCCGTCTCTCGGAAAGACCTGAATATCACTCACCCAAAGCTAAAAATATTAATTGGCGATTACGACTCATTGGCGGACCTGAAATCGGAAATCGCCGCGGATGAAGTCTTCATCGCGCTTGGCACAACCAAGGCGAAGTCGCCTGTGGAGGCGGAATACTACAAAGTCGATCACGACTATCCGGTGCTGGCGGCGCGAATCGCAAAAGGGAGAGGAGCGAAATCGGTCTTTCTGGTTACGGCAGTTGACGCCAATTCCAATGCGAAATTTTTCTATGTGCGGACCAAAGGCGAAACCGAGCGAGACGTGATCGCGCTCAACTTCGACCATACGAATATCTTCCGCCCTTCAATGATCGTGGGTGACAGGAAAGAGAATCGCTCGCTGCTGGAAGGAGCACTGATGAAGTTTTGGCCCGCGTTAAATCCTCTTTTGGCGTGGAAAAAGGGTAAGTATAGAGGCATAACCGGGGAAGACGTCGCAAAAGCAATGATCAAGTCAGCGAAAAATCAAACCGAAAAGCTAAAGATTTATGAGTGGAAAGAAATGCACGAATTGCTGCACGGATAATTGATCTGGGTGAGACACAGCGCCAGAAGCCAGAATCTGCCGCTCAGATTTCCCAGCGAAGCAGCGCCGCACCGACCGTGAACCCCGCGCCCATGGCTCCCAGCAGAACCAGATCGCCCTTCTTCAGCTTGCCCTCGTCGATGGCCGTCTGCATGGCCAGCGGAATCGTTCCCGATGAGGTGTTGCCGTATTTTTCGATATTAATAATCACGCGGTCCTCGGGCATCTCGAGCCGCTCAGCCGTGGCCATAATAATGCGCTTATTGGCCTGGTGAGGAATAAAACATGAGAGGTCCGAGCCGGTGACGCCGTTCCGCTCGAGCACCTTCGCCGTGGTCTCGGCCATCTTGCGCACCGCGAACTTAAACACCGCCGGGCCGTCCTGGTAAATGTAGTGCATCTTCTTGTCGACGGTCTCGTGCGTAGGCGGGTTCAGGCTGCCGCCGCCTTTGAGGTTGAGCGAGACGCCGCCTGAACCGTCCACCTCATGCACAAAGTCGATGAAGCCGATCTCGCCCTCTTCACATGGCTCGATGAGCACTGCGCCGCCCCCATCGCCGAACAGAACGCACGTCGCGCGGTCGGTGTAGTCCGTCATGCGTGTATTGGCGTCCGCGCCGATGACCATCACCTTGGAATGTGCGCCGCTTTCCACCAGCTTCACGCCGGCTTGCAGCGCAAACACAAAGCCTGAACATCCCGCTGAAACATCAAATCCCCACGCGCCCTTGGCGCCGATCTTGTCCTGCACCAGGCACGCGGTTGAAGGAAACATCATGTCGGGCGTGACCGTGCCGACGATGATGGCCTCGATTTCGCTGGCCTCAATGCCGCGCCGCTCCAGCACCTTTTTCGCCGCCTGAACGCAAATGTCGCTCACGCCCAACCCCGGCGCGAGCTTGTGCCGCTCGCGGATGCCTGTGCGTGTCAGGATCCACTCGTCCGTGGTATCCACCATTTTTTCGAGGTCTTTGTTGGTAATCACATCGGGAGGAACGTAGGTTCCGAGCGCCGTAATTTTGGCGCGGCGGCCCACGATGGGGCGAACGTCAATGCTCAAAGCACTACTCCTTGCGGCACGCACACCGGTGGGGAACCGGCTCGCCGCATCAATGCGTCAGAAATGAAGAAAACATAAAAATGTACCGGGTGACCTACTGCACACGCATTAGCCCGTTACCGTTGCTTCCTTCCGGACCTGGCGGGGTTGGCGGGATTACGTCGCGTAGGACCCGGCACTAATAAATTTTATCACTTGGCAGGTAGGCAGAAGGCTCACGCAAAGACGCATCGAATTGCCTGCGGATGAGTCCTGCAACATCGAACTGCATCGCCTTATCGCAACCCCACCAGACCCGTGACCGACTGAATCAGCTTGGCGGGATCGTAGCCTACTCCGTCCTTGAAGACGGTCTCGACCTTTTCGATATTCGCGATGTTCTCAGCAGGATTTGCGCCAAGCACCACCAGGTCGGCAGTCTTGCCGGGAGCGATCGATCCAATGGTCGCTTCGCGCCCCATGTACTTTGCGCCATTCAGAGTTGCAACCTCGATGGCCTGCACCGGCGGGAAACCCGCATCGACGAGCAGCTCGATGTTGCGCTGATCGCCGAATCCGGGCACAACGCCGCCGTAGCCGGTAGGATCGCAGCCAGCCGTCAGCAGCCCGCCCGCGGCAACGAATTCGCGCTCAAACTGCATTTCGACTTGCAGGATTTTGGGACTGCCTCCCCGCTCGGCCACGCGCGCGCGCCCCGCCAGATAACTCCGGCCTGCATCGGGCGTGAGTGTCTTCAATTCCCGGCCCTCAATTGCCAGGGGCGGACGATTGGGGATGGAGGTCTCAAGAATGGCCAAGGTGGATGTAACGGCGACGTGGTGCACAACAAGATCGCGGATCATGTCCTGGACTTGAGGCCCCGAAATGTCGACGATCGACTCGAGCTCTCTCTCCGCGGCTCTGAAATCGGGACAAATATCCGGCTGCTTGCCGGAATAGAACTCAGTGTCGACAACGATTCCGTGCTCCAGGTTGTCGATGCCCATATCGGCTGCTTCTTTGAACCCAATGGAGCAAAGATGGCCGGTGATTTTGAGTCCGCGAAAATGTGCGTGGTGAATGGCCATTTTCAGCTCGTCGGCTGTGATGTAGTTGTATGCCTTGAATGAGGTCACGCCTTCCGCTGCCCAGTAGTCGACAGTGCGCCCCGCGTCGTCTGCGTCAGCGAGCTGATGCATTTGCAGAGCGAAAGTGCCGGTGCCTTCGAGGTACGGTCCGGTCACGTCGAGCTTTGGGCCCGGAATGAGCCCGGCGTCGATTTGCTTTTTGAGTTCGAGATCAGTGTAGGGCTCCACGCTTCCCGCGGTTCGCGCCGTGGTGACGCCGCCCGCGAGGTAAAGCCGCGGTGCGCTGTCAGCCATCTCTGCGTAGAGCGCGTTGCCGGCGTCGGGCTGGTTCGGCAACGGGTAGAAGAGATGCTCGTGCATGCCGACAATGCCGGGGATAACCGTCTTGCCCGTCAGATCGAGGACTCTCGCGCCATCCGGCAAGGGGACGGATGGGTTGTCCGGCTGCACCGAAACGATCTTGCTACCCACAATGTCGATGCGCATGTCAGCCTGCGGAACGGAGCCAGTGCCGTCGATGAGGTTCACGTGCTCCAACACCAGCACTGACGCATTTTCCTTGATGTAAGGCGCCAGAGGCGAAGGCTTCTGCTGAGCCGATAGCGAAGGGGCGAGAGGCAACACGGCGAGAAGTGCGAATCGAAGCGGTTGATTCATTGCGGGTCCGATCAGAAATAGGATTGAGGCCGGTTTCTTGAGTTTCAATGGGCGAAATGGGACTGTCAATCGGAGCTTACGCGGCAGGCGCGAATTCCGGCCCTCTTATCCACATTGGCACCTTTGATCGGCGTTGACCCTGCGGTTCCGCGTCCGTAGAGTCTTACTTGAAGAGGCGTTGCCGCGCGTTTGCGTGGCCGGCCCGACGCTGCCGACGGGCTTATAGAGAATTCCGAATGCGGGCTCGGCATTTCCAGTTTTGGCTGGATCGAGCCGGAGAAAAGATGCTGAAACTAAAGAAGATTCACATCCTCGGATTCAAGAGCTTTTGCGATCGCACCGAGGTGACGGTCGCGGGCACGGGGATTGCCGTTGTGGTGGGACCGAACGGCTGCGGGAAATCGAACATTCTTGACGGAGTGAGCTGGGTACTCGGCGAGCAAAGTGCGAAGACCTTGCGCGGTTCGCACATGCAGGACCTGATCTTTGCCGGCACGCGCGAGCGCAAGCCCTTGGGCATGGCCGAAGTGACGCTGACGATGATCGATCCTGAGGCCGTCGATCCCGAACATCGCGGCCCTGTGCCGGTGATTCCGGAGATCGAAATCGATCACGAAGGCCCAACCGACTGGGATGAAGACGAAGTGCGGCGGCAGCGTGCGGCTGAGGCCGAAGAGATCATCGCCAACGAGCAGCCTGGGCAAACGATTGAAGAAGAAGACGGCGAGAAGCTTGCCGCGTCTCAAAGCGAAGGCGGCGAGCACGGTTCCGCGGCGCAGCATGGCGCACAGCATGGAGTGGTGCTGAAAATTCGACGTCGCAAGTTCCACAGCGCGCCGCAAAAAGGCGAAGTCATCATCACGCGGCGCCTGTTCCGCACCGGCGAGAGCGAGTACCTGCTGAACGGGAAGCTGTGCCGGCTGCGCGACATTCAAGACATCTTCATGGGCACGGGCCTCGGGCCGGAGAGCTACGCCATCATCGGGCAGGAGCGCATTGGGCAACTGCTCAGCTCAAAGCCCTATGAGCGGCGGGCCATTATCGAAGAGGCGGCGGGAGTGACGCGCTTCAAAACGAGGAAGCGGCTGGCGGAGCTGCGCCTGGAAAGCGCGAAACAGAATCTCGCCCGCGTGGACGACATTTTTGAAGAAGTGACGCGGCAGATGAACAGCCTGAAGCGGCAGGCTGCCAAGGCGGAGCGGTACGCCGCGGTGCGCGATGAATTGCGCGGGCGCCTGCGCGTGGTGCTGGCCAGTCGCATGGCGGCGATGGATGCGGATCAGGCTCGACTGGATCAGGAGATTGCTGCGCTGACGGAACGAATCGGCGGGTCAGTGGAGGCTGTGACGCAGCACGAAGCCAGCCAGCACTCGTTGACGGAGCGCGGATACGCTCTTGATCGTGAGGGCGAGGCGGCGCGAACCAAGGCGAGCGAAGCGGCCGTCGAACTGGAGCGGGCAATGGCGCGGGAGCGCGGCAATACGGAGCGCGTAAGCGATCTGGAAGCACGGATTGCGGCGTCAGGTGCGGAGCTCGAGCAGACGCGGGCGCAGATGGCCGGAATCGAAGAGGAGCGCACGCAGCAGCGCAGCTTTTTAGAGACGGCGGCCAGCGAGGCGCACGAGTTCCGCCAAAAAGTTGAGGCACGGCAGCATGAAGCGCGCGCCGCGGCCGAGTCTGTCTATACCGCCGAGCGCGACCTGGAAGCCGTGCGACGCAACGCCATGCACCTGCTCACGCTGACAGGGAACGCGAGGAATTTTATCGTGCAGGGCGAGGAGAGCCTGGCCGCTCTGGAGCGTGAAGCGGAACGGCTCGACTGCGAGATAGGGCAGGCGCGCATCGAGCAGGAAAACCTCGGCGTGCAGACCAGCGAGTCGCGGACGCGCTTTGAAGTGGCGGATGCTGCACAAAAGCGGCTTGACGAAGAAATTGCAATGCTCCGTGAGAACGCGCAAGGCAAGCGGGCGGATGAAGGCTCGCGGCGAGGGCTGGCCAATCAACTGCGCGGCGAACAGGCAGCGGTTGCCGGGCGGCGTGATTCGCTGAACGCTCTGATCCGTAATCATGGCTACGCGACAGACTCCGTGCGGCGGCTTCTGAAGCCGGGGGCGCTCGGGCCATCCGTGGCGCCGGTGGGCACGCTCGCGGACTTTGTTGAAGTGAGCGGCGAGCACGAAGGCGTAGTGGACGAGTTCTTGCGCGAAGAGCTGAATTATGTGGTCGTAGAAAACTGGGGCGAGGCCGAAGAGGGAGTGCGTGTATTAAAGACCAGCGACGGGCGCGCCACGTTCCTCGTGCATTCCGACGCGCAAGGCCTGCTCTTCGATACAGGCGAAGGATCTGTGAACGAGCCCGGCCTCACTCCATTGCGCGACGCCATCAAAGTGCTAAACGGATTTGGTCGGTCGCTCGAAGCGGTTCTGCCCAAGCTGCGGCACGGATACCTCGTGGAGAACTCGATCGATGCGCAGCGGCTGGCGTTGCGTTATACGCACGCCTATTTCCTCACGCCGGAGGGCGAATGTTTCCACCGCTCAACGGTGACGGGTGGCAAGCCAGCGAGTGAGGGTCCGTTGGCGCTGAAGCGCGAGCTGCGCGAAACCGAAGGAAAGCTGGGCAAGCTCGAGTCGGAGTTGGCTGAGGAGGAAAAATCGGCCGAAGCACTCACGCGGGCGATCGAGGAGCTGACCGCGCAGCTTGAGTCGCGGGCCGAGGAGCGTCGCCAAACCGAGAGCGAGGCAGCCAATCTTGGAGCGGCTCTGAAGCAGATGGAGTTTGAAGCGCAGCGCATTGAGCGGCGCTCGCAGGAGTGGCAGGCGCAGGCGATGCGCAACAAGGATGCGCGCGAGGCGCGGCGGCAGTCGATTGCGGAAAAGCGCGGGGAGGCTGCGCGGCTTGAGGCCGAGCACGCGCAGGCCGAGGCCAGTCAGAGCTCGCAGCAGGCGGAGTTGGAGACTCTGCGGCAGAAGCGCGAGGTTCTGCAGCAGGAAGCGGCGCAGATGACCGCGGAGTTGGCTGGCCTCGAGGAACGGCGGCGCGGCGCTGAAGCGGCGTTCCAGCGCATTGACCGGCTGTTTGGCGATCTTGACCGGCGAGTGCAGCTGATCGAGCAGCAGCGCATTGCGGCGACGGCGGAGCGAGAACAACGCGTGAATGAAAATATTGAGCTAGTGAAGCGACAGACAGAACTGACTGAGGCGCGGGCGGGAGCGCTGGCCGCGGCGCAATCGATCAGCGAGCAGGCGCAGGCGCTGCGCGTGCAGTTGGCGGAGCTTGAAACGCAGCTCAAGAGTGAACGGTCGGCGCTGGACCAACTGCGCGAAGATCGCGCAGCTCTCTCAAGCACATTGGCCAAGCTGCGATCCGATCTGGAGCACTTGGAAGCGAGCTGCCTCGCCGAAGTGAACCTGGAAGCGCAAGTGCTTCGCGCGGATGCGGAGATTGGACGGCTGGCCGGCGAGGAATTGGCCACCGAAGAGGAGACCTGCCGCGGATTGCGCCAGCGCCTGGAACAGATGGGCCCGGTGAACATGATGGCGCTCGACGAGTACAAGGAAACCGCGGAGCGCCACAGCTTCCTGCTGACGCAGCGGCAGGACCTGATCGAGTCGATCGAAAATACGCAGGATACGATCAAGGAGATCGACCAGATCTCGCGCACCAAATTCGAAGAGGCGCTGACGGCCATCAATGAGAATTTCGAAAGAGTTTTCGCGCGGCTTTTCCAGGGCGGTCAGGCATTTTTGCGCGTCAGCGACGAAGGAAATCTGGACGAGAGCGGGCTGGACATCGTGGTTTCGCCACCGGGAAAGAAGCTGCAGAATGTGCTGCTGCTTTCAGGCGGCGAAAAGGCGCTGACGGCGCTGGCGCTGCTGGTCGGTATCTTCCAGTTCCGGCCCAGCCCCTTCTGCGTGCTCGACGAAGTGGACGCGGCGCTGGACGAAACCAACGTGGGCCGGTTTGCTGATCTACTCGAGTCGCTCAGCCACGACACGCAATTCCTCATCGTGACGCACTCCAAGCGCATGATGCAGGCCGCCGACATGATTTACGGCGTGACCATGCAGGAGCCGGGAGTTTCCAAGGTCGTGAGCGTGCGGCTGGGGAATCGCGAGGCGCAGCGGGCGACGGCGTGAAGAGCAGCGACCAGAAATTTCCGGAGTAGGCAGTGCCAGGCAAGTTGGAAATGATTGTCGGGCCGATGCGGAGCAACAAAACCGCCGAATTGCTGCGCAGGATTGAAACGCGCCGCGAATACGCCAAGCAATATGTGATGCTGTTGAAGCCCAGCGCCGATACCAAAGCGGCCGCCGGGCTTGTAGAAAGCCGCAATCGCAATGGCTGCGGCAAAATGGAGGCGGTCGAATTCCCTTCCGCCGATCCCTGGACCGTACTGCCGGTAATTCGAGCCACTGAACAGCGTATCGGCAAGCGCGTCGAATGCATTGCTCTCGATGAGGGGCAGTTTGTGCGCGATCTCTTTCTGTTCGCCAAGCGGCTGCTCGACTCCGGGCACGACGTGATGGTTTCAGGCCTCGAGCTTGATTTTCGAGGAATGCCGTTCGGCGAAATGCTCAACCTTTCGTGGCTGGTTCGGACATACGCGGGCAATGTGACCGAGTTGGTGGCCTATTGCAGTTGCGGTGCGAAGGCGCTCTACCCGCAACGGTTGCTCGATGGAAAGCCGGCGGAGTATTCAAGTCCGATCATTATGGCTGGCGACAACTACGAGCCACGCTGCGAAGAACACTTTGTGCTGCCGGGCCGGCCGCATTGAGAATGCAGTTTACGGTTCGCAGTTCACAGTTCGCACTTCTTTGCGAACAGTTCTCGGCCTTTTTTACGCCAGCTAGCTGCGTGGCGCTCTCACGCGCCGGGCCTTGCGCACGCCGAATAAATTGACAAAGCGCGCCAGCCCCTCGAAAATCGGAAATTCAGCCCCGCGAGGAAAAATCCAAATGGCAGCACTGCTGACGACCAACCTTGGCGACATTCCTTTGCTTGGCCGCGGCAAGGTGCGCGATCTGTATGCGGTAGACGGTGCGTTGCTTCTGGTGGCGACAGACCGCATTTCGGCCTTCGATCATGTGCTTGGCTCGGGGATTCCCGACAAAGGCAAGATTCTTACGCAGGTTTCGTTGTTCTGGTTTGACCTCCTCAAGAACCTGGTTCCCAATCACGTGATCACCGCGAATGTTGCCGAGTTTCCGCCGGCCCTCCGGCCCTATGCTGCTCAATTGGACGGGCGCTCGATGCTGGTGAAGCGCGCGAATATGTTTCCAGTTGAGTGCGTGGCGCGTGGGTATCTGGCGGGATCGGGATGGAAGGAGTACCAGGCATCGGGAACAGTTTGCGGCATCAAGCTACCGAGCGGTCTGAAGGATGGCTCGCGGCTGCCGGAGCCGATCTTTACGCCGGCCACGAAGAGCCAGGACGGCGCGCACGACGAAAACATTTCATATACGGCCGTCGAGAAGCTGCTTGGCGCCAACGAGGCAGCGGAACTGCGAGAGCTGACGCTTGCAATCTACCGCACGGCGGCCGCGCACGCGGAATCGTGCGGCCTGATCCTGGCCGACACAAAATTTGAATTTGGCAGGACCTCCGAAGGGGTTATCCTTGCCGATGAGGTATTGACGCCGGACTCATCGCGCTTCTGGGATGGGGAGTTGTGGGAGCCAGGAGCCGCGCAGCCATCCTTCGACAAGCAATTTGTCCGCGATTACCTGGAATCGATCCGCTGGAATAAACAGGCGCCGGCTCCGAATTTGCCTGACGAAGTTGTGGAGCGCACGCGGGCCAAGTATCTTGAAGCGTTTCGGCGCCTAACCGGACGAGACTTGACGGGACGGGATTTGACCGGGCGGGAGATGGGGACGCCGTAAGCATTTCTGCATTAGCAACGGATTTTTTGTTTATTCAGCATGTCGCAGAGACTGCGATGTACATCATAAGGAGAAATGCGTTAGGGTTTGTGAACGGGGCTTGGGGAGAAAGCGGTTCGGAATTATGACATGGGCAGATTGGGTCATCCTGGCAGTCCTTGCCGCAGCGACACTTGGCGGGCTTTCGCAGGGCTTTTTCCGCACTGCATGCTCGCTGGCGGGGTTGATCCTGGGGTTGACGCTCGCCGAGTGGAACTACCTGCGAGTAGGAAGTTATCTCAAGCCGATGTTCAGGATCGACGCGGTTGCCAACACGGTCGCGTTCCTTTTGATCGCGCTTTTGGTGATGGGTCTCGCGAACCTGATCGGAAGTTTGATTGGGAAGATTGCTGATAAATTGGGCCTGGGGTGCCTCGATGGCCTGGCCGGCGCAATCCTGGGATTTATCCAGGGGCTGGTGCTGGTCACCATCGGCATCATGGTGACAGTCGCGTTTTTCCCGGGGCAGGATTGGTTGAGCGAAGCCCGGCTGCCGAAACTATTCTTCAGCACGCTCCACATGAGCGAGAACGTCACCCCGGGGGAGTTGGGGGATCGCTTGCGCAAGGGCCTGCTGCTGCTGGAGCATGAATCGCCGAAGTGGTTTAGCCCCCACGGCACGACCTAAAAAAAGTCCTTAGAAATAGTGCTGCAAAAATGCCGGGGGACGGGTTAGACTGATTGTTCGTAATTGGCAAGAGGATTGAGTGAAACGAGAATTGGAAAGCCTGGTTACGCAAATGCACTCGAGCGGCCTCCGCTATGAAGAGGCAGTGCGCGATTTCAAGCGGCAGTATTTGCGAGAGGTGCTGGTGGCGCACCGCGGGAACCAGTGCAAGGCAGCGGAAGAACTGCGGATGCATCGCAACACGCTGAGCCGCGCCATGGCTGAGCTGGGCTTGGATCTAGCCCAAGTGCGCGCCGAGCTCAAGCGTCCGCCGAGGAGCGAACGTCCTGTATACAGCGCGTTTCGCCAGGGCTACCGCCAGGGCTGATTGCTCGCGCCCGAATCATGCAGAAAACACAACAGAACAGCGAAGCCCGCGTGGAAATCGAGCCGGGATTCGTGTGGGACGAGCAGGACGCGTATCTCTTCGACATCGATGGGACGCTGATGCGCAGCCGCGACCGCGTCCATTACGATTCGGTGGCGGCAAGCGTGCACCGGGTGACGGGATTCGAGATCACGCTGGCCGGGGTTCTGATCCACGGTGGTACTGACACGGCGATCCTGCGCGAGGCGTGCCGCCAGGCGGGCATTCCCGACAAGGTTCTGGAGGAGCACTACGACGCCATCCTTGAGGCCATGCGGAATTCGGTGGCCGAGCGGTGCCACGAGCTGGACCCGGAGCTGACGCCGGGCATCGAGGAGGTTCTTCGGCACTTGGCCAAACGCGGCGCCTTGCTGGGCGTAGCGTCAGGAAACCTGGAGGCGATTGGCTGGATCAAGATTGAGAAGGCCGGCCTGCGCGAGTGGTTTCGCTTCGGCGGCTTCAGCGACCACTTCCCTGTGCGGCCAGAGCTGATCGGACATGCGGCACGCAAGGCGAGAGAGCTGGCCGGTCCCGCAGGCGAAACCGGCGTTCAGATCTGCGTGGTCGGCGATACGCCACGGGACATCGAGGCGGCCCGCGCCAATTTTCTTTCCGTGATCGCGGTGGCCACCGGCAGATACAGCTTTGACGAGCTGCTGCGCTGCCAGCCGGAGGCATGCGTTTCCTCGCTCGCGGATTTAATGGTGCTGGCTCCGAGCGCGCAATGAGAACGCCTCCGTCAAACTACGAATTTCGGGAACGCGCTGAAACTCGCCGCGGACGAGTCTGGGTGACGTCAATGCTGCTCGGCGCGGGGCTGTTTCCGGCGGCCGCATCGGGCATCCTCCCAGCACAAACGGCCGGCGCGCCTTCGCCAGCCGGACAAAACGCGACAGCTAGCCAAAACACGACGGACAGCCAGAGGGCGCCAGGCGATACAGGCGCTGCGGCGAACGACACTGGGGCTTCGGCCGGCCAGTCGACGCCGGAAGCAAGCGAAATTCCCACACCCGCCAGCACCAAGCAGCCGCGCAGCAACGATCAGAGGCGCGCGGCCAAGCTTTATATGGAGTCGAGCAAGCTGTTCCTGAACCGGCAGTTTCTGGAAGCGATGAAAGGTTTCGAGCAGGCCGCCCAGCTCGATCCGGCAAATAATAACTACCGTCTGGCGTCGCTCGTGGCCCGCAGCCACCAGGTGACGGCGCTGATTCAGGAGGCGGCCAAGGACAAGCTGCTGGGCAACGAGCCCGCCGCGCGTGCGGCACTCGCAAGCGCGCTTGCGCTCGATCCCACAAACTTCGAGGCCAGCCAGCACCTAGACGAATTGGCCGATGAATCGGTGCGCGCCCAACCCAGGGCCTTGTACGGGCAGGCTTCGAGCGCAATCGCGGGCGATCAGACGCTTTTGGCGGCGCCCGCGCCGCAGAGCTTCCATCTGCACACTGACCAGCGGCAGGCGATCGACCAAGTGTTCAATGCCTACGGGCTGAAAGCAATGCTCGACGACAGCGTACGGCCGAATCAGGTCCGGCTGGATCTGGACAATGTGAAGTTTGAAGAAGCGGCATACATCCTGGGATTGGCGACGCACACTTTCTACGTTCCGCTGGATGCACATCACGCACTGGTAGCCGACGATACGCGCGAAAAACGAGAGCAATTAACACCCCAGCAGATGGAGACGGTTTATCTGGCCGGGCTGAGCGCTGATGAAATGAACGAGGTTCAATCGCTGGCCAAGAACGTGTTTGCAATTCAACAGGCGCAGCTTTCGACTTCCGAGAATAGCCTTACCCTGCGCGCGCCGGCATACACGCTGGACGCGTTCAACTCGACTATGAGGGGTTTGCTGGACGGGCGCAGCGAGGTACTGCTCGATGTTCGGATGATTCAGGTAGCGCACACGGGCGAGCGCGACACGGGCGTAGTACCGCCGCCGAGTTTCTCCGCATTCAATGTGTTCGCCGAGGAGCAGTCGCTTCTCAGCCAGAATGCAAGCCTGGTGCAGCAGATCATTTCGTCCGGGCTGGCGTCGAGCGACAATCCTTTGGCCATCCTGGGCATTCTCATCGCATCCGGCCAAGTTTCGAGCCCGCTGCTCTCGAGCGGTTTCGCGCTGTTCGGCGGGGGCCTCACGGAATCGGCACTGGTGCCCGGCGCAACAACCTTCCACCTGAACCTGAATACCTCCGATTCGCGAGAACTCGACCAGATTGAGCTACGCATGGAAGACGGACAGGATGAAACCCTCAAAGAGGGCGAACGGTATCCCATTCAGACGTCTTCATACTCCAGCCTTTCGCCCAACATTCCAAACATTGCAGGATTGACGGGCGCGGGGGCCTCGAGCAGCCTGTCTTCGCTGCTTTCATCGCTCACCTCGTCGGTGCCGAGCGTTCCCATGGTGCAATATCAAGACCTCGGGCTGAATCTCAAGGTGACGCCCAAGGTGCTGCGCGACGGCGACGTTGCACTCAACATCGATTTAAAGCTCGATGCGCTGTCGGGAACTTTGATCAATGGCAATCCCGTGCTGGATAACCGGGCGTACAACGGGATGGTGACGTTGCGAGCGGGCGAGGCAACGGTGGTGGCTACGGAGTTGGACAAATCGCAAAGCCTTGCCATCAGCGGAACGCCGGGAATCAGCGAGATTCCGGGGCTGAACGATCTGACCGGCAAAGATTTGCAGAAGAATTACGCCACGCTTGTCATCGTGATGACACCGCATGTGATCCGCGGGACACAAGCGGCTGGACACACGGCAATGATGCGGGTGGAGCGGGCTACGCAGTAGCCGCGCCCTCCGAGCCCACCAGCATTCGGTCAGGCTGACATTCGGTCGCCGCCGATGCTTAATTAAGTCCACCGTTGAAACTTTCAGATCATTAGCAGCCGTCTTTTCATAGGGGCCGCGGAGTTGTTACCATAGCGCATCGGCCCCCAACGGCTGGCCCCCCTGCCAGCTTATTCATCCGCATTTTTGAGAACTGGAACAGGAGTTGTTTCCTGCTATTGGTGCGAGTCTGGCGCGCCAAACGAATTAGGTGCCCGCGCGAGTTGCAGGCCTCATTGGAGGAAATCGATGCACGTTTTGAAAGTCGCACGATCAGCTGGCTTCGATGGTGCTTTTGGCAAAGGTTTTTGCACGCCGGGCGCCGCGATGCGGACTTCCGCTGGGCTTGCGGGACTCATGATCCTGCTCGCGACCGCGGCTGCTGCTCAGTCCCCTGCGCCGCCGGTGCTCAATACACCCTACGTTTGCGCCAACGGGCTTACCTACACCGTGACAACGTGCAAGCCATACCGCGCCGATCAGTGGTGCGAGACGGTCGAGAAACAAAACGGCAATGTAGTTACGACGATGGACAGCGCATGGTCGCAGATGACCGGCAGGCTCGCCGGTTGCAAAGTCACGCCACCATCCGCGAGCACTGCGGCGCCGAGCGCTCCGGCCGCGACCAACGCGCAACAGACCTTCAACCCGCCGTACCTGAAAGAATTCCCCACGGTGGACCAGATCATGGCGCAGATGAAGGGTTCGAGCGCGCAGGACACCGCGAATCGCCAGTTGAGCGCGATGCATGTGTTTGGTCAGATGATTGCCGCCATGGCGGGGCCGCGCGCGACGCAAAATCAGTTGACGCCGGATGAAGCGCGCATCATCACCAATTACTTCAACGCGTACAACAGTTTCGCCAAGTCGGCGGCGAACCCGCAGGATTCCTATCCCGCGCAGGCCAGCTTTATCACCACGCTCTTCAGCACGTTTTCGATGCCGACCGTGCACCAGATATGGTTGACGGCCCAGGCGCAAACCCAGCAAACACCCGCGAACGGCCAGACGCCGCTACCGCCCACAACAGACCCCGGCACTTTGGCAGCGAGGCGCTGCGTGGAGTTGGGCGGCACCATGACACAGTGCATGGGCACGGCGCTCAGCACAGGCATGCAGAGCCTTCTGGGCGTGAACCTCAGTGCAATGACCAATCCCACCATCAGCGGCCGCTTGGTTATGTTCGGCGCCTACAACGCGGCCAGCGGCCTTCACGTCACTTTCAGCGACGGCAGTGTCGACATCGGCAGCTGCGGACAGATGGTGCGGGGCGGCCACGACTATACGATCCAGCCGTCGGGGAGCCAGTACCTGATCAAAATCGACAATCAGCCGCAGCCGCTGGTTGTGACTCTGGGTGCGAGCGGCAAGATCGCGGCCCCGGCAGCACAGGACCTTACGGGGCAGAAAATCACCGGGTATTTTGTCGAGACGAATCTCAAGACCGGAGCCAGCACTCGCACTCCGCAATACGGTCCCGATACGGAGCACTGCAGTATCGGAACCCTGACTCCTGGGCCGGCCGTCGCTCCCGACCAGGGAATGATCGCCGACCTCTCCAGCGCCATAAGCATGATGGGCACGCTCTTCGGTGGGGATACCGATAGCTCCGCGCCCAAGCAGTTTCTTCTCGCTCCGGGGCCGCGCATGGCCGGCACGTTTACCAGCGCTGGAGGGCTGAAGATTCAATTTCAAGATGCGGGCGCTGTGATTGACTGCGCGCAGGCTCACGTATCGGCGCAGTACGACGTAAGTAATCAAGCCGGCGCGGCAACGATCGCCGTGAAGAACGGGAGCACGCCATTCAGCCTGACGCTTCAGCCCAACGGCACTTTGAGCGGTGCGGGCTCAGCCACGATCAATGGCAAGGTGATGACCGCTCTCGATGGCGACGGCAATCCCGTACTGACTCCGACGAGCGCCACTTGCGCTCTCGGCACTCTGGCTCCCGCAAAATAAGCTGCGCAAAAGCGAAAAGCCCGGACTTCTCGACGCCAACCGGCGCGAGAAACTCCGGGCTCTTTTGCGAAGCCTATTGATTTACGCCGTCGGTCTTGGCCTGGTAGTCGATGATCTTTTTCAGCAGGTCATAAGGGGCTGTGGCGGCAACGGGGCGGCCGTTAACCATGAGTGTAGGGACCTCGGCGACGCCCAAATCCTTACCTAGTTTTACAGAGGCGTCTACGTCGGCCTTCACATCAGGCGTGGCAGCGCAGGCAGAAACCTTGGCAGGATCGAGTCCCGCTTTCGTGGTCGCGCTATTGAGCGTGAGCGCGGCGCCGTCGGCCGTGGCAAGGCCATCCTGACCGTCAAAAACCGCAGCCGCGAACTGGAAGAAAGCTGAACTGCCGCCCAACTTTGTCACGCAAACACCGTATTCGGCCGCGAGCGTGGACTGCGGATGGATGGTCGCAATGGGATAGTTCTGAAAGACGATGCGCGCCTTGGGGTAATCCGTGACCAGCTTGTCCATGTTGGCTTGCGCCTCTTTGCAGTGCGGACACTGGAAGTCGGCAAACTCGACCAATTCGAGATCCTTGGGCGCCGAGCCGCGGTAAGGACCGTTGGCGTGCTGCTGCAACTGCTGGCGCGCGTCGGCAAAGGGATTTGCGCCGAAATTGATGATGTCGTCCCCGCTGATGATGTGCTTGCCATCGGGAAGGTAATAGAAGGCGAGAACCTGCGGCTTCTGCTTGCCGGTCTTGTCTCCAACCAGAACCACGACCCTGCTGATGCCGTCGGCAGGCGTCTTGAGAATGGCCTGTACCTGCCACATGCGGTCAGCGTCGTAACCCCAATTGTTCTGAAGAAATGCGTTGACCTCTTCCTTGGTGGGAGCGGCTGCTGTGAAATTGGCCGGATCGGGCTTGGGAAACACCGGCGGCCCCGACGGAGCCGGCGCGGAAGGCGCAGCGTCAGGCTGGCCTGCCTGCGAGGCATCCGGCTGCTGCGGTGCCGGCGCGGAAGGCTCGGCAGCGGTATTATCTGGCGCGGGCGGCACATGCTGCTGCGCGACGGCTTGCAGTGCGGGAACGAATAGGGCAATCAGCGCGGCGGCGCTGAGCAAACGGTAGGACGGACGGATCAAGCTTTTCTCCTTAATGAGTGGGAAAACTCCCTTTCCCTAGCTTATAACGCGGCTTCGGTTAATTAGGGGAGCGTTGGCTAAATCTCGACTTTGACCGCAATGGGAAATCTGCGGCCCATGCCGAACGACTTGGAGGTAACCTTCAACACCGGAGCCGCCTGCTGGCGCTTGTACTCCGAGCGCTCAATCAGGCGCACCACCTGTTGGACGAGTTCAAGGGGAAAACCGCGCTCCTTGGCGATCGATTCCGGAGTCTCGTAGCGCTCGACGTACGCTTCAACAATAGGATCGAGCACATCGTAGGGCGGCAGCGAGTCTGTGTCCATCTGGCCCGGACGAAGCTCGGCAGAAGGCGGCTTTTCAAGGATGGTTGCGGGAATCACTTCCCTTTCCCGATTGATCCAGCGGCAGACGGCGTAAACGCGCGTCTTGACCAGGTCGCCGATGACGGCCAACGCGCCCACCATGTCGCCGTAGAGAGTGCAATAGCCTACTGCCATTTCGGATTTGTTTCCCGTGGTCAGGACCAGGGCGCCAAATTTGTTCGAGAGGGCCATGAGGATTGTGCCGCGAATGCGTGGCTGAATATTTTCTTCGGTGGTGTCGGGTGGCAATCCCTTGAAGAGCGGGGCCAGCGCGTGGTTGAAATCGGCGAATAGCTCCTTGATGGAGATGGTCTCAAAGCGGATACCGAGGTTCAAAGCCAACTGCCGGCTGTCGTCAACGGAGCCAGACGACGAATACGGACTGGGCATACCTATGCCGGTCACGTTTTCCGGGCCGAGTGCGTCAGCGGCGATGGCCGCCACCAACGCTGAGTCAATGCCACCGCTGAGGGCGATGAGGGCCTTGCGAAACCCGCACTTGTGCACGTAATCGCGAGTGCCAAGCACCATCGCGCGATAGGCGGCTTCAGTCTCGTCGTCGTCGGGTAGAGCCACAGAAGCAGCGTTGAACGGGTCGACGACAATCAGGTCTTCCTCGAACGACGCGGCCTGCGCGATGAGCTCTCCATGCGCGTTCAGGGCCAGCGAGGAGCCGTCGAAGATAAGGCTGTCGTTGCCGCCGACCTGATTCGACATCAGCACCGGGATGGCATCTCGTCGCGCGATGGCAGCGAGCATCTCGCGGCGAATGGTGCGCTTGTGGTGCCAGTAAGGCGACGATGAGAGGTTGATGTGCAGCGCTGGATTCTGGCGCATCAGCTCTTTCACGGGATCGATGGCGTAAAGCGGGCGCGGCCAGAAACTCTTGTCGTTCCAGGCGTCCTCGCAGATGGTGATGGCGAGCCGCGTGCCTTCAAAATCAATCACCTTCTGGGGCCCGGAGGGCGAGAAATAGCGCTGCTCGTCGAAGACGTCATAAAAGGGCAGCAGGCATTTGTGTTGTTCCAGCAGGAGATTGCCGTGGTCGATAAGGACGGCAGCGTTGAAGGCAGGTTTGCCGTCCGCGCCGCCGGCGGGCAGCGCAACGCCGGCCAGGACTGCGGTGGGCAAATCGAAAGTGGCGGCGCGAAGCTCGTCAACCGCCGTCCGGCATCGATCCAGAAAACTGGGTTTCTCAAGCAGGTCGGCGGGCGGATAGCCGCAGATGGCGAGCTCGGAGAAGACAGTCAGGCGCGCGCCCAAATCGGCAGCCCGGCGGCTGAAAGCCACGATTTTTTGCAGATTTCCAGTGAAATCCCCGACCGTCGGATCGATCTGGGCCAGTGCGATCTTCACATATCCAGTCTAAATGGAGGGGCGGTGAGAGGTCGCCGATGCCCGCGATCCCTTCTGATTGCAGCCGCTTGGAATCATGTGCGATGGGTCGATTCCCGCGTCCGCATCTCTTCCGCCCGCGGCAAATCTGGATTAACTCCCGAATCCGCATCCGGCCGGCAAACCTTCCCACAACAAGCATTTCCAGCCACAGCTGCGCCGCTAGACCCAAAATTCTGCACCGCTAAGTTATTGAAAAATAAGAATCTGAGATCGCACGCCCCCAAACGGGGGATTCATTTGCACGAAAGTCACCGCCTAGAATCAAAACCGTAACTATCTGACCCATCCCTAATGGGATACGTACGGCGGTCGACGAGATCTGCAGAAGACAGATTTGTTTGTTGGGGGAACGCCATCGGACCGGGATTGAGATTGGGCGAACTGCTCATCGGTGCCAAGCTGGTCACCGAGAGCGACGTTAACGCCGCGCTTCAGCGACAGGTGTCGCAGGGGGGAAACCTCGGCGACAATCTGGTTGCGCTTGGGGTGATCGACGCCAGAACAATCGAGCGGTTCATCCACCGCGTCCCGCAAGAACCGGAAAGCATTGAAGCTACCGGCATCGACGACACCGATCTGCTTGCCCTCTTCATGAAGCTGGTTTTTTCCGGACGCCTGGAAAAAATCGGGCAGATTTCCGACGCCATCAAGCTTCCCCAGCACATCGTGATGGACCTCGCGAAGATCGCGATTGAGCGGCAACTGATCTATACCCTCGGCGCAATGAGTTCGGACAGCGTGCTGGACATGCGCTACTCGATGACCGATGAGGGCAAGCGATGGACGCTCGAGGCGCTGCAGCGGTCAGGATACCTTGGCCCGGCGCCGGTAACGCTGGCGGAGTTCATCGATCGGGTGAACATGCAGAAGCCGACCAACGAGCGCGTGACGTTGGAACAGGTGCACAAAGCAATCGAGAAGCTGACGATCGACGAAACCATCGTGGAACAAGCTGGGCCGGCGTTAAACTCCGGCCGGGCGATCCTGCTTTACGGCCCCCCCGGAAACGGCAAGACCTCAGTCGCGCTGAGTTTTGCGAGCGTTTTTAAAGATGTGATTCATGTGCCCTATGCGATCTCCGTCGAGGGCCAGATTATTCGCTTCTTCGATCCGCGCCTGCATATACCGGTCACTTCTCAGGCGCAAAAAGACGGTGAAATCGATCTCACAAGCTTCAAGCGCGAAACACACGACAGGCGCTGGGTCACGTGCCGCAGGCCCTTTGTGGTGGCCGGTGGCGAACTGACTCTGGACATGCTTGACCTGCGCTACGACGAGAAGGGCCATTACTATGAAGCGCCATTGCACATGAAGGCGCTGGGCGGATGCTTCCTCATCGATGACTTTGGCCGCCAATTCGTCAGCCCCCGAGACCTCCTGAACCGGTGGATCGTCCCAATGGAGAGCCGGGTCGACTACTTGAAATTGCGCTCAGGCGCCAGCTTCAGCATTCCCTTTGAAGAGATCGTGATCTTCGCCACCAACCTGAATCCTGAAGATCTTATGGATCCGGCTTTCCTACGTCGGCTTCCGTACAAAATCGAGGTCGGGCCGCCGGGCCTCGACCAGTTCCGCCGCATCTTCAAAATGGAGTGCGCGCGGCATATGCTGACCCTCAGCGATGAAGTCTTCGATTTCATGGTGTATTTGATCACGAAAGAAAAAGAGCTGGAGCTGGCAGGGTTCCAGCCCACCTTCATTGTTGAGCAGGTAACGGCGACCTGCCGCTTTCTGGGCAAAGATCCTGAGCTTAAGTCGCCTTACATTGAGTATGCGATCAACAATCTGCGAGTGCGGAGAAATACCGAGCCGCGCATGGAGCGCGCGCCGCAGACGGCCTCTCAAGATAAACTGCCCGAAGTGACGAAGCCGGCTGAATCCGTTCACCAATTGCAGAATGTTGAGATCAAGCCCGCCGTCGGCCTGAATTAGCTTGTACTGATATTCGCGGGCGCGCTAGGAGCCGGTGCCGGAAAAGACCACGAAGATAGTGCGCAGAATAATTTTGAAGTCCAGCCAGATGCTCCAATTGTCAATATAGGTTACGTCGAGCGAGACATAGCTTGCGAAGGATGGGTCCTGGCGGCCTTGTACCTGCCACAGGCCCGTAATGCCTGGAGTCACGTCGAGCCGGCGCAGATGGTCGAGATCGTAGTTAAGCACTTCGCCGGCCAATGGTGGCCGCGGGCCCACAATGCTCATCTCGCCGCGCAGAACATTAATGAACTGCGGCAACTCATCAAGCGAATACTTGCGCAGTAAGCGGCCCAGCCGCGTGACGCGGGGGTCGTTTGAGACCTTAAAGAGCACATCGTCGCGTTCGTTCATGTGCATGATCTCAGCGCGGCGAATGTCGGCATCGCGAACCATGGTGCGGAACTTGATGCAGCGGAATACGACGCCTTTCTTGCCGATGCGCTCTGAGGTGTAGAAGACCGAGCCGTGAGAATCGAGCTTGACGGCAACGGCGATCGCCAGCAGGACCGGAGACAGAAGAATCAGCGCCACGGCGGAGAACACGGTGTCGAAGACGCGTTTGAAAATGAGCCCGATCTCAGGCACCGAGCCGCGATGCAAGGGGATGGTTGGAAACTGGCCAACGTATTCTATTGGACTGTTCCAGGCCAAGCCATCGTAGAGGTCGGGAATGACCCGAAGATCGACTCCGTGCACACGCGCCTGCTCCAGAGCACCCTGAACCATGCCGCGCTCGCATGGGGTGGTGAAGAAGACTTCGTCGATGAATTGCTTGCGGGTGTGCTGGAATAGAGTTTCCAGGTTGCCGACAATATCCGGTTCCACGTCATGATGGGGTACGCTGCCGGGCAGCTCAATAAAACCCTTGAACGTGTAGCCCAAATGGCGAATCTTATCAAGGTGCTGACGTAGAGCGTGCGCTTCAAGTCCCGTGCCCACAATGAGCACATTGCGCGTATCGAGCCCGCGATCGAACCGGCGGTAAAGCAGAATGCGATAGATGAAGCGGCGCAAGCCCAGGCCGATGGTTACCAGCCCAACGGTTTCCAGCACAAGGCCACGGGGAATATCTCCCGCTCTGACCATGTAAAGTGCCCCAGTGAGAAGTAGTCCGGAAGTCAGGCAAGCCTGAGCGCTCATTCTCTGTTCGTGCAGGAAGTTGGTTATGAACATCGGCGTGTAGAGATGCAGACGCCGGCTGGTAACAATCAGCGCGCAGGTGAAGCCGCATAAGAGACCCAGCAAAATCCACACTGACAGGCCGCGAAACAGGTTGCCCTCAAGAAAGTAGCGAGCGCTTTCCACTGGGTTGGCCCGGAACCTATACAGCGTAGCCGCCGTGGCTGCCAGCAAAACGGTGACCGCGTCCGTCACCATCCACAACTTGGCCGTGCCCCGCGAGCCCCGCGAGGAGTGACCAGAAACTTCGGCATCCCATTCCGCTGACGCGGCAAGGGACGATTGCAGCTTTTGCCAGAAATCAGAACTCGCCATAAGGGCTATGTAGACCTCAAATTTTCTGAAGTGCCTGGACTACAGCGGCCGAGGTTGATTCGCGATGCGAGAGAAACAATTGGTGCATGAACGCCAGCGAGAGAATTCTCCCAAAGAGTTTTCGGGACTGACCCTGAATTGTCCGGTCTTGGAGTGCCCGATCGATCCTGAACTCAATGACAGGGTGAAGTTCGCGGAGTTGTTCGGCGCCACCGCAAAGGCGCCTTTGCGACTTTGCCCGGCGGCAAGCGAATGCGAAGAAACACTGGTCCGAGCAAACATTGGCTTCGATGTTAGGCCCGGAATGTGAAAATGAGCGCTTTTTAAGGAATACGGTGCAGCGATATCAACATAGCGATTGATATCTCTTCTATTTAGAACCGAGGGAATCTCTGGGAGTTGCTCTTCCCATCGAATTCGACGATGTGAAATTTGCAATCGCTTGACTCCAGCTTGGCCCAAAAAGGGAACAGTTAGCAAGAGAATCATACTGCCTACAGATTACGGGCGAGTGCAACGAACTGGTTACCGGACCATGGCTCTGACCGGTAAGTCCATTTTACAGCGATCGGTCAATAAGTCCATAACTCTTTTAATCTGACGGTAATACGTAGGCGTCCAGGCTCAGGAACTGGCGGATTGTCGGATCGGCAGACTCAAGGAAGGCACTAAGAGGGCCGAAGAACAGCGCCCGGCCCTGGTGCAGAAAGAGGACAGAGTCGGCGAGTTTCTGGGCAAAACGTGTGTCATGCGTCACCACAATACTGGTAAATCCAAGCTGGAACTTGAGGCGCTGAATGAGATCGCCAAGACGCCGGGCGGTGATTGGATCGACCATGGTGGTGGGCTCGTCATACAGAACGATCTCTGGTTGCGCAGCCAGCGCACGGGCCATGGCTACGGCCCGCTTTCGCCCCGTCGACAGGCTGGCGGGGAAAGCATCCACCACATCCTGCGCACCGGCCAGGCCGATCAGCCGGTCGACGATCTGATTTACCTGGTCCTCGACCAGACCGCCTTTTTCGCGCAAGGGAAAGGCGACGTTTTCTCGCACGCTCATGGAATCGAACAGGGCGCCGTTTTGAAAGACCATCGTGATGCGTTTGCGAACGGCGCGCAGGCCCTCCTCTGAGAGGGTGGTAATTTCCTGCCCTTCAACCTGGATCGTTCCGGAGTCGGGCTTGAGGAAACCCATGAGCATGCGCAGCGAAACTGACTTGCCAACGCCGCTGCGTCCGAGGATACACAGCGTCTCGCCTCTGCGCACAAAAAAGCTGACGTTCTCGAGCACCGAGCGGCCATCGAACGAGATGGAGACATTGTCGAACACGATGATCGGCTGCGACGGATCTGCCGCGTGCGTGGGAACCGGCTGAGGCGCGCTATCCTCCGTCCCTGTGAGCACATTAAGCTCGGCTTCGATATCCGTATCGGAAGGCAGCGCCGGGCTCGGCTCTTTGTGGTGGTCAAACAACGCCATGCAATCAGCTTACGCGATCACGTGCGCCATGAGTGCCTTGGCCCGGTGAAGATCCTGGGGGGTATTCATGTTGAGAAAGCAGGAGGCGGCGGCCAAGCCGAGGGGGTGGGAGATCTGTCCGGATTGAACGAGCTGCTCAACAGCAATGCTGGCGATGGGCTGGCCCATGCCGCTCGCGGCAGCTTGGAAGGCGGAAAAGCAGCCACCTTTTCCGGAATGTAAATCGTTTTGGAGCCCGGGCAGGACTGATCGATCGAGAACGACGGGGAAAGTCTGGCTAAATCCATTCACCGTGAGGACGGTGACGGCGCGCCCGGTGATTTCTGCGTAATGAAGCATGTAGACGATGAGCGAGGACGGCAGCAGGGGAAGATCAACAGGCAGAAAGACAACGTTGCGCGTGGTAACGGCCGCCAACGCTGCGCAAATGCCGGCCAATGGACCGGAGCCACGCTGGAGATCTTCGACGATTGGCGCGAATGCAGCGAGAGCGCCGTTCGCATGCGCGCCGTTCTCCGGCGGATTGGTTCTCGCAATTTGCCAGGCCGATGTTGATCTCTCGGGCGGAACTCCGGCGATCGAAGCCGGAAGGCCAGCCTCGCGGAGAATCGAAAGTGCTTGCTCGATCAGCGGACGTCCGGCGAAAGACAAAAGAGCCTTGTCGCGGCCCATACGGCTGGATTGGCCACCCGCAAGGACGAAACCGCTGGCGTCGCAGGTTGCGGCTGCAGGCTCGCGCGGCGCGACGGTGATACTCACGTCGGGCGAACTCACCGGCCGACTTCCTCCAGGAAGCGGATCAGCGATTCAATGCCGAGTTCGAAGTTCTTCAGGTTGAACTTCTCATTGGGGGCGTGGAGATTGTCGTCGGGCAGGCCGAAGCCCATCATGACGCTGGGCAGGCCAAGGTGACGGTCGAAGTCGCCGACGATGGGGATGGACCCGCCGGAGCGGATGAAGACCGTGTCCTTACCCCAGACCTCGTGCAGGGCGCGCGTTGCGGCGCGAATGTAGGGATTGTCGACCGGGATCAGACACGCATCACCGGAATGGATCAGGCGAACATCGACGTCGACGCCAACCGGAGCGATTTTCTCAACGTAGCTCTTGTACAGCGCGAACGCTTTAGCGGGCGTCTGGTTGGGAACCAGGCGCATGGAAATTTTGGCCTGCGCTTTGGCCGGAATCACGGTCTTGGCGCCGGCGCCAATGAAGCCACCGGGAATACCATGCACATCGAGCGAAGGCCGCGCCCAGGTACGCTCGAGAACGCTGTAACCAGGCTCGCCCACCAGCTGCTTTGATCCGACTTCAGTCTTGCGATATTCCTCTTCGTCGAAGGGAAGGCGCCGCCACGCAGCGAGCTCTTCAGCGCTGGGCGAGACAACGTCGTCGTAGAAACCGGGAATGAGGATGCGGCCGTTCTCGTCCTTGAGTTTGGCGATGATGTGCGCCAGCGAGAAAAAAGGATTGGGAGCCGCGCCGCCGTACACGCCGGAATGAAGATCGGTTTTGGCGCCGCGGACTTCGATCTCCGTGTAGATCATGCCGCGCACACTCACGCAGAGAGTGGGCAGGCCGGGAGCAAAAAGCTCCGTGTCGGAGACCAGCGCGAAGTCGGCTTTGATGTCGGCGGGTTTTGAGGCAACGTAGGCCGCAATTCCCTCGCCTCCTACTTCTTCGTCGCCCTCGAAGAGGATACGGACGTTGATCGGCAGCGCGTGGTTGGCGGCGAACAGCGACTCGAGCGCTTTTACCTGCGCGACCACCTGGCCTTTATCGTCGACCGCGCCGCGGGCGTAAACATTGCCGTTTCGCACCGTGGGCTCGAATGGCGGCGTGAGCCACTCGTCGAGCGGGTCTGCCGGCTGAACATCGTAGTGGCCGTAGATGAGCACGGTGGGCTTCCCGGCAGCATGAAGCCAGTCAGCATAAACCAGCGGATGGACTTCGGTTTCTACGAGGCGTCCGTGCTCCATGCCGATGCGCTTGAGCTCTGACAACAGCGACTCGGCGGCCTTGCGGCAATCGCCATTGTGTTCGGGCAGCGTGGAGATGGAGGGAATGCGCAGCAGAGCTTTCAGATCGTCGAGGAATCGGGGTTGGTTTTGGCGCGCAAACGCAACGGCGGGAGAAGACATTGAATGACTCCAATTTGAAAAACAGACAAAAGAGAGTATAGACCGCCGAGGCGCCTGCGATGCGTTATGAAAGGCCCCCGAAAAGCCCGAACGACGGCCTCTGAATTCGCCCAAAAATCGCGGCCCGCTACGCTGCTCCTATGACAGGATTGTGTACGCAGATGTAGGTCTCCGAGGTGAACCTGCTCCCATCGCCTATGCCGCAGGTTCCGGAAACAAATTGTTGAACTCTGGTTCGTCGTGGAGCGGCAGCAGGTCCGGGTCGCGGCGAGCCCATCCCGAGTCGCGATATCCCACTCCCCAGGCCTTGCGCAGAATGTCCAGGGCCTCCGCTTTTCTGTTCAGAGTGCAGTACAGGCAGGCCGCGTTGTACAGAATCAATGCCTCGTTGGCGCGCAGGGTCACGGCCATGTTCAGTTCGCGCAGTGCGTCTTCCGTCCGCTCCAGGTGGGCGTATTCCCCGCCCAGCAATATGCGGGCCCGTGCGTCTTCGGGCACTTGCTTCAGATGGTTTTCAAGAGCAGAAATGAGGCGGTGGGTCATGTTGCGCGCGCCTTCTTTCTTGCCCAGTGCGCCCAGAGAGTTTGTAATGGGCACGTAAACGTTGTAGTCCTCGCCGCTGGCCTCGATGGCGGCTTCCGACAAGTCCAGGACCTCCTGGTAGCGTCCCGCCGCAAACAGCGCCCTGCACAGCAGGTAATACGCTCCTTCGCAGTCGCGCTTGCGTTCGATGGCCTTCTTCACCATCCGCACGGCTTCGTCGTACAGTGCAGCCGCATAGAGCACCCACGCCTGGCTTACCTGCACTTCGGGCAGGTCCCAGCGCAGGGCTACAGCCTTGCCTGAAGCTTCACGTGCACGCTCCAGCCATCTGTCTTCGCGGCTGTAGTAGTAAAGCATTGCGCAGGCGTTGGCAGATGCGGCATAGGCCAGTGCAAAACTGGGGTCGGTGGCGACTCCGTTATCGAACATCTGCAGCGCGAACTCCAGGTCCTGCCGCGTTTGTCGCCGCGCGTAGCTCTTGCCTCGCAGGTAGAGGTCGTAGGCTTGCAGGTTCTCCGTGGGCTTCACCGCCATGGCTTCGAGCTCTTCCGGCGAAAGCGTCACCCGCAGGGCCTCGGCGATCTTGCGCGCCATCTCGTCCTGCACTTCGAAAACGTCTTTCATCTCGCGGTCGAAGCGCTCTGACCACAAGGGAAAATCGGTTTGCGCGTCCACCAGTTGCGCGCTAATGCGCAGCCGGGCTCCGGAGCGGCGCAGTGTGCCCGTCAGCACGCACGCGGCGCCCAGTTTCTGTCCTACCTGCTGAGGGGTCACCGCCTGGTCGCGGAAGGCCAGCACCGTGGGGCGTGAAAAGACATTCAGTCCGCGAATCTTCGACAGCTCCGTAATCACATCCTCCGTGATGCCGTCGCGAAGGTATTCGTCCTCTTTCGAGCCGCTCAGGTTCTCAAAATAGAGCACGGCGACCGATTTCCTCTGCTTGTGCGAGCCCGAATCCGAATCGATCTTCGCCTTGGCGCGGTTCCTGTTTGACTCGAGATTGCGCTTCATCCGATTCAGGTCGGTCTTAAGGTCCGTCGCCGTCTGGCAGCGCAGCGTCCGGTCCTTTTCAATGCACTTCTCGAGGATGCGCACAAACTCCAACGGCAACGCCGGATTGATCTCTGCGGCCGGTTGCGGTTCGCGGTTCAGGATGGCGTCGAAGATCACTGCCGACGTATCTCCTGGAAATGGCAGGCTGCCAGTGGCCATCTGGTAGAGCACCGTGCCCGTTGAAAAGAGGTCGGTGCGCGCGTCCACCAGTTGCCCGCGAGCCTGCTCCGGCGACATGTAGGAGATGGTGCCCACGGCTGAGCCAGGCGAGGTCAGCTCGTCGTTCGCGGCCAGTGTCTTTCCCCCGTCTGCCGCCTGCGTCGTCTGGCCCTGCGTAATCTTCGCCAGCCCAAAGTCCAGAATCTTCAACGGCCCGCGATCCGTCAGAAACAGATTCGCCGGCTTGATGTCACGGTG